>Ga0335079_10003191_pt1 | contig 18946 bp, 18 predicted proteins | sample Lox_Sample_33_FD_206719 | JGI IMG/M metagenome (GOLD analysis project Ga0335079, IMG submission 206719) | Soil microbial communities from Loxahatchee National Wildlife Refuge, Florida, United States - Lox_Sample_3.3 | ecosystem: Environmental > Terrestrial > Soil > Wetlands | place: USA... | reverse complement strand
CGAAGTTCTTTACCTCGGCGGCGATCTGGCAGGCGAAATCGGTGGGATCGAAGGCGGTAATGCGGGCGATGCCGCTCTTGCCCGCCTGCAGGTTGCGCCAGGTTTCTTCGCTGGTGTGGCCGACGGCGCAGATCAAACCCACACCCGTGACCACGACGCGGCGGTTCAAAGCTCAGAGCCCTCGTTGCGTGGAAGCCAGGAGAGAGGCGTTCACTTGGCGCTCTTGGCGTTCTTGGAGATGTAGTCGACCGCGTCTTTGACGGTGCGGATCTTCTCCGCATCCTCGTCGGGGATCTCGATCTCGAAGGCCTCCTCAAAGGCCATCACCAGTTCGACGGTGTCCAGCGAGTCGGCCCCCAGGTCGTCAACAAACGAGGCGCTGGCTGTAACCTCGCCTTCATCCACGCCCAGTTGCTCGACGATAATCTGCTTTACTTTTTCCTCAACGGCTGCCATCGGTTGCGTTCTCCTTGACGGTCAAAAGCTGCCCCACTCACGGACACGCGGCGGGCGGCGCTGCACGGCTCCGATTATCCGGCTTTCTTCTCGACGTACGAGATCGCGTCCTGAACGGTGCGAATCTTTTCCGCCTCCTCGTCCGGGATCTCGAGCTCGAAGGCCTCCTCAAAGGCCATGACGAGTTCCACCGTGTCCAGCGAGTCCGCGCCCAGGTCATCCACGAAGGAAGCTGTGGGCGTAACTTCCGCCTCGTCCACGCCCAACTGCTCCGAAACGATCTGCTTGATCTTCTCCGCTACGTTGACTTTCGCCTTCACATCCGCCATGGCGTACCTGACCTCCGAATTCATCTTACAAAGCGACCAGTGTACTTGCGGGCGCGAACCTGTGTAAAGCGCAGAGAATCGGCGGTAGTGGCTCAGTTACTGAGCCACTACCGATTCGGCTTGTGGTTACAATTCGGTCATGCGCGCAGTTGTGCAACGCGTCCAAAGGGCCCGCGTGACCGTCCGCGGCGAGACCGCCGGCGAGATCGGGCAAGGCTTACTGGTGCTGCTCGGCGTAGGGCAGAACGACAGCGAGGCCGCCGCCGATTATCTGGCCGAAAAGGTTGCCGGTCTGCGCGTCTTCGAGGACGAAGCCGGGCGCATGAATCGCGCCGTCGTTGAGGTCGGCGGGGCGGTGCTGGTGGTCTCGCAATTCACGCTCCTCGGCGACGTGCGCCGCGGCAAGCGCCCGTCCTTCGACGCTGCCGCACCTCCCGAATTGGCACGCCAGCTCTACGAATATTTCGTAGGCAAGCTGCGCGCCGCCGGCCTGCGCTGCGAAACCGGACGCTTCCGGGAGACGATGCAGGTCGAGCTGGTGAACGATGGGCCGGTAACGATTCTGCTGGACTCGGAGAGGACGTTTTGACGACCGGCGTGGTAAGCGCCGGCCATTGAGTCATTGAGCCATTGAGTGATTGAGTCATTGGAACCCGCCATTTTTTCAATGACTCAATGACCCAATGGCTCAATCACTCAATGAATCAATGGCTCAATGACACAATCTGATCTGTAATCTTCGCCGCCTGCACCGCCGACTTCACATCGTGCACACGTACGATATGAGCTCCCTTCAGGATGGCGGACGTCATGGCCGCCAGGCTGCCGTAGAGACGCTCCTGCGGCGGGGCATCGCTGCCATCCTTGGCCAGCGTCCGGCCAATGAATGACTTCCGCGAGACGCCTGCCAGCAATGGGTATCGGAGTTCCTGCAGCGCGTCGAAGTGTGCCAACAGCGGATAATTCTCGTCAAAGCTCTTGCCGAAACCGAAGCCGGGATCGAGTACGATGCGAGTGCGAGCAACTCCCGCCATGAGCGCGGATTCCGCACCCCTCCGCAGTTCGCGCCTGACCGTGCCGACTGGATCAGCGAGCGGCGGCAGGGTGCGCCACTCCGCCGGGCGCCCGCGCGTGTGCATCAGCACCACGCCGCACTTCAGCCCGGCCAGGGCGGGAGCCATCGCAGCATCCCATTGCAACCCGCTAACGTCGTTCGCGATCTCCGCCCCGGCCTCGACCGCTGTTCGCGCCACCTGCGCCTTATAAGTATCGATCGACACGATGGTCTGCGGCCGCCGCCGCAGCAGTTCTTCGATCACCGGCATGACGCGGCGGAGTTCCTCTTCAGCCGAAACCGCCGGTTCGCCGGAAACCGCCCGCGCTCCCGGCCGCGTGGATTCCCCGCCGATGTCGAGGATGTCCGCGCCGTCGTCAAGCATCTCAAACCCGTGCTCGAGGGCTGTGCCCGGGTCGAAGTACTTACCGCCATCCGAAAACGAGTCGGGCGTGACATTGAGCACACCCATGATGAGCGTGCGCGGGCCCAGTTCGAGGCTGCGCGAGCGCAGTTGCCAGGTGAAGTGGGGACGCATGTTTAGTACCAAGTACCGAGTACCGAGTGCCAGGGCCGAGCCGCTAGTTTAGTCCCTAGTAGGGAACATGTGGTAAGGGGCACTGGGTACTGGGTACTCGGTACTAGTCCAGTGCTACAATCTCGCCACCGACTATGCGCCGACCCGTACTTTCAGCCCTACTTCTCCTCATATGCGTCGCCCCCGCGGTCGCGAAGCACGACTCTCTGGCCTCGCAAATTGAGACGATCCTAGCCCAACCCGACTTGGAGAGCGGGTTCTGGGGCATTGCGGTGGTCTCGCTGAAAGATGGCCGCCCGACCTTTGAGCTGAACTCCGACAAGCTGTTCACGCCGGCCTCGAACACCAAGCTGTTCACTACCGCGGCGGCCCTGGCGCTGATCGGGCCGGACTACAAGTTCAAAACCACGGTCGAAACTACCGGCGCGGTGGATAAGTACGGCCGTCTGGTGGGCGATTTGGTGTTGGTGGGGCGCGGCGATCCCAATCTGTCCGGACGTGTGCTGCCTTACGCCGGCCGCACCCAGCGCACGCAGCCGACGATCCGCGTGCTGGAGCAACTGGCCGATCAACTGGTGCAAAAGGGTGTGAAGTTCATCGATGGCGACCTCGTCGCTGACGATTCCTACTACGCTTTCGAGCGCTACGGCGAAGGCTGGACGCAGGACGACCTGGTGTGGGAATCGGGCGCGCCGGTCTCGGCGCTCAGCATCAATGACAACGTGATGTTCGTCAACATTCTGCCTGCCGACCGCCCTGGCGAGAAGGCCTTCGTCTCGATTGATCCGTTCGCCGATTACTACCGCATCGACAACCGTATCCTGACCACACCAACCGGCACGGGACCGCGCAAGATCTTCATCAATCGTGAACCCGGCGCCAATGTGTTGACGCTGTGGGGCAACATCCCGGTCGATGATCCCGGCGCCGGCGAGGCCCTGGCGATCGACGACCCGGCGGCATTCGCCGGACAGATCTTCCAGCGTTTGCTCGAGCAACGGGGTATCGCCGTCTACGGCAAGCCGCGCACCCGCCACACCGAACTTGCCAGCCTGCAGACGCTCACGGTCACGGCCCTGGCGTCGGGCGGCGGAGAGCACGCCACGTCGCGCCAGCCGCTGGTGCTGGCCAGCTATGAGTCCTCGGCGCTGATCGACGACCTGCAGGTCATCAACAAGGTCAGCCAGAACCTGCACGCCGAGCTCATACTCCGTTTGCTTGGCCGCGAGAAAGGCACCTCCGGTACGATCGAAGGCGGCATGGAGGTGGAGCGCGGCTTCCTGACGCAAGCCGGCATCCAGCCCGACCAGTATGTGTTCTACGACGGCTCCGGCATGTCGCGCGAGAACCTGGTGACGCCGCACGCGGTGGTGCAATTGCTGCGCTACTCTGCCGCCCAGTCCTGGGGCAAGGCGTGGCAGGACACGCTGGCCATCGCCGGCATCGACGGCTCGCTCGCTAACCGTTTCAAAGGGACCTCCGCCGAAGGCCGCGTGCGCGCCAAGACCGGCGCCCTGGGCCACGTCAATGCGCTTTCAGGCTACGCAACTACGGTCAGCGGCGTGCCCGTGGCATTCTGCATCCTGACCAACAACCACAAGCTCAGCTCCAAGCGCGCGCTGGATGTGGTCGATCAGATTACGCTTGCCATCGTCAACGACCGGGGAAGTGGGAAGTGACGAAGTGGGCAAACGCCTGCCGTTCGTCTTTTCGATTTTCACTTTTTGCCTACTCCTCCTCGTGGGACTGGCGATCGCTGCCGCACCGCAAAACGGCCACGCCCCGGCTGCGGCCTATCTTGGCTTCGACCGCAACGACTATCCCGGCGACGACAGCTTGGGCTCGCTGCGCGAGACGTTTCGTTTCACGGGATACTGGCTGAACAACCCTCCCGGCGCGAATTCGAACTCGTGGCGAGGCAAGCGGTCGCTGCTGAAATCTCGCGGATTCGGCTTTCTGGTGCTGTTCAACGGGCGCGTATACAAGCAGCTCAAGCCCTCCGCCGACGCCGCTGCTTTGGGACGAGCCGACGCCCGCTCGGCGGTTGCTGCAGCCAAGGAGGAGGGATTTCCTGTCGGGGCCGTTATCTTTATTGACCAGGAAGAAGGTGGACGGATGCTGCCCGAGCAGCGTGCCTATCTGCACGCATGGGTGGATGTGGTGAGTCGTGCCGGTTACCGCGCCGGCGTTTACTGCTCTGGAGTGCCCTTCAAGGAAAGTTCAAGAGAAACGGTGGTCACGGCCGAAGACATCCGGCAGCATGCCGGCGGTCGAGAGATCGTGTACTGGGTGGCGAACGATGCCTGTCCGCCGTCGCCCGGTTGCGCCGTGCATGCGCCAGCACCCGGCAAGAGCGGCGTGGCCTTCGCGTCGGCATGGCAATTTACGCAGTCACCGCGGCGCGCAAAGGTTGCGGCCGGCTGCGCCGACTACAATCGCGACGGCAACTGCTACGCGCCGGGGACTTCCATCTTCGTGGACTTTGATGCCGCCGACTCGCCTGATCCTTCACACGGACGGTAACTCACCACAGCAGAAATGGCAGCGTCGAAATGCTCGGCTTGTGTTCGGGTGGATAACGGCGTGCGCTAACCGCCAGGTCCACGCCACCCCCGGCGAACGGCGAAGGCTCGAAGCGGCAGACGGCGGCCTGATCGGGACTGCGCGCCGCTTCGCGCCGCAGACGGACGGGCTCGGCCCCGAATCTCTGCGGGAACTTTACGTCCTGAGCGGCGCCGCAGCACAGGTACAGGCTGAGCACATCGCAGAATTGCAGTATGTCGGTGAGGAACTCGAATTCTTTCCGCGAACACCCGCCCAATAGCCGCTTCTGGCGTGCCTGCTCGCCTGCCAGAAAGTTCAGCAGGAGTCCGCGATCTTTGGCTTCGTCGCTCCCAGAGTCCAGCCGGTTCCTGGCCAAGCGGCAGAAATGTTCGCTGACAATGGCGCCGGCGATGGGCGCGATCTTCTCGGCAGACTCGATCGAGACGCTCCAGGCGCGAAGAAAATCCTTAGGCGGAAAATCCAGGAATGAGAGCGGCCTGCCGTTGGCAAGAGTGATTTGCGCGTCGAAGGGCAACCAGCCGTCGTCGTGCATGGCGATGCCTTGCACCACTTCCGGGCGAAGGCTGGGTAGGAGCGGTGGCCCGAGCGCGGCCGCGATCGCGCCCGAAAGCGCTGCGTGGTCTGGCTGGGTGATGAGCCAGTAATCCTGGGCGCTGCTCTTCTGCGTGGGAAGGATGGCATCCCACACCGGCACGCAGGCTGGCGGCGGTTCCCCGCCGCCGACCGGACGCAGCACCACAGCTCAGCGCCGCCGCGGCGCCCGTGCGCGCGCCGCCCGTGCTGAAGTGGCTGCCGCGCCCTTGGGACCGGAGGTCGAGGGCGGTTTGCGCATGCCTTCCAGCAATTGCTTCAGAACCACGGCGTTGTTCTGCTCCTGGTTGCGCGCGGAAAACACAAGCGTCAGTCGGCGGCTCTTGCCCGCGAGCTGATAGAGTTTCTCGAGCGCCTGCGACGCCGCCGGGGCTGCGAGTTCGCCCAGATATTTCTTGCGGAAGGCGAGCCACAGCGCCGGACGCGCGTGGAACCAGCGGCGCAGATCGTTCGAGGGCGCCACATCCTTCAGCCAGGCGTCCAACTCGGCGGCTTCCTTGGTGAGGCCGCGCGGCCACAGCCGGTCGACCAGCACTCGCGTGCCGTCGGAGCGGGAGGGCTTCTCGTACGCGCGTTTCAGGATGACCGGCATGGAAGGTTTGCAAACCGGGGTTGCCGTACCCATAATAATCGTTTGCCGACACTGAAGAAAATTCTGCCGCTGATTTTTCTGGGGCTCGCGCTTGCGGGATGTGAGTCGCGCCCACCCTACAAGAGCGACGCCGAACTCGGGCTCAATCCGCAGCAGGCGCGCGGCCGCGCCCTCTACGATACTTATTGCCTGCGCTGCCACGAAGCCTACATCTCCGGCGGCAAGAACGGGCCCTCGTTGATGGGCGTGTTCAAAAAGAAAGAGCTGCCCAGCGGCGCGCCGGCCAACGACGAGCGCGCGGGCGAGGTCATCCTGCGCGGCCGGGCCAAAATGCCCGCCTTCAGCGACCGGCTCACCCCGGAGCAAGCGCAGGACATCCTGGCTTACATGCACACGCTGTAGGAATTCGCCGCGGATGGAGGATTTACCGTCCCTATCCAATGGATGATTCGCCAGGGTTGGAGCAGGCCTTCAGGCCTGCATTCAACCGGGCAACCAAGCTCCCGGCTTTAGCCATTGAGGGACTTCTTTTCTCTGGCAGGGGGCCTGGAACTTTGTCTTAGATAACGTCCTCAGCGGCTGAAGCCGGTAGCCGAGAAACAATCGCAATTGCAGGCCTGAAAGGCCTGCTCCACCCAGACCGCTCCGACACCGTGAATAATCCACCGATGCCCGTTCGCATCGTACAATAAAGGCTGCGATGGCCACCCAGTTCGTCCAGATCGATGTGGGTCCGAAGCTGCGCGCGCCGAAGCCGGAATGGCTGAAGGCGCCGGCGCCGCTGGGGGAGAACTATCGCAACCTGAAGACGCTGGCGCGGCGGCTGGGGCTGCACACGGTGTGCGAGTCGGCGCAGTGTCCCAACATCGGCGAGTGCTGGAACCATCGCACTGCGACCTTCATGCTGCTGGGCGATGTCTGCACGCGGCGCTGCGGTTTCTGTTCCGTGCCAAAGGGCCGGCCCGGACCCATCGACCAGGATGAGCCGCGGCGAGTCGCCGAAGCCGTGGCCACGCTCGGCCTCAAGCATGCGGTCGTCACCAGCGTGAACCGCGATGACGACAACCTGGGCGGCGCCAGAATCTTCGCGGAAACCATCCGCGAGATCCGCGCCCTGGTGCCCGACTGCAGCGTGGAAGTGCTGATCCCGGACTTTCAGGGTCTCGACGAGGCGCTGCGCATCGTGCTCGACGCCCGTCCCCACATCCTCAACCACAATACCGAAACGGTGCCGCGCCTCTATCCCGCGGTGCGCTCGGGAGCGCGCTATCAGCGCACGCTGCGGCTGCTCGCCAACGTGAAGAAGTTTGCGCCGGGAATGCTCTCGAAGACAGGCGTGATGGTTGGACTCGGCGAGGCGATGGATGAGTTGCTGCAGGTCTTCCGCGACCTGGCGGCACAGCGCGTAGACATTCTCACCGTCGGCCAGTACCTGCGGCCATCTAAAGACCATCTGCCGATTGCACGCTTCTACACGCCGGATGAATTCCGCACGCTCAAGCGGGAAGCGCTCGCCATGGGATTCCGCCACGTCGAATCCGGGCCGCTGGTGCGGTCGAGCTACCACGCGCATGAGCAAGCGCAGTCGGCGGTTTAGATCACCATACCCTGCACGCCTTCTCGCTGACCATCGCCTGGCCGGCTTTGCAACTAAAGGCCTTGGCGAAGTCGGAATTGTTCTGCACTACGCCGTTCACGCGCCAGCGTCCCGGCGAGTGCGGATCGACGATGGCGCGCCGGCGCGCTTCCTCATCCGAGACGTTCTGGCACCATAGCTGCGCGAACGAGAGGAAGAAGCGCTGCGCGGGCGTGTAGCCATCAATCAACGGCATGTCTTTGCCCGCGATCCTTTCCATCAGGGCCATGTAGGCGACGCGCACCCCGCCGTTGTCGGCGGTGTTTTCGCCCAGCGTAAGCCTGCCGTTCACCTTCACGCTGTCGATGGCGGTGAAGCCGGAGTACTCATCGGCGATGCAGCCGGCGCGTTCCTCAAAGCCCTTGGCATCTTCGGCGGTCCACCAGTCGCGCAGCTCGCCTTGGGCGTCGTATTTACGTCCCTGATCGTCGAAGCCGTGGGTCAGTTCGTGGCCGATCACGCCGCCGATTCCGCCGAAATTCACTGCGTCGTCGGCGCTGTTGGCATAGAACGGAGGCTGCAGGATGCCTGCGGGGAAGACGATCTCGTTCCGCGGCGGATGGTAATAAGCATTTACGGTGGGCGGCGTCATGATCCATTCCAGGCGGTCGACAGGCTTGCCGATCCTGGCGATCTGGCGGTTAACCTCGAATTCATTGGCATGCAGGAAATTGGTCAGCGCATCGTTCGGCGTGATCGTGAGCTTGGAATAGTCACGCCACTTGTCTGGATAGCCGATCTTGTTGCGGATGGCGGCCAGCTTGATGAGGGCTTGCTGGCGCGTGGCCTCGGTCATCCACGGCAACGTCTGAATATCCCGCTTGAGTGCCTTCTCCAGCGCCTCGACCATGGCCAGAGTGCGCTGCTTGCCCTCGGTGCCGAACGTCCGCTCTACGTAGAGTTCGCCCAGAGCCTCGCCCAGACCTTCGTCGGTAAACGTGACGCAGCGCTTCCAGCGCGGACGCGGCTCCTTCTGTCCGCGCAGAATCTGCTCGTTGAAGTGATAGTCCTCGTCCACGAATGCCTTCGATAACATGGGCGCCGTGGCATGCAGCACGCGCCAGCGCAGATAGGGCTTCCACTGCGAAAGCGGAATGTCCGACAATTGGCGGTCCACCTGCTTGAAGAAGTCGGGATTTCCGACGTTCAGGCTGCCGCGGATCTCGGCGTGGGTGCTCGAAAGGTAAGAAGGAAAGTCGAACCCGGGGGCCAGCGCGGCCAGAGCAGCCGGGCTCATGCTGTGATCGCGGGCGTGCGGGTCGCGGCGCACAGTACGGTCCATGGACGCCTTGGCCAGGTCAGTCTCGATCTTCATGACCGCCCTGGCGTCCTCGGTCGCCTCGGCAGGCTTCTCGCCCGCCAACTCGAGCATCTTCTGCACGTGCGCCACATACTGGTTGCGGATCTCCACCGACTTGGGATCGTCCTTCACGTAGTAGTCGCGGTCAGGCATGCTCAGCCCGCCCTGGTCCACGTTGGCGATCACCATGTTGGAATCGTGAAAGTCCTGGATGGCCGAGAAGACGAACAACGCGCCAATGCCCTGGCGCTGCAGGCTGGAAATTTCCGCGATCAAGGCCTTGCGGTCCTTGACGCCGTTGACGCGCTTCAGCAGGGGTTCGACGGCGGAAGCGCCGCGGGTCTCGGCCGCCTTCTCGTCCATGCAGGCCGAGTAGTACTCGCCAACCTTCTGTTCGATGGGGCTGCGCTTCGCGTCACCCGACGCCACGCGTTCCAGGATGGAGCGCAGAACGATCTGATTGTGCTCCTGCAGTTCGTCGAACCGTCCCCAGCGAGAATGGTCGCCGGGCAGAGGATTGTTCTTGTTCCAGGTGCCGCACGCGTACTGGAAGAAGTTGACGCAAGGGTCGGCCGTTTTGTCGATCGCGTTGACATCGAAGGTGGGAATCACGGCGGGCATCGCGGACAAAGTCTTGCTCTCGGTTTGTGCCGGGGCGCAAGCGGCCGCTAACAGCAGGCAACATAGGATGAAGGTCTTCATTGGTCCTCGCAGCAGAGGATTTGACGGCCCGGTCCGGCGAGAGTGAGCCGGCAAAGGCGAAAGCAGTGTAATCGCCGAGCGATAGCAGGGGCCACAAAATCCTGGGCGGAGCCGTGGCCCGCAGCCCGCAGAGCCCGCGATCAGAACATCTTGAAGTGGATGGTCAGGTACTTCTTGGGATTTTCGCGCACCGCCTTGATCAGGTTGCGGGTCTCCACCAGCATCTGGTCGGCGTTGGTGTAGAGCGAGGGATCCTTCAGCAACATTCCCGCGCTGCCCTCGCCCGCCGCCAGGCGGTCGGAGATGGTCTTCAGGTTGGCGATGATGTCATCGAGCTTCCTGGCGAATTCCGGATCAGCGGCGAACTTGCCCAGCGCGCCCTTGCCGGCGTTGACGTCGGTCATCAGCTTGTTGGCCTTGGAGATGGCCTCGTTGGCGTTGTTATACAGGCTGGGATCCTTCAGCAGCTTGCCTACGGTGCCCGAACCCTGGTCGACCTGGTCGACCAACTTGTTGATCTTGTTGATCGAATCGTTGAGCTTGTCGTAGAGTTCGTCGCTGTTGATCAGCTTGCCGACCGAGCCTCGGCCCTCACTGATTTGGCCCACCAGGCTCTGTACCTGGGTGAGTGTGGTGTTGAGCCGGTTGTAGAGCTCAGGATCGTAGATTGCTTTGCCGATGGAGCCCTCGCCGCGCTCGATGGCGGACACGATGCGATCCAGACGCCGCACCAGGATGTCCACGTTCTGCAGGGTGCCGTTGCTGGCGCGGATCACGTCCTGGATGGCCGGCTGCCCTTCGGTCTTCAGCGCGTCCCAGTTCTGCGCTGCCGGTCCCTTGGCACCCTTGTTGCTGATATCGACGAAGGTTTCGCCCAGCACGCCGGCGGTGGATAGGATAGCGATGGAATCTTTGTGCAGGGGATATTTATTGGCGACCTTCATGGTCACCTCAACCGGGCTGAGGGGACGCGAGGCAGCGACGGCGATCTTGCTTACATTTCCGATGTCCACACCCTCCAGGCGCACCGGCGCGCCCACGCGCAGGCCGGCGGCGTTCTCGAAATAAGCCCGCAGCATCAGGGTTGGGGTGAACAGCCCGCGGGTTCCCGTCATGAGGAATATGAGGATCGCGATCACGATACCGGCGAACAGCACCGTTACTCCCACGCGCAATTCCGACCATCGAACCTGCTTCTGTGTTGGCACCTTCCCCCCGCGGCGCTCTTTGGCGACGCAACAGCGCCGAATAATATCAGATGCTTTCCGGAACGTCAGCGAACACTGCTGCGCCAGGTGAGCGTCAGCAGAATGGCAACAAGATAGGCCGCTGCGCCGCCGGCCAGCGCCGCATTGAGCCCGAACTGGATAGCTACCATCACCGCGGCCACCGATCCCAGCACGCTGGAAGCGGCGTTCATCGCCCATGCCCACTCGATCGCGCTCGAAGCAGGCCCCGGCAGAGACGCTGTGGGCAAAGGCTCTGCCGCGATCTGGCGCAAGCCCGTCGGGAACGGGATGCCCATCACGAAGCCAAGCGGCGCCAGCAGAACGCCGCTGATCGCAAGTTTGGCCAAAAACGGCAGCCCGACCAATGTTTCCAGCGCCCGCGGCAGAGCAAAGATATACGCCACCACCAGCAGCGCGATCAGAGCCAGCACCGGACGCACCTGCGCTGTTCTCGCCAGCAACCACCGCGAGCACGCGCTGCCCGTGCCGCTGGCCAGCAGCATAAGGAAGACCACCACCGTGAGCGCGTAGGTCGGGTGGCCGAGAAACAGCACGAAGCGCTGGATGAGAGCGATCTCCACCAGGATGTATCCCAGGCCCAGCGCGACAAAATAGAGCAGAGACACCAGGTGCTGTGGGCGTGCTTCTCCCTGCAGCGCCAGCGGCCCGATCAGAAACGCCAACACCGCCAGCAGCGAGATCACCAGAACAATCCCCAGCACCACCACTCCGAGATTGTTCTTCCAATCCATACCGCGGCCGCTGGCGTGGAGCACGTCGCGAACGGCGTCTCCTGTCTTGAAGGTAAAGAAGAAGAAGGGCGCGTTGTCACTGACGGGCGCGATGTTGAAGGGATAATTATGGATGAACTCCCGGCGCGGGCTGAAACCCACGTCACCAAGGGCCGCGCGCTCGTGGAGCAGGATGAGGCGCTGGAAGGGCGCGACCGCCTCGCCGGCGGCACGGCGTTCCCGGCGGAGATCGTTGATCCAGGGTTCGTCCGATGGCTCGTCGCCGGCCAGGCTGGCGAACAGCGTGGGAGTGTAAAGCGGATATAAGTCGTCATTGTCGCGGATGTGCCGCAGCACTTCGCGCTCTTCATTCCAGGTGAACGGCGTCTTCTTGGCCAGAACGGTTACGGGACGGCCATCTTCATCGAGCGGGCCGTCGGTAACCACGATGAAGTGCTTGCGCACGTCCTTGATACCCATGGCTTGGAGCGCGTCAATGGCCTGCGAGACCACGCGCAACGCCTCGCGCGGGCGGCGGAACTCCCAGCGCGTGATGGCGATGAAGCCCTCGGGCCGCAGATGGTCGAAGTACTCGCGGAAGGCCTCCACCGTGTAAAGGTTGTTCTCGCTCAGCGCGAAGGCGCCGGCAGCGGTCGAAGCCCAGGTATCCACCAACGTCATCTGCAGTACGTCGAATTTGTCGTGGCTTCCGCGGATCCACGAGCGGCCGTCGCCGACGTGCAGGTGCACCTGCCGACTTTCGTAAAGATGAAAGCTGTAATCGGCGTAGCGACCGCGCATGATGGTATTGGCGATCAGCGGATTGATCTCGATGGCGGTGACGCTGGGGCTGCCGTTCGCGACCGCACGCAGTACGTCCACGCCGCCACCCGGGCCAATGATGGCGTAGTCGCCGCGCGGGCGCAGCACGTTGGCGACGGCGGGCGCGGCCGACATCAGATCATCCTTCCAGTTGTAGCCGGAGGGTTGTGTGTCGCCCCATCTCTGCGGGTTGACGTTCATGATGGCGGTCGACGCGTCGGCGTCGATCACGATGTTCTTGCCGGCACCGGCCTGGTCCACCTCCACCCGCGAGAGAGCGTTCCATCGGGCGAACAGCATCCAGGGCTGATCGCGGCGCATGCCCTTGGCGTACACGATGTCCATCAGACGTCCGGAATGATTGGCTGCCAGCAGAGCGATGAGCACGAGCGACAGCACGACCGCCCGCCGTCGCAGCCTCCCCGAATCGGCCCAGATCGCCGCCGCGCCAGCCATCGCCAGTGCCGCGAAGACTACCGCATTGGGTCCGCCGATCCAGTTCAGCAGTGGCACCACGGCCAGGCAGGAGATCGCGCCGCCAACCAGATCGGCAGCATAGAGTTCGGCAATCCGCCCGGCCTCCCGCGCGAACACCGACGAGAAGAGCACGCCGGTGAGAAAAAATGGCACCGCCGCTGCGACATACATCAGGCTCAACCGTCCGAAGTTTGCCCACGCGAGGTTCAGCGAAACCGGCACGTGCAGCACCACTTCGAGCGCCAGCACGATCGCCACGGCGTCGATGCCGCACAGCACGGCGCCCAGCCGGCGCAACGTCCAGCGCGCCAGCCACTGCCGGCGCAGATAGGCAAACACGCCGCCCGCGCCCAATCCAAGCAGCGCAATCGAAATGGCGAGAAACGCAAAATGATAGAAGAGCACTACCGAGAACAGCCGCGTTAGCGCCAGCTCGAGCAGAAGGCTGGCAAAGCTCGCCAGGCCGACGCCCGCGATCAGCACCTGCCGGCCGGTCCCGATGGCGCTCGCGTTGCGGGGGAGAACGGCGGCTTGGCTCATCGGGAGAGGTTAGTCCTCGAGGATCACTTGCGCGATCGCCTGCTCGGCGGTGTGGGAGAGCGAGAGTGACGCCCGTCGCGCGCCCAGCTTCGCCGCGAATTCCGCGGCCCTCCCGCTGAAGCAGACAGTAGGCCGTCCGCCAGGCTCGCGGCCAACTTCCACATCTCTCCAAGTCACGCCGTTGCGCCACCCCGTACCGATGGCCTTGAAACCGGCTTCCTTGGCGGCAAAACGCGCGGCAAAGCGCTCCATGGCGTTCTGCTTCAACCGGCAATAGCGGATCTCGCTCGCGGTGAAGACGCGATTCAGGAAGCGCTCGCCGAAGCGCTCCACCGCCGCCGCGATGCGCGAGACTTCGACGATGTCGATGCCGGTGCCGACGATCACAGAAGACGTAAGGTAACATAACCCTCCAATTCATTCGCCGCGGATTCGCGCGGATACCCGCGGATCTTGGGCCGCATCTGATCCGCCTCCATCCGCGTCTATCCGCGGCGGAATTTTTGCATGCAAGCCCTGGCCACAGTCGCGGAAGCGATCGGCGGAACAACCAAGAAGACGGAAAAAGTCCGCCTGCTGGCCGAGTATTTCCGCTCGCGCACGGTAGATGAAGCCGCGATCTCGGCGGTGTTCCTCTCCGGACGCGCCTTTCCCGCGTGGGAGGAAGTCACGCTACAGGTAGGCGGGGCGCAGCTCTGGCGCGTGGTCGGGACTCTGGCGCATAAGAACGAAGCCCTTCTGACCGCTGCCTATCGCCGCTACGGCGACCTGGGCGCCGCCGCATACGAAGTCTTGCGGTCGGTCGCACCGGCGCAGGCCACACTGACGGTTCCTCAGCTCGCGGAAGCCTTCCGCGCCATTGCCCGAGCCTCCGGTCCTGCGGCAAAGTCGGCGCTGGTCAGCGGACTGCTGCGGCAGGCGACGGCGCTCGAAGCCAAATACATCGTCAAGATCATCACCGGCGAGTTGCGCATCGGGCTGAAGGAAAGCCTGGTGGAGGAAGCCATCGCCAAGGCGTATGGCGTCGCGCTGGCCGAGGTGCAGCGCGCCAACATGCTGCCGGGCGATATCGGCGCGGCTCTGCGTCTGGCCGCTGGCGGGCGTCTGGCTGAGGCGCGCCTGCGCCTGTTCCATCCCATCGGCTTCATGCTCGCCAGCCCAGTGGAGAATGCCGAGGAAGCCTTCACCTATTTCGACCATGCCGCGGTTGAGGACAAATACGACGGCATCCGCGCGCAGGCGCACATCAGGCCCGGCGAGCATGCGCGCCTGTTCTCGCGCACGCTGGACGAAGTAACAGAGTCGTTTCCCGAGCTGGTGGCGCCGCTCAGCGCTTTCGCCGAGACGCTCGTGCTCGATGGTGAGATCGTGGCCTGGGACGCCGCCGAGCACCGCGCGCTTCCGTTCTCTGAACTGCAGAAGCGGCTGGGGCGCAAGAAGGTGAGCGAGAAATTGCAGCGCGAAGTGCCCGTGGCGTACGTTGTCTTCGATGTGCTGTATGCCGGCGACGCGCTGGTGATCGATCGTCCGCTGCGTGAGCGTGGCGCGCTCCTCGATCGCGTCTTCGCTGCCGCGCGGCGGCCGGTCACAGTCCTTGCCACCGACGTCCAGGGCCGCCTTACCTTCGAGCCCGCGGTGGAAGCTCAGGCTGACGCGAATTCCCCGGCGCAAGTGATCCGCGCGACGGTCGCCACGGCCGATTCGCCTGAGCACCTGGCCGAGATGTTCGAGCAGGCGCGCGAACGCGGCAACGAAGGCCTGATGATCAAGGACCTGGAATCGCCCTACACGCCTGGCCGCCGCGGGCGCGCATGGCTCAAGCTCAAACGCGAACTGGCGACGCTGGACGTGGTGGTCACGGCGGTGGAGTGGGGACACGGCAAGCGGGCGAACGTTCTCAGCGATTACACCTTCGCGGTGCGCGACGGCGACAGGCTGCTCAACGTCGGCAAAGCCTACTCCGGCTTGACCGACGCCGAGATCGCCAAAATGACCAAGTGGTTCCTGGAACACACGCTGGCCGACCAGGGCTTCGTGCGCCTGGTCGAACCCAAGATCGTGCTTGAAGTCGCGTTCAACGCGGTGATGCGCTCCGACCGCCACGAGAGCGGATTCGCCCTGCGCTTTCCGCGGATTCTGCGCTTGCGCAATGACAAGTCCCCGGACGAGATCGACACCCTGGAGACGGTGAAGGAGATCTGCGAGAGACAGAAATCCTCACGAAGTGCTTGACTGCGTTGTCTTTACTCCACAACATTCACGTTGAACGTCGTCTTGCCGGTCTTCCCCTCGGCGCTCGCGGTGACGACCACCTCCCACTCCCCGGCCATGCTGAACTCGCCGGCGCCTTCGTACGCACCGTCGCCCGCGGGTTTGAGCGCGAATTGGTTCTTGCCCATATCCATCAGCGGCATGACGAGCGAGATCTCGGCCTGAGCGCCGTCAACGGGAGTGCTGGACGTCTGCTTGATGGTGACGTGAAAAGTCGTTTTGCGAGCGAATTTGGGCTGGGCGGGATCCATGGCCAGTGACATGATGAACGCCGAGCCAGGCGCGGCCTGCGTGCTGATGATGGCACTCTTCTCGTGCGGCTTCGGCGGAGCGGGTTCTTTCTTCTTGCAGCCGGCAGCGAATATAAGCGCGAAGGCGAGCAAGCTGGCTACGAAGCGGGCAGGCGCTCGACCAGGTAAAAAGCAGGTCCCTCGACTCGGGCCAGCCAGCGCATCAAGCCAAAAGCAGGCTTGATGCGTCATTGGCTGGCCCTCGCTCGGGATGACAATTCAAGATTATTTTCGGCCATGCGCGATGCAGGCTAGTGCTGATGCGAGTGGCTGTCTTCGACCACGGCCACGCAGCCGTGCGCCACCTCGCAAACCACGTGCTCGAACTGGATGGTGGTGTGGTCGATCCTGAAGCTTGTGCGCAGGCGCTCTTTTACCTCGCGCAGGATCTGTTCGCTTTCCGAGAGCGGTATGTCCGGAATGGAGATGTGGCAGGAAAGCGCGTGGCTCTCCGAACCCAGGCTCCAGACGTGCAAGTCGTGGACGCCGTTCACGCCCTGGATCGCGGCGATCACCGCGGTGATGCGCTCCAGTTCCATGCCGCGCGGCGTGCCTTCGAGCAGTATGTTCAGGGTTTCGTGAATGATCTGCCACGATGACCACAGGATAAGCGCGCCGATAGCCAGCGAGAGCGCCGGGTCGATCCAGTTCCGGCCGGTCAGCACGATGGCCACGCCGCCTGCGATTACGGCGGCGGTGGAGAGCGTATCGCCCAGCATGTGAAGAAAGGCGCTGCGGATATTGACGTCGCGGCTGGAAGCCCAGAGCATGGCTGCAATCACGCCGTTCATTACCACGCCCGCCGCCGCCACCCCGATCATCAGCCGCGGCGCGACCTGCGCCGGCGCGTACAGCCGGTGCCCGGCTTCCCAGAAGATGAAGAACGCGACCACCACCAGCGCCAGCGCATTTACAAACGCCGCGAGCACTCCGGCGCGCTGATAGCCATACGTCTTGGTTGAGTTGGGCGGCAAGCTCTGCATGTACACCGCGAACCAGGAGAGCAACAACGCCAGGAAGTCCGAAAGGTTGTGTCCGGCCTCGGAAAGCAGCGCCAGGCTGTGCGCGCGCAATCCTGCCCCGACCAGCAGGACGATGTAGATCAGGGTCGCCAGCAGTGAGAGGCGCAGGACCTTGGAGGTCCGCTGCTGGGCGTGGTTGTGCATAGGCTCAGTCTAACTCAATCGTTCACCGCTTCAGCAAATCCACCGGCTCGCGCACGTCGGTAACCCGGAAATGGCGTGCCAGCGCAGGATAGCGCTGTGCCACGGCCTCGTACATCAGGTAAGCGATCCGGCGATAGGAAAAGTGTCCGGCAGCGGTGGTGCGCAGCTCGGAAATGTAGGCCGCCTCGGCCAAATCCATCTTGAACAGCGTGCGCTTGCGGAAGGCGAGCGGCAGCAGGTAAATGGCGTCGGTGCCCGCGTCTTCGGCGTCCGTGCGCTTTAGCTGCGTGAACGCTTCCTGCACGCGCTCCATCACGGCGTCATAGTGCTCGCGCAGGCCGGCGGCAGCGACTTCCTCGGGCGCCTCGTAGCCGTGCGCGTCGGTAAACGCCTGGTGGATCTGCACGCAGCGCCGGTGGCGGTGCAGGTCGCGGAAGCCGCCGATATCCATCAGGATGTCGAAGCGCAACGCCTGCCCGGCATGGAAAGCGCGCAGCAGCTCGTCGTGCGGGCCGCGATGCTTGACGCCGAGGTCGACGATCTCGCGGCGCTCGGTGGCGCTGAGCCCGGCGACACGGTCCCGGATCTGCCGGTAAGGATAGGCGCAATGCTCGTAGAGCAGCGTGCTCGCGATTTCGATTTCGAGGGACTCATCGTCCAGCAGATCGACCGCCGGCGCGGGCGCAACGGCGGCGCCAGCCAAAAGCTCCGAGGCTGCCGTCGCCAGCTCTTCGCGGCTGCGCATCAAATAGGGACTGGCCTCGGCGTACTTAACCAGCGTCGGCGCCGGGCGGACCTCCTTCGATTGGGGATTGAGGTTATACGCGGGATTACGCGCCGCTTCCTTCAGACTTTCTCCCAGCGCGCGCACTTCGGGAAATCGGTCGGAGAGCAGACGCGAAATCTGGCTCTCGAGGGTTCGGGCGTTCACGATCTGGCCGAGGGAAGTGTTGGTGGCCAGGGGCAGGAGGTAGCGCGCGACGTCGAAAGCGCGGGCGCGCAGGGTGCGCTCGTACGCCTCCTGCTTCATCTCGATCGGACGCAGCGTACGCTGCGCGAGGTGGTGGGACATCCGCTCCGAGATCGCCCGATACTCACGAAAGAGAAAATCTATAGTGTCGCTGAAGCGCGTGCGCGCCGCGGAATTCCCGCCGAACTCGGGCACAAAGTAGTCGGGATGAGAAAAATCCTGGTAGCGCGTGGAGCGCTCCTGGCCATCCCAGCGCTGCTCGTCGACCACGGCGATGGCGGCCAAGATCGAAAGCCGCTCGATGGCCATGGCAATGTGCGCCAAATCCGCGATCGAGCGGTGGCCATACTGGAAGTAGTAGGTGTTGAGGAATTTCTCGGCCTTCTGTTCACTGATCTCGCGCAGCGACTCCTTCATGGAGAGCGAGGAGCGCGAATATTTGGCCATGGCGTAAGCCTGCACCTCGGGTTCTACGCCATAGATCGCATAGACGGACGTGGCAGCAGGCGGCGCAGGCTTCGGGTCACGCGATCCGTTCGGATTGGCCATGGCAAGGGATGCTATTCCGGAAGCGCGGCCGCGGGCAAGCGAGATGGTGATCGGACCAATCGAAAAAATCCGTTTGGTACTTTCAGGGCAGCTGACGCATCTGTATGCAAGCGCGAGGGGGGCTCGGGGAGTTACGAT
>Ga0335079_10003187_pt1 | contig 18958 bp, 15 predicted proteins | sample Lox_Sample_33_FD_206719 | JGI IMG/M metagenome (GOLD analysis project Ga0335079, IMG submission 206719) | Soil microbial communities from Loxahatchee National Wildlife Refuge, Florida, United States - Lox_Sample_3.3 | ecosystem: Environmental > Terrestrial > Soil > Wetlands | place: USA... | reverse complement strand
GCTCTACCGCAGCAAGAACGACGGCCGCAATCGCGTCACCGCCGCGATTCTGAAGACTCCCGCGGCCTGACAGCCCGCCCGCCGTCGCAAGCAGCCGCGGCTCGACCGCCCTAGTCGCGAAGCGTTGCAGCGGTGTTAACATAACGTGACACAAGTTGTTACCCGGGAACGCCGCGCGTCCGCCACAGGTCCGCGCGGATTGTTGACTTGCGATCCGCTGCCGGCGTACGTTGCCCGCCAACAAGATGCGCACTGGGGAAGGATGCGCATATCTGACCCTGCACGGACGCCCACGCACAACGCCAACAAGACGCGAGGGAAGCCATGAAGAGATTCCTGATGTGGATTACCGCCTGCTTGTGTGCCGCGGTCGGCACTGCCGCACTAGCGAGCGGCGGGCCGTCGCTGTTGTCACGAGCGACTGATCTCGGGCCGGTGGATGCCGCAACCCCGATCGAAATCACAGTCTGGATGAAGCTGCACGACCAGCCCGGGCTCGACGCCCTGGTCGCAGACCAGCAGGCGGGCAAGGGCGCGTATCTCTCGATGGAGCAGCTGCGCGCGCAGCATGCCCCGAGCGCTGCGGACGCCGCGAAAGTCGCGGCCTTCCTGAAGTCGCAGGGGTTCACGGTAAGCCCTCCCCGGGACACTCTGTATGTAAAGGCGACTGCGTCGGCAGCGCGTGTGCAGAGCACCTTCCAGGTGGAGTTGCGTCAGTACGAGCTCTTCGGGCGGACCTTCCGCGCGAGCGCGCGCAGCGCGACCTTGCCGCCTGACCTCGTGCCGCTGGTAGCCGGAGTCGGCGGACTGTCGAGCTTCAGGGCGGAGCCGCAGATCGCGTACGCCGGCAAGAGGGCGGCAACCAACGTTCACACCCCGGCCGAGGCTGAGGGCCTTGCGCCGCAGGGAATGCCGTTCAACGCCCAGTCGAACGGCCTGTTCTACTCGGCGCAGTGCTTCTTCGGCACGACCACGCAGAGCTTCTCGGGTGGCGGCGTCAGCGCCACTTACACCGGCAACCTTTACGGCGCCCCGATCACCAACACGGCCTTCGGCACTCTGGCCCCTTGCGGCTACCAGCCGAGCGACCTTCAGACGGCGTACAACCTCACGCCGCTCTATCAGCACGGTCTCGATGGCACGGGGATGACGATCGCGATCGTCGACGCCTACGGCTCGACCACGATCGCCAGCGACGTCCAGGTGTTCTCGCAGGCCATGGGCCTGCCGCCGGCGAACCTCAGCATCATCGGCACGCCCACTGGCTCGAATTTCTCCAGTGACCCGAATGTCGCCGGCTGGGCGTCGGAAACGACGCTCGATGTCGAGTGGGTCCACGCGGTCGCGCCGGGCGCGAACATCATCCTGGTGGTCTCGCCCAGCGATTTCTTCTCCGACCTGTTCCCGGCGATCATCACGGCCGCGTCCCAGCCCGGCGTGGCCGCGATCTCCAACAGCTGGAGCGGCTTCGACGCGGCGTACTACGGGGCCTCCGCCGAGTATGAGTTTTACCATCCGGTCGATGGCATCCTGCAGGCGATTGGTGCAGCCGGCATATCGGTGAACTTCAGCACCGGCGACTACGGCGACAACGCCAAGGAGCTCGGCGGTCTCTATACCTCCACGGGCTGGCCGGCGAGCTCGCCTTATGCGACCGGGGTCGGCGGCGTGAGCGTCGCGCTCGACTCGCATAAGCACATCGCCTGGCAGACGAGCTGGGGTACGGAACTCACGGAGATCGCGGACAAGGTCTCCCTTGGCAGCCCGCCGATCGACGCGGCGAACCCCGGTCCGTTCAACGAGGGCTTTGATGCCGGCGGGACGGGCGGATTCAGCGACGCCTACCCGAGGCCGTTCTGGCAGCTCGGCGTCCCAGGGAATCGCCGTGGCACGCCCGATATCTCCTGGGTTGCCGATCCCTTCACCGGCGTCGAGATCATATACACAGCGGATGCGCAGGGCGATCTGAGCTTCGAGGCGATCGGCGGCACGAGCGTCGCTTGTCCGATGTTCTCAGCGCTCTGGGGCATCGCGACGCAGCGTGCGCATCATCCGCTCGGGCAGGCGGCGCCGCGCCTCTATCGCCTCCCGCCCTGGTCGGGAGCGATCACCGACATCGTGAACTTCAGCTCCCCGAACAACGTGAGCGGCACGATCGTGGACGCGGGCGGAACGAATCCGATGCGTGCTTCCGAGCTGGCATCGCCGCTCAATAATCAGCCGAACTTCGTGAGTGCGCTCTACAACAGCCCGTTCTCGACGCGCTGGTTCGTCATCACGTTCGGCGTCGATTCCACGCTGACAACCGGACCGGGTTGGGACGTGGCGACGGGGCTCGGCACCCCGAACGGCTGGAACTTCGTCCAGGCGGTTGCGTCCGACCAGGGCCGGCAGTAAGGCGATGTCGATGCGGCCTGGCCGGCGGCAAGCCGGCCGGGCCTTTTCTTTGCGCCGTGCTTCGTCCATTCATTGACACGCTCGAGCATCGAGCGTATGAACCGCGCTCGCCGACACAACCGATCGAGAAACAAGCTCGGCACTTCAGATAGCGCTTGAAACACTGCATCGCCAAACTGATCGCTGCGTTCGGCTTTACATAATCGCGCTATGGAACCTCATGCGCGCCAAAGGGAGGCTTTGTCATGAGTCGCATTCGTCACCTGGCATCTCTTTTCCTCATCTTCGCTGTCGGAGCGTTCTCGAGCTCCATCGCGTATGCGGGCGCCGCGGCGCCCGAGGCGCACGACCTCGGACCGACCAGCGCGCAGGCGGACGCCGCACCGATCTCCATAACGGTCGCGCTGCGGATGCGCTCGCTGCAGGAGGCGGAAAACCTGCTCGTGTCGCTGCACACGCCCGGCGATCCGCAGTTCCGCAAGTTCCTCACCGCAGAGGAGTTCGTCGCGCGCTTCGCCCCCACCGATGCGGAGGTGGCGAAGGTGACGGCGGCGCTCGGCAGGTACGGGCTGAGCGCGCAGCGGGCCAGCGCGTTGACGCTCCGGGTGACGGGTCTGGCGCCCGACCTGGAGCGCGCGTTTGCGGTCAGCCTGCACTCCTATCGAGTGGCGCCGCATGGCAACGAGCCCGGATACACCTTCCATGCACCCCTCAGCCGCGCGGTCATTCCGGCCGAAATCGCCGGCTCGCTCTCTGCCGTCGTGGGTCTCGACAACCGGCCGAGCCTGCGCCCGCACTTGCGGCAGTCGGTGCAGCACCCGCGTGCGGCGCCGTCCTCCGGCACGACGATCAATCCGCCCGGGCTCCTGACCGTGGCCGACTTCGCGAGCTACTACGACGTGACGCCCCTCTACCGCCAGGGCATCTCCGGCAAGGGCCGTACGCTCGCGATCGTGACGCTCGCAAACCTGACCCCGAGCGATGCCTTCGGGTACTGGGCCTCGTTGGGACTGAAGGTCGACCCGAAGCGGCTGACACTCGTCAACATCGACGGCGGCCCGGGTGCGCCGAGCGATGCCTCCGGCTCAATCGAATCGACGCTCGACGTGCAGCAGTCCGGCGGGCTCGCCCCAGGCGCGAACATCATCGTGTATCTCGCGCCGAACACCAACCAGGCGTTTCTGGACGCCTTCGTCCAGGCGGCCGAAGACAACAGGGCCGAGTCAATTTCGACGAGCTGGGGCAACTGGGAGTGGTTCAGTAATCTCGAGAACAGCCCCGTGACCGATCCGCTGACCGGTCAGACGACCGGGGAGACCCAGGCGATGCACGAGCAGTTCGTGCGTGCGGCCATCCAGGGCCAGTCGCTGTTCGCGGCAGCAGGCGATGGCGGGGCCTACGACGTCAATAACGACACGGGTTGCGTCGGTCCGTACGACCCGACGCAGACCATCAGCTGCACGACGACGCTCACTGTGGATTATCCGGCAAGCGACACGGCGATGAGCGCCGCGGGCGGGACCACGCTGCCCGGAATTCAGGGGTTCTGCCTGAACGCGGGTTGCACGGACGTCTTCGAGATCAACGTCCCGCAGGAGCGGGTGTGGGGCTGGGACTACCTGACCCCCCTGTGCGAGGTTCTGGGGTTCGATCCCGTCTCATGCGGAATCTTCCCCGGCGGTGGCGGCGGTGGCGTGAGCGTCATGTTCCCGCGTCCGATTTATCAGTACCTGGTTCCGGGTGTTCAGCGCAGTCAACCCGCTCAGGAGTGGCAGTCCACCCCCACCCTGGCGGCGGCGCTTGGTGTGGTCGGAACCTCCTACAACCTGCCGGCGAACTATCCGGGCCGCAACGTTCCCGATGTCTCCTTCAACGCCGATCCTGAGACCGGTTACATCATTCCCTACACCTCCGACGTGTCTGGGTTCAGCGTGCAGGCGTTCTACGGCGGAACCAGCTTCGTCGCTCCGCAATTGAACGGCCTGACGGCCCTGTTCGGCCAGGAGACACACCAGCGCCTGGGTCTGATGAACTTCGAGCTCTACGGGCTCGTCCTCTCCCAGCAGGCGTACGGCGGACGGCATGCGCCGCTGCGCGCCATCGCGTATGGAGACAACTGGTTCTACCAGGGCAGCCATGGCTACAACCCCGCCGCAGGGGTGGGGGTCATGGACGTCGCAAACTTCGCGAAGGCCCTGCAGTAGGGCGAGAGGCGATCAACTCAACTCGGAGCGGGCGCTCACTGCGCCCGCTTTTTCTTCACGCCCCGCGATTGCGGTCTTTTCAACGCTCGTAGCGGATGAAGGAGGTGCGGCGCGCGAGGGTGTCGTAGAGCGCGCGCCCCTCGGCGTTGAATTCCTGGGTCAGCCAGTAGACCGAGGCCGCCTGCGCGCGGTCGGCGGCCTCATAGACGGCGCGGATCAGCGCGCGACCGATCCCGCCGCCGCGCGCCTCGGAGTCGACATACAGGTCCTCGAGGTAGCAGCTGTCGCGCAGCGACCAGCTCGTCGGATGAAACTGGAAGTGCACGAAGCCGGCGAGCGTGCCGCCACGCTCGGCGACCAGGCCCTTGAGCGGCGCGCGCGGATCGATGAGACGCGCGAAGGTGCCGGCGGTGACCTCCTCCGGGAGGTGCTGCCGATAGAAGCGCAAGTAACCGGACCACAGGGCGCTCCACTGCGCACGGTCGCCGGCCTCAAGTGGCCTGATCCCGATCATGAATGCCTCGCGCGGTTTCAGCGATCCAGCTCCGGATAGTGCCGGAAGAGATCCTCGTTGTTGAAGGGCAGACGCCGCCCGGAGGCAACATAGCGTGCGATGCGCGGCCGCTCGAACACGGCCTCGTGAAGCGCCGCGAGCCGCGGCCGTTTGCGCAGTGCTCTCGCGGTGGCCTTCGGGAAGGCATAGATGAGACCTGCGATCATCTCCGCCATCGTGAGGTCGGCGTAGGTCAGTCGCGCGCCCACCATCCACGGCTCGTGGGCCCGGTTGAGCTCGAGCACGCGCTCGAAGTACCCGAGAAATTTCGGCAGCCGCATGCGCAGGAAGTACCGGGTGCGCCGCCACGCCGGCCCCTTCTGCTCCTCGTAGGCGTAGCCGTCGCCGAGCGGATGGTGCGTGGCGAAGATCTCGACGTAGAGGTCGAGGATGGTGAGCTGGAGCTGGTGGGTCCAGAGCCGGCCGGGCTCATCCCGCGGCGCGAGCCCGAGCCGCCCGCCGAGGTAGAGGAGGATGTTCGGCGTCTGTGCGATCAGCTGTCGCCCGGCTTTGAGGACCGGCACCGCGAAGGGCGGACGGGTAACGCCGCGGGCCTCCAGCATCCTGAGGATTGCCGGCACACCGCCGCCCTCGCGCTCAGGTAACGCGGCCACGTCCCGGTAGCGCGCACCGCCTTCCTCGAGCGCGAGGCGGATGAACTCGCCGCGCCCCTGGATGCCGGGCCAGTAGTAGAGCTCGTACGTCATGGCTTCGGATTCTATGCTCGCAGGGCTCGCGAGACCCTATACTCGGCGCGGCCCGAAACCGCTAGGGTAGATCGCATGACAACAACACGCCGCGATCTCTTGACTGGCGCCCTCACTGCCGCGGGGGCGACCGTGTCGCCGCGCCTCAGCGAGGCGACGCCGGCCGATCACGATCATGACCACGACCCCGGCGGGGACACCCAAGCCGCGCCTTCGGATCCGGCGCTGCGTGCGAAGGCGCTGGAATCGGTGCTGGTAGCGAAGGGGCTGGTCGATCGCGCGGCGCTCGATGCGGTAGTCGATGCTTACGAGCACCAGATCGGCCCGCGCAACGGTGCCCGGGTCATCGCCCGCGCCTGGGTCGACCCGGCGTACAAACAGCGCCTCCTCACCAACGCCAGCGCGGCCATCGCCGAGCTGGGATTTGGCGGTGAAGAGGGCGAGTGCATGGTCGTGGTCGAGAACACGCCCCGGGTCCATAACCTCGTCGTGTGCACCCTGTGCTCCTGTTATCCGTGGCCGGTGCTGGGATTGCCTCCGGTCTGGTACAAGTCGGCCGCCTACCGCGCTCGTTCAGTCATCGATCCACGCGGCGTGCTGAAGGAATTCGGCCTCGAGCTCGAGCCCGAGGTCGAGGTACGCGTGTGGGACAGCACGGCCGAGGTGCGCTACCTCGTGCTGCCGGAGCGGCCGGCGGGGACCGGGAAGCTCAACGAGGCGCAGCTCGCCGCGCTCGTAAGCCGGGACGCGATGGTGGGCGTGGCACGAGTCACGTCGGGGCCGGCGGAGGCTTAGCGCATGAACGGTATCCATGACATGGGCGGCATGCAGGACATGGGGCCGGTGCGGCCCGAGAAGAACGAGCCGGTGTTTCACGCTGCGTGGGAAAGCCGCGTCTATGCCATGTACGAGGTGTTCGATGGCGACTGGCCCTCGGGCTCGGGCCGTTACCAGCGCGAGCTCATTCCGCCGGCCGAATACCTGCAAATGAGCTACTACGAACGCTGGCTCGCAGCGTTCAGCGAGCTGCTCGTGAAGTACGGTTTCGTGACCCGCCGCGAGCTCGAGACCGGCCTCGCCGAGGGCGGCAACGTCAAGGGCTGTCACATGATGCGGGCCGATGAGGTGCGGCCGTCGATCGCCGCGGGTTACCCCTCGACGAGCGATGTGCCGTCGACACCTAAGTTCCACGTCGGGGAGCGCGTGCGCGCGCGCAACCTCAATCCGACCGGCCACACGCGCCTGCCGCGGTATGCGCGCGGCAAGCAGGGCACGATCACGCGCGATCACGGCGTGTTCGTGTTCAACGACAGCCTGGCGCAGGGCTCAGGCCCCAAGCCTCAACATGTGTACTCGGTGCGATTCTCGGCGCGTGAGCTGTGGGGCGCGGAGGCGCCTGCCGCGGATTCGGTCTACGTCGATCTCTGGGACGATCACCTTGAAGCATCCTGACACAACGCCTTCGCCCGCCGCTCTGGCGGAGCTGCCGGCTCTGCCTCACGATGCGGCCGGGCCGGTGTTCGCCGAGCCGTGGCAGGCCTCAGCCTTCGCACTCGCCGTTTCGCTCTCGCACCAGGGCCATTTCACCTGGAAGGAGTGGGCCGCAACGCTCGGCGAGGAGCTCAAAGCGAGCGCCGCCCGTGGCGAGCCGGACGACGGCTCGCACTATTACCACTGCTGGCTCGCGGCGCTCGAGCGGCTGGTCGTCGAGAAGGGCCTGTCAGAGAGCGCGGAGCTCCATGACTGCAAGCAAGCCTGGGCCGATGCTTATCGCCGGACTCCGCACGGCAAGCCGGTCGAGTTGCGTGAATAAAACCCCAGTGACGATCAGGCCGTTGTCGCCGGGTGATCACGCCGCCTGGCTGCCGCTCTGGCGCGGCTACCAGTCCTTCTACAAGGTGGACATCCCGGCCGAGGTGTCGGACGTGACCTGGCGACGCCTCAATGATCCGGCCGAGCCGATGGCAGGTGCGCTGGCGTGGTCCGAGGCATCAGCGGTCGGTCTCGTGCATCACATCCGCCACCGCTCCTGCTGGACGACCGGCGACTACTGCTATCTGCAGGATCTGTACGTCGCGCCCGGGCTCCGTGGCACTGGCGTGGGGCGCCGGCTGATCGAGTACGTGTACTCCTCGGCGCGCGAGCAGGGCCTGAATCGCGTGTACTGGCTGACTCACGAGACCAACCTCGAGGCCATGCGGCTCTACGATCGCATCGCCGACCGATCGGGATTCGTGCAATACCGCAAACTGTTGCAGCGCTAGTCGGGGCGGCCTAGACTCGGAAAGCGTTTACTTTCGCACCTATACGCCGGGACCGCCCGCGACAGGAGACCCGCGGACCGGCAGGAGAGAGCCGAGCGTGGTGACGATCAAAGACGTCGCCCGAGTAGCCAGGGTCTCGATTGCCACCGTATCCCGAGCACTCAATAACAAGGGTACGGTGCGGCCGGAGATCCGGGAGCGCGTGCAGCGCGCCGCGCGCAAGCTCCGTTATACGCCCCACAGCGGAGCCCGGAGTCTGATCGTCGGCCGTACCCACACGGTCGCCCTGTTGCTGCCCGATCTGCACGGGGAGTACTTCTCGGAGCTCATTCGGGGCGTGGATCGCGCGGCCCGCCGGCGCGGCCTGCACCTGCTCGTCTCGAGCTCGCACGGCAACTCGGGCGAGGCCGCGAGTGCGGTGCAGGCGCTGAACGGACGCATCGACGGATTGCTGGCAATGGTTCCCGGCGAGGAAGCCGGATTTCTCCACGAGGCCGTGCCCCACACGCTGCCGACGGTGCTCCTGAACAGCCGGACCCACACCGCCGAGTACCCGACTTTGCTGGTCGACGACTTTGGCGGAGCGCGGGCGATGACGAGCCACCTCCTCGGACGGGGCTATCGGCGGATCGCTCACATCCGGGGAGCCGAGGGCAACTTTCAGGCCGAGGAACGCCTGCGCGGTTACCGCGCAGCGCTCAAGGGAAGCGGTGCGGCGCCGCCCATGGTCGTCGGGGGCGACTTCACCGAAGAAGGCGGTTACCGCGCGGGGCAGGTCGTGGCAGGTCAACCCGAGCGCCCGGACGCAGTCTTTGCCGCCAATGACATGATGGCAGTCGGCTGCCTGGTCGCCTTGCGCGAGGCCCGCGTCCGCGTGCCCGAGGACATGGCGCTCACCGGCTTCGACGACATCCCCCTCGCGCGCTTCGTGAGTCCGCCGCTCACCACCGTGCGCGCCGACATTGCGACGCTCGGCCTGCGCGCACTCGAGCGGCTTGCGGGACTGATCGAGGCAAAAGCGGCGGGCGATGCGCAGGTCGCCGAGCGGCTGCCGGTCCAGATCGTCGTGCGCGGCTCGTGCGGCGCCCAGCCGAGCGCCGGGGAGCGCTCGGCAGGACTGCCTCGATGAGCTACCGCGGGCGCGCGGGTTCGCGGCGCGCTTCGTCCTGGCTCGGCGTTTCTCTCCTCGCGCTGTGCGCGGCGGGGTGCAGCTCCCCGTCCTCGTCCCATCGCACGGTGACGGTGTGGGCGATGGGGGCCGAAGGGGAGGTGATCGCGCGCCTGCTGCCGGAGTTCAACCGGCTGCACCCGGACATCGAGGTCCGGCTCCAACAGCTTCCCTGGAGCGCCGCCCACCAGAAGCTGCTCACGGCGTTTGCGGGTGATGCGACGCCGGACCTCTGCCAGCTCGGAAACTCGTGGATCCCGGAGTTCGCGGCGCTCGAGGCGCTCGCGCCGCTCGAGGCGCGCGTGGCGGATTCCCGGGTGGTGCAGGCGGACGACTACTTCCCGGGGATCTGGGCCACGAACCTGATCGCAGGCCGGCTCTACGGGATCCCGTGGTATGTCGACACCCGACTCCTCTTCTATCGACGCGACCTGCTCGCGCGGGCGGGCTTCGACCACCCACCGCGCACTTGGAGCGAGTGGGCGCAGATGCTGGCCGCGATCAAGGCGCTGGTCGGGCCCGAGCGCTACAGCGTGCTGCTTCCGCTGAATGAGTTCGAGCCGCTGCTGGTGCTCGCGCTGGAGCAGCCCGACCCGCTGCTGCGCGACGACGGGCGTTTCGGCAATTTTGAGAGCGCCGGATTTCGCCGCGCGCTCGGCTTCTATCGAGAGATGTTCGCGCGCGGCTGGGCGCCGCCCGTCGCCAACACGCAGATCTCGAATTTCTGGGACGAGTTCGGGCGTGGCTACTACTCCTTCTATATCTCCGGTCCCTGGAACATCGGGGAGTTCAAGCGCCGGCTTCCGCCCGAGGAGCAGGGGAGCTGGATGACGGCGCCGATGCCTGGCCCCGACGGTCCGGGCGCATCGCTCGCCGGAGGCTCGAGCCTGGTGATATTCCGGCGCTCGCCCCACAAGGAGGAGGCGTGGCAGCTGCTCGAGTTCCTGTCATCGCAGGCCGTGCAGCAACGCTTCTACGATCTCAGCGGCGACCTGCCGCCGCGCCGCAGTACCTGGCTCGCACCGCAGCTGGCCGACAATGTCTACGCGCGGGCGTTCCGCGAGCAGCTGGAGCGCCTGAAGCCGGCGCCCCGGCTGCCGGAGCTCGAGCGCATCGCGGACGAGATGCGTCTCGTGGCCGAGCGGGTCGTGCGCGGCGACCTGTCGCTCGAGGAAGGGCCGGTGGAGCTCGACCGAACGGTGGATGCCATTCTCGCCAAGCGGCGCTGGATACTGGCGCGCGAGGCGGCCGCCCCATGAAGACGGGACTCGCGGGCTGGGTATTCGCGGCGCCGGCGCTGCTCATCATCGGGGTGTTCTTTTTCCTGCCGGTGCTCGCGGCTTTCGCGGTGAGCCTCACCGACTTCGATCTGTATGCGCTCGCCGACCTGCGCAATCTCCGGTTCGTAGGACTCGAAAACTATGCGCATCTGCTCAATTCCCGGGAGTTCTGGCGTGCGCTCGGCAACACCAGCTACTTCGTGGTGGTGGGGGTGCCGCTCTCGCTGGCCGCATCGCTGGTCGCGGCGCTGCTGGTCAACTCCCGCCTGACGCGCTTACCCGGGCTGTTCCGCACGGCCCTTTTTGCGCCGGTGGTGGCGACCCTGGTGGCGGTGGCGCTCGTCTGGCGCTACCTGCTGCACACCCGCTACGGCCTCATCAACTGGGCGCTGGCGGCGATCGGCGTGCACACAATCGACTGGCTCGGCGACCCGCACTGGGCCATGCCGGCGATCATCCTGTTCGCCGTGTGGAAGAACTTCGGCTACAACATGATCATCTTCGTCGCGGCGCTGCAGAGCATACCGGCGGATCTCTACGAGGCGGCGCGTCTCGACGGCGCGAGTCTCTGGCAGGAATTCACCCGCGTGACGCTGCCGATGCTGCGCCCGACGCTGCTGCTGGTCACCATTCTTACCGTCGCCGGATACTTCCAGCTGTTCGCCGAGCCGTACGTGATGACCGAAGGAGGCCCGCTGCAGAGCACCGTGAGCGTGCTCTACCTCATGTACGACCAGGGGTTCAAGTGGTGGAATCTCGGCTCGGCGTCCGCGATCGCCTTCCTGCTCTTTCTGATGGTCCTCGGGATCACGATGCTCGAGGTGCGCCTCGTGGGCCGGAGGGATGAGGCATGAGCGTGAGAGCCGCCCGCATCTTGATTCACCTCGCGCTGATCCTGCTCGCCGCGCTGTCGCTCCTGCCGCTCCTGTGGATGGTGGCGGTCTCGCTCATGCCGGGAGGCGAAGCGAGCACCTTCCCGCCGCCTTTCCTGCCGCGGCACCCGACGGCTGCGAACTATCAGCTGCTGTTCGCCCGCCAGGGAGTGGGGCGCTATCTCGCCAACAGTCTCTGGCTCGCCTCGCTCACGACGCTCTCCTCGCTGCTGCTCAATTCGCTCGCGGGCTTTGCCTTTGCCAAGCTGCGCTTCGCCGGGCGCGAGGCGCTGTTTCGCACCCTGCTGGCGGCGCTGGTAATACCGAGCCAGGTGGCGATGCTGCCGCTCTTTCTCATGATGAAATGGCTCGGGTTCGTCAACACCTACGCCGGTGTGGTGCTGCCGGCCGCGGCCAGCATCTTCGGCGTGTTTCTGGTGCGGCAGTACGCGCTGTCGATTCCGGATGAGCTGCTCGAGGCGGCGCGCATCGACGGCGCGGGCGAAGCGCGCATCTTTGCGCGCATCGTGCTGCCGGTGTTGCGGCCGATCCTGGTGACGCTCGCGGTACTCACTTTCCTCGGCAGCTGGAACGACTTCATGTGGCCGCTCATCGTGCTCACGGACCAGAGCATGTACACGCTCCCGGTCGCGCTGGCGTCGCTGTCGCGCGAGCACGTTCAGAACAACGAGTTGAAGATGGCGGGAGCGGTGCTGACCGTGCTGCCGGTGCTGGTGCTGTTCCTCGCGCTGCAGCGCTATTACATCCGCGGGATCCTGATGGGGAGCGTCAAGGGCTGATGGCTAGCTCGCGTCGATCGCCTGGCCGTTGCTGGCGATGACCCTCGAATAGTAGTCGGCGCTCGCTTTGGGCGTGCGCCGCTGCGACTGAAAATCGACGTGCACGATGCCGAAGCGCTTGGCGTAGCCGAGCACCCATTCGAAATTGTCGAGCAGCGACCACACGAAGTAGCCCCGCACATCGACGCCCGCCTCGAGCGCCGCGCGCAGCGCCCGCAGGTGCGCACGCAGATACTCGACCCGCGGCGCATCCTCGAGCCGGCCCGCGGCGAGCGGCGGATCATCGAAAGCGGCGCCGTTCTCCGTCACGTAGAGCGGCAGGTCGCCGTAGCGCTCCTTGACCCACCGCAGCGTGTCCGTGAGTCCCCGCGGATAGACCTCCCAGTCCATCTCGGTGTAAACGGCTCCCGGCTGACGAACGGAGGTGGCCCGCACGGGCTGCGCTGACGGCTCGAAGCGCGTGACGCTGCGCGTGTAGTAGTTCACGCCGAGAAAGTCGATCGGCTGGCTGATCAACTGGTAGTCCGCTTCCGGCCACTGCGGCCAGGCCGTGCCGAAGATCTCGGCGAGCTCCGACGGGTAGCGCCCGTGGAAGACGGGATCGAGGTATTGGCGGTTCATGTAGGCGTTGGCGCGCTCAGCCGCGGCGACATCCTCGGGCCGGCCGGAGGCGGGATGCTTGGGCTCGACGTTGACGACCAGCCCGATCTGGTGTTTGCCCTCGGAGCGATACGCCTGCACCGCGGCACCGTGGGCACGCAGCAGGCGGTGGCTCACGATCGGCGCTTCGGTGAGGCTCCGATGCCCCGGGGCGAGCGCGCCGAGCACATAACCTCCGTCCGCGATCACCCATGGCTCGTTGATGGTCGCCCAGAGCTTCACGCGATCGTCGAGCTTGCGGTAGAGGACGCGGGCGTAATCGGCGAACCACTCCGACGAGTCGGGATTGAGCCACCCGCCGCGATCAAACAGCGCCGCGGGCAGATCCCAGTGGTGGAGCGTGACGACCGGCTCGATCCCGTGGCGCAGCAGCTCATCCGTCAGGCGATCGTAGAAGGCGAGGCCCGCGGGGTTCACGGGCCCGCAGCCCTCCGGCAGCACCCGGCTCCAGGACACGCTGAATCGGTAGGCTTTGAGGCCGAGGCTAGCCATGAGCGCGACGTCTTCGCGATAGCGCCGATAGTGGTCGCAAGCCACATCCCCGGTGCTGCCATCCCTGACATTTCCCGGCGTGTGCACGAAGCGCTCCCAGATGCTCGGCGCCGCTCCGTCGGCGAGCGGCGAGCCTTCGATCTGGTAGGCGGAGGTCGCACAACCCCACAGGAATCGGTCTGGAAAAGCGATGGGACACCTCGCCAGGGTTTATCCGGGAGAATACCCGCACGATCGTTCGAAGAAAACGTTTTCCCGCGCAGCGGCGACCGATCTCCCGATCCCTTTGGGTATGATCCCGTGTTGGGGGACCGATTCCGGAAATGGCGGCCGTAGCGCTCGAGAACGTAGTCAAGACCTATGGGGGCGGGCGGGTCGCCGTGGCTGGCGCGAGCTTTGCCGCCGACGACGCGGAGCTCGTCGTGCTGCTCGGTCCTTCCGGGTGCGGTAAGTCGACCCTGCTGCGGATCATCGCCGGGCTCGAGACGCCCGACGCCGGAATCGTGCGCATCGGCGATCGCATCGTCAACGACCTGGCGCCGAAAGACCGTGACATTGCCATGGTCTTTCAAAGCTACGCGCTGTATCCGCACATGACCGTCGAGGAGAATCTCGGCTTCAGCCTGCGCTTGCGAGGATTGCCGGGGCCGCAGCGGGCCGCGCGGGTTCGGGAGGTCGCCGAGCATCTGAGTCTCGGAGAGCTGCTCGATCGATTGCCGCGCCAGCTCTCCGGCGGACAGCGCCAGCGGGTCGCGCTCGGGCGGGCGCTGGTGCGCGAGCCCCAGGTCTTTCTCCTCGATGAGCCGCTGTCCAATCTCGATGCGCGGCTGCGCATGGCGATGCGCACGGAGATAGCGCGACTGCACCGCCGGCTCCGTACCACCATGATCTATGTGACTCATGATCAGGTCGAGGCGATGACGCTCGGACAGAGGATCGTGGTTCTGAACGGTGGCGAGATACAGCAGATCGACACACCGATGAAGGTCTACGAGCGGCCCGCCAACCTGTTCGTGGCGGGATTCATCGGCAGTCCGGCCATGAACTTCCTGCGCGGGCGCCTCTCGCTTCAGGACGGGCTGCACCTCGACCTCGGGTTCATGCGCCTCGAGCTGAACGAGGCACACGCCTCGAAGCTGGCCGTGCGCGAGGGCACCGAGCTCGTCGCGGGGCTCCGTCCCGAGGATCTGCATCTCGCGGCGACCGGAGAAGCCTCCGGGCGGGGCTCGCGGCTCGCTGCGGTGATCGAGCTGATCGAGCCGGTCGGCAATGAGGCCTTCCTGACGGCACGCGTGCGCGACCTCGAGTTGGTTCTGCGCATGCCGCCGCGATCAGTGCCGCAGATCGGCGCACAGGTGACTTTGACTTTCGCGAGCGATCGACTGCACCTGTTTGACGCGAATACGGGCCGCCGGCTTTAAAATCGCCACCTGCGCCGCTTGCTGCGCAGCGTCAGCAGAGCCCCCGGTCGCGCAGGCGGCAGGGCTGCGGGAATCCATGGCCGACCGGCGTGGTGCCGGCGCCACAACGTCCCCGAAGTCTGTGACCGGTTCTTGACATCCGGAAGTGAAGGAGTAGGCTCGCCCGAAAGCGTCAGGCAAGCGTTTACATTGCGGGTGAAAACGCTTGCACCGGATGAGGGGAGCCGGGTGAGTCTCAAAGGCGTTGCGCTCGAGTTACAGGCGTTTGCAGCAACAGCGTCGCGTGTGAAAAGCCGGCGCGGCACCGTCACGGGCGGGACACGCCGGCGCGACGGCGACTCTTCCTCCTGTGCTTCTTCACTTCCCGTCCTGTCTGATTTTCATCCTGTCCGCGCGCGTGAGTTCGCGCGACGCACACACACGGAGTCTCCATGAGCAAGCAGCGTTTTCGGCGTGGCACTCGTCTGTTCGGATCACCGGCACCCGTACCCATGACGGTGGCTGCCGCAGTTGCTGCGGCACTCATGGCGCCGGCCGTCGTCATGGCTCAATCGGCCGACTCCACCGTGGCGGGCTACGCGACGCCGGGCGCCACCGTGACTGCACACAACACCGCGACCGGACTTACACGTCACGGTACGGCGGGAGCGGACGGACACTTCGCGATCCCGGGCCTGCCGCCCGGCGATTATACGGTCGATGCCGGTCCCGGAACCGAGCAGACGGTCACGCTGCAGGTCGCGACGACGACCAACCTCGACCTGAAGCTCGCCCAGATCACCGTGACCGGCACTGCCATTCCGGTGCATCAGGAAACGCTGACCTCGGAAGTCGGGCAAGTGGTCTCCCTGCACGACATCGACGTGCTGCCTCAGTTGACGCGCAACTTCATGGAGTTCGCGAACCAGGTCCCGGGCATGCAGTTCCAGGTCGACAGCCAGGGCCGCACCAACTTGCGCGGCGGCGCCGAGCTCTACAGCAACATCAACGTCTACATCGATGGCGTCAGCCAGAAGGACTATGTCTTCGGCGGCGTCACCGGACAGGAGGGCCCCGGTCAGTCCGGCGACCCGGGCAATCCCTTCCCGCAGCTCGCGATCCAGGAATACAAGGTCATCACGTCCAACTACAAGGCGGAATTCGGCGATGCGGCGAGCGCCATCATCGTGGCCCAGACCCGCTCCGGCACCAATAGTTTCGAGGGTGAGTCGTTCCTCACCTTTACCAATCAGAACCTGCGCGCGGCCACCCCGGCGGAGCTGGCCTCCGGCCAGTCGAAGGCCAAAGCACCCAGCTGGGAGTTCGGCGCCTCCGCGGGCGGCCCGATCATCCAGGACAAGATGCATTTCTTCGTCACGTTCGAGCGCAAGACGCTGTCGGAGCAGAACGTGGTGTATCCGGGCAACGGCGCCGACCCGGCGGTCGTGGACCCGCTGTTGCCGCCCGCCGTCGCAGCACAGTTCGGACCGACCACCAATCCCTTCACGGAGAATCTCGGGTTCGGCAAGCTCGACTTCGAGCCCACCGAGGCCGACCGCCTCGAGCTGACCGCCAAGATCCGCGACGAGCGTTCGCTCCAGGGCGCGGCCGGCCAGACGGCGGCCTCGGCCGCGTCGCACTACAAGAACGAAGACAACCGGTACATGCTCCTCTGGACGCATGGCTGGCAGAACGTGCTGAACGAGCTGCGGGTCACTTCGCAGAACACCACCTCGAACACCAACGCACTTCCCAGCCCGCAGTTCGATTACCTCTACTACCCGACCGCGAACAGCTTCACCCCCACCGATCCACTCATCAACGTCAACGGGCCCGGAGCGGGCGTGGGATTTCGCTACGAGCAATCGGGCACCGGGATTCAGGAGGACCTGACCTTTACCAACTGGGCCGACCACACGATCAAGATGGGGGCGCACTTCCAGGCGATCGACCTCGTCGCCGAGGCGGGAACGGTGGACCTGAACGACGCGGTCTACTACGAAGCGGTCTCGAGCGGTAACTGGACCAGCGGCGGGAACCCCGTGCCGTCCGGCGTCTTTGCGAACCCGTACGAGGTGCAGTTCCCGGTGAGCTTCGCCGGGGCCGGCGCCCCGCGCGTCGATTCGAAGGACCAGCAGCTCGGCTTCTACCTCCAGGACGACTGGACGGTGAACCGCAACCTCACGGTGAACGCGGGCCTGCGCTGGGACTACGAGAAAGTGCCCCTGTGGCAGAACTATGTGACCCCGGCGGCTCTGGTCACCGCGCTGAACTCGCCCGGGGCGCTCTCGAACTGCGGGGCAGGCGGTTATCCGGTCGGTATGGGCAATTGTTACAACCCGGCCGTGACCTACGCGCAGCTGCTCGCCACCTCGTTCCCGGGCGACCCGGCGACCAACATCAACGACTACATCAGCACCGGCTCGAATCGCAAAGCGCCGACGGACGAGTGGCAGCCGCGTATCGGGTTCGCGTACGACATCAACGCCGACCAGCACTACGTGGTGTTCGGCGGCTACGGCCGGTCCTTCGACCGCAACCTGTTCAACACGCTGTCGTACGAGACGACCAAGGTGGGTCTCTACAACAACCCGCAGATCTACTTCCCGTCGCCGTTCACCCAGGATTCGTTCGGCCCCTGCGCCACGGCGGCCGACGTGAATCCGGTCGACCACTGCTACGCCTGGAATCCGAACTACCTGACGGCGGCGGGGCTGGCGACCATTCCCGTGTCCACTTCATCGCACGAAGTGGACATGATCAACAACAACATCAAGGTGCCGCACTCCGATCAGTTCAGCATCGGCTTCCGCACGCGTCTCGGGGATTGGGATGCCTCCGTCACGTTCGCGGACATCAAGAGCTATGACGCCCTGATCGGCCACCTGGGGCTGCGCTACGCGGATGGCTCCTATTACGCCAACCAGGGTGCGCCGTGGGGCGCCTTCGGGAGCCTGAATGGCTACGGGGCGCTCATTTTCTGGGACAACGGCGGCGCGGACGAGAACCAGCAGCTCACCGTCTCCCTCGGCAAGGCGTATACGCCGGCTTCCGGCTGGAGTGCGTCGTTCGCCTTGACCTACTCGAACGCGTACCAGAACAACGTCGCAGGGCTGAATCCCTACTCGGGCAATCCGAATGCCTACCTGTTCGACCTGCCCAGCCCGAAGGACTACCCGCTCCTGCCGTCGACGGCGGTGCCGAAGTACCGCCTCGTCTCAACCGGCAGCTACGACCTGCCGTGGGGCCTGCGGCTTGCGGGCAAGCTCGAAGTCGCGACCGCGACCTACGACGACAATATCTTCGGTTGCGGCTCCAACACCTGCAACGGCATCGGCGGTTCGGCCCTGGCGTACAACGCCAAGATCAACAACACTCTCGGCTACCGGGACGTCGATCTGTCCCTGGCCAAGACGTTCAACATCTGGCGGGACATCAAGGGCACCCTGCGCGTGGATGCTCTCAATATCTTCGACTTCAAGAACTACGACCCAGGTGCGGCCATCTGGGGCTCGCCCACTGCCCAGCCGTCCTACCAAGGTGGGGGCCCGATCGTCGGCTTCCCGCGCACCTTCAACCTCACGGCGAACCTGCAATGGTGATCTGAGGAGCCACGCCGCCTACACTCGAGGGAGGGCCATGGCCCTCCCTCGTTTTTCGTGAGTACCGTTTTCGCAGGCACCGCCGTGACCGGTCAAGACTCCACCCAGCCCTCGGGCGAGCTCATTCGCTCCGTCGTCATCGTCGGCGGGGGCAGCTCCGGATGGATGACGGCTGCGGCGCTCGCCAAGTCCTTCGGCAAGCGGCTCGAGGTGACGCTGATCGAATCCGAGGAGATCGGCATCATCGGAGTCGGCGAGTCGACGGTCCCGCACCTGCGCGACTTCAACCGCCTGCTCGAGATCGACGAGGCGGACTTCATCCGCCGGACCAAGGGCACGTTCAAGCTCGGCATCCAGTTCAACGACTGGCGGCGTCCCGGAGACTCCTATATCCACGGATTCGGCATCATCGGCCGGAGTCTCGGATTTCTCGACTTTCACCAGTACTGGCTCAAGGCCCGCCAGCTCGGCCTGGCGAAGGACATCGGCCTGTATTCGATCAATACGCTGGCGGCCCCCCAGGGCAGGTTTCTGCCGCCGCCGGCCGACGCACCGCCGA
>Ga0335079_10003186_pt1 | contig 18961 bp, 15 predicted proteins | sample Lox_Sample_33_FD_206719 | JGI IMG/M metagenome (GOLD analysis project Ga0335079, IMG submission 206719) | Soil microbial communities from Loxahatchee National Wildlife Refuge, Florida, United States - Lox_Sample_3.3 | ecosystem: Environmental > Terrestrial > Soil > Wetlands | place: USA... | reverse complement strand
GTCGGGCGCCCCACGACGTAGACGCTGTTCACCGTGCCGCCAGTGGCGCTGAACGTCCCCGACAGGTCGAGGGCCTGGGTGTTGTGGTCTTCGACCGCGAGGGTCGCGTTCGAGACGCCGGCGCCGTAGGCGTAATAGACGGATGAGTCGCCGTAGTTCAGCGTCACCGCGGGGTTGAGGGGCAGGAACGTCGACCCGGACAGGACGCCCACGTCGACCTGGGGAAGCTCGGCCGAGACGTGCACGTACCTGAGCTTGACCCCGGGGCTCGCCGGAGCGCCGGTGTCGTCGGTGAAGCTCCTCTCCGCCACGCCGGTGTTCCCGCTCCCCGAGAGGAGCCCCAGCAGCGCCACCGTGTAGGGGGTGTCGCCGTCGAGGGAGATGCCGCCGATGTCGCCGAGCCCGTTGAGCGAGGTGCTGCAGTCGGTGGCCGAGGCGGCGACGATGCGGAGCGAGTAGGTCCCCGCGTCGACGCCGGTCCGGGATGACATCGAGGCGAAGTTCAGCCCGCCGTTGTTGACGAACTTGCCGGAGTAGGCCGCCGTCCCGTCCGGCTTCAGGCACACGTCGACGCCCGGGCCGTCGGCGATGAAGTGGGCGATTCGGATCTGCGCCGGACCGGGAGGCCCCGAGTCGCAGGCGAGGCCCAGGGCGAGGAGGAGGACGACCGAGGTGGCGGCGAGGCGCAGCATGGCGACGGAGCTCCGGGGAAGGGTGCGGGTGGCAGAGCGCGGAGCGCAGTCTCGCAGGCCCGAGGCGTCGCGGGGAACGAAAATGCCCCGCACACATCTCGCAACGGGGGAGCGGAGCCCGCGTGTCGCCTGCCGGCCTGGCCGGGGTGCGTCCTCCTCCGCCGCCCGACGTGCCGCTGCGGCGAGGGGCTCCCGGGTTAGACTGGGGTCCTCGCCGATGTCACCTGCCACCGTTCTCGTCGTCGACGACGACCGCGCCAACCTCGACTCGGTGGCGCGCATCATCCAGCACGAGGGGCTGACCTCGCTCACCGCCTCCGACGGAGCCTCCGCGGTGGAGCTCCTCCGCCGGCCCGAGGTGGCGGTGCTGCTCACCGATCTGATGATGCCGGGAATGGACGGCCAGGAGCTCCTCGCGACCGCGCGGGCGCTCCGTCCCGACATCGAGGTGGTCCTGATGACCGCCTACGGCACGGTGGAGGCGGCGGTGAGCGCCATGAAGGACGGCGCCTACGACTTCCTCACCAAGCCGCTCAAGCGCCACGTCCTCGTGAAGACGGTGGAGAAGGCGCTGGAGCGGCAAGCCCTCCGGGCCGAGAACCAGGAGCTGAAGGCCCGCCTGGCCGACCTCGGCGCGCAGCGCACCCTGGTGGGCCAGTCGCCCGCGTTCCGCTCCTTCCTCGATACCCTCAAGCAGGCCGCGCCCTCCACCGCCACCGTCCTCCTCCTCGGCGAGTCGGGGACCGGGAAGGAGCTCGCCGCGCGCGCCCTCCACGAGCTCTCCGGCCGCGCCGCCGGTCCCTTCGTGGCGGTCAACTGCGGCGCCTTCCCCGAGACGCTCCTCGAGGCCGAGCTGTTCGGGGTGGAGAAGGGCGCCTTCACCGGGGCGACCGCGCGGAGGCCGGGACGCTTCGAGCGCGCGACCGGCGGCACCCTCTTCCTCGACGAGGTGGGCGAGATGCCGGTGGGCGCCCAGGTGAAGCTCCTGCGCGCGCTCCAGGAAGGGGAGATCGAGCGGCTCGGCGGCACCCAGACGGTGAAGGTGGACGTCCGGCTGGTCGCCGCCACCTCCAAGGACCTGGGCCGCGAGGTGGCCGAGGGCCGCTTCCGCGAGGACCTCTACTACCGCCTGAACGTGGTGGAGGTCCGCCTGCCGCCGCTCTCCTGGCGCCGGGAGGACATCCCTCTCCTCGCGGACCACTTCCTCCGCCGCTTCGCCGCGAAGAACGGCAAGTCGGTGCGCGGATTCAGCCCCGAGGCGCTCGCCGCGCTGGAGGACTATGCCTGGCCGGGGAACGTCCGGGAGCTCGAGCACGCCGTGGAGCGCGCGGTGGTGCTGGCCCGGGGCGACGTGCTCGACGTCGGTGACCTGCCCGACACCGTCCGCAAGGGCCCGCGGGGAGCCGCCGGGCATGTGGTCATTCCCATCGGGACGCCGCTGGAGGAGGTCGAGCGGCGCGTGCTCCACGAGACGCTCCGCCACACCGGCGGCGACAAGACCATGGCCGCCCGGCTCCTGGGCATCGCGACCCGCACCATCTACCGGAAGCTCGAGCGCGACGGCACCCGGCGCGACGACGACGAGACCCCCGAGGGCTAACACCGACGCCGCGCCACTGACGTTCCGCCCGGGTCGGCGAGGGGTGGAGTGACATTTTGTCTCTGCCGCTCGAGCCCCGAGCGGCGCGGGCCCGGGCCCCGAGAATCTTGCGGGGAACTGCGCTATCCACGGGGCTTTGGGCGCTGGCACCCCGCTTGCTGAAGCTCTGCTGGCCCTGCGGGGGGCAACTCGCATGGAACTCGTCATCCGGAAGTACTTCTGGGCGGTGAACCTCTGTTTCGTGGCCCTGGTCGCGCTGCTCGCGGCCAAGACCGTGAACCTCTTCCTGGAGGCGGCCATCGCCCCTGCTCCGTCCGCGCCCGTGGCCCGCGGGGGTGAGCGGACCGCCGCCGCCGACGTGCCGGCCACCCTGGACCTGCCGAAGCTGGCGCAGCTCACGAACCTGCCGCTGCCCGTTCCGGAGCCCCAGGAGGACCCGACCCATCCGGACATGAGCTCCGAGCCGGTGCGCACGACGCTGCGGGTGAAGCTCCTGGGCACGCTGGTGAGCTCGCTGCCCGGCTGGTCGATCGGCTCCATCCTCGACCTGACCAGCCAGAAGTCGTCCACGGTGATGGTGGGCGATCGGGTCCAGAACGCGGAGGTGCTGAGCATCCTGCGCGACCGGGTGATCATCGCCAACAACGGCCGCCGCGAGTACATCAGCTCCGAGGTGGGCGACGGCGCTCCCCCCCCGCCGGCCGTCGCCACCACCCGCCCGGTCGAGCCATACGGCGCGGGGATCAAGGCGCTGGACGACAACAACTACGAGGTCCCCCGCAACGAAGTCGACAAGGCGCTGGCCAACCTGAACGACCTCGCGATGCAGGCCCGCATCGTGCCGGCCTTCAAGGACGGGCAGGCCGAGGGGTTCAAGCTCTTCTCCATCCGCCCCGACTCGCTCTACTCCAAGATCGGCATCGTGAACGGTGACGTCATCAAGCGCATCAATGGCTTCGAGATGAACAGCCCCGAGAAGGCGCTCGAGGTCTACACCAAGCTGAAAGACGCGAACCGCATCGACATCGAGCTCGACCGCAACGGCTCCACGATGCGCAAGACGTACAACGTCCGCTGACCCATGACCGCCCTCCTGCCCTGCCTCGCGCTGGCCCTGCTCGCCCAGGCCGGCACCCCGGAGTCGCCTCCCGTCACCCCGTACCGCCCGAGCCGGCCTCCGCGGCCCGGGCCCATGCCGGGGAGCTTCACGGCTCCTCGGCCCGGGGTCCCCACGCCGGTCCCTGCCCAGGCCACACAGCCGCCGGCATCCGCACCGGCGCAACCCGCGCCCCAGGCCCGACCCGCCGCGCCGGCCACCCTGCCGCCGGCCGGTGAGGAAACCACCTCGGCCACGACTCCGAACTGCTCCGACGTCCGGAAGAAGGCGCGGTTCAACGTCTACTTCGACAAGGTTGACATCGAGAAGCTGGTCCAGACCGTGTCCGACGCCACCTGCCGGACGTTCATCCTCGGCGACAACGTCCGCGGGAAGATCTCCATCATCGGCCCGGACAACGGGAAGGTGGACGTGGGCGCGGACGAGTTCTACGCCGCGTTCCTCGCCGCCCTCGACGCCAACCAGCTGGCGGTCGTGCCCCTGGGGCGCTTCTCCAAGATCGTGGAGAAGTCCAAGGCCAAGCAGAACAACATCCCGGTGGTCGGCCCCGACGAGCCGTACACCACCAACGAGCAGATGATCACCCGGATGTTCAAGATCCGCTACGCGGACCTCGAGCCTCTCCGTGGCGTGGTGCAGCAGCTGGTGAGCCAGAACGGCGACTCCATCCCCTTCCAGCCCGACACGCTGATCGTCAACGACGTCGGCTCGAACATGCACCGGCTGGAGCGGATCATCGAGCAGCTCGACAGCCGTTCCAGCTCCGACGAGATGCGCGTGATCCAGGTGCGCTACGCGTCCGCCGCCGACCTGGCGACCACCATCCAGAAGCTGTTCGACGCCAAGGCCAACCGACCCGGGGCGCGTCCGGGGCTCAGCGTCGCGCCACCTCCGGCTCCTGGCACGCCACCCCTGCCCGCGGGTCAGCTCGGCGCCGGGGCCCCCTCGGGCGGACCGGCCACCGTCACCACGCTCATCGCCGACGAGCGCACCAACAAGCTGGTGGTGGTGGCCACGCCGTCGGCCAACGAGCGCATCGATTCCCTGCTCAAGGAGATCGACGTTCCCATCAGCGGCGAGGGACGGATCAACGTCTACGCGCTGCAGAACGCGAACGCCGAGGACATCGCCGCCACCCTCCAGTCGCTGGCCCAGGGCACCGCCAACCGCCCGCGGAGCGGAACGGGCGTGCCACCGTCCAACATCCCCGGGGCGCCGCCGGCTCCGATCCGTCCGGCGGGCCAGGGCGTCACCGCCGCCGAGCTCTTCCAGGGCGAGGTGAAGATCTCCCCGGACAAGGCCACCAACTCGCTGGTGGTGGTGGCCAGCCAGAACGACTTCCGGAGCCTGGTCCGGGTCATCGAGAAGCTCGACATCTCCCGCCGGCAGGTCTTCATCGAGGCGGTGATCATGGAGGTGGACCTCGACCGGCAGACCCAGTTCGGGATCAGCCTGCACCAGGGGTTCACGGTGAACACCTCCCAGGGCCAGGCGGTGGGGATCGCCGGCACCAAGTACACGACCAGCGGCGTCCCGCCCTCCTTCAGCCTCCAGAACCTCGCCTCCTACGGAGGTTTCCTCGCCGGCCTGCAGGGCCCGACCATCCCGGCGTTCAGCCAGCTGGGGCTCAACATCCCGGCCTTCGGCGTGGTGCTGCACGCGCTGCAGATGAGCTCGGACGTGAACGTGCTCAGCACGCCTCACCTCCTGACCAGCGACAACGAGGAGGCGGAGATCACCGTCGGCCAGAACGTTCCCTTCCAGGCCGGCTTCGCCCCGCAGCTGCCGACCGGCACCGGGACCACGCTCCCCACCGGCTCGCTGGCCTCGGCGGGCTCGCTGCTCGGCGGCATCGGCGCCTACTACGCGCCGATCAACCGGCAGAACGTGGAGCTGAAGCTCAACATCAAGCCGCAGATCAACGCGAGCGACTACATCCGGATGGTGATCAACGAGAGCACCGAGGAGATCGCCTCCACCGACCCCGTGCTCGGCCCCACCACCAGCAAGCGCACCGCCAAGACGACGGTGGTGGCGAAGGACCAGGAGACGGTGGTCATCGGCGGGATCATGCAGGAGCGCACCATCGAGTCGGTGGGCAAGGTGCCGGTGCTCGGCGACATCCCCATCCTCGGCTACCTCTTCCGCGAGACCACCCACCACAAGATCAAGACCAACCTCCTGCTCTTCCTGACCCCGTACATCATCCGGGACGCCTCGGACTTCCGGCGCATCTTCGAGAAGAAGATGGCCGAACGGCAGCGCTTCGTGGAGGAGTTCTACGGCCAGGTGCCGGGCTACGACGTCCCCATCGACTTCGCGCGCAAGCCGGGGCCGCTGGCGAAGATGAACCAGATCGTCCTGCGCGAGGAGATGAAGGTCGAGAACGGCGGTCCCGGTCTCCCCGGCGAGCAGGTGTTCCGCCCTGGAACGCTCGGCCCGGGCGCCGCTCCTCCTCCGAGCGGCACACCCACCCCACCCGCCGACATCGGCCGGCAGCTGCTCCAGACCGCTCCGGCCATTCCCGGGGCCGAGCAGCCTCCGGCGCCCTCTCCCGAGGTCCAGCCCACGTCGCCGCCCGTGCAACCCCAGCCCCAGCCGCCGCAGAACCAGCCCCCTGCCTCGGGCGACCGGATCAAGGTGCAGCCCGGCTGGCAGGCTCCCTGAACGAAGCGAACCTCATGCGTGAACCCTCCGAGCTCCGTCCCTCCGTCCCGGCCCCGGCGACCGCCCTGGTGGGCCGTCCCCTGGGCGAGATCCTCCGCGCCGTCGCGGGGCTGAGCGAGGCCGCGCTCGAGGAGGCGCTCCGGGCGCAGGCGGACGAGGGTGGCCGGCTGGGCGAGGTGCTCGTCGCCCGCAAGGCGGTGACCTCCGAGGACGTGGCGAAGGCGCTCGCGCTGCAGCTGGACCTGCCCTTCGTGGGCCAGGTCTCGCTGGACGCGGTGGACGCGGAGCTGGTCCGCCAGGTGCCGATCAACTTCGCGAAGCAGGCGCTGATCCTCCCCCTCGGGATGGAGGGCGAGTCCGTCGCGCTGCTGGTGGCCGATCCGCTGGACACCACCGTGCTCGACCACGCCCGCATGCTGCTCCAGCGGAACGTCTCTCCCCGGGTGGCGGTGGGGACGGTGATCGTCGACGCCATCAACGGGGTCTACGACCGGGCGGTGAACGAGGCCGAGCAGCTGGTGGGCGAGATGGAGGCCCAGGACCTCCAGAGCCTGGCTCACGAGCTGGAGGAGCCCCAGGACCTCCTCGACACCGACGACGAGGCGCCGATCATCCGGCTGGTGAACTCGCTGCTCTTCCGCGCCGCGAAGGAGCGGGCCAGCGACATCCACATCGAGCCGATGGAGCGCGAGCTGCTGGTGCGCTTCCGGATCGACGGCGTCCTGCAAGAGATCATCAAGCCGCCGAAGCGGTACCAGAACAGCATCGTCAGCCGGGTCAAGGTGATGGGTCAGCTGAACATCGCCGAGAAGCGGCTCCCCCAGGACGGCCGCATCCGCATCAAGCTGGCCGGCCGCGACATCGACATCCGCCTCTCGACCATTCCCTGCACGTTCGGGGAGCGGATCGTGATGCGGCTCCTGGACAAGAACACCACCCTGCTCGACCTCCAGGACATCGGGATGAACCCCGACACGATGCACGCGATGGATCAGGTGATCCGCCGGTCGCACGGCATCATCCTGGTGACCGGCCCCACCGGTTCGGGCAAGACGACCACGCTCTACGCGGCGCTGAGCCGGATCAACACCCCGGACCTGAACATCCTCACCGTCGAGGATCCGGTGGAGTACCAGCTCCAGGGCATCGGGCAGATGGCGATCAATCCCAAGATCGGCCTCACCTTCGCTGCCGGGCTCCGCAGCTTCCTCCGCCAGGACCCGGACGTCATCATGGTGGGCGAGATCCGCGACCGGGAGACGGCGGAGATCGCCATCCAGGCCTCGCTGACCGGCCACCTGGTCTTCTCCACCGTCCACACCAACGACGCGGCCAGCGCCATCACGCGGCTGGTGGACATGGGGGTGGAGCCGTTCCTCGTCGCATCGTCCCTCACCGCGGTGATGGCTCAGCGACTGGTCCGCCGGGTCTGCACCGAGTGCCGCGAGGCCTACCAGCCCACGGCCGAGGAGCTGAAGGAGGTCGGCCTCACGCCCGAGGATGTGGTCCGCGCCGGCAACCCCACCATCTACCGGGCGAAGGGCTGCGAGACCTGCGGCCGCAACGGCTACCGGGGGCGGACGGGCATCTACGAGATGCTGCTGGTGGACGACGAGATCCGCCAGCTGGCCTTGAAGAACGTCGATTCCAGCACCATCAAGAGGACCGGCGTTCAGCGGGGGATGCGGACGCTGCTCGACGATGGAGCGCGCAAGGTCCTGGCCGGGGAGACCACCCTGGCCGAGGTGCTGAGCGTCACCCAGGAAGACATCTGACATCCGATGCCGGTCTTCGAGTACAGAGGTCTCACTCCCGCGGGGAAGCAGGTCAAGGGCCTCCTCGAGGCGGACAGCAGCCGCGCGCTCCGCCAGCAGCTGAAGCGGTCGGGGGTCTTCCTCACCGACGTCCTGGCCGAGCGCGAGGCCGCCCCGGGCCGCAAGCAGAACGGCACGGCGGTGGCCCAGCCCGGGCCGGCGCTGGGCAGCCGGGACGTCCAGCTGGGGAAGATGCTCCGCGGCAGGGTCACCTCGGACGACATCGCCATCTTCACCCGTCAGCTCTCGACCCTCCTCCACGCCGGGGTGACGCTGGTCGAGGCGCTCACCGCGCTGGTCGACCAGACCGAGAAGGAGCGCCTGAAGCGCATCGTCTCCGAGGTGAAGACCCGAGTGAACGAGGGCAGCTCGCTGGCCGACGCCCTGGGGCAGCACGGGAAGCAGTTCGGGTCGCTCTACGTGAACATGGTGCGGGCCGGGGAGGCCTCGGGTGCGCTCGACGCGGTGCTGGCCCGGCTCGCGGACTTCACCGAGGGACAGGCCAAGCTCCGCCAGAAGGTGATCGGGACCCTCATCTATCCGGTGATCATGACCATCATCGGGTCCGGCATCCTCGCCCTGCTGCTGACCGTGGTGGTCCCCAAGGTCACGAAGATCTTCGAGAGCATGAAGGTCACGCTGCCCTGGACCACGCGGCTGCTCATCTTCACCAGCAACGGGCTCGCCCAGTGGTGGTGGCTGGTGTTCCCCCTCCTCGGAGCCGGCATCTACGGCTTCTTCCGCTGGAAGAAGAGCCCCAAGGGCCGGCCGGCGTGGGACCGCTTCGTGCTCCGGGCCCCGGTCTTCGGAAGCCTGGTGCGGATGCTGGCCATTGCCCGGTTCAGCCGGACGCTGGCCACGCTGCTCCGGAGCGGCGTACCGCTGCTCACCGCGATGGACATCACCAAGAACGTGGTGAGCAACGGGGTCCTGGCCGGCGTGGTGGAGAACGCCCGGGACGCCATCCGTGAGGGCGAGAGCATCGCCGGGCCGCTGAAGCGCTCGGGCGAGTTTCCCCCACTCGTGTACCACATGATCGCCATCGGCGAGCGCTCGGGCCAGCTGGAGGAGATGCTGCTCAACGTCGCCGACAGCTACGAGAACCAGGTCAGCGTGCGGATCGGCGCGCTGACCGCGCTGATGGAGCCGCTGATCATCGTCGCCATGGGCGTGGCGGTGGCGTTCGTGGCCTTCAGCATCCTCATGCCGATCCTCCAGCTCAACACGGCCATCCGATGAGTCCCGCATCCAGCAACCTCGAGAGGTGGGTCGAGAGGGTGACCGCCGTGATGGTGCTCGCCGTCGTGGCGGCGCTCCTCGGGCTGGGCATCGCCTTCTACGGACCCGGCGAGTCCGCTCGGTCCGTTCATCCCCAGTCCCGCCAGGTGGCGGAGGGAGTCAGTCCATGAAGCGCAGGTTCAAGGGCCGCCGCGCCCCTCGCGGCATGACGCTCATCGAGATCATGGTCGTCCTGGTGATCCTCGGGCTCATCGCCTCGGCGGTGGTGATCGCGGTGTTCCCGCAGCTCCAGAAGGCCCGGGTGGATCGAACCACGCTGGACATCGGGAACCTCGACAGCGCGCTCAAGCTCTACAACGCGCGGAAGGGCAAGTTCCCCGACACCGCCACCGGGTTCAAGGCGCTGGTGGACATGGAGATCATCGACAAGATGCCCAAGGACGCATGGGGCAACGACTACATCTACACGCTCGAGAACGGCCGGCCGGTGATCACCTCCTACGGGGCGGACGGGGTTCCCGGCGGCACGGGCTACGACGCCGACATCTCCAACCGGCCGCAGACGACCCCGAACACCCGGTAGCCGACCAGCTCTCCTCGCCCGATGTCCCGCCGCGCCTCCAGAGGCTTCACCCTCATCGAGCTCACCGTGGCGATCGCCGTGGCGGCCGCGCTGTTCTCGGCGCTGGTGCTCGGCCTCGGCGCGCTCACTGGCGCCAGGGCGCGCCAGGCGATGGGAGAGCTCGGGGGGGCGGCGCGCTCGCTCTACGACACCGCGGCGCTCAGCGGGAACACTTGCCGCCTGGTCCTCCTCCTGCCCCGGGACGACTCGGCCGAATTCACCTACCGCGCCGAGTGCGCCAACGGCCCCGTCACCACCGCCATGGACCGGGACCAGGAGATCCGCGACGCGACCAAGGCCGCGGTCGAGGCGTACAAGAAGCGCGGCCGGGGCGCCGCCGCCGACCTGCCGCCGCCCTCCGGCGGCGTGCGCTCGTCGGGCTCCACGCTCCTCGACCTCCTCGATTCGGAGAAGGCCCGGGTGGAGAAGGCCGCTGCGTTCTCCGCCTTCACCACCCCGGAGATCCAGCCGCGCCGGATGAGCGGCGTCCGCGTCTCGGTCTGGACCTCGCACCAGAAGGCGAAGATCACCAACGGCCTCGCCTACCTCTACTTCTTCCCCCAGGGCTACACCGAGCGCGCGCAGGTCACCGTTCGGCAGGGGGCCAACGTCTGGACGCTCCTGGTCTCGCCCATGACCGGGAGGACCTCCATCGTCGACGGCGAGCCGGAGATTCCGAAGTCATGAGGCGCGGCTTCACCCTCCTCGAGGTGGTGGTGGCCATGGCGATCCTCGGGCTGGCGCTCCTGGCCATCTTCGACCTCAACGCCGGGGCCATCGCCAGCCACGCCTACGCGAAGCGGCTGACGGTGGCCACCATGCTCGCCCGCTCGAAGATGACCGACCTCGAGCAGGAGCTCTACGACAAGGGCTTCGACGCCGACGACCGCGAGATGACCGGCGACTTCCGGGCCGAGGGATGGGACGCCTTCACCTGGAAGGCGCAGATCCTCGCCCCCCGCACCACCGAGGTGTCCCCGGACAAGCTGATCGAGGCGCTCTTCAACCTCCCTCCGGGCAAGGACGGCGTCGCCGGACTCGCCGCGCTGCTCGGTGGCGGCCGCGACGGCGGCGTGGGCGCGAGCGCCTCCCAGCTCCAGGACCTGGCCAAGCTCCTCCCCCAGACGCAGTCCGGGCCGACCAGCGGTCTCCCGCCCGGGGCCACCGCGGCCTCGGGCCTCTCCGCGCTCGGCCCCTTCGCCGGGCTCGCCCAGACCCAGATGCAGCAGCTCCTCACCCAGATCCAGAAGAGCGTCCGGGAGATCCACCTCACCATCAGCTGGAAGGAGGGCACGAAGGTCGAGAGCGTGGACTTCGTGAACGACCTCTTCTCGCTCCGCCAGGGCTCGGACCGGAACGGCACTCCGGGGGCGCCCCTCTCGGCCGCCGCGACCGGAACGCCCGGGGTTCCCGGCGTGCCCGGTGCCCTCCCCCCCGGCCAGCTCGGGCTTCCCCCCGGCGGCATTCCCGGGCTGACCACCGGCACCGCGCAGCCGATCTTCGGTGGCCCCATCCGCGGGAACACCCCGCCCGGCACCGTGCTCGACCCCAGCGGTCACCCCATCCGCCAATGAGACCGGCACGTGGATTCACGCTCCTGGAGGTGGTCCTCGCGGTGGGCATCACCGCGATGATGGGCGTGCTCATCGCCGCCGCCTTCCAGACCGGCTACCGGGCGAAGGAGCTGGTGGAGGGAGAGGCCGACCGCTACCGCGCCCTGCGGACCGCCTCCGACCGGATGACGCGGGAGATCTCCTCCGCCTTCGTCAGCGACCACTACGACACCCGGCGCTTCCGCGATCAGAACGACCGGCCCACCAACTTCATCGGAACCCGGGAGCGGTTGCTCTTCACCTCCATGGCCCACCAGCGCCTCTACTCGGACGCCAAGGAGTCCGACCAGATGGTGGTGGAGTACTTCACCAAGTCGGCGTCCGCCCCCGGAGGGCAGACCAAGCTGAACCTCATGCGCCGCGAGAACTCCATCCTCGACGACCGGATGGACCGCGGCGGCGTCGAGGACGTGCTGATCGAGGGCATCAAGCGGATCGACTTCTCCTACTGGGACTCGGACAAGAAGGACTGGGTGGACGAGTGGGACACCCGGCGCATCGAGAAGAAGTCCATCCTCCCGGTGCGGGTTCGGATCTCCATCTACGCCGTGGACGAGACCGGGCGCGAGGCGCGCTACGTGACCCAGACTCGCATCGTGCTCAACACGGAGATCCCGAGGTTCTGATGCGACGGCCTGCCAGACATCCGCGGGGCGTCACCCTCCTGATGGTCACCGTGTCCATCGCCATCCTCACCGCGGTGGCCGCGGAGTTCGCCTTCCAGACTCGGGTCGATCTCGAGCTGGCCACCCACCAGCGCGACGCGCTCCGCGCCGAGTACCTCGCGCAGAGCAGCGTGGGGCTGGCGCGGATGCTGCTCCTCTTCCAGAAGCAGCTGGACCGGACCACCGGCAGCATCAACATCCCCGGGCTGGGCAACATGAACCTCCAGCTCTGGCGGATGGCCAAGCTCGACTGCCACCTGCTCCAGACGGTGGTGCCGCAGGCGGGCTCGGGACGCCGGCCCAAGTTCAGCACCGCCGGGGCGGGCGGCCTCGACGAGCAGGGACGCATCCTCTACGGCGGCTTCGCCGGCTGCTTCGACGCCTTCATCGAGGACGAGCAGGAGAAGCTGAACGTCAACGCCCTGGCCGGCCTGCAGACCGGCACCGCGCAGGGAGCGGTGCAGCGCCTCTACAACCTCGTCTCCGACAAGCGGTTCGAGTTCGTCTTCGACCGCGAGGACGCCAACCGCATCAAGGCCACCCCCAACGACGTTCTCATCGCCATCAAGGACTGGGTGGACGACGACGACGTCCAGTCGGCGCTCCAGGTCAATGCCCTGGGACAGGTCGCGCTCCAGAACGGCTTCTCGGACGAGCAGGGGCTGTACACCCGCTACACGCCGCGCTACCGGCCGAAGAACTCCTGGTTCGACTCGCTGGGCGAGCTCTACCTGGTCAACGGCGTCACCGACCGCTTCATGGCTGCGTTCGGCGACCGGCTCACCGTCTACCCCGACCCCAACGCCCCGCTGAACGTGAACAGCGACGACCCGCTGCTCATCGCCCTCGCGGTCCGGAGCATCGCCGACCCCTCGCGCCCCGATCCGCGCCTCAACGACCCGGTCTTCCTCGACGGCATCGTGCAGAAGATCCGCGCCGCCAAGGCGATGATGCCCCTCGGTCTCTCGGTGCAGGACTTCACCAACATCGTCCTGACCGCAGGCATCGCCGTGAATCCCCAGGTCAGCCAGCGGCAGGGCACCACCGGCACCGCCAACAGCTTCCTCGGCGACAAGAGCGACACCTTCCGCATCGTGGCCATCGGTCAGGCCGGGGACGTGGAACGACGCGTGACGGCGGTGATCCGGCTGTCGGACCCGACGCAGGACGGGCTGGGCAGGGTGCTCTACTGGAGGGCGGACTGATGGCACGGGTGCTGGGCCTCGACCTGGGGAGTCATTCCCTCAAGGGAGTCCTGCTCGAGGCGACGGGTCGAGGAACCTCGGTCCTTCACTACGCGGAGACCGTCCGTGCGGACGAGGCGCCCCTGGACGAGACGCTCGCGGCGTTCCTGGCCGAGTACGAGTGGGCCCCCGACCAGACGGTGGTGGCGTTGCCCGGCCCGTCGCTGGCGACGCACGTCTTCACCCTCCCCTTCACCGACGCCAAGCGCATCGCCGCCACCCTGCCCTTCGAGGTCGAGGGCGAGCTGCCCTTCGAGCTGTCGCAGGTGGTGTTCGACCACCAGGTCACCCGCCGCCGGGCGAACGCCACCGATCTCCTGGTGGGGCTGGTGCGCCGCGAGGAGCTGGCCGAGCTGCTCCGGACGCTGGGCGCCCGGGGGCTCGATCCGCGGGTGGTCACCCACCCCGCCATCGCCTACCAGAACCTGTTCCTCGCCGCGCCCGAGCGCTTCGAGGTCGCCCCCGGCGCCGCCGTGGCGGTGCTGGACATCGGCCACCGCCGGACCAGCGTGGCCGTGGGCCGCCCCGCGGAGGGCCTCCTCTTCGCCCGCACATTCCCCGGTGGAGGGCGCGACCTCTCGCGGGCGCTGGCCACCGAGTTCCAGGTAGCGCTCCCCGAGGCCGAGGCGTGGAAGGAGCGCGACGGGTCCCTGGCCCAAGGTGGCGGCCCCGAGCACGAGCGTGCCCGCGCCGCGCTCCTCCGGGCCCTGGCCCCCATCGTCCGCGAGACCCGGGCCACGCTGAAGGCGGCCTCGGGCCGCGAGCAGCTCCCGGTGGCGCGGCTGCTGCTCACCGGAGGGACGTCGCAGCTGCCGGGCCTCGTCGAGCACCTGGGCGCCGAGCTGGGGCTCCCCTCGGACCGGCTCCTGCTCCCTGCCAGCACGACCGAGGTGATTCCTCCCGAGGTCCAGCCGCGTGCGGCGCAGGCTCATGCGCTGGCCCTTCGCGGGGCGATGGCGGGTGGGCGTACCCCGCGCTTCAACCTCCGCCAGGGCGAGTTCGCCTTCCGCGGCCACGTGGACTACCTCCGCGAGCGGCTCATCCGCGTGGCGGCCTTCGCCGCGGTGCTGACGCTCCTCTTCTGCGTGTTCAGCATCAGCCGGACCATCCTCCTCGGCCGGCGGGAGGCCGCGGTGGACGACCGGCTGTGCGCGCTCACCCAGCGGGTCCTCGGCAAGTGCGAGCGGAACTACGACCGCGCCCTCAACCTGCTCCGGGGGCAGCAGAGCCCGGCGGCGGCGGTGCCCAGCATCTCGGCCACGCGGCTCCTCGCCGAGGTGGCGCAGCGCGTGCCTCCGGAGGTGACGCTCAGCTTCAGCCAGATGGTCTTCGACCTCGACCGGGTGCAGCTCCGGGGCGAGACCGACTCCACGCGAAGCATCGACAAGCTGGCCGCCGCGCTGAAGGGCTATCGCTGCTTCCGCGAGGTCAAGGAGGGCAAGGTGGAGCGCGTGCGCGACTCGTCGCGCGTGCAGTTCCAGCTCGACGTCCAGGTCGACTGCGGTGATGCCGTGGCCAGTGCGGGGTCGGGGTCATGATGGATCGGCTCCGGCTCCTCTGGGGTGACGTCCAGGCCTGGTACCTGAAGCTCAATCCCCGCGAGCGGGTGCTGGTCACCACGGCCGGCGTGGCCAGCGTCGTCGTGACGACCTTCGTGGTGCTCTTCCTCCTCGCCACCTCGGCGGACAACACCCGCCACCGCACCCAGAGCAAGCTCCAGCGGCTGGCCGAGGCCGAGCAGCTCGCGGCGGGATACGCCGAGGCCGAACGCGCCCGGAAGCGGGCCGAGGCGGCGCTCAGCGCCAGCGACGTGAGCCTGCTCACCTACGTCAACGACCGCGGGAAGCAGGCCGGCCTGGACATCCCCTCCCTCAACCCCAAGGGGGACATCCCGGTCGGCGATGGGCGGATCATCGAGAGCAGCGTCGAGCTCACCCTCACCGACGTGACGCTCCCGCGGCTGGTGGACTTCCTCGGATCGGTGGAGCAGGGTCCGGGCGTGGTGAGGGTCACCTTCCTACGCATCGAGCCCCGGCCCAAGGACGGGGTGCTCACCGCCTGGACCACCGTCACCGCTTACCGGCTCAAGGCAGGCCCCTGATGGAGCTGGCCGAGCTCATCCAGCGGATCCGCGCCTGGAAGATGCCCCCGCTCGTGGGGTGGCGGCGCACCGTCGCCTGGGTGGGCCTGGGCTTCTTCCTCTTCGCGCTGTTCCTCGCGCTGACCTTCCCCTACGACGCGGTGCGGGCCCGGATCGCCTCCGAGGCCGACGCCGCGGGGCTGTGGGTGCGAATCGACTCGATGGGCCCGGCCTTCCTCGGCGTGAGCGCCCGCGGCGTCCGGCTGGGGCAGCGCCCGGACGGGCTCGGCCCCCCGGCGGAGACGGTGCGGGTGGACCGCCTCACCCTGCGGCCCTCGCTCATCCCCTGGGGCGTGGGCTTCTCCGCGTCGCTCTTCGGCGGGGACGCCGGAGGGGCCATCGGCGCCGGGAACGCGCCCAAGATCCGCGTGCACTTCGACCACCTCTCGCTCGCGAAGGCGGGGATGGCCCTGCTCACCGGCGTGGACGCGGTGGGGACGCTCGACGGCGAGCTCTCGCTCGACGTCCCCGCCACCGGGCCCCAGGGCGGGCAGCCCGACCTCTCGCAGGCCTCGGGCCGCCTGCGGCTGTCCGGCAGCGGACTGGAGGTGAAGGGCGGCACCCTCACGCTCCCGCTGATGGGGCAGATGACGCCGTTCGATCTCCCTCCGGTGAACTTCGGGAAGCTCGAGGCCGAGCTCCCCATCGAGCGGGGAACCGGGACGCTCAAGACGCTCCGGCTGGAGGGCCCCGAGCTGGACATCCAGGCCTCGGGCACGGTCCGCCTCGCCCGGGCCCTGCCCTACTCCGAGCCGGACCTGCTGCTTCGCATCCGTCCCACCCCGGACTTCCTCCGGCGGATGGGGGTCATCGCCGCCGGGTTCAACCAGCTCCCGGTGGATCCGACCGACTCCGCGTTCCGCAACGCGAAGCTCGCCGGCTACCTGGGAAAGCCGAGCTTCCGACCCGGTCGCTGAGCCGATCCGGCGGCGGGAGGCGGCCGTTGAACTGCCGGGCGGCCGGCTGGTAGCGTTGCGACCGCACGGAGGGGGGGACGTCGGATGCCGGAACTGGTGTTCTTGCGGCGGGGCGAGGAGGTGCTCCGCTTCGCGCTCGATCGCCCGAGGACCGTCCTCGGGCGCGGGGACGGGTGTGACGTGGTCATCCCCGATCCGGAGGTGAGCCGCCAGCAGGCGGCGGTGCTCGTCTCCGGCGACTCGGCGACGGTGGAGGACCTCTCGGGGAAGGGAACCGTGGTCGGCGGAGCACGGGCGCCGAAGGTGCCCCTCGCCGACGGAACGGAGATCGCTCTGGGTCAGTGGCGGGCCATCTTCCGGGCGAGCGGCGCGGCCGCCGGCGACTCCGGGCCGACCGAGGTCCGCGGGACGATCGCCCAGCCCGGCGAGGGCGCACCGGAGCGAGGGCAATCGGCGCAGATCCGACTCCGCCACGGCACCGCGGAGTCGGTCCACCGGCTGGTCGGCGAGAGCTGCACCCTCGGCAAGGACCCGGGGAACGACCTGGTGCTGGAGGATCGCTTCGCCTCCGGCAGGCACGTTCGCCTCACCCGCCAGGGCGCGCGCTTCCTCGTGCTCGACCACGCGAGCACCAACGGGACCTGGCTCGGACCGGTACGCCTCTTCGAGGCGGAGGTCCCGCTGCATACCCAGCTCCGGGTGGGCGAGACCGACGTGCTGCTCGAGGCCGCGGCCCCGGCCCGCAAGGACGCGACCTCGTGGCTGGGCCTGGTTGGCCAGGACCCGGCGATGCGGTCGCTGATCGACCTCATCGAGCGGGTGGCCCCCTCGTCGGCGGCGGTCACCATCCTCGGCGAGTCCGGTACCGGCAAGGAGCTGGTGGCGCGCGCCATCCACGCCCGCAGCGCGCGTGCCGAGCGTCCCTTCGTCCCGGTCAACTGCGCGGCGATCAGCAAGGAGCTCATCGAGAGCGAGCTCTTCGGCCACGAGAAGGGCTCCTTCACCGGAGCGGTGGCGGCGCACAAGGGCGCCTTCGAGGAGGCCGACGGAGGCACGCTCTTCCTCGACGAGATCGGCGAGCTCCCCCTCGACCTCCAGGCGAAGCTGCTCCGCGCGCTCGAGTCCGGGGAGATCAAGCGCGTCGGCGCGAGCCGCCCCACCCACGTCGACGTCCGGGTCGTCGCGGCGACCAACCGCGACCTCCTCGCCGCCAGCCGCTCGGCGCAGTTCCGGGACGACCTCTACTACCGTCTCTGCGTCGTGCCGCTGACGCTTCCCCCGCTCCGGAATCGCCGCGGCGACATCCCGGCGCTCGCGGAGTTCCTGCTGTCCCAGTTCTCGCCGCGCGGGCAGACGGTGCGCCTCACCCCGGCGGCGCTGGCACGCCTCGAGACCCATCCCTGGCCGGGGAACGTGCGCGAGCTGCGGAACGTCGTCCACCGGGCGTTGCTCCTGCGGCGCGGGACGTCGATCGACGAGGCCGACCTCACGTTCGACCCCGACCCCTCGCCCCGCCTCCGGGACGGAAGCGCCGGGCAGTACGTCCCCGGCCGGCGGCTGGAGGAGATGCTGGAGCTCGCCGAGCGCCAGATCGTCGAGACGGCCCTCCGTCAGTTCAACAACAACCGCGAGCGGGTGGCGCGGGAGCTCGGCGTCGCGCGCTCCACCCTGTTCAAGCGGCTCAAGGACTGGGGCATGACCCGCCACGACGAGCCGGAGAGCACCCAGGACGGCGCCTGAGCGAGCAGGCCGGGGTTCCACTCCGAGTGCACGCCGGCTCCGCTGCAACGGCGCTGCCGGGAGTCGCAGTCGGACGCCTGAAATACGGCACCGGGGTGGAACGTCCTATCCACGCGGACTTCGTCGTGCCCGACACCACCCTTCCACGCTCCGGCATCGACGCCGCGCGGCTCCTCGCCCTGGCGGTCCTGGTGATCGCCGGCCTGTGGGCCTGGGACGCGCCCTGGCTCGCGCCGCTCCGGCTGCTGGTGGTTCTCGTGCATGAGACCGGTCACGCGCTCGCGACGCTGCTCTTCGGTGGCCGGGTGGAGCGGGTCATCGTCGGTGCGGACGAGTCCGGACAGTGTCTGTCCGCGTTGCCCGCCGGCTGGCTCCCCCAGATCGCGGTGTACTCGGCCGGGTACGTGGGGAGCGCCGTCTCCGGCGCACTGCAGCTGGTGCTCGCCTTCCGCTTCCGCCTCCACCGCCCGGTGCTCTACGCGATGGGGGCCTGGGTGACGGCGATGGGGCTGGTCTACGCCGGGAACGGCTTCACGCTCGGGTACTGCCTGGCGATGGGTGCGGTGCTCCTGGTGCTCGCTCGCGTCCTGCCCCCCGCGGCAGCGCGGGCGCTGGTGACCCTCATCGCGGTCTTCACCGGCCTCTACGCGCTGTTCGATCTGCGGGACGATCTCTGGCGGCCCGGCGGCGGGGGGCCGAGCGACGCTGTGCTCCTCGCGGCACGGACCCACGTCCCCGCGCTGATCTGGTCCTTCCTCTGGTCCGTCGGCTCGGTGGCGGTTCTGGCGCTGGCGGCGTGGGTCTCGCTCCGACGGGCGCGCCCCTCGCCGGAGGACGCTCTCGAGGCGGTCAGGTCCGCGGCCGCATCCGGTATGCGACGAACGACGCCGC
>Ga0335079_10003185_pt1 | contig 18963 bp, 15 predicted proteins | sample Lox_Sample_33_FD_206719 | JGI IMG/M metagenome (GOLD analysis project Ga0335079, IMG submission 206719) | Soil microbial communities from Loxahatchee National Wildlife Refuge, Florida, United States - Lox_Sample_3.3 | ecosystem: Environmental > Terrestrial > Soil > Wetlands | place: USA... | reverse complement strand
TGGGTTCAGCATAGCGATCAAGTCATCCTGCGCGGCAAGAATGCCGAACTTGAACTGCGCGATATGCAGATCGCCTATCGCAGCTATATCGCCTCGGGAGAGCAGCGCGACCTGGACAGTCTGGCGGACGCGCGCACTGCGCTTTCCAAGGACCTCGCGGAACTGGTCACGCTGGTTGCTGACAATCGGGCGCATGAGCAGATGCTGACCAAGGTCACGGACGCCAAAGAGAAATTCAACGATACGCTGGAACATCTGATCGCACAGCGCAGCAATCAAGGGCAAAATGGGGACCTTATCGCGCAAATCCGTCCGCTTGGAATGCGGGTCTTCGAAGCGATCGAGGATTTTCTCGACAGCGAACAACGCCTTCGTGAGCAGCGGGTCGAAGCGCAGCGCGCCGCATATCATAAGCTGATCGTATTGGTGCCGCTGGTGTCGCTGCTGGTGATGGCAGCGCTGAGTTATTGGGGGCTGCGGCAAATCGATGTGGCCACCGAACAGTTTCATCAGGCGCTCGACCGCGCCGAGGCAGCGCGCCTCGAAGCCCAGAAGGCCAGCGAACGCGCCGAGAAGGCGAGCCGCACCAAGGACAACTTTCTCAGCACGGTGTCGCATGAGCTGCGCAATCCGCTCAATTCGATCCTGCTATGGTCCACCGCGCTGCTGCGCGACAAGACGCTCGGCGACAACAGCCGCCGCGGTGTCACCGCGATCGAGCGCGCGGTCCGCGTGCAAAGCCAACTGATCGAGGACCTGCTCGACATCTCGCGCATCGAGAGCGGACGACTGCGCCTCGATGTACAAACCGTTGACCTCGCCGAGGTGGTGAAGGCCGGGGTCGAGAGCATGCGCGCGGGCGCCGAGGCCAAAGGCATCCAGTTGCAGGAAATCATCGACCCGCGCGTCGATCATATCGCGGGCGATCCGGGCCGCCTTCAGCAGGTGGTGTGGAATCTCGTCTCCAATGCGGTCAAATTCACGCCCAAAGGCGGCAAAGTGCAGGTCCGCCTCGAGCGAATCAATTCACACGTCGAAATCATCGTCGCGGATACCGGTCAAGGCATCGATCCCGCGTCGCTCTCCTCGGTGTTCGATCGCTTCTGGCAAGGCGACGATTCCAGCCGCGCGCAGCGCGGCATCGGGCTCGGCCTTTCCATCGTCAAGGAGCTGGTAACGATGCACGGCGGGAGCGTCATGGCGCACAGCGAGGGCGTGGGGAAAGGCGCGACCTTCACGGTTCGCCTGCCGCTGCCCGTCGGCACGATAGCGGCGGCAGAGGGCCGGCGGCATCCGACCGGGGCGCAGGTGGGCGAGGCCGGCACCCCGCAGCGCCTCGATGGGCTTTCCATCCTGGTCGTCGATGATGATCTCGACACCTGCGACGCGTTGCAGAATCTGCTCGGCGCGCTGGGCGCCAGCGTAACTGCGGCGACCTCGGCGCGCACCGCTCTGTCATTGCTCGACAAGCTGCGCCCCGATGCGGTCATTTCCGATATCGGGATGCCGGTCGAGGACGGCTACTTCTTCGCACGCGAACTGCGCAAGCGTGAGGAGGGAAAAGCCGGCGGAATGCCGCTCATCGCGCTGACCGCCTATGGCCGCGTCGAGGACAAGGTGCAAATCCTTGGCGCCGGTTTCGATAGTCATGCGGTCAAGCCGGTCGATCCAGTGGAGCTGTCGGCGATTCTGAGAAAGTGCATCGCCTCGCGCCGCGTCGCACCCGCGCCGAGCGCCTAAGAAGCATCGAGTTGCGAATATCGCGAGGTCCCGCGTGCGAAGCGGATGAACGCGATGGTGTCGTAGAATCCGTGGCATAGGATGACGCTCCACAGGTTGTGGCCGCTAATCACGAACAGCACGCCGAACAATATCGAGAGTTGGGCGATGATGATGGCCGCGCGTAGTCCCTGATACAGATGCAGGATGCCCGCGCCGAGTGCCGCGACGATAATCGCACCCACGGCCGCTATCGCGATCGGAAACGCGTTCGCCATTGTTGCTTCGACCGCCTCCAGCACGATGCCGCGGAGGATCAGTTCCTCGAGAAATCCACCGAGCAGCCATGCCACAACGATGCCGAGCACGAGCTTGGCGGTGGATTGCTGAATCGTGCGGAAGGTACGGAGGTTAGGCGGCTTGGCGACTAATCGCGTCGCGATCCAATCCGCCACCGGACTGTAGGCGAGCATCAACGCCAGCCATCCGACCGAGTACAGTAGCGTCGCGAGCCATGAGGCGGGCGTGGCGAGGCCGAGTTGCCGCATCGAGACGCTATGCTCTATCAGCGCGAACATCGCGTACAGGCCGACAGCAAACATCCCTCCGGTCAGGACCAGAGTGGACTTTCGATATCTTATCGCGACCAGCGCGAGCCATACCGCGATAAGAAGCACCTCATGTAGCTGGAATGACGTCATCGGCCAAGGCTCGCTTCGGCTGCGCCGCGGGGCCACAATCCGATCCGGCGCAGTAGCTTGCGCAGCCTAAATCGATTTGTAACTATGAGCCAGTTTTGCGAAGTCGCGGCCCTGCGTCATTTGGCCGTCATCCACGAACGATCACTAGATAACAGGAACTGGGTTTCGGATCCGGTAATACCAGGAGGTCAGTAAGGATGAAGACGTTGGCAAGTCTGCTTGGTGCGCTCACGATCGCGGCGATGCTGGCGAGCTGCGGTCCCGACATGAAAACCATCAACGCGGCCGGCGACAAGGCGGAAGCCGACGCCACCAAAGCCGAAGCCTCGGCGCAAGCGGCGGAACAGTCAGCAGGACAGGCCGATGCGGCAGCGCGTCAGGCTGAGAATGCGGCCTCGGGCGCTGAGGATGCGGTCCGCCGCGCCAATGACGCGGTCTCGCGTCTGGAAGCGGCCTTCTCGACCTCCGTTACGAAGTAGTCTTTCTCGTAGCAAGCGACAGAAGCCATAGGCGGGAGGAGCGATCCTCCCGCCTTCAATTTCGCGTTTTTCGATTTCGGCGGTACCGCGAGGCGCTCCGCTTCCGCTAATGCGAGGCTGAGCCCGGCGCGGCCTTGCTGCCTGCGGTTTGATTCTTGAGCGCGGCGAGCACCCGTTCGTGGACCACCGGATTGCGTTCGATTTTGTCTTCGAGGGTGCGGAACTCATCGACGGTCAGCCCCTGCTTGGATGCGGCCTGCTCGACGCTGAGGCTGTGGTTCTTCTGCATCGCCGAATACACCGCGATGTACTTGTCCACCTGCTCGCTCGGGATGTTGTCTTCGTCGGAAGATGTATCGTCCTGCGCGAATGTGCGATCGCGGAGATTGTAGCGGGACGCGATGGAGATCGCCGGCATCCACGCTAGCGCGACGACGACGGCGGCCGCGAGCAAGGGAAACATTAGCGGAGACTGCTTGCTGCTGTTCACACGAAATCCTGACCTCCGGGAGCAACTTGATGAGGGAGCATATCGCATCGCGCTACCGCCATTAGTGCCATTTGCCATAGTGGCATGTGAATGACTGCTCTGAAAGGCCCCGGCCCGCGCGAGCAGCTGACTCTTGCAAATTCCGGTGGTGTGCTTAATTTTGTCATCTGTTCTTGCGCGCATTGGTGCACCCAAAGCGCTGAACTTTCGAATCCTCACGCGAATCTAACGGAGACCAAGGCTAATGCCAGCCAAAACGGTTGAGCTTCATGAAAGAGCACGCGCCGGAATCGTTCGCGGCGCAAACCTCGTCGCCCAGGCCGCGCGCGTCACGCTCGGGCCCAAGGGCCGCAATGTCCTGATCCAGCGATCGTTCGGCGCGCCGATGGTGACCAAAGACGGCGTCACCGTGGTGAAGGAAATCGAGCTCGAAGATCGCTTCGAAAACATGGGCGCGATGATCATTCGCGAGGTCGCGCAGAAAACCAACGACGTCGCCGGCGACGGCACCACCACCGCCACCGTGCTCGCGCGCGCGATGTTGTCGGAGGGCCTCAAGCTGATCGCCGCCGGTATCCCGCCGATGGAAATCAAGCGCGGAATGGATTCCGCGTTGAAAGCCGCGCGCGAAGCGATCAAGGAGATGGCGAAGCCAATCAAGGATCGCGAGCGGATGGAGCAGGTTGCCACCATCGCGGCCAACGACGACGCCACCATCGGAAAGCTGATCGCCGACGCGATGCAGAAAGTCGGCAAGGAAGGCGTCATCACGGTCGAAGAAGGCCGCACCCTCGAGACCACCCTGGATCTGGTCGAGGGCATGGTCTTCGACCGCGGCTATCTCTCGCCCTATCTGATCACCAACCCGGATCGGCTGACCGTCGAGCTCGATGAGCCGGTGATCTTGCTGCATGAAAAGAAAGTTTCCAACCTGCGCGAAATGATTCCGCTGCTCGAGCACGTCGTGCAGTCGGGACGCCAGTTGCTGATTATCGCGGAGGATGTCGAAGGCGAGGCGCTCGCGGCATTGGTGGTCAACAAGCTGCGCGGCGCACTCAAAGTCGCCGCGGTCAAGGCGCCCGGCTTTGGCGATCGCCGCAAGGAGATGCTGCAGGACATCGCGATTCTCACCGGTGGCGAGGTTATCGCGGAAGAGCTCGGGTTCAAGCTGGAAAATGTTGCGATGAACCAGCTCGGCAAAGCGCGCAAGGTTGTCATCGACAAGGACAACACCACGATTATCGGAGGCAACGGCAAGAAGGCCGCTATCGAGGGCCGCATCGAGCAGATTCGCCGTCAGATCGAGGAAACGACTTCCGATTACGATAAGGAAAAACTTCAGGAGCGTCTCGCAAAGTTGACCGGTGGTGTTGCAGTGTTGAAAGTCGGCGCCGCGACCGAAGTCGAAATGAAAGAAAAGAAAATGCGCGTTGACGATGCGGTTCATGCGCTGCGCGCTGCGGTCGAAGAAGGCGTCGTCCCCGGCGGTGGGGTCGCGTTGGTTCGCGCGATCAAGGCGGTGCAGGAATTGAGACTTCCCCACGAGCGCAAATCCGGCGCCGATATCGTCGCACGTGCGATGGGCGAGCCGCTGCGTCAGATCGCTGCCAATGCCGGCCGCGAGCCTGAGGTCGTGTTCAACAAGGTGCGCGAAGGCACGAATGATTTCGGATACAATGCGCGCACCGATGAGTTTGAGCGGCTCAACGAAACCGGCGTCATCGATCCGGCCAAGGTCGTGCGCGCCGCACTGGAGAATGCGATAAGCGCATCGTCATTGCTGATCACCACCGAAGCTGCGGTTGCGGAGAAACCGAGAAAGGCTGCGCCGATGGGAATGCCTCCGATGGGAGGGATGGGCGGTATGGGAGGAATGGGCGGCATGGGTGGAATGGGCGGGATGGGTGGAATGGGCGGTATGGATGATATGGGCGGCGACTTCTAACAGATGCACGCGATTAGTTAAATCGCCATGGCAGGCTAAGCACGTCATTAGCGACATAGTAATCAACTGGATAACTAGTTAGTGCGATAGCTCCATAGATGCGATTCGCTAATGCTGCAACTCGCATCGAAGTAGGATTTCGTATTCCAAAAGCTTGCATGCGCGACATCGTTATGACACAAAAGTTATGTTCATGCGCGGTTGCTTATGACACTGGGCTGCCGCGCTAGTTTTATTAGGAGGACAGAATGGAAGGGTTAATCACGAAAACCTCTAAACTTGTTGTGCTGGCTGCCGGGGCTGCATTGGCCCTTTCGTTTGCGGCGGGATGCTCGTCGGGTCAGCCCGACCCGGCCATGCGCGCAACCAACGCAGCCAACAAAGCTGACCAGGCTGCGTCACGCGCGGAAGCGGCAGCAACCAAGTCTCAGCAGTCTGCGGCGCAGGCTCAGGCTGCGGCCAGCCGCGTTGAGCAGGCGGCGAGCGATGCCAAGGCAGCGGCTGATCGCGCCGAGGCGATTGCGGCCAAGACCATGGCTGGCGCACATCATGGCGCTGCCCATCATCATCACCATCACAAGGCAGCCGCTGAAGGCGGCGCACCGGCAGAAGGTGGTGCAGCAGCTCCAGCTCCGGCTCCGGCCGAGGGTGGCGGCGCAGCTCCAGCTCCTGCAACCCCGTAACGCAAGTCGTTACAACTGTTAGTTGATTGATGTGGGGGGCGTTCGCGAAAGCGAGCGCCCCCTTTAGTTTCGAGGATGTTGTGTGGCGCAGGCGTTAGCCCGTGTCCTGCCCGGACTTTTGCGCCGATTCCTTGCCGAAAGTCACGATCACTTTCAACGACTCGGGTTTCTGCGCGGTCGCATACGCATCGGAAATTTTCGCGAGTGGAAAATGATGCGTCACCAGCTCGCGCGCATTGATCACTCCGCGCTGCACCAGATCGAGCGCTATACGGGTGTCGTCGGGACCGCATGAGTAGCTCGGCACCAGCCTGGTTTCGTTGAAGTACAAATCGTGCGGATGAACGATTAGGTCGTCATCCGGCGGTGTCGCGGTGAATTGCACCACCGTCGCGCCCTTCCCTGCCGCCGCGATTCCGGTCGTCATCACCTTGCTCGATCCCGGTCCCACGATGACGACATCAGCCATCGCGCCGTTGGTGACTTCGCGCACCTGCTCGACCAGGTTGTCGCCGGCGACCACGATCGCGCGATCGGCGCCTAGCTCGAGCGCGCGATTCGCGCGATTGGCAAAAAAATCCGCGCCGATGATCGTGCCCGCGCCCAGGTGCCGCGCGATTTTCACATGCATCATGCCCATGATGCCGAGCCCGATGATTAGGATGGATTCGCCGGGCTTTAGTCCCGAGCGCTTGAGCGACTTGACCACGCACGCCGCGGGCTCGATCAGCACGCCGTCGGCGTCGCTGATGGCATCGGGCAAGCGCAGCGTGTCGCGCTGATTGGTCGCGCTGACGAGAAAATATTCCGCCATCCCGCCCGGATCGATTTTGGTCGCGCGCCAGGTCGCGCATTGCACATACTCGCCGCGCCGGCACGCCGCGCACGAAAAGCATGGCGCATGATGATGCACGAACACGCGATCGCCCGGCTTGAACGCATGCGCTCCCGAGCCCGCGGCCTCGACCACACCAACCGGTTCGTGGCCCAGCACCGCGCCGGCCTTGCGCCGGATGTACCACGGCATGATGTCGCCGGAGCAAATCCCGCACGCGCGCGCGCGCACCAGGATGTCATTTGGCCCCGGCTCGGGAAGCGGCGTTTCTTCCACCCGGATGTCGTCGAAATCGTAAAGGCGTGCGACCTGCATAGCGCTTCGACTTTGTGGGCGCGCGCGATGCTTGTCAACCGCGCGAGCATCGGATGCTAGAATGGCTGCATGCCACGTCCCGAATGTCCCCCCATCGCGGCCGATGTGATCGCGGAGATCGGCGATCGCATCGTGCTGATTGAGCGCAAAAATTTTCCCGAAGGATGGGCGATCCCGGGAGGCTTCGTGGATTTCGGCGAAACGGTAGAGGCGGCGGCGATGCGCGAGGCGAAGGAGGAAATCTCACTCGACGTCCAGATTCGTACGCTGCTCGGAATCTATTCGCGGCCCGATCGCGACCCGCGCGGGCAGACCATCACCGCGGTTTATGTCGCGCGCGCGAGCGGCGCGCCGGTCGCGGCCGACGATGCGAAGAATTGCGCGCTATGCGATCCGCGCAATCCTCCCGCGCCGCTCGCATTCGACCATGCGGAAATTCTGCGTGATTACGTACGCTTCCTCGACACCGGCAAATATCCAGCGCCGTGGAAGAAATGATTCGGCTGGACTAAACGCCGGCGCGCGCGCGGCCGGTGCAATCGCACGGCGTCATCAGGCCATTGCCCATGTTCCGATGCCATGCGTGTCCAAGCCGGCACGTGTGGTGGCTGTAGCCGTCGGCTCCGCCGCCTTCAGCATGATGGATGACCGGCTCGTCCTTGCCGATTAGTTCCGCGTTGCAGATCTTGCCGTTGTCGAGTTTCTGCTGGCATCGCTCGATCAATCTTTCCATCGTCATAACTCCTGTGAGTTAGACGAAACCTCGCCCTCAGATGATCAATGCGATGCGGCGCATTTCACTTCTGAAGTTTTTTCACCGCCGCGATGATGCGATCGAACGCGCCGTTAATCTTTTCCGTCGAGGTCGCGTACGACATCCGGATGTGCTCGGGCGCACCGAAATCGTTGCCGCCCACGGTCGAGACTTTCGCTTCCTCGAGCAGGAATCCGGCGAACGCGTCGCCATCGGCGATCTTCTTCCCGTTGTAGGTCGAACCGAGCAGCGCCGAGACATTCGGAAAGACGTAAAATGCGCCTCCCGGTACATTCGGCAAGCTGAACCCGGGCACCGCGCGCACCCGTTCGACGATGAGCTGGCGGCGCTTGCGAAACTCCTCCGCCATCACCTTCACTTCATCCTGCGGACCGTTGAGCGCCTCGACCGCGGCAGCCTGTGCAATAGAATTGGGATTGCCGCTATTCTGGCTTTGCAGGCGGCCGGCCGCGCCGATGACTTCCTTCGGTCCGGCCGCGAAGCCCACGCGCCATCCTGTCATCGCATAAGTCTTCGAGAGCGAGTTGAACAGGATGCCGCGCTCTTTGAGGCGCGATTCGATTTGGAAAATATGCGGCGCCGGGCCGTCATACGCGATGTGCTCGTAGGTGTCATCGGACAATACCCACACATCCGGATGCGACTGGATGACCGCCGCGATCTCCGCGAGCGGACCCGCGCTGTACACGGTACCAGTCGGATTGCTCGGCGAATTGACCAGCACGGCGCGCGTGCGCGGCGTGATCGCTTTCTTGAGCGCGTCGGGCTCGAGCTGGAAGTTGCGATCCTCGCGCGCGCGCACCTGGATCGGCTTCGCGCCGGAAAGATCCACCATCGCGGAGAAACTCACCCACGCGGGCGTCGGGATGATGACCTCGTCGCCTTCGTCGAACATCGATGCGATAACGTTGGCGAGCGCCTGCTTGCATCCTGCCGACGCGATGATCTCGGCGGGCTCGTAGTCGAGATGGCTGTCGCGCTTGAGCTTCGCGCGAATCGCTTCCTTCAGCTCCGGAACTCCCGCGACCGCGGTGTACTTGGTCTTGCCCGCGGCGAGCGCCTTGCGCGCCGCATCCTTGATGCGTTCGGGCGTGTCGAAGTCGGGTTCGCCGGCGTCGAGCGAGATTACGTCGATACCCGCGGCGCGCATCTCCTTGGCGCGCTGATCGGCGGCCAGCGTAGCGGACGGCCGCAATGCGGCCACTCTGCGATTGAGTTTGAGCATGTTCCCTTCTCGACGAGTGAGGTCCAGGTTCGATCGAGCGGCAATCTTATCGTGCCGGAAAATGTGTTGAAACCGTTTGGTTCAGGTCGCGTGAGGCCGATGCCGATGTGTAACAAATTGAAACACCTTCGAGGTCGAGGCGTCCCGCGATGTTTCGTTCCTAACCGCTCAGCCTCTCAATGCAACCTCGAGGTAGGCGCAGATTTTGCTCAACTGTCCGCCCATGAAGCATCGGGCGGGAGCCAAGCTGCGCAACTTCCACGCCGGAACCTTCGCGCCCGGCGCTTTTCCGCTCGCGCGCGCCAGCTCCGATGCTGCTCGCGCGGCGAGGCTTTACAATGACGGCACGCGGCATCTGAATCGCGGCGCTCTCGTGGCCGCCGAGCGATGCTATCGCGACGCCCTCAACCTCAATCCCAATGACGCGCAGCTCTGGACCAACTTCGGATGCGTGCTGTGGAAGCTCCATCGCCTCGATGAGGCCGAACAGTTTCTCACCCGCGCCCTCGCGCTCCAGCCGCATCTGATGGAGGCCCACAACAACCTCGGCGGCGTGCTTGAAGAGCGCGGACAGCTCGAAGCGGCGGGCGAGCGCTATCGCATCGCCATCAGTCTCAATCCGAACAATCCAACCGCGCATTGCAATCGCGGCTCGGTGCTGCATCGTCTCGGCCGCTTCGAGGAAGCGGTTGCCGAATACCTCGCGGTGCTCAAGCAGGATGAGACGGTCGCCGATGCGTGGTCGAACCTCGGCGCCGCGCTGCAGGCGCTCAGCCGGTTTGTCGAAGCCGAGCAATGTCTGCGGCGCGCGGTGCAGCTTGGCCCGAATCATTGCAAGCGGCTGAGCAACCTCGCCGACGTGCTGCGCTCGCAGGGCAAATTCGCCGAGGCCATCGAAATTTATCGCGAAGCTATCGACGTCGATCGCGACAACGTGCCGCAGCGGGTCAAGCTCGCGCTCGAGCAGGAAGTGATCCTTCAGTCGCGCGAGAGCGCGCTCGCCCGCCGCGCAGAAGTGATGCAGTCGCTGGAAACCCTGATGCGCCAGCGGGTTCAGCTCTCCGACCCGCATCAGGAAGTAGGGATGACGAATTTCTACTTCGCCTATCAGGGCGTGAACGATCTCGATCTGCAATCGCTCACCGCGAAGTTTTACTTGAGCGCGTGTCCGAAGCTCGGCTGGACCGCGCCGCATTGCGCGAGTGCGAATGGCTCGGATGGCCGGCTGAAAGTCGGCATCCTTTCCACGAATCTGTTCGAGCACACCATCGGAAAGTTTTATCACGGGATCATCCAGAAGCTTTCGCGTGAGCGTTTCGAGGTGAGCGTCCTGCGGCCGCCGCACGACCACGATCCGATTGCCGACGCGATCGCGCGCGACGCCGATCGCACGGTCGAGATTCCCTACGACTTGTTTCGCGCGCGCGAGGTGATCGCATCCGAGCGTCTCGACCTGCTCTTCTATCCCGACCTCGGGATGGCGCCGCTGACCTACTTCCTCGCCTTCGCGCGGCTCGCGCCGGTCCAATGCGTGAGCTGGGGTCATCCGGTAACCACCGGAATTCCCGCGATCGATTATTTCATTTCCGCGCGCAGCATCGAGCCCGCCGATGCGCAATCGCATTATTCGGAGCGGCTCATCTCCTTCGATCGGCTGCCAACGTACTACTGGCGGCCACGCCACGATGCGAGCGCGCTGACGCGCGCGGAACTCGGCTTTCCCGAGGACGCGCGGCTTTACCTGTGCCCGCAAAGCCTCTTCAAGTTGCATCCGGATTTCGATATCGCTCTTGCGACGCTGCTGCGGCGCGATGCGAAGGGCCGTCTGCTGCTGCTTTCCGGAATCCACAAACATTGGGACCGGATGCTCGGCGCGCGCATCGCGAAGCAATTTCCCGATATCGCGAATCGGGTCGTGTTCGTTCCGCGGATCCCGCAGGCGCATTTCTTTCGCCTCCTGATGATGGCCGATGTGATTCTCGATCCACCTTTCTTCGGCGGCGGCAACACCAGCTACGAAGCCTTCGCGATGGGCCTGCCGATTGTCACCTGGCCGGGCGAATTCATGCGCGGGCGCGTCACCGAAGGATGCTACCGGCAGATGGGATTCACCGATCTGATCGCCGGCAGCCTCGATTCCTACATCGAAATCGCGCTGCGGCTCGGGAGCGATCGCGACTGGCGCGAGCACGTCAAAGCCGAGATCGCATCGCGTTCCGCCGCGCTCTACGAGGACGCTGGCGTGGTCACGGAATTGGAAGATTTTTTCTGCGCGGCATTCGAAGCGCATCGGCGCGGCGAACGCATCGCGCGATGGGGACAGTAATGAGCAATCGCATCGTGCGCGAGGAAATTAGTCAGTCGGTGTGTCCGGCCTGCGGATTCCAAATCGCCGCGGCCTTCTTCGATGGTGGCGCGCAGCCGCTCGCGACGCTGGCGTGGCCGGCCAGTGAGGATGCGGCGCGCGCGATGACGCGGCTGCCGGTCAACTTCGTGCGCTGTGTCGAATGCGGTCACGTTTACAATCCCGACTTCGACTACGCGCAGGTGCCATATAGCGACAAGCCCAATCTGATGTTCAACCAGGGCGCGCTGTGGTCGGGATTTATCGAGGAAACCATCGATCAGATTCTGCGCGCGACGCCTGACAATCCGACTATCGTCGAGATCGGCCACGGCGATGGCAGCTTGATCGCAGCGCTCGCCGAGGTGCGGCCGGAGGGACGTTTCGTCGGCTTCGATCCGCATGGCGCGACTCGATGCGAGGACAACCTCGAACTGCGCGCCGCTCTATTCGAGCCCGAAAAGCATCTGGCGGAGTTGCGGCCCGATCTCGTGATCAGCCGCCACGTGCTCGAGCATCTGAACAGCCCGCTCGCGTTTTTGCAGCGCATCGCATTCGCGGCAGCGCGGCTAGGGCGCGAACAACTCGCCTACTTCGAGGTTCCATGCGTCGATCGTGCGCTCGAAACCGGCCGCACGGTGGACTTTTACTATGAGCATAATTCGCAGTTCAGCACGCAATCTTTCCGCAAGATGCTTTCGCGATGCGGCGCGACCATCAACTCGGTCGGCCACGGTTACGGCGGCGAGGTCATCTATGGATTTGTGACGCTGGGCGACCAGCCGCGCCGTCTTCAGATTGCCGATGAGGCGCGCGATTTTCGCGACGGCAGCGAGGCCGGGTTGAAGACCATCGCCGCGCAGCTCGATCGCCTCGCGCGCAGCGGCGAATGCGTCGCGGTATGGGGCGGCACGGGCAAGTCGGCCGCATTCATCAATCGTTACGGTGTCGATCGCGAGCGCTTTCCGGTTGTGGTCGATTCCGATGCGGCGAAGGTCGGCACCTTCGTGCCGGGCGCCGGCCAGGAAATTCGCTCGCGCGATTTTCTCGCCAATCATCCCGACGCAATCATCATCGTGCCGCCGCAGTGGCGCGCGCTCGATATCGTGTTGGAGATGGAAGCGGCCGGCATCTCGTTCAAGCAGGTGCTGATCGAGCATCGCGGCGCGCTGATCGATTATCTCGCCGATCCGCATCCGTATGAGCTGGGCAAATTCGCGCACCAGGGGCGCGTCGCTACGGAGGATTCGCCCGAGGCGCCTCACGATGGCGCCGTTCCCAAGCCGTCTGCGCCGGTGTGGGCCTCGCACGACAATTTGTAGGCTCCGGCGCGTGTGGTAGCATCGCGGGCGCAAGACTTCTCCGCGCGATGCGTATAGTTTTCAATTCATGGCGAGCGTAATGCGCAAGGAGCCGCCGGTGCCGCCTGGCGATCGGCTCTTTCCTCATCGTGAGAGTTCCCAGCGCATCGCGCTCTCGATCGTCGTTCCGGTCCATAATGAAGCCGCCGGCCTCGATGCGTTCATGATGCGAATGCAGGCTGCGCTCGCGGGTGTAACAGATAACTACGAAATCATCTTCATCGACGACGGCAGCAACGACGCCACGATGGCGAAGCTCGTTGCATTTCGCGCCGCCGATGCTCGCGTCAAGGTACTGAGCCTCTCGCGCAATTTCGGCAAGGATGTAGCGCTGAGCGCGGGCCTCGAGTACGCGCGTGGCGATGCGGTCGTTCCGATCGACGCCGATTTGCAGGACCCGCCCGAGCTGATTCCGGAGATGGTCGCGAAGTGGCGCGAGGGCTACGAGGTTGTGTATGCGGCGCGCAGCTCGCGCGAGGGTGACAGCTTCTTGCGCCGCAACATTGCGTACGTGTTTTACTGGACCATCAATCGCGTTTCTGACGTTCAGATACCGCCCGATGTCGGCGATTTCCGTTTGCTCGATCGCGCAGTAGTCGATGCGATCGTGCGGCTGCCCGAGCATTCGCGCTTCATGAAGGGGCTCTTCGCGTGGGTCGGCTTCAAACAGACTTCGGTGAGTTTCGTGCGCGGAAGCCGCGCCGCCGGCCGCAGCCAATGGAACTCGCGACGCCTGTGGAACTTCGCACTCGACGGAATCATTTCATTCAGCTCGGTGCCGCTCCGGGTGTGGAGTTATCTCGGTATGTTGATCTCGCTGTTCGCGGCCGGCTACGCGGGATTTTTGATTTGGTACAAGCTCGTGCTCGGCATCGATCTTCCCGGCTATCCGTCGCTGATGGTCGCGGTGTTGTTCTTCGCGGGCGTGCAGTTGGTGACGCTCGGCATCATCGGCGAGTATCTGAGCCGCGTATACGATGAGGTGAAGGGACGGCCGCTGTATCTGGTGCGCGAATCGCATGGATTCGATCGCGACACGCGACCTCGCGGGGACATCGCATTGCCGCCCGCGCCGCAGCATGACGCGGATCGTTGATTCGTCGTGGAACCGGAAATCTATCGCACGATGGCGGCGGTCGAGGAATCCCACTGGTGGTTCCGCTCGCGCCGCAACATCATGCGCGAGTTGCTGCGTCGGCTGGATTTGCCACGCGATGCGATCATCCTCGAACCCGGATGCGGTACCGGCGGTAACTTCGCGATGCTGTCGGAATTCGGGCGCGTGTATGCGATGGACTCCGATCCCGACGCATGCGAATTCGCGCGCGCCAAAGGCATAGCGACCGTCGAGCGCGGCGAGCTGCCCAGCAACATTCCATTTGGCGACTTGCGTCCCGACCTGGTCGTGATGACCGATGTGCTGGAGCATCTGGAGAGCGACCGCGATTCGCTCCTCGCGATCCGCGCCCGACTTCGCGCGGGCGGCTATCTGGTCGCGACGGTTCCCGCGCTGCCGTGGCTGTGGAGCGAGCACGACGTGTCGCATCATCATCGGCGGCGCTACACTGCTCCGGTGCTGCGCAGTCTGATAGAAACCACCGGATACAAAATCCGCTTGCTGACCTACTACAACTTCATTCTGTTGCCGCTAATCGCAGGCGTGCGCATCGCGCAGAAGGTTCTTCCGATATCGTCAGGCATCAGCGATCTGAGGGAGCACCGCCCGATGATCAACACGCTCCTTTTGCGGCTGTTCTCCAGCGAGCGCTACGTGATCGATCGCATCAATGTGCCGATCGGCACCTCGCTGCTGGTGGTCGCGCAGAAGCGCTAGCGCTAGACGGCGGCGTGGACAGCCGGGGTCGCCATCTGGGGGCCGCCATTTTGTAAGCTGCGCAGGATATCGGTCTTGGTCACGATGCCGACCAACGTGGCGTCGTTCTCGCTCGTGACCAGCAGCATCTGATCGCCGTCCTCGCGCGTGAGCAGCCGCAGTGCCTCCGCGAGGTCGCAATTAGTCGGCACGCGAGTGGTATGACGCCGCGCCAGCTCGCCGACTCTTTGCGTGTCCCATCGGTCGGGATCGGTGGTCGGCAGCACCGAGGTTTCGATGGTCCCGATCACTCTGTCGCCTTCATAAACCGGATAGATGGTGTGATGATGGCGCGCGGCGACGGTGGCGCGGAAGTCGCGCAGCGTGGTGTCCGCTTGCACCCCGACTACATGAGTCTGCATCACCTCACGCACGCTCGCGCCGCTCAGTTCCGCAATCTTCACCATCTCGTGCAGATGCTGATCCCCCGACACCGAGGCCTCGCCTGACACCGCATACGCGACGGCCGCACCGATGAGGCTGGGAATCAAGAAGGAGTGGCCGCCGGTCGTCTCGGCGACAAACACGACCGCAGTGAGCGGCGTCTTGTAGCCGCCCGAGATGAACGCCGCCATGCCGACCGCGGCGTACAAATCGACCGCATTGGTATGCACGACCGATTGGCCGAATGCGTTACCGATACATCCTCCCACCAGCAGCAACGGCACGAACATCGCGCTGACGCCGCCGGAGCCGAGCGAGCAGATCGTCGCGCCGAGCTTGAGGATCGAGAACACGATGAGCATTCCCGACGGATGCGGGCGCGCGAGGATTTCGCGCACCGCCTCGTAGTTCGGCCCGATCGGAACCAGAGTGCCGTTGTAGATGTGGACGAAGAGCAATCCGCATAGCGCGGTGCCCAGTCCGCCGAGCACCAGCTTCGCGGTGTGCGGAATGCGCAGCGTCACGAAAAAGCCCCGCACGCGTCGAAACGTGATGTCGTAGACGATCGCGACCAGTCCGATGATCGCGCCGAGCAGCGCCGACCACATCAGGTCAGTCGCGCTGAAGGTAGTACTGCCAGCGAAGCCGAACAGCGGCTGCGAACCGACGAATGCCACCAGCGTGGCATACGAGACCACCGAGGCGATCAGCGAGGGCAGCAGCGCCTCGTGCGCGAGGTCGTCTTTGTAGGGCATCTCCAGCGCGAACACGAGGCCGGTCAGCGGGGCGCGAAAGACCGCAGCCATACCCGCGGCGGCGCCGCTGATCAGCATGATGCGGCGATCGCGCCGTTCCAGTCCGAAGCGGCGCAGCCTGGTCCATAGCCATGAGCCGATCGCGCCACCGCCATAGATGCTGGGACCCTCGAGCGCCGCGCTTCCACCCGATCCTACCGTCGTGACCGCGGCGAGGATCTTCCACCAGAACGAGCGCACCTCGATATCGCCCTGATGCTCGTGATAGGAGCGGATGATCTCCTCGGTCGAATGCTCATCGGGATTGGAGGTGCCGAACTGCATGATGAGTCCGGTGAGCAGGAAGCCGAGCAGCAGGCCGACCACGATGGCGTCGTGATGTAACAAATAGTAGGGCAGCACGCGGACCCAGATCGTATCCAGGATCAAGGTCGCGATGCCGGTGATGAAGAGGCCCGTGACGACCCCGATGACCGGCGCGATCACCAGCCACTTCTGAATATCACGCGAATAGGTGGCGCTGAGGTCCTCATTGATGAGCGCGGTATAGGGGCGAATCGCGGGATGACTCAGCAATCGCGACTGCATCAGGCGCGTGAACAAGGTCACAGCGTGCTCTCCCTTTTCTCAGTCAAAGTTCGATTTTGCCACGATGGTTGGCACATCGGTATCGCGGTTCTGTTTCAGCAGGGGCACATCGAGGGCGGGCGGACTGTCTCGCCGACGCTACGTGGCATAGGCTATGCGGCGCTACCATGACCAATGGCCGCCTGAAAAAGCGCAAATAGATCAACCGAACGTTGGCGATATCGGAACATTAGTGACGCTTGGGGACGCTACCCTCTCCGCTAGCATTGCTGATGCGATGGCTACTGCTCAAGCACGTGGCATCGGCCCCATCTACGGGGATAAATGGCACGGCAATTGGATGATACTAGTTCTGCCCGGTATCAAACTGGACACCAAGATGAGTTCTCGGGGGGCGGGGGCGAATCGTCATCATACCTCATACGTCTTGAACTTGAGCCCGAAATTGACATGAAAGAAGAACTCCAACGAACTAGAAAAATCGAAGCGCCGAGCGACTCCATCGGCGTCCGGATTCTTTTGGTTGAGGACAATCCCGATCATGCGTTCGTCGCGCTGACGGTTGCGCGCCAGGTGCTCGGCGAATGTATCGAGCTTATCCATGCGCAGAACGCCGATGAGGCGGTCGAGTTGATCGGACATTTCACCTCGGAAGATCGCCCCGACCTCTTTATGGTCGATCTGCGGCTTCCGGACAACGGCGGCTTCGCGGTACTGTCCGCGGTGCGCAGCAGCCAGCCCTGCGAGCACGTTCCGATGTTCGTCATCACCAGCTCCGGCTACGATCGCGATATCGCGGAATGCTACGAGCTGGGCGCCTCTGCCGTGCTATGCAAGCCGCTCTCGCGCGCCATCTTCCGCGAGGAAATCGCGCGCGTCGGTCTGATTCCGGGCGCCGCCGGCAAAGCCGTCTATCTCACCGTTCGCCAATAACATCGCATTGTGAGGATGCCGAGGGTCGAGCGCTAACGCGCCGCCTCGGCGCCTTGGTTTCTATGCTCTTCACTTCTCGCCGCGCGCCAGCGTAGGATTCTGCATCATCATTGCGCGCCGTTGCGCACGCGAGGTCCCCATCGTGAAGCCCTATCAGTTCACTAAAAGCGAAGCCCTGTTCGAGCGCGCGAAGAAAGTCGTTCCCGGTGGCATCTATGGCCATCAGATGCCGCTGCTGCTAACGCCGGGCGCGTATCCGTCCTTCTTCGCGCGGGGCAAGGGCGCGCACATATGGGACGTCGATGGCAACGAGTACATCGACTACATGTGCTCGTACGGTCCCATCGTCGTGGGCCATCTAAACCAGCGCGTCGAAGAGGCGGTGCGCAAGCAAGCCGCCGATGGCAACTGCTTCAATGCTCCCACCGCGCGATGGGTCGAGCTCGCCGAGCGCCTGGTGTCGATCACGCCCTTCGCCGATTGGGCCGCATTCGCGAAGAACGGCTCCGACGTATGCACCTGGGCGACCGAGGTCGCGCGGCATGCGACTGGACGCCCGAAAATCGCGATGGCTGAAGGCGCGTATCACGGTGCACATGCGTGGGTGACGCCGGTGCCAAACGGCGTGACGCCGGAGGATCGCGCGAACATCGTGTACTTCCGCTACAACGATCTCGCGAGCATCCAGCGGGTCGTCGAGGACAATCGCGGCAAGCTGGCGGGCCTCATCATCTCGCCGTTCCGGCATGATGCGGGCCACGATTCGGAGTTGCCGGTCGAGGGCTTCTTCGCCGGCGTGCGCAAGCTCTGCGACGACAACGGGATGGTGCTGATCCTCGACGACGTGCGCGCCGGCTTCCGCCTTCATATGGGCGGCTCCGGCGAGCTGTTTGGCTTGCGGCCGGATTTATCTACATATTGTAAGGCGATCGCGAACGGCTATCCGCTCTCGGCCTGTATGGGCATCGACAGTCTGCGCAAGGCGGCCTTCGAGGTGTTCTTCACCGGCTCGTACTTCACCAGCGCGGTGCCGATGGCGGCGAGCCTCGCGACGCTGAATGAGCTGGATGCGACAGGCGGCATCGACAAGATGCGCACCCTGGGCGAGATGCTGCGCGATGGGATGCTCGCGCAGGCGCGCAGCCACGGCCTCGAGGTGACGTGGTCGGGACCTCCGGCCTTGCCATACATGAGCTTCAAGGCAGATGGCGACAAGCATTCGCGCAACAAGCTGTTCTGCGGCGAGGCGGCCGGGCACGGCGTCTATCTGCATCCGAGGCACAATTGGTTCCTGTCGGCGGCGCATACCGAGGAGGACATCCGGCGCACGTTGGAGGTGACCGATGAGGCATTCAAAGTGGTGAAGAAGCAGTTCGGCAGGCTATTACCGACGTAATGTCGATAGCACTGTAGCGTGGAAAAGTCCTTGTAAGCGCTGGATAAAGTGGGTTTGTTTTTGCAGTTTTTGAGGCCGCATTACGCGATTACCGTCGCGGGTCGGTGGGTTCGTTTATGTAATCCAACCGGCGGCGTCGCAGTCCCTAATGGGTTTGTTTTC
>Ga0335079_10003184_pt1 | contig 18964 bp, 14 predicted proteins | sample Lox_Sample_33_FD_206719 | JGI IMG/M metagenome (GOLD analysis project Ga0335079, IMG submission 206719) | Soil microbial communities from Loxahatchee National Wildlife Refuge, Florida, United States - Lox_Sample_3.3 | ecosystem: Environmental > Terrestrial > Soil > Wetlands | place: USA... | reverse complement strand
CAGGTGCGTGGCGAAGCTGTGCCGCAACACGTGCGGCGTCAGATTGCGGTAAATGCCCACACGGCGGCCATGCGCCCCGAGCAGCTTCCAGAAAGCCTGCCGCGTCATGGCGCCTCCATGAGCCGTAACAAAGAGAAACCGGCTGCCGCGCCCCTTTAGAATCAACGGCCGCGCCGTTTCCAGGTATTGCCGGACGGCGGCGATTGCCGATCTCCCCACCGGCACGATGCGCTGTTTGTTGCCTTTTCCGGTCGTCCGCAGGATTCCCATCTCGAGGTTTAATTCCGAGACTCCGACGCGGCACAGCTCCGTGACCCTAAGTCCCGTGGCATAAAGGAGTTCGAGCATGGCGCGGTCGCGAATACCGGTCGGAGTCGAACCGTCAGGCGCCTGCAGAAGTTTATCAATCTGGCTTAGATTCATAAACTTAGGAATAGTCTTCCACTGCTTCGGAGTGCGCACGTGCTCGGTGGGGTCGCACGTGATTTTGCCCTCCCGCAGCAGAAAACTGTAGAAATTGCGTAACGTCGCCAGATGGCGGGCGATCGATCGGCTGCCCAGCCCGAACCGGTACAGGGAATTGAGGTAGCCGAGAACCGTATCTGTATGATTATCAGGGATATCAGTGCTGTGCTGGCTCTGAAAATACTTCTCGTACCGCTCCAGGTCCCTGCCGTATGCTTCGAGCGAATTGCTAGCTAAACCCTTTTCTATCCTACAGAAATTCAGAAAATCCGCTCTGAAATGGGCCAGTGGACCTGGCTCGGCGTTGCGCACCCCCGTCGCTGCGCTCGTTGAGCCATCTGACATTGTGCCAATGATACAATAATCGCGAAAATGTTTGAAACAGTTTAGTTAACAGGTGACGTGTTTGGCAGGCTCCACAACCAAGAAGGTACTGGTCCGGCGCTTTGACCGGGAACCGCTGACGGGCTTTGTGAACCCGCAAAGCTACTTGCTGGCGGCGGGGGTGGAACTGATGAAAACCGACGGCACCGTGGCCGTCGTCCCCTATCAAGAGATAAAAACCGTTTGTTTTGTTAGAGATTTCGAACCAACCGAGGCGCCGCCCGACCGGCTGGTGTTCCACACCCGCCCCAAAATGGACGGCCTTTGGGTGCGCATGCGGTTCCGCGACGGCGAGATCATGGACGGCATCCTGTCCAACAACCTCCTGCAATTGGAGGCTTACGGTTTTACCTTCACGCCGCCGGAGCCGTACTCCAACAACCAAAAAATCTTCTCACCGCGGCAGGCTTTAAGTGAGTTTCACGTTCTGGGGGTGGTGGGCAGCCCGTTGACCCGCCGGCGCCGGAAGGAAGTTCCAAAAGAACAGATCGGGTTGTTCGAGCAGCCGGAATAGCCGCCAGGTTTCTATCCGACCGGCACACCCATCAGCTTGAACTCCGCCAAGTCGACCCAGGTGCTGGCGACGGTGGACTGCACGAAGCAGGCGCGATCCGCCCGGATGCGGCGCGAATGCCGGAATGCGGCCCAGCGCTGGCAGGCAAGCTCATAAAGCGGCTTGACCCGATCCGGCGGCAGGTCCTGGGCCAGGGTGATGTGAGGGTGGTAGGGAAACGGGTCCGCAAAAGACAAGGGCCCGCGGCTCAGAGCCTGGTTCACTTCGCGCAGTTCGGCTTCGCCTTGCTTGATATTTATGTAGATGACATCCGTCGACGGAAACATCTCCACCTCGCCGGCCACGACGTCGAAGGGAGCGAAGCCCGCGACCAGAGCGCGCGTGTGCTCGATGGCTTCGTCGACATCCACCGAGACAGGCCGGGGCGGCAAAATAGTTACGTGCGCGCGCGGCAGGCAAGCCGGGACCAGTTCTTCCCGCAAGTCATCGAGGAACCTGGCGAGGGGATCGGGTATGTAGACGACCAGAGCGAAGAGGTTCACCCGCTTCACCCCGTCTGGACAGACGGCCATGTGATCTCTATATATTAAACGTTTGTGGGGAGTGACACACTCCCCCTGATATACTTAAGGATTCACCCCCACCTAGAAGATCTGTGGCAAGCAACTGTGCAGAAGTTCGGGTCAGCAATCGCGTAGCAGGTCCAACCGTGGAAGAATGCATTGAAATCCGCGGGGCGCGGGTCCACAACCTGAAAGACATTTCGCTCGTGATCCCGCATAACCGGTTGACGGTGATCACGGGCGTGTCGGGATCGGGGAAGTCTTCGCTGGCTTTCGACACCATCTACGCCGAGGGCCAGCGGCGGTACGTGGAATCGCTCTCGGCGTATGCGCGGCAGTTTCTGGAGCGCATGGAGAAGCCCGATGTCGACGAGATCGACGGGATTGCGCCCGCGATTGCCATTCGCCAGAAGAACACCAGCCGCAATCCGCGATCGACCGTGGCGACTTCGACGGAATGCTATGACTTCCTGCGGCTCTTGTTTGCGCGCGTAGGCCGCACGTTCTGCCCGCAATGCGGCCGGCAGGTGGAGAAGGACACGGTGGACCAGGTGGCTGCGCGGATGCTGGCCGAAGCGGAGGGCTCGCGCTGGTACGCCCTGTTTCCCGTGAGCCACGCCCAGCGGCCGGACACCGGGCAACTCCGCGATCATCTTTTCGCGCTGCGACAGAAAGGCTTCAACCGGCTATTTCAGGGTGGCCGGACGTTCGAGTTCTCGACTCCGGAATCGCTGCTGGACATCGACTTTGCCAAGCCGCTCTACGTGCTGGCCGACCGGATTGCGATTTCACCGGATCTGCACCAGCGGATTGTCGACACCACGGAAACCGCGTACCGCGAAGCGGGTGAGGTGATTTTCGAAAATGCCGGATCGGGCGAGCGTCTACGCTTCAGCGAGAAATTCGAATGCAAGCGATGCGGCACGGCGTTTGTGGAACCCGAGCCCACGCTGTTCAGCTTCAACAGCCCGGCCGGGGCCTGCCCGCGGTGCCAGGGTTTCGGCAACACCATCGATTACGACCTGGACCTGGCTATTCCGGACAAGTCCCTGACGCTCGATGAAGGCGCGGTGGAGCCCTGGACAAAACCCAAAGGCCGCGAATGGCTTCTCAAGTTGAAGCGCGCCGTGGCTTCGCCCAAAAGCGTGAAGGTCCGGATGAACGTGGCGTTCTGCGATCTCACCGATGACGAGAAGAAATATGTGATCGAGGGCGGAGCTGGATTTGCCGGGATTCGCGGCTTCTTCAACTACCTGGAGACCAAGAAGTACAAGCTGCACGTGCGCGTTTTCCTGGCCCGTTACCGGGGCTACGCGCGCTGTCCGGATTGCAATGGCGCGAGGTTGCGAAAAGAAGCGCTCTACGTGCGCGTGGGGGGCAAGAATCTGGCTAATGTAGTGCGCCTGAACATCGCCGAGGCCCAGGCGTTCTTCGAAGCGCTCGAATTGACGCCCGAAGAGAACGCCATCGCGGATAAGATCCTGGTGGAGATTCGCCAGCGCCTGAAGTTTCTGAACGACGTCGGCCTGGATTATCTTACGCTCGACCGGCTTTCGGCCACGCTGTCGGGCGGGGAAGCGCAGCGCATCCAGCTCGCCACGTGTCTGGGGTCGCGACTGGTGGGCGCTTGTTACGTACTGGATGAGCCGTCGATCGGGCTGCACACGCGCGATACGGGAAGGCTGATCCGAATTCTGGAGGAGTTGCGCGGGCTCGGGAATACGATCCTGGTGGTGGAGCATGATCCCGAAGTGATGCGCTCGGCGGACCACATTGTGGATCTGGGGCCGGGCGCGGGGGAGAACGGCGGAAAGGTGATCTACCAAGGCTCATATCCGGACCTGGTGCGGGACACCAACGGCTCGCTCACCGGGCGTTATCTGCGCGGCGAAATGCACGTGGCGATGCCCAAGGAGAAGCGGCGCGTCCATTCCAAGCGCGTGCTGAAGATCTCGGGAGCGCGCCAGCACAACCTGAAGAATATCGATGTCGAGATTCCGCTGGGCATGCTGGTGTGCGTGACCGGCGTTTCCGGGTCGGGGAAATCCACGCTGGTGCACGACGTAATTTACAGGTCGCTGGAAGCGATTCTGAAGAAAACCGAGGCGCTCGAAGACGGAGCGGATTTGCAGGCGGGCGAGATGCTGGAATCGGCGGCGCGCATGTCGTGCCGCAGGGTGGATGGCGCAGAGAGATTGCGCGAGATCGTGCTGGTGGACCAGTCGCCGATCGGCCGCACGCCGCGCTCGAATCCGGTGACTTACATCAAGGCTTTCGATTTGATCCGCTCGCTGTTCGCGTCGACCAAAGACGCCGAGAAGCGCGGGTACACGGCGGGCCACTTCTCCTTCAATATTCCGGGGGGCCGCTGCGAGACCTGCCAGGGCGATGGCACGGTGACGGTGGAGATGCAGTTTCTGGCCGATGTAGAGCTGGTGTGCGATGAGTGCAAAGGCACGCGCTACAAGAGCGCGATCCTGGATATTCGCTACCAGGGCCTGAACATTTACGAGGTATTGCAGTTGACGGTGGACGAAGCCATCCGCTTTTTCCATGCCGCGCCGCGCGTGGTGTCGAAGTTGAAGGTGTTATCGGATGTGGGGCTGGGATATTTGCGGCTGGGGCAATCGGCGACCACGCTTTCGGGCGGGGAAGCGCAGCGCGTGAAGCTGGCGGCGCACCTGGCCCAGGCCTGGTGCGAAGGCACGCTCTACATTTTCGACGAGCCAACGACGGGCCTGCATTTCGACGACATCGCCAAGCTGCTGGGAGCGTTTCAGCGGCTGATCGAAAACGGCGGATCGCTGCTGGTGATCGAGCACAACCTGGACGTGATCCGCGCCGCGGACTGGGTCATCGACCTGGGACCGGAAGGCGGCGAGCGCGGCGGTTACGTGGTGGCGACGGGCACGCCGGAACAGATCGCGAAGGCGGAGGGAAGTTGGACGGGGAAGTATTTGTAGGTGAAGAGCGGGCCCGGTTTTTCTAAGCGTGCAAACCACGGTTCGCCCACGCGCGAGTCAAATTGCACTACAATGTAGTGCATGGCCAAGAGCGACGTCTACAGCTGGCGGATAGACCCTGAGCTGAAGAGCCTGCTCGAGCTGGAATCACGCCGTGAGCGGTCCAGCATGGCATCGTTACTCGGCCGGATAGCGCGGGAGTGGCTGGATGCGCGCAGGCGCAATGGGGCTGACGAGGAAACCGAGCAGGCGCGGTTGCACCGCGCGGCGGCCAGGTCGCTGGGCTCGATTTCGGGAGGCGACCCTCGCAGGGCAGAACAAGCTCGCCGCGCGATTCGGCGACGGTTAAATCATGCAAGCCGGCGCACTGGTTGACACCGGCGGCATCCTGGCGTTGCTGGATCGAGATGATCGTTGGCACGTATCCTGTGCCGCATCGTTTCAAAAACTTCGCCTGCCGTTACTGACGTCCGAAGCAGTCTTGACTGAATTATTCCAGCTGATTGGAGACCGTTGGCGGGAAGTGGATGCCGCCTGGCGGTTTGTCCGATCCGGAGCATTGGTTATTGGAACGATCGCGGACGCCGACTTGCCCGCGCTCAACGCACTTATGGCGAAGTACCAGGACCGGCCCATGGATTTTGCGGACGCTACCCTGGTTCACTTGGCCCGGCGGGAGTCCCTCAGCTTGATCCTTACGGTTGATCACAACGACTTCGAGACTTACAGGATCGACGGCCGCAGAAGATTTCGGATCACCCCGGAACGAGGCGCGCTGCGGCACTGAGTTATAACCTCGTTGCGAGGGGCGCGATTGGGTTCCTTCCGGGTATCGAGCCGAGCCGGTGGGGCGTCAAATGCGATGCCGAACCGGCAGGTTAATACAATCCCTTCGAAGACGTTACCGATTCCAAGTAAACAGGCAATGATTTCACCCCGTGGAAGAACGTGCTGAAATCCCGGTACCAGCTCATGTTGCACCGGTTACAGGGTTCGGTGGCAAAGTCGTCTTTCGTCATGGTGAGAATATTGCCCAGTACGTTGGGAAGCTGCATACACGGCCTTACATCACAGAACCAGTCAACGAACATGACACGATTTCCGCCCAGACAGGCATAGCGCACCGTGGCTGGGTCTGTGAGGTACTGGATAATATTCTGCATCGACGCGATGGAGTTGATGATGGTATATTTCTGCTGCTTCTTGAGCTCAATGATGCTTTGAAGCGACTTGATCACCGAGGCTCGTGACAGGCTGATCCCCTCTCCGCCCAGAGGATACAAGACCGATTTGGAGAAAGTCGGGTAGTTGACGGAAATGAGGTCAAATCCCATGTCCTTGGCTTTTATGAAGAGCTTTTCCATCCGATCGTGGTTATTGTTCCAGATGAGGATGGAGGCCATGGATTTGATTTTCGTCCGCTTCATCCGCTTCACCGCGTCCTCGATGTCCCGCAGGATATTCGGAATCCGTCTGGATTCTTCGAAGACTTTTGGATCATCGGAATCAAACGAAATGGAGATCATGTCGCTACGCGCTTCATCGAGGCCGTCGAGTACAGCCTCGGTAATGAGTTCAGGAGCCGAATCGAGAACCACGTTATGGATGCTGCGGGAGGTGCACTTCTTGGCGAAATCAATGATGTTGGGATGAATGAGCGGCTCCCCGCCGGTGAGAGTGATATGGGCAACGCCGAAGTCGGCAAGTTTATCGATAGCCAGCAGCCCTTTCTCCTTGTCGACGAACTGCCGGGGTCTCTGCTTCCAGATGTCGCAGAAGCTGCATTTAGCAATGCACACATTGGTAATGGCAAATTCCGCAAGGCGCATGGAGCCATTAAGAAACGTCTTGAGTATGTTCTTGTGTTTTGCGTTCATCGAACCGTCCTTAATGGTGCATGGCAGCGGGTGCACCGGTAGCGGTGGGGACATCTAACCTGAGTTTTCCGTTTTGCCATCCAGGTCAGCATGAATTGTACATCCAACCGACTTGGATTGAGCCCTTTTCTGCGTGTTTCTTATGGCGAGCGAGCCGGGGGCTGCTGAAAGGGCGCTGCCTCCTCCGGGTGTCGGAGGCGCATCACTTCGGCTTCTGGGCGGCGGCTCCCTGATGCGTGGGAACCGGCAGCGCTTGTCGCGGTCGCGAAAGTGTCGCATAATACGCGCTGGCGATTCACCGAGCGTCACGTTGAATTTCGAGATGCTGGCCGCGAGGCCTCGCGGAGGACGCCTGAGGACGATCCTCACAAGGTTGGATCCGCTTGTGGGATTGAAAGGATGCCTGAATGCGAGGCTGCGCCACCTGCGCTCAATTCGAGCAACTGCTGGAAAAGACCGCCGATGATCACTGGAGCGTGGTCCTTCGCCGTTCCGCCGGGGTGGAGCCCGAGCAAGCGGCAACGATAAATCAACAGGTACGCGCAGCAAAGGCCGCCATGGACGAGGCGCTGGAACAATACAAGCGCCACCTGGAGGCCGCACACTCACGAGCAGCTTCGCCGGCGGAATAAACACCCGGTAGCGAGTTCGCGCAGTTCAGGGCGCCCCAGGATTGATCACGTAATCCGAATACTCGACCTTTAGTTCCGTCGAGCCAAAGATTCGCACTTCGGTCTGTGAGACGTTCGACGCGGCCAGCCAGTAGGGGCCGACCTTCTTGTATTGGTGAACGAAGTGGACGCTGGCGGTCCACAGCGAAGGGCGCTGGGCCGGGCTGCCTTCGACGCGGGCCACGGCGGCGTCCTCGGCGTCCACCCACACGCGGCCGCGGAACAGGTACTTGTGCTTGGTCCGGGGCGTTGCGTCGAGCAGGTAGCACTGGCGGCCGTTGGCGGTGTCCATGCGAACGAGACGGAAATTGTAATTCGCGGGAGTAATGCGCGTCTCCTGGTGATCGACGCCTTGCGCACTCTCCTGTGCCACGCGCATCAGCCTGCGGAATACGTACTTCCGCACCCATTCCGATCCCGACTCGGAAAGCACCTGGAATTCTCTCTCGCCCTCTGGGCCGTAAACCGCGCGCACCGTCATTTCGGCGTGCGTCTTGAAGCGCTTGTTGTTCAGGACGTAGTGCTGGGTGCCGGTATAGCGCTCGAGAGTCTTGAGGCGTTCCCGGTCCGTCTGCGCCATACGATCCGTCAACCGCGTGAGGGTGTTTTCGCCAAGGTCGGCTGCGGCCACGAGCGTGGCGGCCACGAGGATCGCGGGAAAGAAGCGCGGCATTGCTTGAGTTCCAGGGTGACACTTTAGAGGCGTGATGGGAAGGGCCTGCTTCTGCCGATTTCACCCGGCGCATTGTGGTCTACTGCAAGGTGGCGCATGTCGACGGAATCCGGAAAATATAGAGCGGCTGGGCTGGTGGTGATGTTCGGCGCGTGGATGGCCGTTGCTCAGACGAATCCGGCGGCGCTTTCGGCACGACAGTGGCGGCAGGCGCATGAGCAGACGATCCTGCAGGAATTCATGAACTTGCTTGCCATACCGAACGTCGCCTCCGATTCAGCTACTATCCGCCAGAACGCCGCGGCGATTCAGCAGACGTTCGAAAAACGCGGGGTCAAGACACGCCTGCTGAACGCCCCGGGTGCGCCGCCAGCCGTCTACGGCGAGATTTCGCAGCCCGGTGCGGCGCGTACGATTGTCTTCTACGCCCACTACGACGGCCAGCCGCTCGACCCGAAAGAATGGGCCACGCCGCCGTGGCAGCCGGTGATTCGCGACGGACGAATCTGGGCGCGCTCGGCTTCCGACGACAAAGCCCCGATCCTGGCGCTCGCCACTGCTCTCGATGCGCTGCATGCCGCCCATATCCCGCTGCATGCGAACATCAAGTTCGTGTTCGAGGGCGAGGAGGAAGCGGGCTCGCCGCATTTCCAGCAGATACTGGCCGCCAACCAGGATCTGCTGCGCGCCGACGTCTGGCTCATCTGCGATGGCCCGGTTCATCAGAGCCGCCGCCAGCAGATTGTGTTTGGCGCGCGCGGAGTCACCGACCTCGAAATTACGGTCTATGGTCCGAAGCACGAGCTGCACAGCGGGCACTACGGCAACTGGGCGCCGAATCCTGCCATGATGCTAGCGCGCCTCGTGGCCTCCATGAAAGAGGAGAACGGTCGCGTGCTGGTGGATCATTTCTACGACGGCATCGTGCCGCTCAGCGAGACCGAGAAGCGGGCCATCGCGGTAGCGCCGTCAATTGACGCGGATCTCAAACGCGAGTTTTGGCTGGGGCGCACCGAGGGGGAAGGGAAGAGCCTGGTCGAGCTGCTGAATGACCCGTCATTGAACATCCGCGGCATGACGAGCGCGCGCTCGGGCGAGAAGGCCAGCAACGTGATCCCCGCCACCGCCACGGCGTCCATCGACATGCGCCTGGTGAAGGGCATCAGTCCGGAGCAGGCGCAGTCGCGTCTGATCGGGCACATCCGCAAGCAAGGCTATTTCGTGGTGGATCACAATCCCGATGCCGATACCTTGATGTCCCACGGCAAGGTCGCGAAAGTGGTCATCCAAGGCGGCTATCCGGCGGAACGGACCTCGATGGACCTGCCCATTTCGCGCGAGGTGCTGCGCATCGCCGAAAGCGTCCGCGCGCCGGTGGTCAAACTGCCCACGATGGGCGGCAGTGTGCCGCTCTACATGATCACGAAGACTCTGGGCGCGCCCACCATCACCGTGCCGATCGCGAATCACGACAACAACCAGCACAGCGCGAACGAGAATCTGCGGATCGAGAACCTCTGGGAAGGGATCGAGCTGATGGCGGGGTTGCTGGCGGGTTTGTAGCGGGGCTGGCTGCTCGATCCCTCGCCCGTGATACGATCTCCGTCAACCTATGCGCACATTCACTCTGTTGTGGTTGAGCTGTCTCCTTCTGCCGGCCCAAACTGCGCCGCGCCGCACGGCCATTCGTTGCGGACGGCTCATCGATGGAACCGGCGCCGCCCCGCGCGCCAACGCCGTCATCCTGATTGAAGGCGAGCGCATCAAGGAAGTGGGTTCGTCGGTTCCCGCCGGGTTCCAGGTGATCGATCTGAGCCATTCCACGGTGCTGCCGGGATTGATCGACAACCACACGCACGTCATGCTGAATGGCGACATTACGGCGGCGGATTACGACGAGCAGTTGCTGAAGGAATCCATTCCCTACCGCGCGATTCGCGCCACGGTGAATGTGCGCACGGCGCTGATGCACGGCTTCACGGCGATGCGCGACCTGGAAACCGAGGGCGCGATGTACGCGGACGTGGACGTCAAAACTGCGATCGCCCGCGGCGTCATCCCAGGGCCGCGCCTGTTTGTGGCTACGCGCTCGTTCGCGCCCACCGGCTTCTACCCGCTGCTCGGCTACTCGTGGGAGATCAAAATGCCGAAGGGCGTGCAGGAGGTGGATGGCGCGGATAACATCCGGCGTGCTGTGCGCGAGCAGGTGAGTTACGGCGCCGACTGGATCAAGTATTACTCCGACCTGCACTATTTCCTCAAAGACGGCGCGCTGCACTCGCGCCCGAACTTCACCGATGAGGAAGCCCGCGCGCTGGTCGATGAGACGCACCGGCTCGGCCGCAAAGTGGCGGCGCACAGTATGGGACGCGAGGGGATCGAACAGGCGCTGCGTTCCGGCGTGGACACCATCGAGCATGGCGACGGCCTGGATGACGAGCTGCTGGACATGATGGTCCAGCGCGGCGTTTACTGGTGCCCGACCATTTACGTGGGCATCTACGTGGCTCAGGGCCGCGCCGACACCGGCTCGCCGATTTGGCTGAAGATGCGCGACCTGGAGGCGGCCGCATTTGCCAAAGCCGTCAAGAAGGGCGTGCGCATCAGTTTCGGCACCGACGCCGGAGGGTTCGCCTGGACCGAGAATCAAGCCAAGGAATTCGCGTACATGGTGAAGTACGGCATGACGCCCATGCAGGCGATCCAATCCGCTACGTCGGTGGCCGCGGCGTTACTCGATCAGCAGGAAAATCTAGGCTCGATCGGGGCAGGGAAGTACGCGGACATCATCGCCGTGGACGGGGACCCGCTGAGCGATATTACGGAATTGGAGAGAGTGAAGTTTGTGATGAAGGGGGGAGAGGTGATGAGAAGGTGAGGAGGTTAGATCATGTTTTCTCATGACGCGAGCTTTTCCCACTTTGAATACCTGCTATCCCAGGGCGATGAGCATGCCGACGGGGCCGCCAGATTTTTGGACGCCCTTGTGGCGACCAGTGGAAGCCGAAGACGAAGACTGCCGAAGGGGCGCACTCTTGCTCGAGCCCAGCGGGGCTATGTCATGAGAGAGGAGCCCGACACCGAAATGGCTGTACCGGATGCGTTCCTTCCTGAACGAATGAAGCCTCCGCGCGAGGGGATGAGGGACGGTCGCGCGAGTAGCAAGGAAAAGCCGTGTCTATATCTGGCAACCGACCCAGATGCCGCGATGGCTGAGGTCCGGCCTTGGGTGGGAGCGCACATTTCCTTGGCGCACTTTAAGCTGATAAAGGACTGCATGTTGATCGATTGCTCACACGATAAGGTAGTGAGCATTGAATTGATGCTCAGGGAAGACCCGGCTACACCGGCCGAGGAAGAGGCGGCGATCTGGGGAGACGTTGCTCATGCTTTTTCAAAGCCGCTGACCCAAGATGATGTGCCCTCGGAATACCTCGCGACGCAAGCGATTTCAGAGAGGTTTCAAAGGGAAGGATACGATGGCATCGCATACCAGAGCCCGCTCGGGAAGGGGAAGTGCATAGCGTTGTTTGATCTCGATGCGGCCGAGCTCGCACAGTGCGCTTTGTTCGAAACAAAATCAGTGACTCATACGTTCGGGCAGATTAACAACTGGTACTGCATTCCGAAGCACTATCAACACGTTGCCGATAGTATCGGAATAGACGTGTCGTCACCTGAGGCCGCTCGGCCCCGTTTCTTGCGCATCGTCGACTACCGGCTATGTGAGGAGGACAGAGAGACACCGACAGCAGGATTGGATGCAGAGGGTCAAGAGCCAGATCGAGAGGTGTAATAATCATCGGGGATAACTCGGGACGACTGTCCGCGTATTTCCCAGGGGAATGCAGGGCGACCTCAAGGCCATTTCTGCGCACCGTGCAGGATACGGTTGATTTCGATGACATCCGTGCGGACGCGGTAGATCGCCAAGAAGGGCAGCCCTGGAACACCAACTCGCGGGTGCCTGGCTTGCGGCCAGGTCGGCCGCGGTGCCCAATTGCGAGAGGGCGCCGACCCCGCCATAGATCTGCATTGCGACACGCCGGGCGGCTGCCGGACCGTCATGTTCCTTGATGTAGTCGCAGATGCCGGTGAGGTCGCGGGCTGCCGCTGCCGTCCAGCGGATACGCATCAGCCGGGATACCGGCTGTCAATCATTTTGCCGATGTCCTCGTGTTCGATGAACTCGCCGCGGTCGGCTTCCGCTAGACCCTTCTCCAGTTCCCGGTGGAACCACTCGTCATAGTCCACAAAGCGCTCGATGGCCTCTTGAACAAGGGCCTGTTTGTCGCGGCCCTGTTCCACCGCCAAGCGGCTCAACTTGGACTCCAGGTCGGGCGTAAGATTCACTTCCATTGCGCTTTGAGGGTAGGGGTTGCTGACCGCGGCTGTCAAACGGGGAGTCGTACGATTTCCCCACACTTGCCAGCCCGCCCTTAACCGTCTAACTTTCAGGTATGACGCTGGAAGCCCTCAAGCAGGCGATAGCCGAACTGCCGGCCGAGGAAAAGGCTGCGCTCGCCACTTGCTCAACGAGCAAGAGATGGACGAGTGGGACCGGCAGATGCAGAAGGACTTTTCGCCAGGGGGTCGCGGGATGCGTGTTGTCGAAAAGGTCAAAGCGGGTATTCGAGCCGGCAAGTTCAGGCCGATGGATGAAAAGCGCACGTGATCGCAGGCCGTGACCTTTGTCTCCCACGCCTCCGACGAATTCTCGGGACTTTTCAGAAGCAAGCCGATAAGCAGTTTGACCTCTTCCGCCAGACCCACTTCATCCCTCGCTCCGTCTGAAGCCCGTCAGCCAAGTGTGGAGTGCCCGGGTGAACCAGGCTTACCGGGTTCTCGCATACCGCGAAGGCAAAGTCTTCTACTGGTTTTGGATCGGATCTCACCAGGAGTATGAGCGGTTGCTCGGCCGCTGATGCTGCGATGGTAGATCTCTACTCCTCGGCCGTCCGGCCTTCCTGACTCCGAAAGTCCTCCATCTTCACGTAGGGCAGCGCGGGTTCGGAGAATGCGCGCCGGGCTTCGGGCTGGATCAGTGCCGGATCGTCCAAACACCCAGAACGGTGCCCAGTGGAAAGAGGGCGCCAGACCGCCAAGCGACGCCACAGCAGCGCCAAGCCGACGAGCGAGACCATCCAATCGTACGCCTGTTGTGGGGCATGCCGTGTGCGGGCGGCCATCGTGTGCGGGCGGCCATAAAGAATATTCCGCGCTCCGCCGATCAGTACGACATGAGCTATCGAGCGAGGGTGCGGGAGATCTTGCCGGGGCTGGTACTGGGTGTTTGCTGGCTGGCCGGCGCCGTAGCGCAAGGGCAGGTGGTGGTGACACCGGCAAACGTCAACGTGTCCTACGTGCAGGGCGCAACCTTGCCGGCGGCACAGAAGCTGACGGTCAACAACACCGGGGGCGGGACGCCGAGTTATACAGCGTCGCTTCTCCCCGCCGGCCCGTCGTGGATCACGGCCACGCCAGACACCGGTGTTCTGCCCGCAACGGTGAATCTGCGGCTGAACCCTACCGGGCTCCAGGCGGGCGTATACAAAGCGTCTGTGGTCTTTACGGCGGTGGGGGTAGCCGCACCGGGAACGACCAACGTCACACTGACGGTGACGGCGCCTCCGCCGACTCTGACCGCGAGCGCGGCTTCGCTGACCTACACGACCATACTGGCGACTCCCACGCCCCCCGTTGCTCCGCAGACGGTTCAACTGAGCACATCCGGAATCCCAATCTCGTTCTCGGTCTCCGCGGGCACGGCAACCTGGCTGACGGTTTCGCCGGCCACCGGTTTTGTGCTGCCGGGCGCCCCGGTAACCCTGACCATCACCGCTGACCCGACGACGCTGGCGCCCGCCAAGGCGGCCTACAAGGCAAAAATCACCATCACGGCCACCAGCAGCGCCGCCAACAAGACGATCGTCATTCCAGTGACCTTTGCGGTCCTCTATCAGACGCCCACCGTGACCGGTATTTGGCCCCCCAACGGCAAGGTAGGTGGACCGGCAACCACCGTTACGATCTACGGGTCGAATTTCAACTCGGCCACGATCGCGAAAATATCCACCAGCGGGGCCCCGGTTTCCCTCAAAACGACCTATTACAGCCCCGATGTCATTAGCGCCGTAATCCCGGCCCCTCAATTGGTTGCGGGGGCCCCGCTGAACATTTACGCGTCCAATCCGGCGCCGGGAGGCGATTCAGCGGGCACCGTCACCTTCGGTTTCGGGCAGACCGTGGATGCTGCCGTGAATGCAGCCAGTTACCTTCCCGGGGGCTCGCCGGGGGACCTCATCACGCTGTTCGGCCAGAATATCGGGCCTCCGGTCCCGGCCTCGCTCACGGAAACGGTTCCCGGTTATGTGGACAAGAGCTTGGGCGGCTTCAGCGTGACAGTGGACGGCGTTGCCGCGGCCATGGTCTACGCCAGCCAGAACCAGATCACGGTGCAGGTTCCCTACGAAGTGGACACCACGGGCGTCCCCTCCAAAACCAAAGCCATCGTCGTGACCAATGGAAGCATTACGGCGAACGGCCAAATCGATATTGCGCCTACTGCGCCCGGAATATTCACGGTGGATGCCTCCGGCGCTGGCCAGGCCGCTGCGCTGAACCAGGACGGGACCCTAAATTCCAGTACCAATCAGGAAAAGATCGGCAAGGTTGTGGTCTTGTACCTGACGGGCGAGGGCGTCTACACGAGTACGCCAGCGAACCCGCCTGGACCGGACGGGTTCGTCATTCCAACCGGCGACATACCGATGCCTCCATCGGGAGTTTGCCCGGTAGGGTCAGTATGTATGCCGGCTTTGGCGGCAGCGGTCAGCGTTACGCTTGGGCCACTGCCCGGAGCTCCGCCCGGAACTAATCCTGTCGCGGTACCGGTAGCTAACATTCAATATGCTGGACCCTTCGTTGGCGGCATGCTCGGGATTATGCAGCTTAACCTGCTGATTCCTGCGGGAAGCCCCACTGGGACCGCGGTGCCCATCCAAGTCACCATCGGCGGCGTGGCCACCCAGCCCGGCGTTACCATTGCGCTCAAGCCGTAACCACTCGAATTTCTAGCGGGTTGTGCGCTATAGCGCACAACCTTCTTCGAGCGGCTGGGGGGCTCAAGTCCCCCGCCTGATATACTGAAGGTGTCGCTTTATGAACAGCCGCGCGAAGTTCCTGGTCGTGATCAGTTCCACCTTTCTGGTGCTCCTGCTTTTGCTGGGCACCGTTCTGGGAAAGGGTACCTCGCCCGACAACCCTTACCGCCACCTCGCCGTGTACACCGAAGTCCTGTCCCGGATCAAAAGTGAATACGTGGAAGAACCGGATCTGAAGAGCGTGACGCTCGGAGCTCTAAACGGCCTGCTGGAATCGATCGACCCGTTCGCCAGCTATCTGAATGCCGATCAGTACAAGGAATATCAGAAGCACAGCGACGCGAAAGGGGAAGTTGGCCTGATCTTGTCGAAGCGCTTCGGATATATCGGAGTAGTGGCCGCGGTTCCCGGCTCGCCTGCCGCCAAGGCCGGACTGACCACGGGCGATATTATCGAGACCATCAACGGGGTAGCCACCCGTGACATGCCGCTGGCCTACACTTACCTGCTGCTGCGCGGAAACCCTGGCACCTCCGTGGATGTGACGGTGCTCAGGCGGCAACCCGAGCCGCAAAAAATGACGCTGGTCCGGGCTGTCCCCAACCCGCCGCCCGTGATTGCGAAAATGTTGCCGGACGATGTCGGTTACATCCGGCCCGAAACCCTGAGCGCAGCCAGAGTGCAGCAGATCGCAACCGATTTGCACGATTTGCAGAACAAAGGCGCCAAGCGGCTGGTGCTGGATTTGCGGCAATGCGCGGTGGGTGAACCGGAAGACGGAGTGGCGCTGGCGGACCTGTTTCTTGACAACGGGCTGGTTACGTATCTGCAAGGCCAGCGCGTCGCGCGGCAGGATTTCAAAGCGGACGCCTCCAAGGTGATCTGGAAGCTGCCGGTGGTGGTGCTGACCAACCGCGGAACGGCGGATGCCGCTGAGATCGCAAGCGCGGCTTTGGAAGACAACAACCGGGCCAAGGTCGTGGGTGAGCGCACCTACGGAGATGCCTCGCTGAGGCGCGCGCTTACGATGGACGACGGGAGCGCGATTATTCTCTCGGTGGCGAAGTATTATTCTCCGAGCGGTAAGGCCATTCAGGATACCGGCGTGACTCCGGGCGAAGTGGTGCAGGAGCCTGAGCCTCAAGTCGAGACCGACGAGGACGGCGAGGCGGTGCGTCCCGAAGCGAATCAACCAGAGCACAAGGCCGGTGAAGACGTGATTCTGAAGCGCGCACTCGAAGTTCTGGGCAAGTAGCAAAACCGAAGTTGCCAACCAAAGTCATCAGCCGGCAGTAAACGTCTGTAGAGTTCGGGTGACAACCTGTCACACGGCCCCGCCGGTCCCCGAAGCGGCCTAACTAAGCCACCTGTTTTCAGTCACCCAAATTCGAGCGGAGTGGAATGGGGATTGCCCTACCAGAGCTGAACATGGTCCGGCTCGAGACAGTCCAACTCGTTTCGCGTGCTGTTTCGTTTCCGCGGGCGCTAGCATTTCTGCTCCAACTGCCCGCGCCAATTCCGAAGCTGCCTCAGGCATCGGCCCTTCTCCCGGGGTCGTTCGCAATTCCATCCAGGGCACGGTGTCGCTGGTCACCCACGCTGCGATGGCCTGGGGCGCTTCGGTATTTTTCCGGAACCATGCGGAACTGGGAACTGTTGCCAACCGTGGGCTGCCCGGAGGAGTACTAGCGGATGCCGGTCAAGGCGAAGGTCTTCATCGCTCTCGCCATTATTCCAGGTGTGATGATGTTGTCGCTGGGAATATCGCACTGGGAGTCCGCCGACCCGGTGCGCTTCACCGCGTATCTGTTGCTGGCGGTGGCCGCATCAACCCTCAGAGTGCGGCTTCCGGGAATCAGTGGAAGCCTCTCACTCAACTTTCTGTTTATTCTCATCAGCGTCTCGCAATTGAGTTTCTCCGAGACCCTGGTACTGGGAACCGTCGCCACAGGAATGCAGTGCGTGTGGAACACGCGAACGCCGCCCGGCATCGCGCAAGTGCTGTTCAACATTTCGGCTCTGACCATGGCTATCACCAGCGCGCACTTCATCTACCACCTGCCGCAGATCCAGCAGCTCAACGGACGAATGCCGGTGATGCTGGCGCTGGCAGCCTGCTTCTTCTTCCTGACGAACACGGTGTTGGTAGCCGCGGTGATGTCGCTGGTGGAGACTCGCCCGTTTCTGCGCCTCTGGCGCCAATGCTCCAGTTGGTCGTTCCCGTACTACCTGATGGGCGCCGGCGTGGCGGGTCTGATGAGTTATTCCAGCCAACATGTGGGCTGGAGAACCTCGTTGCTGGTCTTACCCATCGCTTGCTTGATCTGCCTGCACTATCGGCTCTATCTGGAACGCCGGGTAGCGCCAGATCACATCAAGCTCTAGGCCGCATCCCAAAAGAATCGCGCCCGTCGTTGTGTTATCCTCGACGCGTTCATGCAGAGAAGAAACTTTCTTCATGCCATCGCTTCGAGCCCGGTCCTGCTGAGCCCCACCGCGTTGAAGGCGAACCCGGCGCCGGCGCCCGTCAAGGCACGGATGAAGGCCGGCACCCAACACGATTCTTCGAATGACGTGCTGACTATCATGGCGGCGTTCGGAGTCGACCACATTTGCAGCGCGCTTCCTTCGACCAAACTCGACGAGCCGTGGTCGGTGGAAGGGTTGACACGCCTGCGCGAGCGCGTGGAGTCGCACGGAATCGCGCTCGACATGGTCCCCCTGCCGATGAGCTCGAATTACATCACGCATTTTGAGAATCCTGCGATCCTGCTGGGCAGAAGCCCGGACCGCGACCGCGAGATCGAGACCATTTGCCAGATGATTCGTAATACCGCGCGCGCTGGAATTCCGGCCCTCAAATACAATCTGAGCATTTTGGGAGTCGTGCGCACGGAGCCCACACGCGGCCGCGGGGGCTGCCAGTACAGCACTTTCGTTTACGACCAGGCGCGGCAGGAGCCTCCTCTCACCGAAGCGGGGCCGGTCAACGAAGACGCGTATTGGGAGCGCATTACTTACTTTCTGGAGCGTGTGATCCCGGTTGCCGAAGAATACAGAATTAAAATGGCCTGCCATCCGCACGACCCGGGCATGCCGCGCGACAAAGGCTTCCGCGGGGTTCATACCGTGCTGGGAAGCGTGGATGGCTTGAAGCGTTTCATTGAAATCAAAGCGAGCCCGTATCATGGCCTGAATTTTTGCCAGGGGACCGTTTCGGAGATGCTGCAGGAGCCGGGGCGCGAGATCCTTGATGTGATCCGATATTTCGGCACGCGGCGCAAGATCTTCAACGTTCATTTCCGGAACATCAGGGGACGTTTTCTGAACTTTCAAGAGACGTTTCCCGACGATGGCGACGTCAACATGATTGCCGCCATGCGCGTGTACAAAGAGGTGGGCTACGACGGGATGATCATGCCCGACCACGTTCCCAAGATCACCGGCGATCCCGGCGGGCACCAGGCATTTGCCTTCGCGTTCGGGTACATACAAGCCCTGATCCAAATGGTCAGCCAGGAAGGTTGACCTGCGTCTCAAACGATGAGGAGCGCCAATTTGCCCAGCCGGTTGAGATTCGCCTCCAGACTTTCCGCTGTGATTTCGCCTGAATTCGCGCGCTGACGAAGCTCGTTCAGCAATTGATCGTGGTTGCGAGTCCCATCCAGTAACAACAGCAGTTGCCGCGCTGCCTCATCTCCTATTTCGACCGAGGAATGGCGGAGACTGGTCACGCTCCACCCCTGCTCCA
>Ga0335079_10003183_pt1 | contig 18969 bp, 15 predicted proteins | sample Lox_Sample_33_FD_206719 | JGI IMG/M metagenome (GOLD analysis project Ga0335079, IMG submission 206719) | Soil microbial communities from Loxahatchee National Wildlife Refuge, Florida, United States - Lox_Sample_3.3 | ecosystem: Environmental > Terrestrial > Soil > Wetlands | place: USA... | reverse complement strand
CCCTTCGAACCGAAGGAATCTCTATGGGCGGTGCGGGCACTCGTTCCTGATGTCACCATCGTTCACGTACAGCGCGCCGACCGCGACGGCAACGCCCATTGTTGGGGCAATTTCGGAGTGATGATCGAAGGCGTGCGTGCGGCAAAACGCGTCATTGTGGTAGCCGAAGAGGTTGTGGAACCGGAGGTCGTTGCCAGCGATCCCAATCGCACCGTGATTCCCGGATTCCTGGTCAACGCGGTGGTGGAATGCCGCTACGGCGCGCACCCCTCGCCGGTGCAGGGATACTACAAGCGCGACGACGCCTTCTTCCGCCAGTACCACGAGCAGAGCAAGACCAAGGCTGACAGCGCCGCATGGCTGGAACGCTGGGTATACGGCGTGGCGGATCGTCACGCCTACATGAATCAGTTGGGAGCGTGCCGCGTAGACGGCTTGGGAGTCAAGAAACACGCGTACGCGGCGCAGACTGATTTTGGATACTAGCTCTTAGCTGTCAGCTCTCAGTAAAGCTGATCTTCTGAGAGCTCAGAGCTGAAAGCCGATAGCTAACTATGGATTTCGAAATCAGCGGCGCGCAGGTCAAGTCCATGCAAAAGCGTGGAGACGCGTTTGTTCTGCTTGATGTGCGCGAGCCTTGGGAGTTGGAAAAGGCGCGAATCGAGGGAAGCAAGGATATTCCGATGGGCGACGTGCCGTCGCGAGTGCAGGAGCTCGATCCCGATGCGCACATCGTCGTCGTCTGCCATCACGGCGTGCGCTCGCTGACGGTTACAAATTGGCTTCGCCAGCAGGGCTTCGAGAAAGTGCAGTCCATGCGCGGCGGCATCGACGGCTGGGCGCGCACGGTGGATATGAAGTTGCCGCTGTACTGAAAGGAGCGTTAGCCGTCAGATCTTTGGCTTTAGCTAGGTCCCACGGGTTTTGGCTGAAGGCTAAGAGCTAATGGGTAATAGCCGATCATGAAAAAACAACTCATCGAACTCCGCGTCAACGGTCGCAACCATGAAGTCGCTATCGAGCCGAGCAAGTTGCTGCTCGATACGCTTCGTCAGGATTTACAACTCACCGGATCCAAGCGCGGGTGTGACGATTCTTCCTGTGGCGCCTGTACCGTGCTGGTGGACGGCCTCCCGATGATGAGTTGCACGCTGCTCGCCATGAGCTGCGAGGGGCAGGACATCGCCACGGTCGAGGGCATCAGCGATCACGGTGGGCTGGCGGCTATCCAAAAAGCCTACGGAGACTGGGGTGGCTCGCAATGTGGATACTGCACTCCAGGATTCATGATGACGGTAAAGCATCTGCTGGCAGAGAACCCGAATCCGTCGGCAGCAGACATTCGCGGCGCGTTGAGCGGGAATCTGTGCCGCTGCACCGGGTACAACCAGATGTATGAAGCGATTAAAGCGGCGATTGACGCCGAGAAGAGGGGCGAGAGCGTGGCCGCTGGACGCTAGGCGGGCCAGACGCCCGTCGGACAGCCGGCCAGAGGCCGGCGCTACAACAATCCAATGACTGATTTCTCGATTATCGGTAAGCCCATCGCCATGGTGGACGCCGCCGGCAAGACGACCGGCTCGGGCAAGTATGCGGACGATCTCAGCTTGCCCGGCATGCTCATCGGCAAGATACTGCATTCGCCGTATCCCCATGCCCACATCAAGCGCATCGACGCTAGCCGCGCCTCAAAGCTTGAGGGCGTAGTGGCCGTGGTTACCGGAAAGGACGCGCCGACGCCGTTCGGTATTCTGCCCGTGGGCCATGATGAGCATGCGTTGGCGCTTGATAAGGTTCGCTACGTGGGCGACAACGTAGCCTGCGTCGTGGCAGTCGACGAGGCTACTGCCGAGAAGGCTCTTGAACTCGTTGAGGTTGAATACGAAGTTCTGCCCGCCTATTTCGATCCCGAAGAATCGATGAACGCCGAGACCGACCTTATCCACGACAACAAGCCGCACAACACGGAAAAGGACTATCACCACGTATTTGGCGATCCGGACAAGGCTTTTGCCGAGGCAGACGTCGTGGAAGAGGCACGATTCATTGCCAACGAAGTCACCCACGCAGCGATGGAGCCGCATTCCACGCTGGCATCATTTGAGATCGATCCGCACACCGGCAACTTCGGGCGGTTAACTGTCTGGTCCTCCACCCAGGTGCCGTACTACCTTCAGCACAAGCTGTCACTGGTGCTGGAGATGCCGATGTCGCAGATCCGCGTCATCAAGCCGCTGGTCGGTGGCGGGTTCGGCGGCAAAAGCGAAGTAATTCCGCTGGAGCTCACGGCGGCGATTGCCGCACGCGCCGCGCGCGCCCCGGTCAAGATTACCTATACGCGCGAAGAGGTTTTCTGGGCACATCGTGGACGGCCCCGTACGATTATCGATCTAAAAACTGGCGCCACGAAAGATGGGGCTATCACCGCGGTCAAAGCCCGCGTGATCCAGGACGGCGGGGCTTACTGTTCTTACGGCGTGGTGACCATCCTGTATTCCGGCGCGCTGCTCGGTGCACTGTATGACATTCCGAACATTCAATACGACGGCTACCGCGTCCTGACCAACAAGCCCGCCTGCGGCGCGATGCGGGGACATGGAACGGTCAATGTGCGTTTTGCCTTCGAATCGCAACTCGATGAAATTGCGGTCAAACTCAATCTCGATCCCGCGGAGATCCGGCGGCGCAACCTGCTGAAGCCGCCCTGTGTCACGGTGAATGGCCTGCGTGTACAGAGCTACGGACTTCCGGAGTGTATCGAGAAAACCGTCGAACGATCGAAATGGAAAGAGCGCAAGGGCAAACTCGCGAAGCGCCGGGGCCTCGGTATCGCCTGCAGCCACTATGTCAGTGGCGCGGCAAATTCGATTATCCGTTCCGATATGCCGCACTCTACCGTCAACATCAAGGTCGACCGCGACGGCGGAGTGGTGGTGTACACCGGGGCCTCCGACATCGGCCAGGGATCGGACACCATGGTCGCGCAGATCACCGCTGAAGCGCTGGGCTGCTCCCTGGTGCGGGTGAAGGTGATCGCCGCCGATACCGATCTCACCCCGATTGATCTCGGTTCTTATTCGAGCCGCGTCACCTTTATGAATGGCAATGCGACGCTGCGCGCGGCTGAAGAAATTAAGAAACAGATTGCGTCCGCAGCGGCGCGCAAGATGAACTGTGCGACTGATGATCTGATCTTCCGCGATGACTTGATTCGCAAGAAGAGTGCGACTGCTGGTACCACACCTGCGGGTGCGGACGGAAGTGTCCGCGGCGCGCCAGGCGAAGCAACCGTCTCCGGCCGAGTGGAAGGGCAGATCCTGCGCGGCTCGCTACAGCAGAAGCGTAAAGATGAAGGCCCCAAAGAGCAGATGAGCTTTGAAGAGGCAGTAGTTGCGGCCATCGACTTCCACGGTGCGCTGAGCGGCACGGGTTCGTACGCGCCTCCAGCCGACGCTCGCGGCGGCAAGCACAAAGGCGCCGGCGTTGGGCCCTCCCCTGCATACTCTTATTCGGCGCAAGTGGCTGAGGTTAGTGTCGATGAGGATACCGGCGAAGTCACCGTCCACAAAGTCTGGGCAGCGCACGACTGCGGCCGCGCTCTCAATCCGGTTTCCGTCGAAGGCCAGATCATCGGCTCAGTCTGGATGGGCCTTGGACAAGCCCTGCAGGAAGAGATGGTCTGGAAAGACGGCATGCTGATGAATCCCGGGCTGCTTGAGTACCGTAGTCCATCGGCTACGGAATCCCCGGACATAGAGCCGATTATCGTCGAGAGCATTGATCCGGAGGGTCCTTTCGGAGCGAAAGAGTGTAGCGAAGGTTCGCTGGCAGCGACGATTCCGGCGATCTCAAATGCGATCTATGACGCAGTCGGCGTTCGCCTCCATGAGTCACCGTTCACGCCAGAACGGGTGCTGGCCGCTCTCCGCGCGAAGAAGAATGCCAAGCCGATCAATCTTACCGAGGGGATCGATCCTACGAATCCGGCGCGCTTCCGCGAACATGGCGGATCGCTCTGGTTCAAAGGCAAGGGCCCGGAGCGGCATCCGCTCGACCCGTCGCGGCGCGAAAGCACACTGGAAGCCGGAGGTGCCGATTGAGCCTTCCGGAGTTCAAGCTGCTGCGTCCACGCACCATTGAGGAGGCGGTCGATTTCCTCGGGAAATATGCTTCCTTAGCCGCAGCCCGGGGAAACGGACATCCGGTTGGCGTCAATATCCGCATCGTTGCCGGCGGCACCGACCTGATTCCTTCGATGCGCCAGAAACTGTTCGAGCCGGAATATGTGCTGGACATTCGCCGCATTGCGGACCTGAAGGGCATCCGCCAGACCGAGCAGGGAACTGAGATCGGAGCCCTGACCACGCTCACCGCGATCGAACGTTCCGATTTCCTGCGCCAGAACTATCCGGTACTGACCGAAGCGGCTGCCACCGTCGCTTCGCCCCTGCTGCGCAATATGGGGACGATCGGCGGCAACATCTGTCTCGACACCCGCTGCCTCTGGTACAACCAGTCGCTCACCTGGAGAAAGGGTTGTGGTTTCTGCATTAAGAAAGATGGTGATCTTTGTCATGTCGCCCCCGGGGGGGCGAAGTGCTGGGCGGCATTTTCGGGTGACACTCCTCCCGCCTTGCTTTGCCTGAGCGCCGAAGTGGAGATCGCCAGTTCCTCAGGCCTGCGACGCGTGCCTTTGCATGATTTCTATACTGGAATCGGCGACAACTACCGGCGGCTGGTGCCACATGAGCTGCTTACCAGAGTGTTTCTTCCAAAGTCAGCTGCTGGGTATCGCGGCGTGTACCGCAAACTGCGCATTCGCGGCTCGATTGATTATCCGCTCGCGGGTGTAGCGGTCGTGATCCAGCGATCCAACGGACACATCTCCTATGCCCGCGTTGCCCTGACTGCCGTGAATCCAGCGCCCGTCCTGGTCAAAGGCGCGACCGAAGCGTTGACTGGCAAAGTGATGTCTGAGGATTTGGCGCAAGCCGTCGGCGAACTGGCCGGCCGAATGGCCAAACCGCTCACCACTTCCGCGCTCACCCCGGAATACCGTCGCGAGATGATCCGGGTATTCACCAAGCGCGCGCTGCTTGCCGCTAGTGAGCAGTTATCAGACGCGGGTGGTCTTCCCGGGTCGGGCGCCTTTCTGCCTTGGGAGACGCCGTAAAAACGGCATGGGCGGGGGTTGGCCTGATTCTGCCGACTCTCCGTCGTAGCGCGGCCACTATCCACTAGCCACTGCCTATCGCTTTGGCGTATAAAAGTTGGTTGGCCGTTGCGCCGTCGTTCACGCCGGCCACTACGGAAAATCACGCGGGAGTTCGAGCCAGCCCTATGCCCAGTATGACCACCGCCCCAAAGGGTCTGGAAGGGGTAGTCGCTACCACTTCCAGCATCTGTTTTATCGACGGAGAAAAAGGCGTTCTTGCCTATCGCGGCATCGATATTCACGAACTGGCCGACAATGCGACCTTCGAAGAAACCTGCTACCTGCTGTGGTATGGGCGGCTGCCCAAGCGCGATGAACTGAGCCGCCTGCGGGAGCGGCTGGCAGAAGAGCGCAAGCTGGATGCGTCCATTATCTACCGCTTGCAGTTGGCGCCCAAGCATGCGTTGCCGATGGACGTGCTCCGAACCATCGTTTCTGCCCTGTCCTTCTACGATCCGGAGGAGAAGAACAACGATCGGGAAGCGAACCTGAACAAGGCGATCCGGCTGACCTCGCAGATCGCCATGGTGGTCGCTGCCTATGACCGCATTCGTAAAGGCCAGCCGGTTGTGGATCCCGACCGCACATTGTCGCACGCCGCCAATTTCTTGCTGATGCTCAATGGAACCCATCCCTCGAAGACCGCCGAGAGGGCCCTGGATATTGCTCTCATCTTGCATGCCGATCATGAATTAAATGCGTCAACGTTCGCCGCCCGGGTCACAGCTGCAACTTTGTCCGACATACATTCGGCGATCACCTCGGCGATTGGCGCGCTGAAGGGACCATTGCACGGCGGCGCCAATGAGGCCGTGTTCCATATTCTCCAGGCAATCGACGCCTCGGGCGCGGACCCGGTGGAATACATCAAGGGCATGCTGGCTCAAAAGAAGAAAATCCCGGGCTTCGGTCACCGGGTTTATCACACCGAGGATCCCCGCGCCACGCATTTGCGGACGATGTCCCGTGATCTGGGCCACTCCAGCGGCCAGACCAAGTGGTTCGAGTTCTCCCGGAAAATTGAAGAATTTGTGAACGCCGACAAGAAGCTCAATGCCAATGTGGATTTCTATTCCGCATCCACTTACCACACGCTGGGAATCGACGTGGATTTATTCACGCCGGTGTTTGCGGTGTCCCGCATCAGCGGGTGGACGGCTCACGTCATTGAGCAACTGGACGACAACCGGCTCATCCGTCCGCGCGCCGATTACATTGGGCCGGCTTATCCACATCACTACGTTCCGCTGGACAACCGCTAGTCTGACACTGCCGATTCGATGGAGTGACGCGGAGAGGCGGCAGGCTATATAATTGCGCGGCTGGTATCACGAAATGGGACCACTACCAGCGTGGCGCGGGAGATTGCCGCCCGCCTTCCCCAGCCTTAAACGGTCCCCATCCTGAGTCTTACTTCCTGATTGCCTGGTTTCGCCAGAGCGCAAGCTTGCGGTTGAAGGAGCGCGCGGTGAGGGCTGGAGAGGCGGAAGTACGAGGTGTCATGCGGATTCGGCCTGGGATTGAAGTGGCAGGTCTGAGCGACGTGGGCTGCCAGCGGGAAAATAACGAGGATTATTACTCGTACTGGGAGCCGGAGGGCGACGGAGAATTCGAACGCCTGGGGCGGCTGGTGCTGGTGGCGGACGGCATGGGCGGATACGAAGGCGGGCAGGAGGCCAGCCATCTGGCGGTGGAAACTGTCAAGGAGACGTATTCCGCTGCCTCCCAAGGCGAACCGCAGGCGCGCTTGCTGGCCGGATTCGAGGCCGCCCACGCACGCATCCGCCAGTATGCCATCGATCATCCCGCGCTTCACGGCATGGGGACCACCTGTACCGTAGCGGCGCTGGTGGAGAATCATCTTTACTTCGCCCATGTTGGAGACAGCCGCCTGTATCTGATTCGCGACAACTTTCTCTCCCGAGTTTCGCACGATCATTCCTACGTAAGCCGTCTGGTGGAAAATGGTGTGATCAGCTCAGAAGAAGCCGAATCACATCCGCAGCGACATATCCTCACCGCTGCTTTGGGAGCAGGCACCGAGGTCATGCCCGAGTTTCCAGAACGGCCCCTGGCCTTACAGCCGGAGGATGCGCTGGTGCTGTGCACCGATGGATTGTGGAGCGTGGTCAGCGAGGACGATATCCAAAACACGGTTTCGCAAAAGCTGCCTTCTGAAGCCTGCCGGGAGCTGGTAAAACGGGCGCGAGAAGCAGGCGGTCCAGATAACATCACTCTGCAGATCGTCCGCATCAAGTAAACCAGATGTCCGTTCCTTTAAACCTTTTCTCGCTTCTTAAGCTGATAGAAACGACCGCAACATCAATCGCGCCGCCGGGTTGCTGTACCGGCTGGAGGTCGCGTGCCTCAGGATAGATTCCACGGAACGCTCTAACATCAGGGCTCTCCCTCCTGCCCGTTGAGAGAAAAAGCGACGAAAAAAATGCGCTGAACCTGCAAGAGGATGCATAGCCCCGCTCTGGGACTGGGTTTGGGGCGCAGTAAGTTATTGAAAATAAAGTGCGATGAGGACGAGCCCTTCTGGTAACCCAATTGCTTTTCACAGTGCGTTAATAAACCCTATCGAATCCATAGAGTTTATGGGATTATAGACAGCCATGAAGATCTCTCAGAAGGGTTTGTACGCACTGCAGGCGCTGATGATGTTGGCGCGGCACTACAACCAAGGTGCGATTCGCATCCGCGACATCGCTTATGAAGAAGATTTGCCGGAAAAATTTCTGGAGCTGATCCTGCTGGAACTGAAGAATGCGCGCATCGTGGAGAGTGTGCGCGGAGCCAAGGGTGGGTATCAGTTGAGGCGGCCTCCGTCGGATATCCATCTCAGCGAGATCATCCGGCTTATCGACGGCCCGCTGGCGCCGTTCGGCGATGCCGAGCAATTGCGCACGCTGATTGATCGCGATGCCGAGCATCGCGCTCTCTACCAGGTGTTCCTGGAGGTGCGCGACGCGGCGGCGAAGATTCTGGAGCACACGACCCTCGCACAGATCATCGCGAACGCGGAAAATGGGGGATCGAAGACGGGAAAACGGCCACGCAAGCGTCGAGAAGAGGGCGCCGTGTTGCCGATGGTGGTTCATGCACACAGGGGCAAAGATGAATAAGCGAGTCTGGATTTTACTGGGGATGGTACTCGGGTTTTCGGTCTTGGGATACGCACAGGGAAGTCCTCTGGTTGTTCGAGTGGGAGCTTTCCCCAACATCACCCATCCACAACCCATGGTTGGCAAGGCCAACGGCTATTTCGACAAGGCGTTGGGCTCCAACGTGAAGATTGACTGGAAGACATTCAATGCCGGGCCGTCGGCGATTGAGGCGCTGTTCGCCGGCGCCATTGATATGACCTACATCGGGCCGAATCCTACGATCAGCGGCTATGTACGATCGAACGGCGAGGCTTTGCGGGTGGTAGCGGGCGCCGCCAGCGGAGGCGCGGCGCTGGTGGTGCGCGCCGATTCCGGAATTCAGAAGCCGGAAGATTTTCACGGCAAGCGGGTAGCGTCGCCGCAACAGGGCAATACCCAGGACGTCGCCTTGCGCGCCTGGCTGAAGGCGCACGGCATGAAATCGATTGATAAGGGCGGAGACGTACAGGTCATGCCCATGGCAAATCCCGACCAGTTAACGCTCTTCCTGAAGAAGGAACTGGATGCGGCCTGGGCGCCCGAGCCCTGGGCTACGCGCCTGATCCGGGAAGGGAACGGGCGGCTGTTTTTGGACGAGCGGGATCTCTGGCCGAAGCGAGAGTTCATCGTCACCAATCTGATCGTCAGCAAGAAGTTCCTGGCGGATCATCCGGATGTGGTGAAGAATTTTATTCGGGCAAATGTCGAGTTAACCGATTGGATTAATGGACACCTGCCAGAAGCCAAGCAACTCCTGAACCAGCAGATTCAGAAAGAGACGGGAAAGGCGCTGCCGGCGGCGCTCATTGACGAAGCGTTCAGCCGCATCGAAGTCACCTACGACCCGCTGCGCAATACCCTGCTGACCTCGGCGCATTCCGCCTTCGAAGCGGGCTTTTTGGGGCGCGATATGCCGGATCTTTCCGGCCTTTACGACCTGACGCTTCTGAACCAGGTGCTGGTGGAGAAAGGAAAGAAGGCGATCCAATGAGCACATCCCCACAACCTCTTTTTGGCGATCACCGCAGCCCACTGCGCGCAGCCGGAACACGTTGGAGGGCAAGCGATGCGACGGCGGCGCTGCCGCTCCACTCGCCGAATGAACCCCCAAAAGTTTCGCTCTGCGACATCTCGCTGAGTTACAAGACGGAGAGCGGAGAGCGATTGCTGGCGCTGGACCGGATCGATTTGAAAGTGAAGACGGGCGAGTTCCTGTGCATTGTCGGGCCCTCCGGTTGCGGGAAGTCTACTCTTCTGCACCTGATCGCTGGGCTGCACCAGCCAACCTCGGGGCACGTGCTGGTGGACAATAATCTGGTTAATAGTCCGGGTACCGACCGCATTCTGATCTTCCAGGAGCTGGGGCTTTTTCCCTGGCTGAAAGTGGGAGAGAACGTCGAATTCGGAATGAAGATGGAGGGTATTCCCAAGGCGGAGCGTGACGAGAAGGTGGACTATTATCTCCGGCTTGTACACCTCGGACAGTTCCGCCACAGCTACACGCACCAGTTATCGGGAGGCATGCGGCAGCGGGTGGCGCTGGCGCGGGCGCTGGCGACGGAGCCGGATGTGCTTCTGATGGACGAGCCCTTTGCCGCTCTGGACGCGCAAACCCGCGATCTGCTGCATGACGAACTGGAGCGCATCTGGGCGGAAACGGGCCGAACCATCATTTTCGTGACCCACAACGTGCGCGAAGCGGTTCGGCTGGGCGATCGTGTCGCCCTGTTTACCTTCCGTCCGGGCAGGATCAAGGAGGAATTTGCCATCGATCTGCTTCGGCCGCGGCACCTGGAAGATGTCAGCGTCGCGAAGACCGCGGCGGAAATCCTAGGCAGCCTGCGTGAAGAGATCAACAAATCCCTGGAGGAGCAATACGGCCATGAAACGATTCGCTAGGCACGCGATCTTCTATTCGGTCTTGATCGGGCTATGGATTCTGCTGGCCTGGCTGAAGATATGGCCGCCCTACGTCTTCCCAACCCCAAAGGGCGTCATGGAATCGCTGTGGGCCGGATTTGCCGACCATAGCTTCTGGATCGCCATCAGCGTCAGCATGCGGCGAATGCTATTGGGGTATGGCATCTCGGTTCTGCTGGGAATGATTCTCGGCCTGGGCGTGGCGAGCAATAAATTTCTGGAAGAGACCATGGGAGGCTTGCTGGTGAGCTTGCAAAGCCTGCCCAGCATTTGCTGGCTGCCCCTGGCGGTGCTCTGGTTTGGGCTCACGGAGAAGGCGATTTTGTTCGTGGTCGTGATGGGGTCGCTGCTTTCCGTGACCATAGCCATGGAAGACGGGCGCAAGCAGATGCCCAAGATCTTCGCCATGGCGGGACGCAATCTGGGCGCGCGCGGCTTCAAGCTGTTCTGGTATGTGTTACTGCCGGCGAGTTTGCCATACATTGTTTCCGGACTCAAACAGGGGTGGGCATTCGCGTGGCGGTCCCTGATTTCGGGAGAAATGATCTTCGTCAGCCTGGGCTTGGGACAGTTGTTAATGATGGGGCGCGATCTGAACGACATGAGCCAGGTGATTGCGGTCATGATCCTGATCATCGGCATCGGTTATGTGGTCGATGGCCTGGTGTTCAAGACAGTGGAACGCCGGCTACAGCACAAATGGGGACTGGTAGCAGCGACATAAGAAACTGATTGTGGTTGCGCCGCGATAGCAATTTCTTGAGTTACCGCTGGTAGTTTTCTGCGAGGGCGCGGCAGGCCCGCGTTCGTCACATCACTTCGCCCGAAAGGACATCTCCGGCGGGGTGGGGCGGCTTGAATGACTACTGAAACGATGGACATAGTGGTGTTAATGGATTCGCTTGGATTGGTCGATGTCTGAAGTTTGCGATCTCGCGGCTGGCGGCTATGCGCTTGACAGGCAAATTGGAGGATGGGATAAATGAGGCTTCCCGATAAAGAGTATGCCAGGATTCACGGCGGGCCTGTTTTTGCACAGCCCTCCGCCGCGTCCGGAATCCTGCTTCAGCCGACCCCAGACTGTTTTTCCATTAAACCCGAAGCCAGCAGTGGCGCACGGCGAGCCCGCCTAGTCAGGGCCTACCTTGCGAGCCATTGCACCGAAGGGCGCGACCGTTGGTGCCAGGGCCGCTCTTTGGCAGCCAGGATCCCCTCGTGAATCGGATTCACGAAATCTCAATGCGGAAGATTGCCGCATTGCAAAAAGGAGTTCGTCGCAAGACGGAAGGAGCCTAGATGAAAAAGTTGGTATGGCTTATCGCGTTGATGATGGTAGGAACGATGATGGCCGGGCAAACCAGCCCACGGCCAAACTCAGCAACCAAGAAAGCGCCCGCAAAGGTGGATGAAGTAAAGGAGCTACGTGGCGCCTTAGCCGCGCAGCAGCAGCAACTGGAAGCGCAACGCCAGCAGATGGACCAACTGCGGGCGCAACTTCAGCAGTTGCTGGACGCCTCCCAGCAGGCCAACTCCGGCGCCCGGAAGATACAGAGTAGTCTGGACCAGGCGCAAACTAACGCAGCCCAGGCGCAGCAAACTGCGGCCGAAGCCCAGCGGTTGGCGGACCAGGCTTCGGCGAATGCGGTCGAAGCCAAGACCGCTCTGGCCCTGGTGAATACCAAGACACAAGACGAGGATAAAAGGCTGAGCGCGCTCAGCGATCTGGTGGGACGCTTCCGCTTCAGCGGCGATGTCCGGATGCGGGGTGAGAGCATCTTTCAGAATTCTCCCGGCTTCTTTGATCGGAATCGCGCCCGCATCCGGGCACGGTTCGGATTCGACAGCAAGTTGAACGAGGATTTCAGCGCGGGCATCTTTATCGCCACCGGTTCCTTGGCCGACCTGACCTCGGCGAACGAAACGCTCACTAACTTCTTCGAACGCAAAACCATCGGTCTCGATCGCGCTTTCGTCACCTATCAGCCGGTGGCTCACCCCTGGGTGCAGATGACGGCGGGAAAGTTCGCGTATACCTGGAACCGGACCTCTCTGACCTTCGATCCGGATATCAATCCCGAAGGCTTCAGCCAGAAATTCTCCTGGAATCTGAATAACCCCGTGGTGAAGAACGTCTCTGTTGGCGCGGTTCAGTTGCTCTACAGCGAAGTGTCGGCGGGCACAGATTCCTACTCTCTGGGCGGGCAGGCCTCCGCGAAACTGCAGTACGGGCCGTGGACGGCCACGCCGCAGTTCTTTGCCATGAAATGGAATAATCCCAGCGCCATGCTGCAAGCCAGTGCTTTTGCGGCCCAGGCGACCAAGGCTACCGACAGCGGCGGCGGAGTGATCCAGTTGCCGGGCGAAGGACCGGGATGCGCCAGCGGATCGGCCGGCAGCGGCAAACTGCCGTCCTCTCCCCCCTGCGCTCTGGCCTCCAATGGCATGACCAACGCCGTGATCGTGGATCCGGTGACGGGATTGCCGCGCTTTCTTTCCGGCTTCTTCTATACGGACTATCTGATCAACAATGAAATCAAGACTGGCGTCACGAACTTCCCGTTGAACGTAATCCTGGAATTCCAGGACAACCTCGACGCCGCCGATCATCCGCTCAATACCAAGGGCAAGGAAATTCCCGGCCTCGGCAAACAAGGCAAGGGGTACCTGGCGGACATCAGCATCGGACAATTGAAAAAAAAGAACGATCTTCAATTCGGATACGGCTTCTGGCGGCAGGAGCAGGATGCCATTTTGGCGACCTTCTCCGAGAGCGAGCAGAGGGCGTCGACCAATATTCTGGAACATCACCTGTACGCGTCCTGGAGGCTTCGCAGCAATGTGGTGGCGGTGTTCAACCTGTGGCGCGGACGCACCCTCAACAGCAACCTGCAAAACAACGCCGCGCTGGTGCAAAAGGCAATCAAGACCGCTGGCGAAACCGAAGCTTATCTCAACCGCTACCAGTTCGATCTGATTTACACGTTCTAGGCGCTTCCTCCTGGGACGCCCCCCGGCTGGCTGACGTACCAAGCGTCAGCCCGCCGGTGGCGGTTGTAGTGGGCCCAGGTTCTGCTAGAATCCTTTTTGCTTCGGCCGGAAGCCCAGCATCATCGTTGGGGCTATGCCGGCTGCAGTCCTCGCCGAACCCATATGAGCGATTCTGCGGTTGGGTCAGGCAAGAAGTCGTGCTTAACTTCTGATGTATCAGTCCACAAATCGCGTAAAACATGAGGGGGATTCGTGCGCGTCCTGGTGGTCGGAGGTGCGGGTTACATTGGAAGTCATGCGACACATGCGCTGAAACAGCGCGGCCATCAGGTGTTGATCTACGACAACCTGTCTACCGGGCATCGGGCCCTGGCGGACGGTTTTGATCTGGTGGTTGGTGACATTCTTGACAGCGCGAGCCTGGCTCGAGTGCTGCAGCGTGTAGACGCGGTCATGCATTTCGCGGCGCTGGCCTACGTCGGCGAATCGGTCGAACACCCCAGGAAATATTTTCGGAACAATGTGTTGGGTGGCGTGTCTTTGCTGGATGCTGTGCAGGAATCGAATGTTCGTTGCTTTATTTTCTCTTCCACCTGCGCGGTGTACGGTATGCCGGAGAAAGTGCCCATCTCGGAAGACACTCCGCGGCAGCCGGTGAATCCTTATGGCGCAACCAAACTGGCCTTCGAGCACGCCCTCGAAGCCTATGACCGGGCGTATGGGATTCGCTACGTCAGCTTCCGCTACTTCAATGCCGCGGGTTGCGACGAAGAAGGCCGGGTCGGCGAGATTCATGCCCCGGAGACACACCTGATTCCCTCGGCATTTGAGGCGATTCATGGGCATCGTCCGATGCTGGAGATTTTTGGCACCGACTATCCCACTCAAGACGGCACCTGTATCCGCGACTACATTCACGTGAGCGATCTGGCCGAAGCACACGTGCTAGGCCTGGAGTATCTCGAAAAGGGTGGGAATTCGACAGCGTTGAATCTGGGAACCGGAGAAGGGAACTCCGTGAAGCAGGTACTCTCCACGATTGAGAACGTTACCGGCCGCGAAGTTCCCAAGCGCTACGGGCCGCGCCGCGCAGGCGATCCGGCAGAGTTGGTCGCCGATCCACGGCGCGCAGAGAATCTGCTCAACTGGAAGGCGAAGCGGTCGCTCGGAGAGATTGTCTCTACCGCGTGGAAGTGGGCAGAGAAGCAGCGGGTCGTGGCACGGTCGTAAGTCTGCGGGCACGTCTTAGGTCATCCGGGTAAGCCAAATCCAACGGTGCCAAACTTTGTCTTGAGCGGTTTGACGAATGCTGTGCCGGGGGCCCCACATATTCGCGTTTTGTTGCGAATCTGTGGGCGATGGCGCGTGCCGCGGTGTGATTAGATGTCGATGTCCGATGCAGAATCCACTCATCGCATAGTGCGCGGTGAGTGCGGCACCCGCCAGCGCAAGAGTCTAACCAGGGACTGTTGCAGTGGCCTGCACTGCAAAGTCACAGGGCTCTTGCAGGAGTGAGTCTTTTATCTCACTTGACCGGGTTTTGGGCGAGTGTTACTCTCCTGCCGTTCCGACGTTTTTCTCCCCACGCAACTGCAAGTCTGCAGGACTCCGCCGTTGCCGGCCCAAGCTTTGACCTATGAGGAGGTTTCAATGAAACCACAGCCTAAGCTTGTTGGCTTTAGTACATGCTGGATTGGCTCACTTTTGTTTGCCTTGGCCCAGACTGCATCGGCAGTTCCCTTTGTGTTGCCGACGTCGTTTCCCATGGGCGGTGATGCGTATTCCGCAATTACGGGCGATTTCAACGGGGACGGCAAGTTGGACCTTGCGACCGCGAACTACGAGGGTACGGTGAGCGTCCTGCTGGGCAACGGAGACAACACCTTCCAGTCGCCGATCATCTCTCCAGCCGGACGTTCGGTGACAGCGTTGGCTTCGGGTGATTTCAATCACGATGGCAAGCTTGACCTGGTGATGTCGGACATTCAGGCGAACCAGATCGTGGTTCTTATAGGCAACGGTGACGGTACGTTTCAGGCTGCGGTCGATTATTCGGTTACGATTTACCCAAGTGCGATCGTGGTCGCGGATTTCGACGGTGACGGCAATCTCGATGTAGCGGCGGCGGGCACAAGTTTGTCTGCCGTCGTGGCGATCATGTGGGGCAAGGGAGATGGAACATTTGGCACTTTCAAGACTCTTCCGACGGCCAAACGGCCGGGATGGCTGGTGGCGGGGGATTTCAACGGAGACGGCAAGATCGATCTGGCCACGGCCGACTATGGCGCAAATCGCGGCGCCATCTGTGTGCTGCTTAACAATGGCGACCGAACCTTCCAGCACTTCAAGAAAATCAAGCTTGACGTGCTGCCACGGTCCATTGCGGCTGGTGATCTGAATGGCGATGGGAAACTGGATTTGGTGGTGGGTACAAGATCCAAGACATTTGTCTTCCTGGGAAAAGGAGACGGGACGTTTCAGCGCGGAAAACCGCTTGCAGGTTCAATCTCTTCCATGACGCTGGCGGACATGAACCGCGACGGCACACTCGATCTTATAACTCTTGGAGAATTTGGAGTCGGCGTCAGCGTGTACCTGGGCCGTGGCGACGGCACCTTTCGCACAGCGCAAAGGTATCTCAAGCCCACGTATCAGGGGGCGTTCGCAATTGGCGACTTCGATCATGATGGAAATCTCGATGCCGTGGTGACTGAGTGGTCCCCTGAACAGGTGGTAGATCTGTTGCGGGGAAGGCCGGATGGCACCCTGGCGGATGCCCGTTCCTATATTACCGGCCGACTGGACGAGTTTGCGGTTGGCGACCTTAACAATGACGGCAAGCCGGATATCGTGGCCTGCAATGCCAACGATGGCACGGTCAGCGTTCTTCTCGGACGCAGTGATGGCACCTTCCAACCGCCGAAGAACACGTCCGAAACACTGTTGCCGATAAGACCGGTGGTCGCCGATTTCAACAATGACGGCAAACTCGATGTGGCAGTCGCGAATGACAACGCGAAGGATGTGACCATTCTCCTGGGCAACGGAGACGGGACGTTTACGCCGGGGGGGAGCTTCAGTCTAGGATCGGCAGCCGAGATGCTTGCCGTGGCCGACCTCAACGGGGATGGCAGGCCTGATCTTGTTAAGGTGAATCCGCAGGGAGTACGAGTTGCGTTCGGCAATGGCGACGGCACATTCCAAAAAGGTAGTCGGGTGAAAATTGGCGTTGGACCGACCTCATTTGTCATTGCGGATTTCAATGGCGACGGCAAACCGGATATAGCGGCAACTTTTCAAGGCGAAGAGAACATCCGTGTGGTGATGGGAAACGGCGACGGCAGCTTCCAGCCGGTTGTGAAGTTCAGGGCAAAGATGGGAGCAAGTTCCCTGTTGGCGGTGGATGTGAACCATGACGGAAAGCTGGATCTGGTGTACTCCTATGGTGGCGGAGTGGGCGTGTTGCTGGGGAACGGAGATGGTGCGTTTCAGAGCCCTCTGAAGTCCGGCGGCAGACTAAGCCGGGGCTGGCTCTCCGCGGCAGACTTTGATGGAGATGGCAACGTTGATGTTCTCTTGACCGACGGCGGAACTCTTACCCTCATGAGGGGAAGAGGCGATGGAACCTTCTTCAAGTCCTTTGCAGCCAGCTTCGGGGGATACTTTTCTCTGGTCGACGACTTTAACGGGGACGGCCATCCGGATGTCGCGTCTGCTAACGGCGCGGTGACGGTATTGCTGAACAAGAAGTGAAGTGCAGTGTGGCCGATTGCACCGAAATCGCCGATCCCCGCCGTGCCGAGGAGCTGCTCAACTGGAAAGCGAAAAGGTCGTTGAACGAGATAGTGTCGACGGCCTGGAGGTGGCGGAGAAACAACGCGAAGGAGGACGACATTAGAAGCTGAGTGGTCGAGGTTGATAGGTTGTTGATGTGCAGGCTTGGACCTCCGAAGGTTCGACACCACAGTAGCAGGCGCACCCTTGTGATAAGATGCCACGCCAACAGGAGGAGGACTCATGCGGAAGTTACCTCGGGCCTCCAGATCTCCCGCTGTTCTTTCAGAGTTACTCCATCGAAATCTAAACGCTTATGCGTTGACCGCCAGCGCGGCTGGTGTGAGCATGCTGGCGCTCGCACCGCGAGCGGAGGCGACGCTTATCGCTGGGGCATCCTATTTAGGTTCACGCCTTGAATATTTCTGAATTGTTCTTTCAGTCATCCCGTTAAACTCGTCATTTTCATCGTCCACAAAAAAGAGGCCCTCATGGGCCTCTCCGTTTGTTTCCATTTTCCTGGGTGCTGCGCAGTCAGTCTCTAGTAAATCACCTTCGGATACAGCTTGGTCGCAACTCCCAGCAGAATGCCCAGCAGCAGGATCTGCATGAAGAGGTCGAAGCCAAGGCCATAGGCGCTGTGGCCGCTTTGAATCATGACCGTGCGGAGCGCGTCGACCATGTAAGTCAGCGGGTTCAGGGTGCTGACCCGGTGCAGCCAGCCGGGCATCATCTGCAGCGGGTAGATGGCATTGCTGCCGAAAAACAGCGGCATGATGAGCAACTGGTTGACGCCCATGAAGCGCTGCCGGGTTTTCACCAGGCAGGCGATGATCAGCGACAGGGTGGAAAATACCGCCGCGCCCAGCGCGATGAACACCAGCGCTCCCAGAATATACAGCGGGTTGTAGCGCAGGTGGACGCCCATGATCACGGCAATCAGGTAGACCACGCTGGCTTGCGGGATGGCGCGGGCCCCGGCGGAGAGCGCTTTGCCCAGCACCAGGGCTAGCCGGTAAGCGGGCGTCGCCAAAAACTTCTGGAGAATTCCCAGATCTCTTTCCCAGATCAGCGTCACGCCGAAGAACACGGCGACGAAGAGCACGCTCTGGGCGAGAATGCCGGGGGCCATGAAGTCGATGTAGGGGATTCCTCCGGTAGGAATTTCGCGCAGGCGCGAAAACACCTTGCCGAAGACCACCAGCCAGACGGCAGGCTGAATCACGCGCGACAACATCTCCAGGTTGTCGTGGCGGAGTTTACGGACCTCGCCCTCTACGATGGCGAAGACCTGCTGAAAGAAATCGAATACCGGACTGGTATTAGCCCAATCGGCGGGCCGTAATACGGGTTCGGACGACATCCCGGAAACCTCCTCGTTCTTCGTGCTCGGTCGTGTAATAGGCGAAAACGTCGTACAGCGTGGCATCGGGTCCGATGCGGGCCTTCAGTTCCTCGGGGGAACCAACCGCCTTGATTTTGCCTTGATGCATGATGGCGATAACGTCGCAAAGCTCGTCGGCCTCGCTCATCTGGTGTGTAGTCATGAAAATCGTGGTGCCCATGGTATCGCGCAGATCGAGCACGTGCTTCCACACGGTCTCGCGGGCGAGGGGGTCAAGTCCCACCGTGGGCTCGTCCAGGAACAGGATCGGCGGCTTGTGCAACAGGGCGAGACCAATCTCCAGGCGGCGAATCATGCCGCCGGAATATTTCTGCACTAGCACGTCCTGCACGCTGGTGAGCCCCATGTACTCGAGCACTTCCTGGATGCGCTCCCGCCGAATCGCGCCCGGGATGCCGTAGAGCTTCGAGAAAATCAGCATGTTCTCGTAGCCGGTCAGCGACCCTTCGGCGGAGATAACTTGCGGAACATAGCCGATATTGCGGCGAACGCTCTGCGGGGCTTGAGTAATGTCGAAG
>Ga0335079_10003182_pt1 | contig 18970 bp, 17 predicted proteins | sample Lox_Sample_33_FD_206719 | JGI IMG/M metagenome (GOLD analysis project Ga0335079, IMG submission 206719) | Soil microbial communities from Loxahatchee National Wildlife Refuge, Florida, United States - Lox_Sample_3.3 | ecosystem: Environmental > Terrestrial > Soil > Wetlands | place: USA... | reverse complement strand
GATCCCGGTCCGACGTCGACCCTGGACACGCTGCTCGAGGGGCTCGATGGCGATCGCCCCCGGGCGCTGCTCCTTACACACATCCATCTGGACCATGCCGGTGCCAGTGGATCCCTCGTCGAGCGCTGGCCCGATCTCGAGGTGTTCGTGCACGAACGCGGCGCGCCCCATCTCGCGGACCCGGAGCGGCTGCTGAAGAGCGCGCGGATCCTGTACGGCGATGACATGGACCGCCGGTGGGGCGAGATGGTCCCGGTCCCCGAGGAGAACTTGCGGGTGCTGCACGGCGGCGAGCGCCTCTTCGGCGGCGCGTTCGAGGTCGCCTATACGCCCGGGCACGCCTCGCACCATGTCTCCTACCTGCACGACGGAACCGCGTTTGTCGGGGACACCGGCGGCGTCCGCATCGGTGGGCGTTTGACGTTGCCGCCGAGCCCACCGCCCGACATCGACGTCGAGAAGTGGCACGCCTCGATCGAGCGGATCGCGGCGTGGAAGCCCGAGCGGCTCGTCCAGACGCACTTCGGCTCAAGCGAGGATCCCGAAGCGCAGCTCGCTGAGCTCTCAGCGCGCCTCGACGATTGGGCGGCCCGGGTCCGCGAGCAGGACCTCGAGGAGTTCGTCGCCGGCGTCCGCGCGGAGATATCCGAGAACGCCGAGGAGGAGCTGCTCGAGGCCTACGAGCAGGCCGCTCCTCCGGACCAGCTGTACGCCGGACTCGAGCGCTACTGGCGCAAGCGCGCCGACGCCGTGGGTGCGGAATGAGGGGACCACGCGAGCTATGCTGGGCGGGATGTCGCAGACGGTTGAGCTGCCGCGCGTAGGTGGACCGGGCAGCGACGTCGGCGGGCTGTGGCGGGTGGTCGTCTTGAACGACGACTTCAACACGTTCGACCACGTCGCCGAGACGTTGTCCCGGGTGATTCCGGGGGTGACGCTCGCACAGGGATATCGGCTCGCCGATCGCATCCACAAGAGTGGCTGCGCGATTGTGTGGAGCGGCCCACGCGACGAGGCCGAGGGTTACTGGGAACAGCTGAACGGGGCCGGCCTCACAATGGCTCCGCTCGAGTCGGCCTAGCCCGCGGCGGTTCGTGGTCCGCCCGGTTTGCTCGGGGCGGCGAGCGCCTTGGCGCGCTGGCGCTCAGGGCTGACTCGTACGACGTTCCACACGACGCCGAGCTTCTCGAGCACCGAGATGAGCAGGCCGGTCGGGTCGGCGAGGCGTTCCCACAGGCTGAGCCCGTGGAACGCGGAGGTCGGGAAGGCATGGTGATTGTGGTGCCACGCCTCTCCCATCGAGAGGGGCGCCAGCCAGAACACGTTGCGCGACTCGTCCTCGACGTCGAACCGCCGGCGGCCGAAGAAATGGCAAACCGAGTTGATCGACCAGGTCACGTGGTGGAGCAAGAACACGCGCACGAAGCCGCCCCACAAGAGCGCGGTCAGCGCGGCGCCGAGGCCGCCCCCGACGATCCACCCGAGCGCGAACGGGATCGCAAATCCAAGGGCGACCCACACGAAGAACAGCTTGTCGATCACCCGGAGCGCCCCGTCCTTGAGCAAGTCGGAGGCGAACCGCTCGCGCTCGGCGGTGCCGACGGTCTCGAATAGCCAGCCGATGTGCGCGTGCCAAAGTCCCTTGACGCCGCCCCAGAACCCCGGCCCGCTGAGGTGGGGCGAATGGGGGTCGCCTTCCTGGTCGGTGAACGTGTGGTGCTTGCGGTGGTCAGCGACCCAGGTGATGACCGATCCCTGCACCGCCATCGAGCCGAGCACGGCGACGATCGAGCGGAACACGCGGCTCGACTCGAACGCGCGGTGGGTGAACATCCGGTGGTAGCCCAGGGTGACGCCGAGCGCGGTCAGCACGTACAGGCCGATCAGGAGCCCGAGCTCGAGCGGCCCTACCGCCTGGTTCCACAGCAGCACGATCGCGGCGACGAGCCCGATCAGCGGAAGCGGCACGCCGATCAGGTTGGCGATCTTGTGGGTCCGGGTCACCTCAGCGAAGGATAGGACGAGATTCCCGCTTTGGACGCGGTTGTGCTGTGGTTGTTGTCGGCGGTGGCCGCCGGGTTCTCAGGCGCTCCTACGGCGCGGCAGCTCGACTTACGCGAATGCCGGGGGCACCGCTGCGGGCGGCGGCGCGGGCTCGGGCTCGAGGCCCACCTCGGGACCGAGCGCACCGGCGGACAGCTCGTCGTACCACACGTACGTGATCGGAATCTGGTACTTGCCCGAGTAGCGGCGGCGGAACTCGACCATCTCCGGGCCCTCCCAGTAGCGGTACCAGGCGGCGCGTGATTCGAACCAGGCCATCTGCGTGACCTTGTAGTGGTCATCGCGCGAACGATGGACCGCGTACTGGGTGGCGCCGTAGCGGAGCGCGAGCGGGGCCACCTGCGCGACGTCGATCGCGAACTGCTCCTGGCGGAGCACGGTCGCGTACCAATCGACATGTATGACGCCGGCCATCAGGCACCCACCTCCGCTCGGATTGCACCGGGACCCTCGGCGGTCTTGCCCTGGCCCTCCTCGGTGGCGCCGACGAGGATCGCGATCTTGCCGAGATGCTTGTTGTCGCGCAGCAACTGGTGGGCCTCGCCGACCCTCTCGAAGCCCATCGTCTGCCACAACACGGGGCGCACCTTGGACTCCTCGATCAGCTGGTTCGCCTTGGTCGCCTCCCAAGCGTTGGCGAAGTGCGAGCCGACGATCTCCTTCTGGCGCATCCACAGGTAGCGTACGTCGAAGTCGAGCTGGTAGCCCGAGGTCGCGCCGCAGATGACGACCTTCCCAAACGGACGGACGGCGAGCACCGAGGTCGGGAACGTGGCTTTGCCGACGTGTTCGAACACGATGTCTGGTGGCTCGCCCAAGATCGCCTCGACCGCCTTGCAGAACCGCCGTGACTCTTTGAAGCGGGCGCGCTCCTCATCGGCATTCTCGCCGCCGCGGCGCATCATCCCGCCGAACTCGGAGCGGTTGATGTAGCCGATCGCGCCGAGCTGCTCGATCAGCTGGCCCTTCTCTTCGCTCGAGACGACGCCGACCGCGTCGGCTCCGCTGAGCGCGCACAGCTGCGTCGCGAACACCCCGAGGCCGCCGGCGGCGCCCCAGATCAGCACGCGGTGTCCGGCCTGGAGGTGGCAGCGGTCGATCAGCATGCGGTACGCGGTGAAGTAGGTAAGCCCGTACGCGGCGGCCTCCTCCCAGGCCAGGTGGCCGGGCTTGGGGAGCAGCTGCTGCGCCTGGACCTTGCAGAACTGGGCGAACGATCCCCAGGTCGTCTCGTAACCCCAGATCTGCTGGGAGGGCGCGGCCAGCGGGTCAAGTCCGTGGACCTCGGGATCCTCGTAGGAGGCCTGGTTGCAGTGGATCACGACCTCGTCGCCGGGCTTCCAGCGTGTCACCCCGGGGCCGACCTTCCACACGACCCCGGACGCGTCGGAGCCACCGATGTGATGGCCCCAGCGCGGATGATCGCCGTAGCGCCATACGCCGATCGGCTCACCGAGCGCTGCCCACACATTGTTGAAGTTGACGCCCGCCGCCATCACCCGGACGATCACCTCGAACGCCTCCGGCTCGGGGACCTCGATCTCCTCGATCTGGAAGGCCTCGGTCGGCTCGCCCTCGCGCTCCTCGCGGATCACCCAGGCGGCCATCGTGCGCGGGAGCACACCCGGCTCGGTCTCGACGTGTGCGACTTGACTCAAGTCAACTGCCACTCGTGATGCACCTTCCTAGGGTCGGCGGGGTACGCGCGGACGGGCGGCGTACGCGGTCTAGGCGCCGGATGCTACTGGGGCGTAGGTCGCGGGAGCGCCAGGGGAGTCAGACGAGGCTGACTTCGGTGGGGGCTTCTTCGCCCTCGGGCACCTGGGGGGCGGTCGGCGCCGGCGGCTTGATCCGCGGGGCGATCAGCCTCCAGGCGAGTGCGGCCCCGATCAGGGACGCGGCGGAGCTGACCAGAAGCCCGGTGGAGAGCGACGAGACAAAGGCCCCGCGGGCCACCGAGACGATCTGGGCCGGAGCCTGATGGCCGCCGAGAGTCCCGCCGCTGCCGAGGGCGTTAGCGAGCGCGGCACGCGTGGACGCGGGTACATGGGGGAGCCCGGAGTCGATCTTGGAGCGGCCGATCGTCGCAACGAGGGCTCCCATGACCGCGACGCCGAACGTGCTCCCGACCATCCGGACCATCGACAGCAGGCCGGAGGCGGCGCCGGCCTTGGTGCGATCCACCGAGTTCATCGCCGCCGTGCTCATCGGCGACATGACGAGACCCATGCCCAGGCCCATCAGCACGAACCCGGGCAGGAGCAGGCCGTAGCCGCTGTGCACGGTCAGCCGGGACTGGATCCCCAGCGCACACGCGACGATCACGAGCCCGAGCGTCATCAGCGGGCGCGACCCGACCCGGTCGGTCAAGCGTCCGGCGAGCGGCGCCATGATGATGATCACGATCGTCGAGGGCAGGAACCGGATGCCTGTCTCGAGTGGCGAGTAGTGAAGGATGTTCTGCAGGTACAGGGTCAGGAAGAAGAACTGCGCGAACATCGCGAACGAGATCAGGAACGCGACCATGTTCGCTCCGAGGAAGGTCCGCGACTTGAAGAACGCGAAGTTGACGATCGGAGCCTTCACCCGGCGCTCGATCAGGACGAACCCCGGCAGCGCGATCGCCGCCACGACCAGCAGTGAGATCACCCGGGCCGATCCCCAGCCCCAGCTGTTGGCCTCGACGAGGGCGAGTACGAGGGCGGTCAGCCCGAGCGTGACTGCCGCGATCCCGGCGTAGTCGACGGTTCGGTCGACCGTCTCGTCACGCGACTCGTGCGCCGCGAACAGCGTCACGGCCACCGCGATCACGGCGATCGGGGGGTTGATGAAGAAGATCGCCCGCCAGCTCACGTACTCGGTGAGGAATCCGCCGACGACCGGGCCGATCGCGAGTGCGAGGGCGCTTACCCCGGCCCACGTCCCGATCGCGGTCCCGCGCTGTTCGGGCGGGAAGGCCTGGGTGATGATCGAGAGCGTCGCCGGCATCATGAACGCCGCGCCGATGCCCTGGACCGCGCGGAAGCCAACGAGGAAGTTGTCGCTCGGTGCGAACCCGATCGCCAGGCTCGACAGGGCGAACACGACCACGCCGAACAGGAACATGCGACGGCGGCCGAAGATGTCGCCGAGCCGGCCGCCGGTTACGAGCAGGACCGCCAGGGTCAGGGTGTAGGCATTGACCGTCCACTCGAGCGAGGCCAGCGAGGCGTGCAGGTCCCGCTGGATCGACGGCAGCGCGACGTTCACGACCGTGTTGTCCAGCATCAACATGAACAGCGCGAAGCACATCGCGGCGAGCGTCCACCACTTGCTGTTCTCCTCGTTCACGAGGCGGTGGCGCTGGGCGAGGATGCGGTCGGTCATGGGTTGAGCGCCTCCGGGCGGCAGGCGGCGATGTCGTCGCGGTCGAGCAGGTTCGCGAGCGCGTTTGCGAGGGCCCGCCGCTCGGGGCTTGTCAAGGTGTGGGCGAACTGCTCGAGGCCGCTCAGGCGCGCGGCGTTGAGCTGACGGATCGCGATGCGGCCGCCCTCGGTGAGGCAGACGCGCTTCATCCGGCGGTCATCCTCGTCCTCACGGCGCTGGGCAAAGCCGCGCCGCACGAGGTCGTCGACCATGCGACTCGCGGCCGGCATCGAGACGTGGACGACCTCCGCGGCCTCCTTCAGGCTGAGCTCGCGCGGCTGGTCCTCGAGGTGGTGCAACAGCTTGATCTGGCTGAGCGACAGGTCGAGTGTCCCGACGGCCTCGAACAGGTCCGCGTTGCAGTTCTTGTGGAGGAACACGATCAGGGCGTAGAGGTCGCCGGCCAGATCCGCTTCGTGCGAAGCGTTTGTGGCCGCGTCCCCCTCGCGCACATGAGTTGCTTGCACGCACGCAAGTATTGCACACAAGCAAGTGGGGGCGTCGAGTCGACGTTCCCATACGACAGCGGGGCGCTATGGCTGGAGGAGCTGGTTGTCGCTGCTGCCGCGCTTGGCGCCGATGTGGATCTGGGCCGTGCGGATCGCCCCCGAGCTCGGGTCGGCGCCACCGGTGGCGACCGAGTAGGTGCCAGGCGAGGAGAAGTTGACGGTCACCTGCGAGGTTCCCTGGGGGTTGATCGGCCCGGTGTCGGCGAGCGGCTGGCCGGCGGAGGCGCCGGCGCGCAGAATCGAGAGCGACTCGGCCTGGCTGGCCTGGTTCGTGATCACGAACGCCACCGGACCGGCGCCCACATTGGTCGGCGATACGGACACACTGTGGTTATCGATGTACACGGTCAGGTCGACCGGAGCCGCCGGACGCGGGGTAGTGACGCCGCGAGCGGTCGAACCGCAAGCGGATACGGCCAGGGCAGATCCGGCCAGGATCGCGATCGTCCACCTGCGCATCTCGACGTAGTTCTCCTCGGACACCCGGGAATCGGCGCGAATCCCGGTCGGGGGCGAAACCCTAGCGACGGTAATACCCGCACGACGGAACGTAACACCAATCGGTGTCGAATTCCCGATCGGCCAGGCCGGCGGGGAGGGCGGCGCACCGAGCCCGAGACGGGCGGGTAGCGCGATCTCAGGCGGTGGCGCTCTGCATCAGCGAGGCGCGCCGGCGCTCGAGATGCTCGAGCTCACGCTGCAACTCGCTCCACGAATCGCTCTCGGCCAGCTCGTACTCCTCGCCGGCGAGATCACGAAGCCGTTCGGTGTATTCCATCCATGCGCGACGCGTCCCGTCGTCAAGCTCGCGGAGCTTTTCGAGGTCAGGGGCTGTAGTGGTCACGTCACCTCCTTCCCGAGGATTGCTGCTGCCGATCCTACCCGGGCTTCCGGTCATCGAGACTGATGCGACGGAAACCGCTGCAATCCTGCTTGCTTGCCGTCCGGGTCGACGCGTATCACGCGTCTGTGACCTTGCTCCAGCAGCCGATCGCCACCGCCGAGTTCATCGTGGTCGACACCGAGACGAACGGCCTCGGCGGCGAGGCGTGCGAGATGACCGAGGTCGGCGCGGTGCTCGTCGGCGGAGGCGAGCTCCACGACCGCTGGTCCTCGCTGGTGCGCTGTAACCGGCCGCTCGGGCGAGGCATCCAGCGGTTCACCGGGATCACCCAGGAGATGCTGGCCGACGCTCCGGGGCTCGAGGCCGTGCTCCCACCGCTGGCGGAGCTCCTTCAAAACCGCGTGCTCGTGGCCCACAACGCGCCATTCGACCGCCGCGTGCTGCGCCAGGCGTTCGAGCTCATCGGCCTTGACTGGCCCAACCCGCCCGTGCTCTGCACAGCGGCGCTGGCGCGCAAGCTGCTGCCGCTCCAGCGCCGGCGCGGCCTGGGCGTTCTCGCCGGCGCGCTCGGCATCGACGTCGAACTGGCTCACCGGGCGCTGGCCGACGCCGAGACCTGCGCCCGCGTCCTCTGCGCGCTCTTCCCCCGCCTGTGCGCGAACGCCGTGACGATCGCCGACGCGGTGGCGCTCGTGGGCGCCCGCCGCCGGCGCACGGCCGGCCGCAAACGGAGAACGCCCGCGATGACGCCGCCGCCCCAGCTTGATTTCGGCGAGCTCCCCAAGGACCCGGGCGTGTACCTGTTCCGCGACGACTCCGGCCGGATCCTCTACGTCGGCAAGTCCGTCTCGATCCGCAGCCGCGCCCGGGCTCACTTCGCACCGTCGAGCGGGCCGGCTGACTGGACCGTTCAGGCGACCGTGGTCGACTACCAGAGCACGAATTCGGAGCTCGGGGCGCTTGTGCTCGAGAACCGGCTGATCAAGCAACACCGCCCTCCGGGCAACATCCGCCTTGCGAGAAAGGACGAGCGGCTCTGCTACATCCGCTGCCGGCTCGACATTTCGTTCCCGATCCTCGAGGTGGCATCCGACCCGGCATCCGGTCACGCCGTCACGATCGGCCCGTTGCGCGGTCGCAAGCTCGCGCACGAGCTGGTCGAGCAGCTCGACTCGCTGTTCGGGCTCCGCCACTGTGGCCGCAAGCTCGTGGTGCGCCAGCACCCGTCGGCATACGGGCAGATGGGCCGGTGCCTGTCGCCCTGCCTAGGCGATCTCGATCCGAACCTCTACCGGCGCCGGCTCGACGAGGCGCTTGGCCTGTTCGTCGGCGAGACCGACGGACGCGAGAAGCTCCTAGCCCACGTCAGAACGCAGATGCAGGCCGCCTCCGAGCAGCAGCAGTACGAGCGCGCGGCCTGGCTGCGCCGGCGCCTTCGCCGGCTCGGGGTGATCCTCGACCGGCTCGGCGGCGGGCTCGAGGCGACGCATGCACGCGCCCGGCTCCTGCTGGCGGCCCATCCGGTCGACGCCGACCGCAGGGACGCGTTCTGGCTCGTCGGCGGCAGGCTCGTCGACTGGGGCGAGGCTCCGGCGGACACGAGCGAACTCGAGCGCCGGTCCGACGCTGCGCTCCAGCGCGGCGGCCGCACCGAGCTCGGCGCGCACGTCCCGCCCACCGAGATCGACGAACTGCGGATCGTGTCCAACTACCTTGCCTCGCATCCCGAGACCACCCAGCTGGTGCTGTAGGCCTGAACGTGAGATGAGAGCCCCTAGAACGGGAGCTCGACGATCTCGGCGGCAGGGCCATCGCCGGAGACCACGACCGTCGTCCCCGGCGGCGCCTCCCGGCGCACCAGCGCCAGCGCGATCGGGCCGAGCCGCGGCGACTCGGCGATGCTTGCGATCCGCCCGACCACCCGTCCGTCGAACGTCAGCTCATCGCCAGGCGATGCCGCCCCCGACAGCCGCAGTCCGCGGAGCTGGCGGTTCGGCTTGCCTCGGTAATAGAGGCGGGCCACGGTTTCCTGCCCGACATAGCAGCCCTTGGTGAACGAGACGGCTCGCTCGTTCAGGCCGGCCTCCTGCGGGATCACCGAATCGTCGAGGTCGATTCCGAAGCGCGGCCGACCGCGCTCGACCCGCAGACATTCCACCGCCGCCTCCGCAACCGGTGCCGCGCCGGCATCCTCGAGCGCGGAGCGCAGCGCGGCGGTGTCGGCCGAGTCGCATAGCAGGTCGATCCCGACGTCGGTCCGGATCGCGCGGGCGGTCAGCTCGGTGGCGGGGACCGAGACCAGGGAATGGGCGTTCTCGTTGGCCGGAAGCTCGCCGGCGCCCGCGACTCGATCCGCGCCCGGCCCGATCAGCGAGATCAGACCGCGCTCGAGCGTGCGCTTGTGGAGCTCGACGTCGTACCCGATGCTGAACCGACGGATCATGTTGAACAGCCCCTGGAGCGCGACTCGCTCGGTGTCCAGCAACACCTCCTCACCGGCGTCGAGGATCCGCAGGTCGCCCAGCATCTTGCCCTTCGGCGTCAGGAACGCGGCGTAGCAGCCCTCCCCAACGGACAGGCCTTCGACGTCGTTTGTTACCTGGCCCTGCAGGAAGCTGCGCGCATCGGCGCCGGTCAGCGCGAGCTTGCCGCGCTCTGAGCGGTCGAGCAGCCCGCACGACTCGGTGATCGTGCGGTAGTCGGTCGCCAATGTGTCCAGCGAGGCCATAAATCACAGGATAGGCACCGAGCAATCGCTAAATGCGTTGTCCTCATTTGCCGAAATACAAATTTAGGCCTACCATAATCTCCGTAATGGCAAGCCAGGACTCAACATCGATGCGCTCGCAGGCGATACAGGACTACGCCAAGGCGATCTACGCCCTGCAGTTGCGCGAGGGCGAAGCCGTCAGCACCAACGCGCTCGCCGACCGGCTCGGGGTGACCCCCGCGTCGGCGTCGGGCATGGTGAAGCGCCTTGACGAACTCGGGCTGGTCGAGCATCAGCCCTACCGCGGCGTTTCGCTGACCGACGACGGCCGGCGGGTCGCGCTCGAGGTAATGCGCCATCACCGGCTGCTCGAGCTGTACCTGGTCAAGTCGCTGGGCGTGCCCTGGGACCGGGTCCACCAGGAGGCCGAGGTGCTCGAGCACGTCCTCTCCGAAGAGCTCGAGGAGCTGATCGCGGCCAAGCTCGGCGACCCCACGCACGACCCTCACGGCGACCCGATCCCGACGCGCGACCTGACGATCGAGGAAGGCTCGACCGTCAGCCTTCAGGCGCTCGAGGTCGGCGCGCGCGGAACGTTCGCACGGGTATCCGACTCTGACCCGGAGATGCTGCGGTTCCTGGCCGAGCGCGGAATCGCCCCTGGCGACCGGCTCGAGGTCGTGGACAAGCAGCCGTTCGACGGGCCGCTGTTCGTGCGGTTCGGCGAGCACGTTCACGTGCTCGGCGGGTCGCTGGCGCACGCGATGCGAGTCGAGGTGGGCGCGTGACGCTCCCCAGGCTCCGGCGGGAGCCCGCGTTCGAGGCCGTCACCGAGGGCGGCTCGGTCGCGCTGCGCGACGGCGTCGCGAGCCAGAGCCCGCTCGAGCAGTTGCTCGCCAAGGGCCGTCTGCGGGCGACGCTCGCGATGCTCGGCCCGGCGTTCGTGGCGTCGATCGCCTACGTCGATCCCGGCAACTTCGCGACCAACCTCCAGGGGGGCGCGAAGTACGGCTACCTCCTGCTGTGGGTTGTACTGCTCGCGAACCTGATCGCGATGCTGATCCAGTACCTCTCGGCCAAGCTCGGGATCGTCACCGGCCGCAGCCTCCCTGAGAACATCCGGGGTCACTGGTCGCGGCCGGTCAGCTGGGGGATGTGGATCCAGGCCGAGATCATGGCGATGTCGACCGACATCGCGGAGTTCCTCGGAGCGGCGCTCGGCCTGAACCTGCTGTTCGGGGTGCCCATGCTGGTGGCGGGTCTGATGACCGGCGTCATCGCGTTCGCGATCCTCGAGCTGCAGACCCGGGGTTTCCGGCGGTTCGAGCTCGCGATCACGTCGCTCCTGGCAATCATCTTCCTCGGCTTCCTGTACGAGACCCTCCGCATCGGGCCCTCCTCGCACGAAGCGCTGCGCGGCTTCCTCCCTGGCCTCGATGGATCCGGGTCGCTCTATCTCGCGGTCGGGATCATCGGCGCCACCGTGATGCCGCACGTGATCTACCTCCATTCCGCGCTGACGCAGGGGCGGATGCCCGTCCACAACGAGCAGGAGCGGACCCGGGTTCTGAAGTTCGAGCGGCTCGACGTGATCATCGCGCTCGCCCTGGCCGGCCTCGTCAACATGGCGATGCTCGCGGTCGCCGCGAAGCTATTCCACACCCCGGGCCTGTCCGGGTTGAGCACGATTCCGGTGGCGCACGCGGAGTTCGGTCGGCTGGTCGGAGGCGGAGCCGCGCTGGCGTTCGCGGTGGCGCTGCTGGCCTCGGGAGCGTCGTCGTCGAGCGTGGGCACGTTTGCCGGTCAGATCGTCATGGCCGGTTTCATCAACGTGCGCATCCCGGTGATGGTGCGGCGTGCGCTCACCATGATCCCGGCTCTGATCGTGCTCGCAGTGGGCATGAACCCAACCGACGCGCTCGTCCTCAGCCAGGTGGTGCTGTCGTTCGGAATTCCACTCGCGGTCGTCCCGCTGGTGATCCTCACCGGCCGGCGCAGCGTTATGGGGGTTCACGTGAATCGCCCGCTCACCACGGTCCTGGCGTGGAGCTGCGCGATCCTGATCACCGGGCTCAACCTGTTCCTGCTCTACCAGCAGTTCTTCATCGGTTAGGGCGATCGGTACGCTTCGCCACCGATGGGCCTAGCGGACACCTTCCAGCAGATCGTCGACTCGCTCCCCGACGACTGGACCGATCTCGAGATGGACCTGCGCATCTTCGACGAGCGCCGGTACGTTGACGCCGCGGTTCTGCTCGTCACCTGCAACGCCCAGCCTTACTCGAAGGCCGACTGGCACTGGCGGCTGCTGGTGGCGCACCGGTTTGGTCACGCCGCTTCGGCGCAGGCCGTACACGCGGCGCTCCGTCTGCTCGACGAGGCCGAGATCGACGGCGAGCTCGCGGTGCGTGAGGCTCGCAGCGGGCGGATCGAGGTCAACCAGATGTGGGGGCGGACCGAGGCGGTCCGCGAGGAGTTCCGCCGGATCCGCGCCCAGTAGCGCGCCGGGACGAGCCAGCATGGCGCGGATCGTCGCGTTTGTCCCCGATCTGCTGTTCGGCTCGAACGTCGTCGGCGCGCTGCAGGCCGCCGGCCACGAGCCGGTGCTGGTCGCGGACGCGTACGCGGTCCGCCGCGAGCTTCCGGGCGCGCAGTTGCTGGTGGTCGACCTCACCGCGGATGCCTCCGAGCGGCTCGAGCAACTCGAGGGCATCCCGGGGACGATCAAGACGCTTGCCTTCTACTCCCACGTCGAGGCGGACGTGAGGGCCCAGGCCGAGCATGCCGGATTCGATGTCGTCGTGCCCCGCTCGCGGATGGCCCGCGAGGGGGCGAGCCTGATCGACCGGCTGCTCGAGACCTAAGGTCCGACTCCCTGGAGCACTACCGATCCGCGCGTCGGGTCGAGTTCGGTGTCCTGGCTCACGCCCGCCGGTGTGATCGTGTCCATCACCGTCGGCACCGAGCTCGGACTGAGCCCGCAGATCGGACTGGATACACCCGAGCGGCAGACCCCGAAGCTGAAGTCCTGCGCCGGCTCTGTGAAGTTCCGCACCGGCGGGTTGCCGGAGCCCTGGCCCGTAAGCGCGACCGTGAATACCCACCCGGGGCCGGGTGTGCCAAACGTCGCCTGCGGAAGGATCAGCGTCGCGGTACCGCTGGGATCGTCGACGACAAGCTGTGCCGAGCCGATCGACTGGCGGGAGGCGTTCTCCCACACGACGGGCGCGAACCCCTGAGCCTCGAGGTGTTCGCTCCAAGCGTCCGCGGGGGCGATCGAGTAGTTCATCAGCGAATACGCGGCGGCGGTCGACGTGTCCGCGGCGGACGCCGCCGGGTTGTGGACGTAGACGTCGAGAAGCTGTGCGCCGAAGTCGCTGCCGAAGGTGTTGACGAGATCGCGGATCTTGACCTGGATGTAGACGTTCGTCCCGTCCTCGCTGACCTGGAGGTTGGTGAGGTCGAAAGCGCCGGGCACGAACACGGAGTCGGTCGGATACGCGTAGGTTCCCGGACCGTCGTCGTCACCGCTCGGATCGGCGACGTTCAGCACGGTGGTCCCGGGTACGCCGACAACCGACAGCTGGGCATAGCCGGTGCTACGTCCCGACGTGGCGGTGACCGTGATCGTCGTCGCGGGGAACACGGTCGGCAGCGACAGCGACCAGTTGCCGGACTTGTCGGCCTCGGTCGAGGCGATCGCGGCGGTTCCGCCGGTTCCGCCGACGGCCTCGCCGACGACCCGAGCGTGAGCGGTCGTAGTGCCCGTCACGGTCAACGTGGAGCTCGAGACGGAGGCGCCGTTCGCCGGCGAGGTCACGGCCAGCGGAAGCGCGCCGGGCATGCCGTGGCGGACGTAGCGGTCGGTAACGATGGCCGGCGTCTCGAGGTCCCGGCCGGCGCTCAGCGCGAGCGCGAGCCGGGCGTACTGCGACTGCGCCCACGTGAGCGGGCTGGCAGAGCCCGCCGGCTTGCCGTCGGTGAACCCGATCGACGCGATCGTCGGGTCGGTGCCGTACGGCGAGGCCGGGAGCGCCGGGTCCTCCCACGCCTGTTCGGGCTCGAGGCCCTGACCCGAGGTCATGCTGCGCATCGAGGTCAGCAGGCCGCCGGCGAAGCGGAAGTCGCCGGCGGCGACCTCGTACTCGGCGCGCTCGCCCGAGAGCACCGGCCACAGATGGCCGGTGCCGGTGTCGGTCGTCGGCCACGGGGCACCGGTCGGGGAGCAGGTCGACCCGCTGGGCTGGAAGCAGTCGCCATACCCGTCCTCGGACTCGCTGGGGGTCGTCCCATACCGGTAGAAGCCGAGTCCGCTCGGCGTCGAGCGTTCGATGGTCGCGTCGACCACCTTGAGCGAGTTCTGGACGTCCGGATCGTCCGCCGGCAGCACGCCGAGGCGCACAAGCTCGAGGAACCCGGCGTCGATCACCTGGCGCTGATCGAACGGCGTGTTGTTGCCGTTGTTCAGGGTGTACGTGATAGCGGCGTTCGGGTCGCCGGTTTTCGACAGGCGGATGAAGTAAGGGGGCGTGTGGAACGGGCTGACGGTGGTGACCGTCCAGTTCTTGATGTTGCGCGCGAAGTAGTCCGCGGTCGCCTGGTAGATCCGGGCGTGCGCCGAGTCGTGGTTGACGCGTGCGATGTTCGCGGCTGCCGTTAATCCGGCGATCTCGGCCGCGATCGTCGACGGGGAGTAGCCCGACTGTTCCTCCCAGCGCTCGACCCCGTCGGTCGGTCCGTGCGCCACGAGGAAGTCGGCGGCGGGGATAACGTGCCCGGTGTAGAGCGAGGAGTCTCCGGCGAGGCCGGACTGCCAGGCCATCAGGATCGGGTAGGAGGTCTCGTCGAGCTGAAGCCCTCCAGTGTCCGGCGCGACCTTGCCGTTCTCGAGCGAGTTGCGAGGCATCGACCCGTCGGGCTGCTGCTGGCGGTCGAACAGGAACAGCGTCGCGTCGCGAGCGGTCTTGATGTCGCCGGCGACGAGCAGTCCCGCGAAGGCCTCGTACAGATCGCGCGCGAACACCTCGCGGTAGGAGCCAAAGTAAGTCGGCTCGCCGTTCGTGGCGTCGCCGGCGGGGACGGCCTGGCCCCACGGCGATGCGAGGCCGGCGGCGATCGCGCCCGGGAACTGCTTGTCCTCGCTCGCCTTGACCACGTTGACCGACTCGTAGTACTCGCGGACGGCGGCAAGACCGAGACGGGACGCGGGGCGGCGAAGCCCGGAGTCGTAACGGACCCACTGGCGCTCGTAGTCGGCCCACGCGCTGTCGAAATTCTGGGATGCGGATGCACCTGCCGCGTCCGTCGCAGCCTGCTGCGTCTCGCCGAATCCGAGCGCGAGATTCACGGTGCGGTCCCGCGGCAGCGGCACGGCGGCCGTGAGCGCGACGTGCCCGTCAGGCGCCCAGTTGTACGGGCCCAGGCTGTGGCTGGAGTCGAGCGTCGTCAGGCCGTCACTGGCCGAGTCTGCGTAGCCGACGCTGGCGGCGCCGAAGCCGTTCGAGGACTCGAGCGCCATATAGGTGGGAACCGCGTAGTCGCGGTTCACGGCGTTCGTCGTCGTGTTGAGGTTGTAGTCGACCGGGACGTTGTCCGGCAGGATCTCTGCGGTGTTGCCACCCGAGTTCTGCGCGCCGCCGCCGCCGGTGCCGCCGGCGAGCGGATCAAGGCGGACGTACAGCCGATCTGCGGGCGGCCCGCGGAAGGTCGTCCGCATGAGCACGGCGTTGCGGTCGGGATCGGCGATGTAGGTGGTGGTGATCCGGTAGTCGTGGGCGGCCTTCGCGTGATCGGGCACGGCCACCACCGTGCAACTCATTCCGGTCGGATCAGGCACCACCTTGTAGGTCATGTCCCGGGTCTGCAGATCCGTGAACGTGCTCCCGTCGGTGACCACGTACTGAAGGGTGTGGACGTTCGTGGCGTCGACATTCGGCCAGTAGGTGTCGGACAACACCCCGTCGGCGACCGTGAACCACACGCGCGAGGAGGTGTTGCGGGCCGTGCCGACGCAGTCCTTGCGCGCGAGGTCGAAGTAGCTGAGGCTCCCGGGCGCGCCGGTAGCGGTGACTTCCTGCGCCTGGTGTGCCCTCGTGTGTCGGGTCGCCGCCGACGCGACGCTCACCGCCAAGATCCCCATAAGGACGGCGAGTACCGCCGTCGCGCCGCCGAGCCGAGCCTGCACGATCTACCTCCCTCGAGTGAGCGGACCCGGAGCCTATGCCCGCGGCTGCCCGACCGTCAAGGCTGCGCGCTGCGACGGCGCCGAAGGGCGTGCCCGGTCGCCACCCGTGTCCGTGCCGATATATCGCACGACCACGATCGCCACGTCGTCACGTGTCACTGCGTTCGCGCGCTCGGCCTCGTTGCGGAGCGCATCGGCGAGCGCATCGGCGCTCGGCTCGGCGGTGACCGAGCGGATGCTGTGCCCGGCTGATCCGCTCGAGCCGGGTCCCTGGTCGGTCACTCCGTCGGTGTAGAGCACGAGGCTTTCGCCGGCGCGCAGGCGCACGTCGACCTGGTCGAGCCGGATGTCGGGCCAGATGCCAAGCAGGTCGCCGTGCGCGCCCAGTGTCGCTGGGTCTCCGTTTTCCGAGACGACGATCGCCGGCGGATGACCGGCGCAGGCGACCGTGACGTGCGCCTCGTCGGCGCGCACCGTGAGCAGGGCGTAGATGATCGTGATGAAACGCCGGTCTCGGCCCTGGCGCAGCATCGCCTCGTTGAGCGCGCGCAGCGCGTCCGCCGGGGAACGCGCCGAGCCGGCAAAGCTCCGCAATGTCCAGCGAGCCATCGCGGTGATCGCGGCGGCGCCGGCGCCCTTGCCGCACACGTCGCCGAGGACGACCGCCCACCGGTCCTCCGCGACCGGGAAGACGTCGTAGAAATCCCCGCCGACCAGGTCGCCGGCGCCGGCCGGAACGAAGCGGATCGCGAGCTCGCATGCCGGCACGTCGGGAATGGCGGTGGGGAGCAGGCTCTGCTGCAGCGTGCGCGCGGTTTGCTCGCTCCGGCGGTACAGCGCCTCGGTGCCCGCCTGGAGCGACCGCGCGTACAGCGTGAGCGCGAGCCGTGCCCCGAGACCCGAGATCTCCTGCACCTCCTCTCCTCGCCAGCCCCGGTCTTTTCGGGCCAGTATTACGCGCGCCAAGACGCTTCCTCGCGCCACCGCGGCAAGGGCGAGGACATGCACGTGCCCATGACCGCCTACCGAATCCAGAACCGCGGTGTGCGTCGTGGTCGTGTGGCGCCGACGGGCAGTCAGCTGTGCCTTCTCCCAGGCCGCCTCGGTGCCCGGCGAGTCGCCCGGGGGGAGGATCGTCGCGTCCCCGGCGCTGACCCGGCCGAGCCCGAGTTCCGGCGTGCCGGGGTCGGGCAGCTCCTCGGCGAGGCAGAAGGCGTTACCGCGCTCGAGCGCGAGGGTCGCGAACGTGTCGAGCACCTCCTCGGCTGTAGTGCCGCGGTCGAGCAGCGCGCCCGCGTCGGCGAGGAAGGAGGCCCGCTCCCGGGCGCGCTCGCGGCCGAGCAGCAGCCACCCGAGGAACCCTCCAAGCGCGAGCGTCAACGCGGTCAGCACGATCAGCACGACCACCGCTACCGTGACGGCGGTGTTCGCCGAGTTTCGGGCCGCGCGCTGGCGGGCGGCCTGCCGCTCCGATATCAGCCGCTCGAGCTGCTGGGTCTGAAGGCGGATGCTGTCGACGAGCCGCTTGCCGAGCGTGGTCGTGGGGACCGAGCGCCCGGCCGTGGGAGCACTTGTCACCTCGGCAATCACCCGCGGGACGTAGCCGGTCATGTACTCGCGCGCAGAATCCGCGAGGGCATTCGCACGGGCCACGTAGGCGCCCTCGTGGGCGGCGGCCTGCTCGAGGGCGGCCGCCGCCTCGGGTAGCTCTTTCTCGGCCGTCTGTGTCGGAGCCAGGAACACCGGCTTGCGCGTGATCACGTAGCCCCGGAGTCCGGTCTCGGCGTCGACGACGGCGCGCTCGACGTCGATCGTCGCGTCCAGATAGGTGCCGGTGCTGAGAGTCGCCTTCGCGGTCGCGCGCAGGTGGACGATGTTCCCGAGCAGCACCGCGACCCCGAGCGCCACCGCCGCGCCGCCGGCGGCGACAGCGACCAGCACCCCTGCGATCAGCCGATTCCGTGTCCTCATCCCGCCATCTTCCGGATCAACGGGCCGCACCCGACGGTGCGCTCGCGGCGTAGCTCGGATCGAATGTCCGTGCGACGTCAGGCGGGTGACTGACGATCCCGAACCGCGCCTCCCATTGCGCCCAGCTCGCGAGCTTCGCTTCATCGAGCACGCCGAAGCGGCCGCCCGGGCCCCGGAAGGCAGGAAGCAGGCCGCTCAGCTGGGTGCGCACGAGGCTCGGATCGAGTCCGGTGGCCTGGTGCTCGAGGTCGAGCGCCGCCTCCTGGGGGTTGGCGAGGGTGAAGTCGTAGCCCGCGACGAGCGCGTCGACGACCCCGCGCGCGAGTGACGGGTCGTCGCGTAGCGTCCGGCCGGTCGCGCACAGGACGAGTTCGGGGTAGGAGGGGGCGCCGTAGTCGTCGACCCTGAACACGTGGAATCCGGGTCGTTTGCTCCGGACGGTCACGCCCTCGTCGTTCCAGAACGCGGTCGCGCCGGCGACGCGCCCCGCCAGTAGGTCTGCGACGGCATTGAAGCCGATCGTGATCGTCTTGATCTTGGCCGGGTCGCCGCCCGATCCGGCGACGACGGATCGGAGCACGGCGGTGTCACTGGGGACGCCCGTGATGCCCACCGTCTTGCCCTCGAGCGCACGGGGAGACGTGATCCCGGGTGCCGCGATCACGGCCGACAGCGGTCGCTCGACGATCGCCATGATCCCGACGAGATCTGGGTGGGTGGGGGCCGATTCATCGGCGATCGCGAGATCGTGGATGTCGAGGATCGCGAAATTGACCCGGCCGGTCTCGAGCAGCTTGATCGAGTCGGTCGTGGCGGTCGGTGCCATCACGTGGAGGCGCACGCCATGGTCGCGGTCGTAGTGGCGCGCCAGCGCTGCATAGATCCCGGTATGGACGGCGTTGGGGGTGAAGTCGAGGATCAGCGTCGCGCTCCGAGCCGGCGGCGGCGGCGCGCTCGCGGCTGATGCCTTGGTGGTGGACGTCCCAGAGCCGCAGCCGGCGGCGACGATGGCAGCGGCGGCCAGCAGGCAGGCGCAGGCCGCGCGTGCACGGATCGGTCCTCGCATCAGCCGGGCCAGGATAGGCGCTCCGTAGAGGCACGGGGCCGCTTCGTAGAATGGGCCGCGCGCATGCGTCGCCGTGTCACCTTCAGCCGGAACCTCACGCTGTCGCTGTCGCGGACATGCCGCTGCTATTGCAAGTACTGCGCGTTCGCGACGCACAAGCCTCACCTGCACCCGCCGGACGAGGTCCTGGCGTTGCTAGACCGGGCGGTATCGCGGC
>Ga0335079_10003179_pt1 | contig 18977 bp, 17 predicted proteins | sample Lox_Sample_33_FD_206719 | JGI IMG/M metagenome (GOLD analysis project Ga0335079, IMG submission 206719) | Soil microbial communities from Loxahatchee National Wildlife Refuge, Florida, United States - Lox_Sample_3.3 | ecosystem: Environmental > Terrestrial > Soil > Wetlands | place: USA... | reverse complement strand
CATGGCGATGAAAGCCATGCCACCTTGCTCACCGATGTCGTAAATGGTGCAGATGTTGGGGTGGTTCAGGGCAGAGGCGGCCTGCGCCTCGCGCTGGAAGCGGCTCAAAGCCTGCGGGTCTTTGGCGACTTCATCGGGAAGGAATTTCAGGGCGACGAAGCGATGCAGGCGAGTGTCTTCGGCTTTGTAAACCACTCCCATGCCCCCGCCGCCGAGCTTTTCGACGATGCGGTAGTGCGAGATGGTTTGGCCGATCAAGATAAAGTTCGCCCTGGCCGTGTAATCTTAGGGTGCTTGAGCGAACAAGTCAACGCAGAGATCTGGCAGGCAGACCAATCACAGTTTCAAGAGAAGATTTGGCCGTCCGCTAGCGCCCGTAATACTTGGCGTTGCGTTCGGTAAAGGCCTTCCACTTTTCCGGCAGGTCGTCGAGGGCGAAAATCGCGGAGACCGGGCACACGGGCACGCAGGCGCCGCAGTCGATGCATTCCACCGGATCGATGTAGAGCATTTCCTCCTCGGCGAAGGCGGGTTCATCTTTCTTGGGATGAATGCAATCCACCGGGCAGGCGTCCACACAGGCGGTGTCTTTGGTGCCGATGCAGGGTTCTGCGATCACGTATGTCATAAATCGATGTCTCCCTTATATACGGGAACTTAACAGAAACGGGACATTCTACACAAGGACGCCAAGGGCGTACAGGGCGATGCAGCGTAGGTCTTCAGCGCGACATTAAAAAGCCTTTACCTGCAGAGAACGCGAAGCATTCGCGAAGAACGCAGAGAAATCCGAGCTAGATTCCGCCTTCGAAAATCTTCTTCGATAAATAACGCTCGGCGGAATCGGGGATCAAAGTTACGACCCGCTTCCCTGCCCTAAGACGCCTAGCAACTTGCAATGCGCCGAACACATTCGCGCCGCCGCTGGAACCGGAGAGCACGCCTTCCCGCGCGGCGAGGTTCTTCACGGTAGTGAAGGCATCGTCGTCCATAACCTTGATGACTTCGTCGCAAACTGAGCGATCAAAATTCCCCGGGATAAAAGTGTTGCCGATGCCTTCGACCTTGTGCTTCCCGGGAGGGCCTCCGCCGAGCACGGAGCCTTGGGTTTCGACCGCAAACGCCAGCATTTCGGGCAAACGCTCCTTCATATAACGAGCCACGCCGGTGAACGTGCCTGCGGTACCGGATCCGATGACGACTGCATCGAGACGGCCATCCATCTGTTTGAAGATTTCGGCAGCGGTGGTTTCGTAGTGGTAGTCGGGGTTGGCGGGATTGTCGAATTGTGCGGCAAGGAACGCGTGCTCTTTGGTGGCGAGGGCCTTTGCCTGATCGATGGCTCCCTGCATGCCCTGGGTTTCGGGAGTGCGTCGCACTTCCGCGCCCAGGGCGCGCATGATCATGGCTTTTTCCTCCGAGAAACCCTCGGGAATGAAGACCACGACCCGATAGCCCCGATTGATTCCGATCAGGGCAAGGCCGATTCCTGTGTTGCCCGCGGTGGCCTCGACGATCATGCCGCCGGATTTCAGCAAGCCCCGCTCTTCAGCGCGCTGAATGATGCCGACGGCGGCGCGGTCTTTCACGCTGCCTCCGGGATTCAGATATTCCAGCTTGACGTAGACCTCAGCGGAACCAGCGGGGACAAGCTTTTTCAGTCGAAGTAGCGGAGTGTTGCCGACCAGTTGCGTGATGTCATCGGTGACGCGCAGGCAACCGACGGCGCTGTTCGTCGAGGGCACTCTACAGGGTACGAGGGCGAGGCCGGAGCGTCAATTGAATCCGCAGGCGCACGTAGTTACGCAAGGCACCACCAATTGCCATGGAGGGAATCGCGGGTGAGTCTAGTTTGCGTTGGTTTCCCCACCGGCGGCTTGTTCCTGGCCGGCATAATAGCCACTGCGCGTGCGCACCATCAGCTTGTGATAACCGGGGGCCTTTGCCTCCACATGAATGGTGCGGTACCCGCCCGCGCTTTTGGGCGTGGTTGGCTTGTAGCCGATGGTGTATTGATTACGAATGTCATGGGCGACAGTCCGGCTGATTTCGTCAACCTGATCGGCGGTCTTGGGCAGAAAGGCGATTCCTCCGGTGCGTTCCGCCAAAGTTTGTAGAGCACGGCGAGCGCGCTTGGCTCTTTCGTCCCCTAAAATTCCGATAGCGTAGACCGTCGGGCCATTTTCCCTTTGCAGCCGTTGTACGGCCTGTTCCAGATTTTCCTGACTGGCATTGTCCTCGCCGTCGGTAATCACGAACAGAACTTTTTTCTGCAACTTGCCGTTCTTGGCCAAGTGATCAGCAGAGGCAACGAGCGCGTCGTAAAGTGCGGTGCCGCCGCGGGCCTCGACTTTCTCCAGCGCTTCTTTTAGCTTCGCGATGTTATTGGTGAAATCCTGGTCGAGATAATACTCGTCGTTGAAGTTGACGATGAAAACCTGGTCCTGAGGATTGCTCGAGCGCACCAGATTGAGAGCGGCCTTGTTGACGCGATCGCGCTTTTCCCGCATGGAGCCGGAGTTATCGATCACGATCCCCATGGCAACGGGAATATCCTCATGGCGGAAAGAAGTGATCGTCTGCGGTTTGCCATCCTCGAATACCGTAAAGGCGTTGCGTTCGAGATTGGTGACAATGTGCTGCCGATCGTCCACTACAGTCGCGTGCAGGACCACTTCGTCGACGCCGGTATGGAAAACGAACGTCCCGCCCTCGCCGCCGGTGTCCTGAGATGAAGGTGTGGCCGGCTGGCCCTGGGTTTCGGGGGATGCGGGGACGTTCGCGTTAGTCTTGGAATTGTCTGGCGCCGGACTCTGAGCCCGAGCTCCCAAACTTACGATGAGGAAGTAAACTGCCAGGGAGAAAACGAGCCTATTGCGTCGGGGCATAGTATCCGGTTTTGGCATAAACCCGGAGCGGCGGTAATCCCTTGGGTGGAATCAACTTCACTTTTATCTTACGCCATTTGCCATCGTGCGCCACATTCTTGGGACGATAGCCCAGAACATACTGGTTGCGTAGTTCAACACCGATTTTGGTGGCGACGTCGCCCAAGTCGTTTGGGTTGTCGATGGTGAAGGCGCGGCCGCCGGTAAGTTCGGTAATGTCACTCAGCAGCGCGGGGCCTAGCTGTTCTTCCACGGTCGGCATGTAGCGATCGTAAATCCCAATGGCGTAAATCAAAACGTCCGCTTCTTTCACCAAGGACTTGATCTCGCCTTCGGTGTAGCGGCTGTGGTTGTCGCCGCCGTCGGAAATGATCAAGAGCGCCCGCTTGGCATACTTGGCCTGGCGCATTTTGCTTACGCCCATATAAATAGCGTCGAGCAATGCGGTACGTCCCTTAGGGATGGTGTAAACCAGTTTGCCCTGAATATCCTCGACCGACTGGGTGAAGTCGGAAACTTCCTCCGGCTGGTCAGAGAAACAGATCATGAAGAACTCATCCTGGGGATTGGCGGTCTTGAAGAACTGCACCACGGCCTCGCGGGCACGATCGATCTTGCTGCTCATGCTGCCGCTCATGTCGAAGATCACGCCAATGGAGACCGGAGCGTCCTCGCTGGAGAATGTCTTAATCTCCTGCTGTTCCTTGCCTTCAAACAAGTTGAAATTCTCTTTGTCGAGGCCAGTGACCAGTCGGTTCATGGGATCGGTGATAGTGACGGGGACAAGCACGAGGTCGACATCCACCTTCAGCGGCTTGGTGTGGGTGTTTAGGGAAGGATCGACGATTGCCACTTCCGATTTCGGCGGAGGAGGCACGCGCGGACTGATGTGCACGTCATCAACCGGGAGCTGGGCCCAAAGCGATAAAGCCAGAACAGAAATAAGGAAGATTTGAACCAGGCAAAAAACCGCTGAGGTGTGCTTGGCGGGCAGCAGATGCCATCTCCGGCAGTATGGCAGAGCCAGCTGGCGGCACCGAACTAAGAAAGGGCGGGATGACCCGCGCCCCTGATGGCGGGCCATAATTACCTCATTGGAGCGGATAGTACCACAGTTCGAAAGTGAAGTTGTAAGAAGTTCGTCTCTCGCTCTCTTCCTCTGGATTTTTGAGAAGATTTCGGCTGCAAACATTTGCTCATGGGGGCCAAGTCCTTTTTCCCGTGCACATGGGACGAAAGCAACCAAGGCAACCTTCTTGTACAATCTCAGGTTCCATTCGGGTATGGCTCGCATCGCACCATTCCGCGCGCTTCGCTTTGATCCCGCTCGGGTTGCGATCTCAAACGTGGTAACGCAACCCTACGACAAGATCACCCCTGAGATGCAGGAAGCCTACTATGCGGCCAGTCCTTTTAATCTGGTCCGCATCATTCTCGGTAAAGAGCAAGCCGGCGACCGTTCCGGCGACGATACGTACTCTCGCGCTGCCGGTTTTTTCAGCGATTGGCGCCGGCAGGGCGTATTCCTGCAAGATGAACATCCCTCGATCTACCTTTATGTCCAGCGCTTTACGCCTCCGGGTAGCAGGCAGGAAGTGGAGCGGCACGGATTCATCGCCCTGGGGCGGCTCGAAGATTATTCTTCGGGCATAGTTTTTCGTCATGAGCAGACTCTGGCGAAGCCCAAAGCCGACCGCCTTGAACTACTGCGGGCCACCCGGGCCCACTTTGGGCAACTCTTTATGTTGTATAGCGATACCGGAGGTGAGATCGAGGGTCTTTTGGCTCCCGAGGGCGGTCCTGATCTCGAAACCTGCGACGAATATCGCGTACAGAACCGTGTGTGGAAGGTTTCTAACCCAGCCCTGGTCGACCTCGTGCGCGGCAAGATGCGCGACAAAAAGCTGGTGATTGCCGACGGCCACCACCGCTATGAGACCGCACTGAATTACCGCAATGAGCGGCGCGAGGCTGAAAAGGGATCGGCCCAGAGCGCGGCGGTCTCCGAAAGTTCCTCCGAGACTTTCGCGGCGACGGAGGAAGCGCCTTACGAACAGGTCATGATGACCTTTGTCCGGATGGAAAGTCCGGGCCTGGTGATTCTGCCGACCCATCGCGTGGTGCACGGCCTGGCAAACTTTTCTGCCGATTCCCTGCGCCATGCCGGCCGCAGCTATTTCAGCGTCGAGGAGGTCGACGCTTCGATCGACGCCGAGCGTGCCCGGGTCATCCTGCGGGAGGCTGGGCGCATGGGGACAGCGATGCTGGCGGTAAGTGCGAATCGCGTATTTCTTTTCGACCGGCCCAAGGTGGCTGACCCCGGATTGTTCCCGGGATGGTCGTTGCGGCAGCAAGCTCTGGACGTGGTCCAACTCCACCAGATCGTCCTGGAGAACGCGCTTGGCTTGTCGAAGGAATCCATTCGCAATCAGGAGAACATTCGCTATATTCGGGATACGGTCGAGGCCCTCAACCAAGTGCGAGGCGGAGAGGCTAACGTGGCGTTTCTGATGAATCCCGTGGCCATGCAGCAGGTGCAGGAGATCGCATTGGCCGGAGAAGTCTTGCCGCAGAAGTCGACGGATTTCTATCCTAAGCTGCTCAGCGGCCTGACGATCTATGCTTTGGACTGAATCTCCGCCGCCTTTGATTTGTTCCATTTTCTTTCATCTCGTTCCCCGATCCATCGTGATCGCGCTGTTGCTGTTCGCCTGCGCCGGGCTTCTGCCCGGTTCTCCTGCCGAACAAAAGAAAATCGCCATTTATTCCCCCTCCAAGAGCTACATACTCGCCGTAGATGAGCGTAACGGGCAGGATTATGTAGCTCTGCGGGAGGTCCTTGAACCGATGGGCAAGGTCAGCCTCAAGACCGACGGACTGCACTGGAAAATACGCTACGACAAAGTGGAAGGCGAGTTCACGAACGGCAGCAGCCGGGCGCGCATTCATGGACGGGAGTTCGCCCTGCCGGACAGATTTCTTCTGGAAAATGGCCGCGGACTGATTCCTGTAAGCTCGCTGAGCGTTCTGCTCTCCCGGTTTCTAGAGACTTCGATCCGTTACAACGAAAATTCCCGCCGCCTGTTCATCGGGAATGCCGGCGTGCACTTCACGGCCCAAGCGGGCAATAATCCTGCGAATCTGGTGATTGAGTTTTCTTCCCCGGTAAATCCAACCATCTCCACCGAGCCGGGCAAGCTGCGCATGACGTTCACCCGTGAACCGCTGCTGCCTCCGGGAACTCCGGTGCTCACCTTCGACAACCGCGAGATTCCCTCGGCTGCGTACAACGAGAGCAACGGCGCAGCTGAGATTGTGGTCAACGGCACGGTGCCGTTGCTCGCCAGTTTCAGCAATAATGGGCGTAGGATCACGATTTCTTCCGCCCCCCAGACTGCGCGTGCGGCTGCGCAAAACAACCCGCAAATACCGGCTTCATCTTCAAGTCAGAATCCTCCCCAGCCGGTTGTTCCCGTGCCATCAGCGGGGGCTGTCGAAGCTCCCGCCATTTCGCAGCCGCAGTATTTCGCGGTCGTCGATGCCAGTCATGGCGGCGACGAACGCGGCGCGGTTTTGGATGCGAATTTGGCGGAGAAAGACGTAACTCTTGCACTGGCCCGTCAACTGCGGCAGGCCATGGTAGCGCGGGGAATGGCCACGTTGCTGGTTCGCGACGGAGATACGACGATCACTCTCGATGAACGCGCGAACGTTGCGAACCGGACTCACCCGGCGATCTACATCTGTTTTCACGCGAGTTCAGAGGGCAATGGCGTCCGTTTCTATACTGCGATGCTGCCGTTCAGCGAAGACAATCACGGGCCGTTTTTGGATTGGGAGACCGCGCAGTCATCTTTCCTTTCCGCCAGTCAAGCGGCAGCGGACAGTCTGGCCACGGAGTTCCAAACTCGGAAGGTTCCGGTGCGCAAGCTGATAGCGCCTTTGCGTCCTCTAAACAACATCACGACGCCGGCGGTGGCCATTGAAGTCGCGCCGCCAGGTGCGTCGGTCGCCGATCTCAACTCAGTCGCTTATCAACAGATGATCGCGGAAACCGTGGCTACCGGAATTGCCAATATGCGGAATAAGCTAGGGCCTGCACAATGATTCCCCGGCACTTGATTATCGGCAGCGTCGTCATGCTGGTGGCCGCTTTTGTCGCAGGAGCCTATCTGTGGCAAATGCGTGGGCGGGTCAAGCAAATGGAATCTTCGGCGGCCTATAGCCGTCCGTTGGCGCCGCCAGTGCAAGGGCCGACGGAGCCGGTAACCCTCTATGTGGCCTTCGATGATCCCGGCGTGTTGCGGGCACAGGGCGCAAACATTCCCTTGCCCGCCGGCCGCCAACAACGCGCCCAGGAGTTGCTGAGTGCATTGCTGGACTTGTACTTGCGGAAGTCATCGCCGCACCCGCTGGCTCCAGGTTCGGAGATTCGCGAAATTTATCTCGTGGATCCCGGATTGGCGGTAATCGACCTAAACGCCGCCTTCGCCAACGGGCACCGCTCAGGCGTTTTGGTCGAGGAACTCACGGTTGCCTCCTTGACCGAAACACTGGCGGCCAACATTCCAGGGATCGCCCGGCTTAAAATTCTGGTGGATGGCAAGGAGCGCGAAACCCTCGCCGGACATGCAGACCTGTCTTGCTTCTATGACGTTTCCGCTGTCAACCAGCTCGCTGGGCAGCTCGCGGCGCCGTAGTTTTTCCTATTGTTTGTCGATCGCCTCGATCTCCCGCAGCGCGCGTTCGAGAATCTCGCGGATTTTCTTGGCCCGCTGAGAATCAATTGCGCCGCGTGTAGCCGCGCGAAAGGCCGCTTTCATAACCTCTGCCGCAGGACGGGCCACTTCGGCGGCTTCAGCGCCCATCCATGGACCCCAGCCTTGCCATTGCTCGGCACGCTGCCAAATACGCTTTACGGATTCAGCTTCCCGCTCCAGTTCTTTCCGTCCATCGTCGGTAAGCCGATAGGTCCGCTTGCCCTCGGCTTGTTCGGAAGTCACCATGCCTTCGTCTTCCAGTTGCTGGAGCACGGGATAGATGGCTCCTGCGCTGGCCCGGTAGATTCCGCCGGAACGCGCTTCCAGGTCTTTCATCAGCTCATAGCCATGCTTCGGGCCTTTCTCGAGCAATGACAATAGGGCAAGACGCACCTCGCCCTGTTCAAAGAAACGGCTCCAGCGCCCCCAGCGCCCTCCAGCCCAGGGGAAAAACGCTGCCGCAAACGGCGCCCAACTGCCGCCAGCCAACCAAGTTCCACATCCCCGATACATATGGCCTCCTAGCCGAGATGCGATATGACTTTATTTATATCGTACGATATATCTAATAGTCAACAGCATTCTGATTGGCCGCAACCTCTTCATTTACAATCCACGAGCCATGATTTTTCGCTCAGAGAATCGCAAGGCGGATCAGATGCGGCCGGTCAAAATCACGCCCGACTACATCATGACGGCGGAGGGCTCGGCGTTGATCGAGGTGGGAAATACACGCGTCATCTGCACGGCTTCAGTGGAGGAAACCGTTCCACAGTTCCTGCGGAACAGCGGCAAAGGCTGGATTTCGAGCGAATACGGCATGCTGCCGCGGTCAACATTGACGCGCACGCCGCGCGAAGTAAGCAAGGGCCGGCCCAGTGGGCGGACGCATGAGATTCAACGGCTGATTGGCCGCTCGTTACGAGCGGTTGCCGATCTCTCGCGGCTGGGCGAAAGGACGATCTGGATCGATTGCGACGTCATCCAGGCCGATGGGGGAACGCGCACGGCTTCGATTACCGGCGCGTTTGTCGCCTTAGGCCTGGCACTTCAGAAACTCGTGGTCGCCAAAACCTTGCCGTCGGTTCCCTTGCGCGACTATGTGGCGGCGATAAGTGTGGGCATTGTTGATGGAGAAATCCTGCTCGACCTTTGCTATGAAGAAGACTCCCGCGCCGATGTGGACATGAATTTCGTGATGACCGCGGGAGGGAAGTTTGTGGAAGTGCAGGCGACGGCGGAACATCAGGTGTTTGACGAGAATCAACTCGGCAAAATGCTCGGGCTGGCGAAGCAGGGAGTGCAGGCGCTGATTGAAAGGCAGCGGGCTGTGCTGAGCGGGTTGACGCTGCGGTAGAGGCCAGAAACTCGTCGTGCTTCGCCTCGATCGGACAACCGAGGACGGCTGTTCCCACGCGGCCGGTTAAGTTGCCGGGGAAAACCCGAAAGTGGCACGCGCGAGGATGTCCCATTTCGGGCCTTGCCTTACTTGCCTTTGCTCATGGGTGGGAGCTTGCCTGCGCCCCTGTGCGATTTATGCTCTTCGTCTAATTCGCTGTGTAAAGTCAACCAGATAAGGAAGAATGCCGCTATCACATAAAAGACTGCAACTGCGAGCCTCATATGTCACCTCCTGTACCTCAGGTGACCAGTTAGAGTGTCGCTCTGACGGCCCAAGGCGGCTGTGATGGCAATCACAAGCTTCTGTACCTCGGGAGACGCCCCGAACGTATTACAATGTGGGCAGTTCAACATCAATGAAGTACCCACGCACTCATCTGGAGGAATCCATGAAGCTTACCCCGGGAAAAATAGCTGGCCTGAAACGAGTTTCTAACCATCGTGGCGTGATTGCTGCCGCTGCCATGGACCAACGCGGTTCACTGCAAAAAGCGCTCGCCAAAGAGAAAGGATCGCCGGCGGGCGACGCTATGATGGAAGAATTCAAGTCGCTGGTAACGGAAGTTCTGACGCCACACGCCAGCGCGATTTTGCTCGATCCGGAGTGGGGCTTGCCGGCCTCCAAGCGTCGCGCCAAAAACGCAGGCCTCTTGCTTGCTTACGAGAAAACCGGCTACGACAAAACGGGACCGGGCCGCCTGCCTGATCTGCTCGATCATTGGTCAGCGCGCCGGCTGAAGGAAGCGGGTGCCGATTGCGTGAAGATCCTGCTCTACTACACTCCCTTCGACCCGAAGGACGTCAACGAGACCAAGCATGCATGGGTGGAGCGCATCGGCGATGAGTGCCGCGCCAATGACATTCCATTTTTCCTGGAATTCGTCGGCTATGAAGAAGGAGCCGACGAGAAGGGCGTGGAGTATGCAAGAAAGAAGCCGCAGATCGTTCTGGAGAGCATGAAGGAATTCAGTAAAGACCGATATGGCGTGGACGTGCTCAAGGTAGAAGTACCGGTGAACATGAAGTTCGTCGAAGGGGCGAAGGCTTTCGTCGGAGAGAAATCTTATAGCAAAAACGAAGCGATGGACCTGTTCCGCAAAGCGGCAGCCGTGGCCACCAAGCCGTTTATTTATCTTTCCGCCGGCGTGAGCAATGCGGAGTTCACCGAGGCGCTGGAACTCGCCGCCGAATCAGGCGTCAAGTTCAATGGCGTGCTTTGCGGCCGTGCGACCTGGAAAGACGGCATTCCGGTTTATGCCAAGCAGGGAGCGGACGCCTTCCGCAAGTGGTTGCAGAACGAAGGCGTGAAGAACATCAACAATGTGAATGAGCGCCTGAAAGCGGCTTCACCATGGTATCCGATTTATGACGCCGAGCCGGCGCTGGTTGGCGCATAAAACGTGGCTTTCGGGGCTTGCGGGCAACCTGCAAGCCTCGTTTCTTGTTCTGACTAACCATATAGACTTGACCTCGTGAGCCGGGGGGGGGTTCCCTATGCTTCGCGCTCCGTTGGTTCTGTTGCTGGCCGCTCTGGCTTCCTCGCCACGATCCACCCTCGTGGTACCCAACTTCCGCGACCTGACGATCAAAACGCGTGAAACGCACAGGCTGATGGCGCCCACGGTGACCACTTGGTACTTCAAAGGCGCGCGGCAGCGGACGGAGCACCACTCCGAAGCAATGCGTTGGCCGGAGCCACTCACCGCCGTGGTTTTTCAGTGTGACCAGAGAACGGAGATAATTCTGCGGCAGCGCGAGAAAAAATACGGTTCGTTCACCATGCACTCGAGCGAGCTGACGAATATTGAACATCGCCCTTTCAGGAGTGGTGTGACTGGTCCCGACGTGACTATCACGTTCGCCTCGGTGGACACAGGTGAGCGGCGCGACTTCGGCGGTTACGACGCGAACCATATCAAAACCACGATCACGGTCGATCCCAGCCACGGCGCATCGCGCAAGCCGGCCCAGACTGTCGTCGATGGCTGGTACCTCGATCTACCCGGACTGGACTGCCGGGAGAGCAGTCCGCGTGAAAATCTCATTCCTGGCGCGCATGTAGGAGGGTTCGAACTGGGATTCGCAGGCGGTGGACATGACCATCTTATTTTCAAGCACGTGGGCATCATGCCTCACGGTTTGCCGATTTCGCTAACTGCCACGGAACGGGCGGAAGGCAACGTGATCGTGAGCAAGATCGAACTGCTGGAGTCATCGGAAGCTCCGCTGGATGATTCGCTGTTCGAGGTGCCAGCGGATTATTCGCCAGCACAGATGCCGGGGGGCCATATAGTTCTGAGATATCCGCCGGCGCCGGCGCAATAGGATTTTCCGGTCGGACAGCCGAGGGCGGCTGTCCCCACGTGGGTTCTAGGTTTGGCCAAAAGCCATGAGCCAATGGCTAGGAGCCGCATTACTCCCACTCAATCGTGCCCGGCGGCTTGGAGGTCACGTCGTAGACCACGCGGTTCACGCCTTTAACTTCATTCACGATTCGATTCGACATTTTCTTCAGGACTTCATGTGGCAGCGGAACCCAGTCCGCGGTCATGCCATCCTCTGAATGCACGGCGCGGATGGCGCATGTGTAGGCATAAGTTCGCTGGTCGCCCATGACGCCGACTGACATTACCGGCAAAAGCACAGCAAATGACTGCCAGATTTTTGTGTAGAGTCCGGCGTTCTTGATTTCGCTGACGACGATGTCATCGCATTCGCGCAGAATGGCCAGTCGTTCTGGCGTGACTTCGCCGAGAATCCGCACCGCCAGGCCCGGCCCGGGAAATGGCTGGCGCTGAAGAATTTCTTCTGGCATGCCGAGGTCGCGGCCAATGCGGCGGACTTCGTCCTTGAACAGCTCTTTCAGCGGCTCGATCAGTTTGAGCTTCATTTTCTCCGGCAAGCCGCCGACGTTGTGGTGCGATTTAATCACCTGCGATGGCCCGCGCACCGAACGCGATTCGATCACATCGGGATAAAGCGTTCCCTGCACGAGAAAATCAACCTTGCCTTCGGCCTTCTCGATGCGGTGGGCCTCTTCATCGAAAACCGCGATGAACTCGTTGCCGATAATCTTGCGTTTTTTCTCGGGATCGGTGACCCCGGCGAGTTTTTTCAGGAAACGCTCCGTGGCGTCGACGGCATCAACGTGCAGACCGAGCTTGCCACACAAATTCTGTTGCACTTTTTCGAACTCATTCTTGCGCAGCACACCATTGTTCACGAATACGCAGGTCAAGCGTGATCCTTGGGCTCCGCTCCGGCCATGCTTGCCCGCGTCACGCAGAGCGCGGTCGACGAGCACAGCAGCAACCGCCGAATCCACGCCGCCGGAAAGCGCGCAGATGGCCCGGCCATTGCCTACGGTTTCGCGAACACTGTCGGCGGTCGCATCGATGAAATGTTGCGGCGTCCAATCAGGCTTCGCGCCGCAAATGTCGAACACAAAATTGCGCAGAACTTCTTTGCCCAGCTTGGTGTGATGAACTTCCGGATGAAACTGCACGGCGAACATCTTTTTCGCTGGATTCTGAATCGCGGCCACCGCGTTGGCGGTCTTCCCTGTCAGCGAAAATCCCGGCGGCAAGTCTACGGCTTCGTCGCCATGCGACATCCAGACTTCGAGAGACTTCGGCAAGCCACGGAAGAGCTCCGACTCAGCAATGACGTCCACTTTCGCGTGTCCGTACTCGCGCTTGTCTGCCGGACTCACTCTGCCGCCCAGCACATGCACCATCAGTTGCAGGCCATAGCAGATGCCGAGCACCGGCACGCCCAGCTCAAAGACGCGGCGGTCGGTGTTGGGGGCGTCCGCGTCGTAGACCGAGCACGGCCCGCCAGAGAGAACAATGCCGATGGGCGAGTAGGTGCGAATCTCTTCGAGCGGAGCGTTACAGGGAAGAACAACCGAAAAAACTTTTTCTTCGCGGATACGGCGCGCGATGAGCTGCGAATACTGCGCGCCAAAGTCGAGAACGACGATAGATTGGGTTTCCACGGATGAGTTTCTCAGATTGGCAAGTCAGTGTAAAGAGAGCAATATATTCGGGACGTTTTGCTGCGATGTCAAATATGATTGGGTTCAGGTTAGCCACTCTCCTTTTTCTTTCTTCGGTGGCCCTCGCCGAAACGCTTCCCGCCGGAACCGTGGTCCCCGTAATGATCAACTCGAGCCTGAACACCGCCAAAGGCGAAGCCGACAAAAAGATCGAAGGCCGCGTGATGCAGGATGTGCCATTGCTCTCGGGCGGAAAAATCAATGCGGGCTCGCGCATCAACGGACACGTGGTGAGCGTCGCTAAGCCGGAGTCGTCGCAATCCGGATCATCAGGCGCCAGCATTGTTCTGAAATTTGACACCATCGAGGACCACGACCGCACGATCCGGCTGACAGTTGCTCTGCTGGCCGTGGCCTCCATGGCCGCCGTGGCGGAAGCGCAAGCTCCCATCGAGATCAATTCGGACGTGGATCCCGTCAGCCAGTGGGTAACGCGGCAGGTGGGCGGGGATGTGGTGAATCGCGGACGGGGCCAAGTAGCATCGCACACCGGCGTCGTCGGCACTTGGCTGCAAGGCTATTCGGTGCTGGTAAAGCTTGCGCCCAATCCTGATGCAGGATGTCCTGACGGCCCGGGCTATGACCGCCCGCAAGCAGTCTGGATATTTTCGAGCGCGGCCTGCGGCGCGTATGGATGGGGCGATCTGAAGATCGCGCGGTCTGGGCGGGCGGATCCTTTCGGCGAGATCGAGCTGAAATCAGCTCGAAACATCGGAATCCGCGGTGGAAGCGGCTGGCTGCTGATCGCAGTGGCTAGCAAATAGGACACCTCGCGACTGCTATCCAGAAGGCGGCGCACCCGATGCATCGCTGAGAATCAGCTCGTCGCGATCGACCGCAGCTTCTTCTTTCGGCGGCATTCTCGCCGGGCGCAGCGGAACCGCTTCTTGCAAAGGCGTGGGTGGGCGCTCCGGGCCTTCCAGAATGTAGATATAAGCGGCCAGCCGGCCCACGTGAAGAAAATCAGCGACCGCGAAATACAGCAGCGTTACCAGCAGTACGCCTCCCAGCACCATGCCCGCCGGGAGAAACCCCGCCAACGCTAGAGGAAACGCCACCACGGAAGTTGCCACAAAAAAGATAACCACATGCGCCAGACCAAACCACGTGCCCGCGGCGAGCACGGGGCCGGTGTGGCGGCGATAGAAATCAACCGCGGCTGTCAGGGCGCTGAAGGTATCGCGTTCCTGCGCGGTAAAAATCGAAGCCAGCGAAAGGGCCCAATTCACTCCGTTCCACGCCAATGCAACCAGCATGACCAGGGTCAGGAAGATCAGCATGGCGCTGCCCGGGGAGGGATCTTTATCGGGCGAGGCCGCGCCGGCGAGCACCAAGGCCCCGATGCAGCCCACGGCAGCAGCCAGCGCCGCAGCCACGCGCAGCGAATTCAGGCCCATCAGCGAGCGCACCCACTGTTTCTTTAGTCGAATTTCGGGTCCCACTGCGTAGGGCGAACTCGAAACTACCGGGAGTTCGATGGAGGAACTTTCGATCTGAATCTGAAAGTATTCCCGCAAGGCCTTCAGACTCGCCGCGCGACCCAAGGAGGAAATCACGATCCAGCCCAGCGCGAGCGCGAACCCGGCGACGATCAGTGCGGCGGCGGCACGAAGTCCGCTGCCTCGCAGGATGTGGGCCAGTGCCTGCGAGACCAACGCCGGCTGGCGGCTGCGCAGAAGAAAGATTTCACCTTTGGTGACAGGCAGCGTGTCCAGATATTCCAGAAACGAGAAGAAGAGAAGCGCAATGGCGGCAGAGCCAAAACTCCACCGCCAGCTGATTTCCGCCAGGCCGAGCGAGGGCTGGTGAAAGATCGCGCGAAAACCTTCCAGCGTGGGCGAGCGCATCTTCATGGCTCTTTCAGGATGATAACGCACGGAAGGCGACGCTTGATGTTCCTTCACGCCGTCCATTCATAAAGCCGGGCCGCCCATTTGCCGATGTCAGTGGGTAGAAGTATGCGGCGAGAATGCAGGACGGCCCCGGCTGGGTGGGACAAGGTTATGTTCCAAAAGGTCCTTGTCTGCCTGCTTATCTTGTGCGCACGGCTTTGGGCGGGAAGTTCGGAGACCACCACTCTGGTTGGGGCGGGCGCCACGTTTCCTGCGCTGCTTTACCAGCGCTGGTTTGATGAATTCGAAAAAATCCATCCCGGCTGGCGGTTGCTTTACCTGGCCGTGGGTTCAGGCGAGGGCATTCACCAGGTGACCACGGGCAGCGCCGACTTCGGCGCCAGCGATGTTCCGCTGACCGATGATGAAATGTCCAAGGCCAAGGTCAAAATCGTGTTATTCCCGACGATGCTCGGGGCCGCGGTACCCGCCTATAACGTTGGGGACTTGGACCGGCCACTCAACTTTACGGGCAGCGTTCTGGCCGGCATATTCCTCGGGAAAATTCGCCGATGGAACGATCCTGCCATCGCGGCGATCAATCCTGGGGTCCGGCTTCCTGCGGCGGGAATTGTCATCGTGCATCGCCTCGACGGCAGCGGGACTACCTACGTCTGGACAGATTATCTGAGCAAGGTCAGCCCGGTCTGGAAAAATCAGGTTGGCCGCGACATTGAAGTGAAGTGGCCGGTGGGAAAAGCGGCACGAGGGAATCGAGGCGTGGCCGAAACCATAAAACAGACTCCCTATTCCATCGGCTACTGTGAGCTTGCGTACGCCCAGCAGGAGCGGTTGTCCTACGGATCAGTGCGCAATGCGGCGGGAAATTTTGTTCAAGCCAGCGCCGAAAGCATCACCGCCGCCGCCGATTCAATGCCACCGCTGTCGCATAGCTTTCGCATCTCCATCACTAACCCTCCGGGTAAAGACGCGTATCCCATTTCCAGCTTTACCTGGCTTCTGGTGCCGTCGACTCTGCAAAGCGAGAAGAAGGCGATCCTGAAAGAGTTTCTGCGCTGGATGCTTGCCGAGGGACAGGATTTTTCCGAGCCGCTCGGATACGCGCGCTTGCCCGAGGCCGCAATACGGATGGAGCTGCAAGCGGTCGAGCAGATTCAATAATGCAGGCTGGACCGGAAGAGCCGGGGTTTTGGCCCCGGCTCACCGCACGACGATACTTAGCAGCTTGCCGGGAACGTAAATCAGCTTCGGCGGCTGTTTGCCAGCAAGCAGGGCTTTGATCTTCTCATCCGCGAGGGCTCTTTCGCGGATCAGATCTTCCGTAGCATTAGCCGGCACGACAACTTTGCCGCGCAGTTTGCCATTCACCTGCACGGGAATTTCAATCTCTTCTTCTTTCGCCAGCTCGGCGTCATATCTTGGCCAGGGCGCGCGCAGCAGGCTTTCCTTTTCGCCCAGCATTTCCCACAGTTCGTGGGCGAGATAAGGAGCGAACGGAGCGAGCAGAAGCGCGAAGTTCCGTTGGACATCGGCACGAAAGGCGGGCGGGGCCGGAGCATCCCGGTGGGACGCAAATATCTCCTGCGCAGCATTGCATTCGTTGAGCAATTCCATCAATGCTGCAACCGAAGTGTTGAAGTGCCAGCGGCCTTTGAAGTCTTCCGTTATTCTTCGGATAGTCTGATGCAGCTTACGCAATACGCGCCTTGCGTCGGGAGTCAGATCACTGGCGGAGTAACCCGGCTTATATGTTCCGGCAGCCACCGGCGCCTGCGCGAAAAATGCGTAGACGCGGCCCAGGAACCGTCGGATGCCTTCAATCCCGGTATCCTGCCAATCCAGATCTCGGTCGGGAGGCGCGGCGAACAAGCTGTACAGCCGCGCCGCGTCCGCACCATAGCGCGCCACCATTTCGTCGGGCGAAACCACGTTGCCCAAACTCTTGGACATCTTAGCGCCGTCTTTGATGACCATGCCCTGCGTGAACAGGCGCTCGATGGGTTCGTCGTTCTTGACTAATCGCATATCGCGCATGAACTTGGTCCAGAAACGCGAGTAGATCAAGTGCAGAATCGCGTGTTCCACCCCGCCAATGTACTGATCGATGGGGAACCAATAATCGGCAATTTTCGAATCGAAGGGTGCATGATCGTTGCGCGCGTCGGTGTAGCGGTAGAAATACCAGGAGGAATCGACGAACGTGTCCATCGTGTCGGTTTCGCGGCGCGCCGGGCCACCGCATTTTGGACATGTGGTTCCCATAAATTCCGGCACTCGCGCCAGCGGAGAGCCGCCGGTGAGCGTGATTTCAATTTTATCCGGCAGGATCACCGGCAGCTCTTTTTCCGGCACAGGAACAATTCCGTCTTTTTCGCAATACAGCATGGGGATCGGCGTGCCCCAGTAACGTTGCCGCGAGATCCCCCAGTCTTTCAGCCGATAGGTAACCGTCGGTTTGCCGAAGCCCTTCTGTTCCGCATACTCCGACATGCGCTTGATCGCTTCTCTGCAACTCAGCCCGCTGAACTCACCGGAATTCACCAGGCCGCCCTCGTACGTCGTGAACGGAAGAATCGGTTCGGCAACGGTTTCATCCGGATCGCCGCCAGACGGCAGAACGACAACACGAATTGCCAGGCTGTACTTCTTGGCAAATTCGTAGTCGCGCTCGTCGTGCGCCGGCACGCTCATGATGGCGCCGGTACCGTAGTCCATCAGGATGTAGTTCGCAATCCACACCGGGACTCTCTCGCCGTTATAGGGATTCACCGCGAAGCGGCCAGTGTTCACGCCATGTTTCTCGATGAGCCCAATGTCGCCGGCTTCTTTCGCTTTGCGCTGTTCATCAATCAAGCGCGCGACTTGCCCGCGCAGCTCTGGATTCCGCGCCGTCATGTCTGCCACAATGGGATGTTCCGGGGCAAGCTGCACCGAAGTCGCGCCAAAGATCGTATCGACACGGGTGGTGAAAACACTAATCGTCGACCCGGCCGGGCCCGGTGTTCCGCCCAGGTCGAAATCAACCAATGTACCTTCGCTGCGGCCAATCCAGTTGCGCTGCATCGTCCGCACTTTTTCGGGCCAGCCGGGGAGTCGGTCGAGGTCGCGCAGCAACTCGTCGGCGTAGTGCGTGATCTTCAGGAACCACTGCTCCAGCTCACGCTGCTCGACGATCGTATCTTCATGGCGCCAGCAGCGGCCATTCACCACCTGCTCGTTGGCCAGAACTGTGCAGCACTTCGGACACCAGTTGACTTTGCTTTTTTTGCGATAGGCCAACCCTTTCTCATACATTTTGAGAAAGAACCACTGGTTCCAGCGGTAATATTCGGGGAAACACGTGGTCACTTCGCGCGACCAGTCGTAGCCGAAACCCAGGCGCTTCATCTGGGCTTTCATGTTGGCGATGTTGCGCAGCGTCCACTCGCGCGGCGGAACATTGGCGGAGATCGCCGCATTTTCCGCGGGTAAGCCAAACGAATCCCAGCCCATGGGATGCAGCACGTTATAGCCATTCATCCACATGTAGCGGGCGAGCGCGTCGCCGATCGAATAGTTGCGCACGTGGCCCATGTGTAACGCGCCTGAGGGATAAGGCAGCATCTCGAGCACGTAATATTTCGGCTTGGTCGAGTTCACCTCAGCCGCGTAGAGAGCAGTGTCCTGCTGCCAGCGTTCCGCCCACTTGGCCTCGATGCGTTGCGCATCGTAGCGGCCCTCCGGCTGTGTGCGGGCGATGACGGTTTTTTCTTCCTGCGGCATAGCGAAGCGAACGGCACAGATGTAAGCCTTAGATTTTACAACGAGCGTTGAGTGTGGCGCGGAGTTGCGCTGAGCGAAGTCGAAGGGGCCGTCGCCCGCGCAGGGGCTTCGGTCATGAAAAGAGTTACCGAGAGACGTCCTTGCGATGGCCGACTGTCAGCACTAGTGGCATGTCGCAGAGACAACGTTACTGCGGATGCGACGCGTCGAATCGAAATATTTCCACTGGATCTGCCCGGGATGCTCCGTGATGCGG
>Ga0335079_10003178_pt1 | contig 18977 bp, 18 predicted proteins | sample Lox_Sample_33_FD_206719 | JGI IMG/M metagenome (GOLD analysis project Ga0335079, IMG submission 206719) | Soil microbial communities from Loxahatchee National Wildlife Refuge, Florida, United States - Lox_Sample_3.3 | ecosystem: Environmental > Terrestrial > Soil > Wetlands | place: USA... | reverse complement strand
CTGGCGTTTTGGCGTGCGTTCCTGCACGACGCGTTCGCCATTGCCAAAGCCTCGGCCTATTCTTCGATCCTCACGTTTTTCCCGCTCTTGCTCGTGGTGGGCTCGGTGCTCGCCAATTCCCGCAAAACCGAAGTCTATTTGCGGGAAATCTCTTATGCCGTCGGCCGGCTTCTCCCGGCTGGCAGCGCCACCGCCCTTTCCTATCTGAAAGGCAGTGCCCCGCGATCGGTCGGCATTCTGATCTCCGCCTCTTTGATCACGTTGTGGACTGCGTCCGGCGTCATGGTCTCCTGGATGGAAGGCTTCCGCCGCAGCTACGAGCTTCCCAAAAAATGGGGGCTGGTCAAGGAGCGCATGATCGCCTTTGCGCTGGTGATTCTGGCCGGCATCCCACTGATGTTTGCGACCGTTCTGGTCGCGTTCGGCAGCCGCATCGAAACCCGCATCCTCTTCGAGACTGGGCACGAATTCAAGCCTTACATCCTGATCATGTGGACGGCGAGCCGTTGGCTGATTGCGGGCCTTACCAGTATTGCCGTGATCGCACTCATCTACCACAATGCCGTGCCCCGCACTCAGCCCTGGCACAGTGTGTTACCCGGTTCGACCCTGGCCACGGCCATGTGGTCGGGCGCCACCGCCCTTTTCGGCTGGTATCTCCAGCGTTATGCAGATTACAGCATCATCTATGGCTCTTTGGGTGCCGGCATCGCCCTTCTGGTTTGGATGTACATGATCTCCCTGATTATCCTGATAGGCGCGGAGTTCAACGCCATGCTGTTTCCGCGCTCCAAGCTGGGCCGGGAACTGACGGAAATTACCGGCTCGGGCCTGCACGCCGTATCGCCGCCAAGCGGCCGCTCGTAAGTGGCTGGGCCCGCCCATTCAGTCCGGGATAAAGGGGAAAATTTGCGACCGAGCTCAACCACTGCTTCCAATTCCTTGCTCCAGCCGGTGGCGCGGCGGGCAAAGATTATCTGCACTATCGGCCCTTCCTGCAATACCGAACCCCGCCTTCGCGATTTCATGCGCCTTGGTATGGATGTCGCGCGGCTGAATTTTTCTCACGGCACTCACGCTGAGCACGCCCGCAACATTGCCCGCTTGCGCCGCGCCGCGAAACAAGAGAATCGCACCATCTGCATTTTGCAGGACCTGCAGGGGCCAAAGATCCGCACCGGTTCGCTGGAAGGCCGGAAGCCGATTGTTCTCGAGGCAGGATCGCGTTTGACGATCACTTCGCAGATTCTTGAAGGCACGGCTTCGCTGATTTCAACCACATTTCCCGATCTGCCGCGGGAAGTCGGTAGCGGCGCGCGGATTTTGCTCTCCGACGGCCTCATCGAATTACGCGTGCTCCGCGTGCGCGCCGACCAGGTGGAGTGCGAGGTAATCAATGGCGGCATTCTGATGGAACATCAGGGCATCAACTTGCCGGGCGTCGGCTTGTCGATTCCCGCCGTTACCGCCAAGGACCGAGCAGACCTCGAATTCGGGCTGGAGCATGGCATCGACATGATTGCTCTGTCGTTCGTGCGCTCGGCGGCTGATGTGCGGCTGGCAAAGCGGCTCATCGCGGCGCAGGGCGGTAATGTTCCCGTGATCGCCAAACTCGAAAAGCCGCAGGCCATCGAGAAACTGGAGGAAATTCTTGAAGCCGCCGACGGAGTCATGGTGGCGCGTGGCGATCTGGGCGTGGAAATGCCGCCGGAGAAAGTCCCGGTCATTCAAAAGCACGTCATCCGGCGCGCCGCAGAATGGCGCAAGCCGGTCATCATTGCCACGCAAATGCTGGAATCGATGATCGAGAGTCCCCGGCCCACACGCGCGGAAGCGAGCGACGTGGCCAATGCGATTTTCGACGGCACCGACGCGGTCATGCTCTCGGCCGAAACCGCCAGCGGCTTATATCCCTGCCAGGCCCTGACTATCATGGGTAGGATTGTAGTGGAGGCGGAGCGCAATATGGCGGAATTCGAGCAACCGCGCCGCCGCATGCAGCGCCGCCTTTCCATCACCGAGGCCATCTGCGAATCGATCGCCCACGCCGCCGAAGACCTGCATATGAGCGCCATCGCCGTGTTCACAGAATCCGGCAGGACGGCGCAGCTGCTTTCCAAGTTTCGTCCCAAGGCCGAAGTCTATGCCTTCAGCCATGTGCATCAAATCTGCGACCGGATGAATCTCTATTGGGGAGTGCGCCCGGTGAAACGGGAACGCGCCCGTACCGCAGAGCAGATGCTCGCTGCCGCGGAGCAGGAACTGTTGCGCCGCGGACGCATCAAGAACGGAGATATTCTGGGCATTGTCGCCGGCACGCAAATGGCCTCCGGTTCCACCAATTTCATGCGCTTCCACACTGTGACGTCCTGCGAAGAAGGCAAACTGGCCGGGACAAAATCAGCGCGGAGATCGCGTTCTTGAGCCCTGACTCAGAAATACGCCCCGTTTCCAGTCCAGCGCCTGGCGAAGGAAATCAGCCGTCGCGGGAAATACTTTCCCTCGCCATTTATGAGCCTCTGCCCGGCCAGGAGCAGGCCTCCGTTTCCACCATGCAGGAATTACTGGCCGCCCTGGCGGCTCGCGGCTATAGCCGCGATAGGCTCTATCGCGACGGCAAGTCGCAATATGTCCTGTTGCGCTATTGGAAGTCTCCGGAAGCCCGTCGCGCCGCCCAGGAAGATCCGGAAATTCTGCGCTGCTGGGCCAAACTGGCGCACGAAATTCGCATCGTCAAAGTCTACGAAAGCCTGGAAGAGCTCGACGGAATCGGCTAGCGGCCGCCAACCCTCCCTTGCAGACTTATCCGAATCTCCATACTCTGTTTGTAACTTTCTTCCCGGCTCAGGAATCTCACTGGTACCTCGACGGCACGCCGTGGGGAGGGCTTCTTGAACTCTCGAGTCAGCAGTCGCAAATTCAGAAGCATCAACCGCCGCGAGCTATTAAAGCTGACGCCGGTGGTTGCCTTGGGCGCGTTTGCTATCCCCCGGTTACGCGAGCCCCTTCTCAAAACCGGCCTTAGTTTCAGCGACTGGGCTTCTGCCCGGCTGTTTCGTTCCGGCCATCTCGCCCCTACGTTTACAGACTCTGATGTGACGCCCTTCGACAAGTTCCCCATCAACGATTACGACGTGGATGATCCCGGCGTTGATTTCGACAAATGGACGCTCACCGTCACCGGCGCAGTGCAGAAGCCCGGAGACTACACGCTGGCGCAAATCCAGGCTTTGCCCAAGTTCACGCAAAACACACGCCACGTCTGCGTGGAAGGCTGGGACGTCATTGGCCGCTTCGGCGGCGTCCGCCTTTCCGATTTCCTCAAGATGATCGGCGCGGATCCGACCGCGCGTTTTGTCTACGTCGAATGCGCCGACGATTACTACGAGTCGCTGGACATGGCAACGGCGATGCATCCCCAAACTCTGCTCTGCTACGAAATGTATGATCAGCCGCTGACCCGCGAGCATGGCGCGCCGCTTCGCCTTCAGATTCCGACCAAGATTGGCTACAAACAAGCCAAATACCTGACCGACCTGAAAGTGGCGCACATTCTGGACCGGGTTGGCTATTGGGAAGACCAGGGCTATTCCTGGTTCTACGGTCTGTAACTGGAGGAGGGATGCCATGGCGGCTCGCGCAATCACGATCGAAGACGCGAAAACCGGCGAAGAAACGGAAGCCGTCTATGAGCACCCGCTTGTCGTGCGGCTTTGTCATTGGGTGAATGCCGTCTCGCTGTTTGTCATGGCAGGCAGTGGGCTGCAGATCTTCCGCGCCTTCCCCAGCTTCGGAGCAAAAATCCCGCAAAAAGATCTCATCAACTGGCCGAAATCCTTCGCCATCGGCGGATGGCTGGGCGGCGCGCTGCAATGGCACCTCACCTTTATGTGGATCTACATCGCCACCGGCCTGGTGTACGTTGGCTACGAAATTTTTAGCGGCAATTACAAGCAAATACTATTTGTGCGGCGGGATATTCCCGGTGTTTGGCCCATGGTGCGCCATTATTTTTTCTTTGGCCCCAAACCACCCCTTAAGGAAGCCTACAACCCGCTGCAAAAACAGGCGTACACGTCAGCCATTGTGCTGGGCGTGCTTTCGGTCGTGACCGGTTTCGCCATTTGGAAGCCAGTGCAGTTTTCCTGGCTGGCGTGGATGATGGGCGGCTTCCACTGGGCGCGGGTGTGGCACTTCATCATCATGTGGGCGATGCTGGCGTTCGTCTTTGGTCACCTGGTGATGATCGTTTTGCACGGCTGGAATAACTTTGCTTCCATGCTGACGGGATGGAAGAAAGATCCCGACTACGGCTCGGAGTAGCGGATGTGTGCCGGGAAAGCTTAATGCGGTGTGAGGAGCAATGCCGGAAGAGCAGGCTTCGCTGGAAGAACCAGCGCAACAATCCAACGAAGGAGTGCTGATCCGGCGCATCCGGAACGGCGAACGCGAACTTTTTTACGAGCTGATTCGGCCTTACGAACGGCGCGTGTTCGCCGCGGCCTTCGCCATTCTGCGCAATGAGGCGGATGCCGAAGACGCGGCGCAGGAGGCGGTGCTGAAGGCCTTCAAACATATTCGCCAGTTCCGCGCCGAGGCCCGGTTCAGTACCTGGTTAATCCAGATCACCGTGAACGAAGCGCGCATGCGGAAACGCAAGGAACACGCCGGGATTATAGAGCCGCTCGCCGATCGTCCGGACGAGCAAGGACAATACACGCCCCGCGACTTCGCCGACTGGCGCGAGATTCCGCTGGAATCCCTGGAACGGAAAGAGATCCGCGAGAAGCTGGCCGAGGCCCTGGCCACACTGGGAGAGAAATACCGCGAGGTGTTTGTGCTGCGCGATATGCAACACCTGAGCATTGAAGAAACCGCCAAGGCCCTTGGCATCTCTACTGCTTCGGTCAAAACCCGCTTGTTGCGGGCCCGTCTGATGTTGCGCGACCTGTTGGCGCCGGGATTGGGCGGAAGCTGGAGCGCCAGGTTGTCCTTCGGAAAGGGGACCAAGCCATGGTAGTCGACTGCGAACACGTGTGGCGCGAGATTTCGAACTATCTCGACGGCGAGATCGACCCGGGCCTGCGCATTTCCATCGAAGAACATGTCCGTGGTTGCAAGCGCTGCGCGGCGGTGCTCGACGGCGCGCGCAATGTGGTCCAGTTGTACGGCGACGAACGCATGGTCGAAGTCCCCCTGGGCTTCAGCTATCGCCTGCATCGGAGGTTGGAAGAAAACATGTCCTCTAGCAGACGAGGCTTTCTGGGATGGATGGTTGCTGTCGCAGCGGCAATCCTCGTCGCCGGAAGTTTCGAACTCGGCCGTTCGTCTGTCTTCAGCCGCCCCACCTTGCGTTCAGAACACGCGCAGCCAGGAAGCGGTGTCCCGCCCGATATGATGGTTGTGATCACTCCCGAAGGAAAGATCTTTCACGCTTCCGCACGCTGCCAGTTTATTCAGGACAGGGCGCATATTCGCTCCATTGTGGCCCGCCACGCGATACAAGAGGGCTACACACCTTGCGTCCGCTGCATGAAGGAATATTTGACCTGAGTTCAGTGGCAGCGGAGGACGGGCGTTCCCGCCCGTCCAGCCGGGCGAGACGCCCGGCCTCCACCACGCCGGGGCTGGAACCGATTAGTTCTGTTTCATGTTGTCGTCGTGCTTCATGCTGTCGTCTTTTTTCATGTCATCTTTCTTCATGTCGTCTTTCTTCATCTGGTCTTTCTTGCTTTTGTCCGACTTCATCTTCTTTGATTTCTTACTGTTCTTCGCGCTGTCTTTGTCTTTGCCCATCTGATCGTTCTTCATCTGATCGTTTTTCGGTTGATCATTCTTCGTTTGGTCTTGCTTCATGTTGTCTTGCTTCGCGTTATCCTGGCTCATGTTATCGCCGGACTGGGCAAACGCCGCCAGTGAGACTGCCAGGAAACACATCGCCATCAGCCTGCACATCAGTTTCTTCATGGATCCTCCCGATCTTTTCATTTGAAAATTTAGTGGAACTTACGCCGTGGGCCTGAATGGGATGCAGGGGCAGACGTAAAGTTACAACGCCGGGAAGGTAGTTTGCGCCGGTCCGGCTAGGTCAATGAGGGACTGTCGGACATATGACATCTCCCTGCGCGATATTGGCTTTTCACTCCGGAGTTCTGCACCATGCACATACCACCGTTGCCATCATCATGGCGTAGCCAGCGGCATTCATCTCCGCGCGAATAATGCCCGGAAGGGAGGGTACGTCGAGTTTGCCGGCATTCGGAACTCCATACTCGAGGGCCTTGGGCAAAAGGCTGGCCAGCGTGTCCGCTACATACTGATAAAGCGGCGAGTCGTCGCGCCCGTCCACGACTGCCTCTAGGCGCATGTTCGGCACCGGCAAACCAGCGGCCTGGAATACCCGATGCAGGCGCCGCCCCAGATCAATGTGAGCCCCGGAGCGCCGCAGTGTCTCGTTCAAACAAGTGATCGTCGTCTTTGTGAGGCCATCGGGGCCCGGCGGTGTCTGGAACCACGGCTCAATGAACGCAACCACGCCGCCGGGACGAAGATATTTGGTGAGTTGCTTCAGCGCGGCCGCGGGATCAGCCTGATACATGAGCACCAGGCGTCCGACGATTGCGTCCAGCGGCGCGTCGGGATGGTAATGGGCGATATCGGAATGCACGAAGCTGACGTTATGGAATCGCGCCTCGATGGCTCGCTCTCGGGCATGCTGCATAGCATCGTGGTCGAGATCGAGGCCGATCACTTTCCCCTCCGGACCGACCATTTCCGCCAGCAGCATTGCCACATCACCGGCGCCTGATCCCAAGTCAAGGACAGTGGCACCGGCTCCAATGCCTGCGTCTTCAAAAAGCCGCTGCGTCATGGGACGCAGGAATTCGGCCTGGCGCGCCAGACGCGCATACTCCTGTGGCGACCGGCCCAATGCGTACTGATCGTGTGCGGCGCTCATGACGGCTCCGTCGATGAACCTTGACGTGCGGCGAACATCTTACGACAAAACAAGGAAGAAGAATCCAGACCAGGACAGACTCAGGGATGAATTACGGGCAAAACGTGGTGGTTGTCGCAATCAGGCGCTTACACTCATCAACCTCTGATTTCGCCCAGCATCAATGCGCCACCCGGGGCAGGCTCCAATGCCGCCAAACGCTGACCACGCGCAACAGGAAACACGCAACCGCCCCCACGACAGTCATGAAAGCCGGAGGCAAACGCAGCTTCAACCCGGCTACCATAATCGCCGCACCGGCTAGCGCAGCCGTCGCATAAACATCGGACCACAACACCGTCGGCACGCGCGAAAGCAAAATGTCGCGAACCGTGCCTCCGCCCACTCCGGTAATTCCGCCGAGCAAAATCGCGATAAAAGGCGGCATGTTGTAGTTCAACGCCTTGCCCGTGCCGGCCACGGCAAACAAGCCCAGTCCCGCTGCATCCGCAACCATAAGGTCGGCATAAGGGATTTGCCTGACAAAATCGTCCCAGCCAAAAACCAAAGCGGCCCCAGCAAATGCTGTCGCCGCGTATCGCCAATCACGCAAGGCCGCCGGCGGCGCCGCCCCGATCAATACATCGCGAATGATTCCGCCTGCCAGCGCCGTCGAAAAAGCCAGCACCATCAACCCTAGAAGATCGAGATTGGCGTCGATCGCCGCCATTGCTCCTTCCACGGCAAAGACAAAAATGCCGATCAGATCCAGAGCCACCACAAACTTGGCAGAGTCATATTTCATCCCCGCACCTCCTCGCGTTTCAGCTCAACAAACCGGTGCCGGCTTGCCAAACCATTTCCTGAGATTGACTCGGCGTCCCTTGAACTTCATCCGCAAAACCGAGAGCAACAGCATGGCAAGCGTAATTACGATCAAGCCGAAAGAAGCTGTCCGAATGCTTTCGGAGCGCTTGGGCAGCAGAGAAAATCGTCCGTACACAAATTCGATGTGCACCCAATAAACCAGCAAAGAAGTCTGCCCCAGCTGCACCAAAGGGCTGAATCCCCGGATCCCGGCTCCCCAGCGGCACCAGAAATAAGCAAATGAGAGAATGGCCAGCAGCAGTCCTACGCGGATAAGAAAAAAATTCGGGCTGGTATGCCAGAAATCGTAAACCGCGTAAAGCTGCGTGGGCCGGGCATCGAGCCGGCGGGCCAGTTGAATCAGTCCGGCCCCGGCTACACCGGCGACCGCGAAGGTCAGAATTTCCCGCTTTTTTACCCACAACAACAGAAATCCCACCGCCAAGCCGGCGAAGGCAAAGCCGCTCCAGGGAAAAATCGGAAACAGCCAGGCTTGCGGCTCGCCAAGATTGTGCACGCCGTTCGCATAACTCTCAATTGGCCACGGCAGAAATCTCGGCCGCCAGGTAGTCCACAAGGGTGGAGTGAAGAGCGCGATCCCCAGTGCAATGGCCCCGCTAACCACTCCTAATTTCAACTCCGTTACTTCGCGGTTCCATCTCAACACCACTCCGCACGTCGCGCCCATCAGCATAAGAGAAACGCCGATGGTGTTCAGAATATCCACGCGCAACAAGTCGGTCCACGGCGCCCAGGGAAACGCCAGCAAATATTCCTGTAGCCGGAAGAGCAGCCCCAGGCCAAAAATTTCCGCTCCCCGCTTCGTGGTTGTGTATGCGATTTGCGCAGGCAGCAGCCCCTTCGCCCGCAACTTTTCCGTGGTCAGCGCCAAAGAGACGCCGGCCAGAAATAGAAACAACGGCGCAGGCAGAGTGCCGCCGAGCTGCGACCACATAAAGAAGGTGGTCTTGCGAGCGTCGGTGTTCAGCCAGGAATCGTAGCAGTGGGTCTGAAACATCAGCACGCAGGCCAGGCCTCTCATCCAGTCCACATAAGCAAGACGAGCTGACTTTGGGGTTGCCATGAACGCGCTGCGCGGCATTCGGGTGGGCAGTATACGTCAAACCGCAAGTTACCTCTGAGTAACGTTACCGAAGTAGGGTCACCGTGCCTCGTGACTTCGGTGTTTTGACGCCCCGGAACCCTCGACATATCCTCGATCAGTTAACTTGCAATTATTGGAAGTTCTGCGCTGCTTGCGGAATTTACTGCCCAGCGCGGATCCCCCCGCAGGAGACGAAATGCAGGGTTTGAGTCGCCACAGTCAGCCAGGAGTTCGCGGGCCAGTCCATTCCACCGCAAATTCTGGTGGATTTTCGCTCATGGAGCTGATGATCGTGTGCTCGATCTTCATGATTGTTGGCGGAATCACGGCAATCTCTTTAATCCCCGCCTGGCAGCAAACCCGCATTACTGAGGCCTACAACACGACCTTGATGATCATCCGGCGCGCCCATGATGAAGCCGTGGCGGAACGCAGGATCTACGTGGTCAGCTTCAACAATACGGCTGTTCCTAATACTGTGACGGTCACGCAGAACGCACCCAACGGCCCGGTGCTGGTTTCCGGCGCGTTGCCGCCGGAAATCACCTACACAACTTTGCCAGGCATGCCGACCTCCAACGCGGCTCCGCCCACCACTCCGGATAGCTTCGGAATCGCCAGTTTTGCCATCGATCTGGACGTCAACGTTACCCCCGGCGTAAACACGATTTACTTTTATCCTACCGGCACTGCGCTCGATGGTGCTGGGAACACCAGCAACGGCGTCGTCTACATTGCCAGGACCGGCGACATCAACAGCGCCAGAGCCGTGACCATCTGGGGAGCGACCGGACGAATTCGGGGATGGCGCCTCTTCCAGACCGGCTCGCAATACAACTGGAGGCAGTTGTGATTCCTGCACAGGCATCTCGTCGTAACCGCAACCAGTGCGGCTTTACCTTGCTGGAAGTGCTGATCTCCATGGTCGTTATTACCATTGGATTGGTCAGCCTGCTCGCGGTATTTGCCACCGCCATGGCCGCCACCCAGGATGCGCAGGAAGATATGATCGCCAAACAGTTGGCTTCTGAAGCCATGGAAAGTATCGTCACTGCGCGTGACTCGGCCCAGATCACTTGGGCCCAGATCAACAACGTCTCAAACGGAGGCATCTTCGTGGATGGTGTGGCACCGATCAATCTTCCCGGAGCAGACGGGCTGGTTGGCACCGCCGACGACGCGGTTGCGGGTCCTGAAATCCTCACGTTGCCTGGCCCCGACGGAATTGTTGGCACGGCGGATGATCAGCAACTATCCCTGGCTAACTTCAGCCGGACTATCGCGATCACCCCAGTCATTTCCGGAGGCGCCACCACCCCCGATTTACGGACCGTAACCATCACGATCTCTTACATAACCCCACACTTTAAAGCCACGACTAAGACCTACGTGTTGAGTGACTACATTTCGCAGTACCGGTAGAGGCAACCGATGCATCGCAGACATCACAACCCGGCTCGCGGTTTCACTTTGATGGAGCTGATGATTTCGCTCGCCATCGGTATGCTCGTCATCGGTTTGGCGGTGCAGCTGTTCAGCCACGCTTTGAATGCCACCTTTATCGTATCGGAGCGGGCCCAGATGCAGCAGGACTCGCGCGCCGCCGAGGATATGATCGTCAACGACATCAGCCAGGCCGGATCAGGCCTGCAACCGGGCGGGATCGGGCTGGCGACCGGCACCGGCAAGTTTCCCGTTTACGGCTGTGACCAAGTCAAATGTTACGTCGGCGGCGGCGGCGGTTCACCCGCCGGCATCGCCTATCCCAACCAATACATGTACTGGATCGTGCCCGGTTATCAGATGGGACCGATCTTGCAGGTCGGGCAGCCTCCCACCGACGTCATCACTGTCGTCTACGCCGATCCGGTTTTCCTGCTGAACGAATACACGGTTGCGTTTGACAATCCCAGTGGTACGCAGGTGACGTTCAGCCCGGCGGCAGCTCCTCCACCAACTCCTCCGCAGGCCGTTAGCGACCCCGTTTATGGGCTCAAGGCCGGCGATCTGGTCCTGTTTCAAAATTCCACCGGCGGAGTGACCGCGCAAGCCATAGGCGAGGTCTCCACGACCGCGACCGGGGCTGGGCCTAATTATGTGGTCAATTTTTCTGATCCCGATGCCTTGGCCATGAATCAAACCGGGGCCACGGGCGGGGACTTGGCGCAGATCACCGGAGGTCTTAACACGACCGCCACCAGAATTTTTGCCATTACCTATTATGTCGACAACACCACTGATCCCAATCACTATCGTCTGATGCGCCAGGTGAACGGGCAAACACCGGCTCCAGTTACAGACAATATTTCCGGCCTCCAAATTACCTACGACACCTACGACAACTTCGGCAATCTGCAGGCCGGCGTCGGCACTCTCGGCGCAACGTCTCCCAACATGATTCGCAAGGTCAACCTCAAGCATTTGACCTTCCGCAGTGCTATGACCGGTGTGGTGGGATTCCAGGGGCTTGATATTCAGACCTCGGTCAGCGCCCGCAACATGAGCTTCGAGAACCGCTACGACTGACGGCCCCGCCATTGCGCATAACGATTCTTGATTGTGCTGATAAATACTTTTGATTTCCGTGGCGATTGCCCCCGCACGTAGAGTGAACCGTCGGATTTCCGAATCATCGGATAACTGAAAGGCCATCACTCATGCGAAGGTTTGCAGCAACTGGATTGCTGCTCTTACTTTCACTTTTCGCGCCCTTTTTCGCGTACTCGCAGACCAACGACGCCTCCGCCGCCCGCATCGCTCAACTGGAGCAGCGCCTTACCGACGCCCAGACCTCGGCCGACAATAGCTGGATGCTCACCAGTTCGGCCCTGGTCCTGATGATGACCGGGCCCGGCTTGGCGCTGTTTTACGGCGGACTAGTAAGAAAGAAAAATGTTCTGGGCACCATGATGCAGAGCTTTGCCCTCATGGCCTTGATCACCGTACTGTGGGCGTTTTTCGGCTACAGTCTTTGTTTTGGCTCGGGCAGCAGTTTTGTCGGAGGTCTGCACCACCTTTTCCTCCGCGGGGTGGGGTTGCAGCCCGAACCTGCCTACTCGCCCACGATCCCGCACCAGACTTTCATGGTCTACCAGTTGATGTTTGCCATCATTACCCCGGCCTTGATTAGCGGCGCTTTTGCTGAGCGTATGAAATTCAGTGCCATGGTGCTGTTCATGGTGCTCTGGTCGATTCTCGTATACGATCCGATGGCGCACATGGTGTGGGGCAAAGGTGGCTTTCTAAACGCTTCCCTGGGAGGACAGTTCCCTGCGCTCGATTTTGCCGGCGGAACAGTGGTGCATGTTACTTCGGGAGTGTCGGCTCTCGTGTGCGCGCTCTATTTGGGGAAACGCCTGGGCTATCCTCAGGAAGCCATGCCTCCCCACAGTGTGGTGTTGAGTTTTATCGGCGCCTGCCTGCTCTGGGTCGGCTGGTTTGGCTTCAATGCCGGAAGCGCACTGGGATCGGGCCCGCTGGCGACGAGCGCATTTGTCGCCACCCACTTTGGCGCCGCCGCGGCCGCCGTCGGATGGAGCGCTGCTGAATGGCTTCGCAACGGCAGGCCCAGCGCCTTGGGGGCGATTTCCGGCGCGGTGGCGGGCCTAGTCGCAATCACGCCGGCTGCCGGCTTCGTTAAGCCTATGCCCGCGCTGCTCATCGGTCTCATCGCCGGAGTCTTTTGTTATTTCATGGTTGCGGTCGTGAAAGCGCGTTTCGGATACGACGATTCCCTCGATGCTTTTGGCGTTCACGGCGCCGGAGGAACTCTGGGCGCGCTGTTGACCGGCATCTTCGCAGCCAGCGCGGTGAATCCCATCTTCAAGGATGCTCAGGGAAATGTTCTGCCCTCGGGGCTGCTGGAAGGCAACGCCCGGCAATTGCTCAATCAATCAGTTGCGGTATTAATTGCCTGGGGTTTAGCAATCGTCGGCACACTCATCATTTTGAAAATCGTCGATGTCACTGTGGGATTGCGCGTCAGCGAGGACGCTGAGATTCAGGGGCTCGATCTCTCACAGCACGGCGAAGAAGGTTATTTCTGGGAGGTTTCAACCTAGCGCGCGACGCGCACGCCACGGCGAGGAAGGATTGAAGCAGACTACATGACCAAAGTTGAAGCCATCATTCAGACCTCTAAGTTGGAAGCTGTAAAAGATGCGCTGCGCGAGATCGGCGTCGAAGGCATGACCGTGCTCGAAGCGCGGGGTCATGGCCGGCAGAAAGGTCATACCGAGGTCTACCGCGGCCGCGAATATACCGTGGATCTGCTCCCAAAAATTAAGCTGGAATTGGTCCTGGCCGACGACATGGTAGAGCGCGTCGTAAATGCGATTGCAACGACAGCTCGTACTGGCAAGATTGGAGATGGCAAGATTTTTCTTTCCCGTGTGGATGAAGCCATTCGCATCCGCAACGATGACCGCGGCGAACGGGCCCTGTAAAATCGCTTCTTCAATCCCCTCTCAAATTTGATCGCGAAAGTGGCTCTCGTGGTGCGTTTCGCGCGCGTCCTTTAGCTCGATCAACTTGTCCTGGCGTATCATTCCCTGAGGGCATTTTTCCCCGCATGAGAACGGAAGCGGCCACAACGCACAGCGCTTTTTGCGTCGTTGTGCTGGCGTTGATTCTGGCTCTACCGGCCTTCTTGCCCGCTGAGGGCAAGAAGCACAGCGTAGACCTGTCGTGGCAACCCGCCAAGGGCCACATGGTTGGTTACAACATTTATCGCGGCGTCAAAAAGGGCGGACCTTATGTGAAGATCGCCTCAAAGGTTGCCAGGCCGCCTTATCGTGACATCGCCGTAGACAGCCACCGGACCTATTATTACGTGGTGACGTCCGTCGATAAACGGGGACTTGAAAGCGCCGATTCGAAAGAGGTCAAGGCCAAGGTTCCATGAACAAGCAAAGCCACCCCGGTTCGCGCATTCTGGATTGACCCGTTCAGCCGGCCGTCTGATACTTGCCTCAGTCGAGTTGTTTCGTCACTCCTAACCCAGCAACATGGATGTCGATTGCAGCCAGCGCCGGATTTTTTCTGCAAGTCCAAGAGGAGAAATATTTTGCTCCCTCTCGCGAGAGTGTCATCTCATGACGCAGGCAGCACCAGTAGGAAGCTGTAGTTCCAACGAAATACGACCCGCGGAATCCGGTTGCGATCTAAAACCTGGTAACCCGAAGGGTGGTCGCAGTGGTGGAAACACGCAAGCCTAAGCTCTTGGCAGTCGACGACTCTGAGCAGAATCTGCAGTTAGTCCGTACTGCGCTCGAACCCTACGAACTGGAAATCCTGACCGCCCGTGATGCTGAATCGGGTCTGGAGATCTTCTCCCGGGCACATCCGAAGATTGTGCTGCTTGACCTCTTCTTGCCCGGCATCTCCGGACTGGAGGTCTTGGATCGCATTCTGGCGATTGACCCTGGGGTAGACGTGATCCTGATGAGCGCCCACTATTCGACGGACTCTGCCGTCGAGGCCATTCAAAAAGGCGCATGCGACTATCTGACGAAGCCGATCGATATAGGGAAGCTCCGCATTCGCATTAGCGCTTTATTGAGTGAGGCGGAGAAACGCCAGCGCTCCCTCCAGTTAGATCAGGCGCTCATCTCGGCCTTCCAGTTCGAAGGCATCATCGGGCGAAGTCCGCTGATGTTGGACGTGTTTGCAAAAATTCGCCGCGTCGCTCCTCATTTCCGCACCGTGTTAATCACCGGACCGACTGGAACTGGCAAGGAGCTGGTAGCGCGCGCGCTGCACGGACTCAGCCCCTGCGAAACCGGTCCTTTTGGAGTATGCAACTGCTCCGCTCTGGTGGAGACGCTGATCGAGAGCGAGCTTTTCGGGTATGTAAAAGGAGCTTTTACCGGCGCAGCTCAGGATAAAGTCGGGCTTTTTGAATACGCCGATGGCGGGACTGTTTTTCTGGATGAAATTGGCGAACTGCCACTCCCCGCGCAAGCCAAGCTGCTTCGCGTTTTACAGAATCAGGAAGTGCAGCGAGTCGGCTCGCCCATGCTTCGCGCGGTCGACGTGCGTGTTATCGCCGCCACCAACCGGGATCTGCGCGCTATGGTCAGTCAGGGCAAATTTCGCGAAGATCTCTTTTATCGCCTCGCCATGGTTGAGGTAAGTCTTCCGCGTTTGGTGGATCGCAAAGAAGACCTGCCCTTGCTGCAACGTCACTTCGTGCAAAAACTGGCCTCGCAGTATGGCAAGACCATCACCGGGCTTACTCGCCGGGCCCAGGCCCGCCTTTCAAGCTACAGCTGGCCGGGCAACATCCGGGAGTTGGAAAACGTGATCAGCAACGCTTGCATGATGGCGGAGGGGCCTGTGATCGACGTGAACGACCTTCCCCAGCCGCTACGCAGCGGCGAAAGCGCCGCCTCTTCAACCGACGATACTCTGTTGTCTCTCGAGGAAGTGCAGCGACGGCATGTGTTGCGCGTGTTGGAGCGGGTGAATGGCAACAAGGCCCGCGCGGCGGAAATTCTTGGCGTCAGCCGGGCCACCGTCTACCAAATGTTAGCCAAAATGAAGGCGGCCGCAAAAGCGGCCGGAACTGGTAGTTGAATTTGAAAAGAAGCGGGCGGCCCTCTCGGCCGCCCGCTTCCGGCAGGTTATTGCTGAATCGTCAGTACCAGATTGAGCTGATGCCCGGCATTTCCTCCACTTCCTGCCTGCGACGACGTCTTCACCTGGACCGTGTGGGAATGCGCAACCACGCCTGTGTTTGACACGGGCGATTGAGTTGAACCTCCGCATCCCGTCATGCTGAGCATAGCCAGCAGCACGAGGAGCAGTATGCAGAAGATCGAGCGGAACCGCTTCTTGCTATCCAGACCGCTCACCAGCACAAACCCAAACAGGCCGGTTGAGAGGTTGGTCCAAAACGGCAAGCCGGGCACGGTTGCGGGCGCCGGCGCAGCCGATGCCATGACATCCGCGGCAGCGCTCACCGTCAATTGAACCGTGGCCGGTCCACTGGCCAGGCTCACCGACGAAGGAACGAACTCGCAGGTGACTCCTTCGGGAAGGGTGCCGCAACTGAAGTTCACGGTTCCGGTGAAGCCTCCGGAGGGTGTTGCCTGGATGCTGAACACCGCCTGCCCTCCCGGCTGAATCGTCGCACTGGCGGGAGTTGCGGCCAAAGTGTAGTCCGGCGTCGCGCCGGTGACGGTTTGAGTAAGCGTGCTGCTGGTGCTGGCCAGGAAGTTGGTGTCTCCGGAATAACTGGCCTGGAACACGTGCGTTCCCGCAGTCAGCGCCGGCAGGACCAGGGTTGCATCCCCGTTTCCATCCACGCTTCCGCTGCCGACCACTGTGCCACCGTCCGTGAAAGTGACCGTGCCGGTGGGAGCCACTCGTGCCGAACCGCCAACTGTCGCGGTGAGCGTGACCGGCTGACCGTAGGACGACGGATTCGGACTCGAGGTCAGAGCGAGGCTGGTGACGGCACTATTCAGCAACACCGTCATGCCGGCAAAGTTGTACCCTCCGCCACTCATCACATCCAGGGCGCCGTCCCCGTTCACATCGGCGACGACAATACCGTAAGGCGTACCGCCGGCGGGGAATTCCGCGGCGGCGTTGAAGCTGCCGTCGCCATTGCCGGTCATAACGCCAACCATGCCAATATCATGTGCGGCGTAGACGACATCCAGCTTGCCATCGTGATTGAGATCGGCGAGAGCAACTTGTCCGGGCAGCCCTCCACCACAGCACGAGTTGAACGTGATCGGTTGGAATGTCCCGTCGCCATTGCCCAACGCGACCGCAATGCCGGCATCGGTCGTCAGAACCAGGTCCATCTTGCCATCACCGTTCACGTCGCCTGCGGCAACTGCGATCGGGTTTGCCCCGATTGAAAGGACGGATTCAGCCTGGAAAGTTCCATCAGCTTTGCCGGCGAAGATCGACAGGGTTCCCGAATCCGGATGCGGGACAAGTAGATCCAGGTTCCCATCGCCGTTGATATCGGCCGCGGCCATTTCCCATCCGTTGTCGCTCAGCGTGTAAGCTGAAGCTGCGAGAAAACCGCCGCTGCCATCGTTAAGCAGAACGTAAACTCCAGTTGGGAAGCCCACGACGGCAACATCGGGATGGCCATCGTGATTGAAATCTCCGGTCACAATTCCTGCCGAACCGCCAGGCGCGCCGGCGAAGGTCACAGGCGACTGGAAGGTGCCGTCGCCATTGCCAAGGAACAGATTGACATTGCCCGTGTTGAAATCTGAGGCCACGAAATCGAGCTTTCCATCGCCGTTGAAATCGGCGACAGCAGTATAGTTAAGCGCTCCGCCCGAACCGTAGTTCACGCCGGGCTGGAACGTCCCATTCGCGCCGCCTAAGAACACCGTAACGCCGGCGGCGGTGCCGTTGCTGAAGCCTCCGACAACAACATCTGGCTTGCCGTCGCCATTGAAATCGCCGGAAGCCATCCCCACGCTGTAGTCGCCGTACTGTGCCACCTGCGCCGGCTCGTAACAATCCGTTGCTGCGGCGAAAGTCCCATCGCTGTGTCCCTGAAGATAGGTCAGACCGTAGGTAAAGTTCCCATCATTTTGAGGAGCGATTAAATCCAGGACGCCATCGCCGTTGAAGTCAGCCATGACGAACGGTCCAGAGAGACTCGCTCCTAGGGAATAGCCAGTGGTCGCGGGCTGGAAACTTCCCGAACCATCGCCCAACAGAACCGTCACATCCCCGGGATAGACGTTGGCAACCACGATATCCAGCTTGCCATCGCCGTTCACGTCAACCAGTCGCACCGATTGCGGATCGAAGCCGGCCCATACCGATGTGCCCTGTGAAAAAACTCCACCGCCCTGCCCCAGAAAAATGGTGACCGTATCATTCGCACAGTCCGTCGTCACCAGATCGGGATGACCGTCCTGATTCAGATCGGCGATGGCGATCGTGCGTTGCGACCACTGGCAGGACCAGATCGCATTTCCAGAGAGCGGGACGCCCGGTTGAAAACCGCCCGCCCCGTCCGACATGAAAACTTCGGTATTGGTTACAAGATCAAGCTTTCCGTCGCCATCGACGTCCGCGAATAATGCTGCGCTGAACTTTTGCCCCGCAACTTGAGTTTGCACGGCGGCATTGAACGTTCCGTCGCCGTTGCCGGTCAAAGTTGAAACTCGCCCACTGATTCCGTCGGCGATAATCAGGTCGACGTTTCCATCACCATTCAGATCGGAAAGCATGACCGCCTCGGGATCCACGATTCCATCAACGTAGTTGGTTGGGCCGCTTAGCGTCCCGTCCGACGAGCCTAAAAATAGGCTGACCGAACCGTCATTCACCACCACCACATCATCGTTCGCATCCTTATTCAGACTTCCAACGTAGAGGCGAGTCACGCTGTCCAGCTGGATCGCGGTTGAAAACGATTGCTGAAAACTCCCGTCGCCCTGACCCAACAAAACCGCCAGCGTCGGATTGCCGCCGGAGCTGTCGGTGGTGATGACTGCAAGATCTTTCTTTCCATCGCCGTTGAAGTCTCCCGAGACGATGGATACCGGTATGCCCCCGGTCGAGATCTGCGGAGCAACAAGAAGGCTCTCATTCGCTCCAGGCGAGCCCAGATGGGCAATGGGCTTCATATGCCCGGAGGAAGTGCGCGCAACGGGAGCGACCTTCGGCGCCTGGGGATGGGTCGCGCGACGCTCCGTCAAAATCGCGGGCATGGTGGCGTGCGCCGTTTGCGTCTCCGCCGGGGCGTTGCCAACCGTCCCCACAAATATCAGCGAAAAAGCGGCCAGAAAGAATTTTCGCGTCGATCTCATTGCACTTCCTCCCCAATCGCACCGAATGGCTCACCGAGAGCCACTTAGGGAAGTGCAAGCGCCATGCCATAATAAGTCCTTTATAATCAGCGTCGTTTTAGGATGGGGTGTTTGGAATCTCGAAACTTGTCTGGAAATCAGACAGTGCCTTGACCGCCGGTCAGAGCGCTCAGGAAGGCGCGATCTGGGATTCAGATAGCAAGAATGGCTAGGGTGCAGGAAAGCGCCCGCTATTCAGCCTTCGTGTAACTTCGTGTCTTCGTGGTAGTAA
>Ga0335079_10003177_pt1 | contig 18978 bp, 18 predicted proteins | sample Lox_Sample_33_FD_206719 | JGI IMG/M metagenome (GOLD analysis project Ga0335079, IMG submission 206719) | Soil microbial communities from Loxahatchee National Wildlife Refuge, Florida, United States - Lox_Sample_3.3 | ecosystem: Environmental > Terrestrial > Soil > Wetlands | place: USA... | reverse complement strand
ACCATCAAACAGGATTACTACGAACTGCTGGGAGTGCCGCGCAAGGCGACACTCAAAGAAATCCGGGCTTCTTACCGCAAGCTTGCGCGGAAATATCACCCCGACCTAAATCCCGGCGACAAATCTTCCGAAGAAAAATTCAAACAGGTGCAGGAAGCCTACGACGTTCTTTCCGATTCCAAGAAGCGCCAGATGTATGACCAGTTCGGGTTCTACTCCGAAAATGGCCCCGGCCCGGCAGGCGCTCCGGGACCCGACCCCAATTCGCAATTTGATTTTGGCGGATTCGATTTTGGCGGCTCGGGGGGCACGAGCTTTCGCGATCTATTCAGCCAATTTTTCCAGGGCGGCGGGGGCGGGGGCGGAGTCGAGGGACCGGTGCGCGAACCGGGCAGCGACCTCGAGTATCGAGTTGAAATCGGATTCTGGGACGCAGTGCGCGGAGCCGTGAAGAAAATTACAATCACGCGGCTGGATGGCTGCCCGAAATGCCACGGCACGGGCGCGGAAGGAAATTCGCAACAAGTGTGCCCGGAATGCGGCGGCACCGGGCAGACGACGCGCGCAAGCGGCAACATGCGCTTCAATATGAGTTGCCCGCGCTGCGGCGGCACGGGGCACCTGCGAACAATGTGCCGCACATGCCGCGGTGAAGGCCGCGTGCAGAGATCGGAAACTCTCGAAATTCGCATTCCGGCAGGCGTGAATACAGGCTCGCGCGTTCGCGTGGCGGGCAAGGGGAATGCGGGCACGCTCGGCACTCCGCCGGGTGATCTTTACATCGTTCTCGATGTGCAGCCGCACCCTTACTTTGAGCGGCGCGGCAATGACATTTACACGCGCGTGCCGATTACCGTGAGCGAAGCCGCGCTCGGCGCAAAGATTGAAGTGCCGACGATCGATGGCCGCGCGATGCTACGAATTCCTCCGGCTTCATCGAGCGGGCGACAATTGCGACTGCGCGAAAAGGGAGTATCCAGCGTGAAAGCGCCGGGCAAGCGCGGGGACCAATATGTTGAGCTGCAAGTGGTGGTGCCGGACGCGGTGGACGAGCGCGTGCGGGACCTGCTCAAAGAGTTGACCAAACTCGCGCCGGAAGATCCGCGAAAGGATTTATTTTCACGCGCGGGCGTGTAAGGAATATCAGCAATGGCTGCCAGAGCAAAGAAAAAGGCGCGAGTGGGTTACATGATCAGCTCCGTCGCCACACTTTATAAGATCCATCCGCAAACACTGCGGCTTTACGAGCGCGTCGGATTGCTAAAGCCATCACGCTCGCAGGGCAACACACGGCTTTATACGGACATGGACCTCGAACGGCTTGAAGTAATCTTGAACCTGGCGCGCGAAATGGGAGTGAATCTCGCGGGCATCGAAATCATCCTGAACATGCGCGACAAAATGCACGGGATGCAGCGGCAGATGGAGCAATTCATGCGATTCGTGCAAAACGAGCTGGCGCCCGTGGTCCGATCAGCGCAAACAAAGCCATCGCGCGAAGCCATCATACGAATCGGACCGCCGCGTTCGTTTCGAGTGCACAAATAGCGGGTGATTCCTCTTAAACCTCAGAACTTCGCTTCGATTAATTTCAAAAGGGCAGTGAGGGTGTGATTTACGGGCGTGGGCACTCCAAGCTTTCTGCCGCGCTCGACCACATATCCATTCAGCGAATCGATCTCGGTGTGCTTGCCGCGGGCAATGTCTTGCGCCGTGGATGACGTGACCGGCCCCATTTTCAACCCAAACTGGATGAGGGCTTCGAGGAGATCTTTTTCCCTGCGCTCGCGCGACGGCGATGGTCTCGCGCGCGGCGGCAAGGGTAGTCTCGCGGCTCCAATCGTTTTGCGCCACCGAGCCATAACCCACCTGTGCGATGGCGCTCGTTGTATTGAGCGCGCAATTGAAAACGAACTTGGTCCACAAGTCCACCTGGATTTTCTCTGATATTTTGCACGCGACGCCCGATTTTTCAAACGATGCCGCGATGCGCTCCAAATCCGCGCGGCGATTCGCCGGGCCGCCGATCGCAAGGTCGCCACGCGCTGCATGCTTGATACACCCGGGTTCCGGCACCGACGCGGCAACATAGACCACTGCCGGAAGCGCCGGGATGCCCGCAGCCTGAAGGCGCTCCGCATTATCCACACCATTCTGCAAGCTGAGGACGACAGCGCCGGGTGCCAGGTGTGGCAAGAGAGTTTTCGCCACGGATTCCGTGTCAATCGTCTTCACGCAGAACAAGATCAGCTCGGCATTCGCCACAGCCGAGACATCTGAGGATGCCTCCGCGCGAATCGCTTCCTGAAATTTGGCGCTATCAATGAAAAGCCCGCGCCGCGAAATCGCTTCCGCCGTCGAGGGCCGCGCGATAAACATCACATTCGTGCCCGCGCGCGCAAGCATGCCGCCGAAGTAGCCGCCGACCGCGCCGGTGCCCATCACGGCAACGCGTTTGTATGGATGAACATGTGGGGCGGAAGCGGGCTCGGGCATTTGAGGAGTCTCCCTGGACGGTCAGACCGTGAGCGCGCGGATGAGTCGATCCGCGTCGCGATCCGTATTGTATAGATGTGGAGCGATGCGCAAGGCCCCTTCGCGCAAACTGACGAATACGCCCGCCTCAGTCAACTTCTTGAAAAGCTGCGGAGTATTCTCACTTTTGCGCGCCGCCACGCACACATATTGACCGCGCGCGCGCGCATCGGCGGGACTCGCGAGGACGCAGCGGTCGATCGGCAGCCGCTCGATAACCTGTTCGCAAAATGCGCGGCAATGATCCCATACAGTTTTGACGCCAATGCGCAGCAAGAATTCGAGCGAGGCTTCGAGCGGCGCAAGATTGAACATGTTGGAAGTTTCCGGCATGTCCCAGCGGCTCGCGTCCTTCTTAAATTTCACCTCGCCCGATGAGAGGCGCGTGAAATCCGACGCGCTTTCGAGCGCGCCCCAGTAGCCCGAATCCGGCTGCATTTCCGCGGTGCGATCGCCGCGCGCCCAGAAGAATCCGGTGCCATAAGGGCCGAGCAGCCATTTGTACCCTGAAGCCACAACAAAATCCGCGCCAAGTTCACCGATGTTCATCGGTACCGCGCCGACGGACTGCGCTGCGTCAAGCAGCAGAAGCGCTCCAGCAGCATGCGCAGCCGCCGCGAGCCTGGGCGCGTCGCAAAGCGCCCCGTCGTCAAAGCGCATGTGGCTTGTTGAAATCAGCCGCGTGCGAGGAGTGATTGCGGCGATTAGATCGTCCGTTGTGAGGAAGCGCTCGCGCGGCTGGACGACCCGTACGCGCAATTTGCCTGCTTCCTGCAACGGCACCCAGGTTGCAAAGTGCGCGGGGAATTCGCCTTTGGCGATCAATACCTCGTCGTCCGGTTTCCATTTCAAGCCGTGCGCGACAGCCGCCATGCCGGTGCTGGCGCCGGTGGTGAGGGCGATATCTTCCGGCTGAGCACCGATCATTTGCGCAAGCAATGCGCGCACACGGCCGGGCAAGCCGAAGTAAGCCTCTTCGGGCATCTTGTGCGGAAACTTTTTCCATTCGAGCGAATTTTGCGCGGCGCGGATCGCCGCTCGCGGAAGCGGGCCTTGACCCGCCACGTTCAAGTAAGCGACATCCTCGAATTCAAACCATTCCGCGCGAAAGTTGGTTGCCATCGCGTTTTCTGTTTTCATGATTCTTCTCTCGGCGCGAACATGTCCGCGCCCTCCTGCGCCTCATAATCATGAATCGCGCGCCAAATCAAAAGCGCCAAAATGTCTCGCAAAATTTATGGAGCGGGCCAATTTGGGCAGGGCCGGAATCGCTAATTCCGCCAGGCTAAAAATGGTCGCGAAGCTGCCGGAATTGCGCCAGAACCAGCAGGCGTCCCGTGCCCGATTGCAACTCTTCGTGTTCGAGCGTCCAGGTATCGTGGTGCGGAATAAACACCGCGTTCAGCCCCGCCTGTAGGGCGGGGTTGATGTCACTGCGGGGACTGTTGCCGACCATCCACCCGTGTGACTTCACGATTTTGTGCGTGTCCACGAGGCCCGAGTAGGTAGGCGCATCCTTTTCGCTAACAATTTCAATCGCGGCAAAAAATTTCTGCAGGCCCGAACGCTCGACCTTCCCCGCCTGCTCCACCGCCTGACCTTTTGTGAAGAGGATCAGTCGATGGCGCCCCGCCAGGTAATCGAGCGTATCCGGCACGCCTTCCATCAACTTCGGCGGAATCTTTTCGAGCCCCGCGACGAGACTTTTTATCTGCTCGACCGTGCGCCGCTGCGCCATCTGTCCGGCAAGCTTCATATATGTTTCTTCCAGCGACCGGCCAAAACTCTGCACGCCGTAGCCATGCTGGCGGATATTGCGCCGCTCGGTTTCGTTGAGTATTCGCCGCGAGTACTCGCGGGAATAGCCGAGAGGCTCGGCGAGCGTGAGGAATTCCTCGATCGTCTGCTCGAAGAAAACATTGTTTTCCCAGAGAGTGTCGTCCGCGTCAATCAGAAGAGTCAAGCGTGGCATGAAACATCAATTGTAGCGCGGTGGAGGGCAGCGGCGCGACATCCGCGTGGCCGGTGCGCTTCAGGCGCTTTTCGGCTGGCCCGCGGCGAGCTTTTCCAGAATGCCACGCGCGATGCGTTGCGCTTCGCCATAGTGGGTCAAGTAGGTCTGAAACTCGCGATTGATCTCGGTGGCTTCATCCGGCGCCACCTTCACGCGCAGCATCATATCTCGCATGCGCACTGGATGCGGGAGCAACGCGTCTTCGGAAAGTTCTTCGAGCGCGGTCTTGGGATCAAATCGGTCCATCACAACCTCTCTTTCCCGCTTCAGCTGGTGGGCTCGCAAAAACCCGGCACAGCCACAAATGCAATTCTATTGCAATTCGACAAATCATTTGGTGAATCTTGCTGGGAAAACCGCCGGAAAACGATCAATCCTGCGGCAGGAATTCGTATTTCTCAATACGGGCGGCGATGCCGGCCTGCTCGGATCGCGGGTCCACGCGAACTACCAGCCCGCTGCACCGGATTTGCACGTCGGTGGCGAGCGTAATTTCCTTCGGGAGCGTCAGAACAAACTCGATCTTGGAGCCGACTTCAAAATTTGATTCGGAAACGAAATAAAGGCCGCGAAAGCTGACGTCGCGAGTTTCGCCCTGGCGTTTCAATCGTTCTCCGCCTGCTTCTTGAATTGTGATGGGCAGCGCCATTGTGAATCGTCTTGAAGCGCGGCGCTCGGAATTCGTTTCCACGATCCCCCCTGGGTAAGGTGCGGCAGCTGGCCCCAAGCTAGCATCGAAGTAACTAAATCGCAATCAGAAAGAGGTACTAGCCCGCACCGGGAGTAAAATGGAAACGTTGAAACGTGCCGTGCCGCACACCGACCCCAAAGCCGATTGGCTGCCACCGTCTCAACGCCTCAAATTGGAGCGGCGCCGCCACCCGCGCGCATTGCTTTCACTGCCCGTGCGGCTTCGCTGGCTCGGGCCGCTCGGCCTTGAATCGGAATTTTTGGAGACGCTTGATGCCGGGCGTGGTGGGCTGCTGGTCGCATGTCACGAGTCGCGCGAGGAAGGCACACTCGTCTGGGCGACATTTCCTTTTGACTCCGGCGCTTCCGATGCGGAACCTGAAACTTCGGCGCACGTCGCGCGCGCGAAGACAACGCCATCGGGCGGGCATCTCGCGGGAATCGAATTTTCCGATCCCAGCAAGCCGGAGCAACGAGTGGGGGTGCCTCAACTGCCGGCGAATGCAGCGACCCGGAATCTACACAGTGGGCCGGATCGCAGGCGTGAATCACGAAATCAATTGGCGCTGCTAATTCGCGTTCGCGGCGCCGATCCCTCATGGCCGGACGACGCCATGACCATGGACATTTCCCGAAGAGGGCTGCAATTCTGCACGCTGCGCGTTTACGAGCGTGGGGAAATCGTCACGCTCACATTCCCGCGCGGTACGTGGAATTCTAAGGGCCACCGCCACGCCCGAGTTGCCAGGATTACGAGTCATCCATCCGATCCGCGGCTTCGAAGCATCGGCGTGGAATTTCTTTCCTGAGCAGGCGGCGCACGCTACACTTTCCGTCTCACATCGTGACGCAAACACAGACACATCGCAGCATAAGCATCGCCGGCCCGGCAGGACGCCTCGAGGCCCTGCTGTGGAATCCGGCGCGGCCCGATCTGTCCGCGGGCCCGCCGATTGCCGCTGTCGTGTGCCATCCGCATCCGCTATTCGGCGGCACGATGCACAACAAGGTGGTCTATCAAATTGCGCGCACGATGGACCGCCTGGGAATTCCGTCGCTGCGCTTCAATTTTCGCGGAGTGGGGTTGAGCGAAGGCAAACACGATCGCGGAACCGGTGAACAGGAGGATGTCCGCGCGGCGCTTGATTTCCTTGCGGACGAATTTCCGCGCATCCCGCTGGCTGTTGCGGGATTCAGTTTCGGGTGTGTGGTGGGACTGCGCGTTGGGTGCGGCGATGTGCGCGTCTCGGAGCTGATTGGCCTCGGCGCTCCGGTGAACAATTCCGACCTGACATATCTGAGCGCGTGCGGCAAGCCAAAGCTTCTGCTTCAGGGAGAAAACGATCAGTATGGCGCGCCCGCGAAACTTAAAACGCTTGTGAAGTCATTTCCTGAGGCGATGCAGCGCGTGACGCAGGTCGTGGTTGTTCCGGGCGCAGACCATTTCTTTGCGGGTCATTTGGAGGAAGTGGACGCGGCGCTAACGTCCTGGCTTATCTCGCGCTACCCAGGGCTGGCAGAAAAATAATTCGGGGGCTGCGTGGCCTCACGCGCCTTCGCCGCGCGAGAAAAGCCACGCGAATTGCTCCGCATCCAGCAACGGCTCGGCAAAAAGCCTTGCGTTTGCGCGGACATGCTCTGCCCGGCTCATCCCCACAAGTGCCGAGGTCATACCCGGCACCGAGCGCGCGAATTGCAACGCGCGCTCCGCGTCATTTTCCAAACCGATTGCCTTTGCGACAAAAGCCGGCAGTTTCCGCGCCATGCGCCCTTGCAACAATGCCGCGCTTCCAATGAGGTGAATGCCAAGCGCCCCCGCCGCTTCCACCATCGTCACGGGCTTATCTTCGAGTTCCTGATTTGGCAGCGTCAGTGCTTCCGTCATCGCCAGATTTACTGGCAATTGCACGTATCGGAAATGGTGCGCTTCGCCCGCGATTTCGCGCGCCATGGCTTCGACGGCCGCGAGCGAAATGTGCTCCGGCGAATCCGGCGGCACGCGGAAGCCATTCCACGTTGCCATGCCATACGCGCAAATTTTCCCTGCGGACACCATCGATTCCGCCCACATGAACGCCGCGCCCAATCGCGCAAGAAAATCGCCGCGCGAAAGTTCGCTCAACTGCGTTTCGGGATTGTGCAAATAAAAGACGTCAAGGCAATTGACACCCAGATTGTGCAGGCTTCGCTCGAGCTGATCCGCCAGATAGCGCGGCGCCATCGAATGGCAGCCCGCGGCTATTTCGTCGGCTTTCAGGATTCCGCGCGCGATAAATTCCTTCTCGAAATATGCGCCCGCGTCCGGAGGCATCGCCCCATCCGGCGTTAGGAATCCCGCCTTCGTGCAGAGAAGAATTTCCTCTCGCTCGTAACCGCGCCGGCCAAGTTCCGCAAGCGCCGCGCCGATGCTCCGCTCGCTGCGCTGCAGGCGATAGTTGATCGCCGAATCCACCACATTGAAACCCGATTCCATTGCCGCAATCACCGCTTCCGTGTATGCGCGGTCCGTCGCTTCATCTGGATTGCCGAGATACGTCCCGATGCCAAGCGTGGAAACGGCAAACTGCTGTTGCGGCTGAAGGCGGTCGCTCTTCTGAGCGGCGGGGTCCGCAATCATTCGGAAATGTGTTTCGTTTGTGCGGCCGGCAAATCGTTTCGCATATCGCTGCGTTCCCTCAGCAGTTGCGTGGCGGCTCATGATCAGAATGTCCTTGTAGGTCGCGGCAGTATAGCAGTGTTGGCTTGGTTGCTTCTCAAAGCGGCTACGACTTCTTTCCCGAATCGCGTTTTGGTACCGCTCGCTTTAAGACGGTCGCATCCGTTGCCAGCAGTCGCGCACATGCGCGGACCATGCGGCGGATTGGCCACTCCTTCTCCTTGTAAAAGATCTCGCCTGCGCGCGGCTTCGAGTAAAACCATCTCGCGATCATCGACAGGTGATCCGCAAGGGGCTCGGCTGAATCCGGCGATGGCGGCTCGCTCAATCGCTCGCGAAGAATCTCTTCCGCCGAGCGCGGCTCGGCCGTCGGTCCGAATCGCAACAGGAATGGTTCCGCGATTCGCGCGCATCGCACGATGAATACCGCAATCGTTTCGGGCTCCACGGCGCGCTGCATAATCACCGCGTCGAGCCGGTCGATGGGACGCGCCAACTCGGGCAATCCGCGCAGCACCTCACTCACCTTGTCCAGCCGCTTGTGCACCGCCGCGGCCTTTTCAAAATCCATTGCCTCGCTCGCGGATTCGCGCTCGCGTTCCAGTTCCGCCTGTAACGACCCACCGACTGTCGCAAGAAAATCCACCACACGGGTGGTTTCGCTCGCGTACTCCTCAGCCGAGCAGCCGGCAAAACACGGCGCAAGGCACATTTTCATTTCGGAATAAATGCAACCGGGAAAAGTGGGATCGCGCCTGATTTTTATCTGGCACCGGCGAATCTTGAAGAGATTGAGAAACTCCGACGCAAATGCGTCCGCCGCGCGCCGGGATGGGAATGGGCCAAAATAAAATCCACCTGCGGGCCGCCCACTTTCATCCGAGCGAATCCGCCGCGTGACGTAGCACCGCGGGTACGCGTTCGCGAGATTCACTTTCAGCAACGCGGGCCAACGCATTCGAAGCCGCGCGTAATATCCACGCGGGTCAACGCGGCGCGCGTGTTGCCACAGCACATAAGCTTGCTCGAATGGCGAGCCGGTCAACCGGTAACGCACGCCTGCCGCGAATTGCCGCAGGTCGAGCCTGCGCGCGGCAGCCGGATCGGCTGCCAAATCGCGCGGTCCCAATAATCGCATCATGCGCATACGCAAATCTGCGGTGCGAATCAGGTGGGGGCGCGCATTCGCCAGATCCGCGCGCGGCTCTATCTGCACCACCGCAGGCGCGGGAGGCAGTGCAGAGAAAAATTCCGCATCGCGCGCGGGATCAAATGCCGCGCCTACATCCAGCTCCATCATGTTGTAGAGAATACACCGCAGAAGGGCGGCGCGGAGCGCGCCAGTGCACCTGCGCGCCAATGATCATCGATCAATAGGACTTCAGCACCCACGCGGCAATCACCAGCCGCTGAATTTCGCTCGTGCCTTCGTAGATTTCCGTGATCCGCGCGTCGCGATACATTCGCTCGACGGGATATTCCCGGCTGTATCCGTAGCCGCCGTGAATTTGAATCGCCTTGTGTGTCACACGCGTGGACATTTCGCTGGCAAAGAGTTTCGCCGTTGCCGCTTCCATCGAATACCGCGCGCCCGTATCCTGCTTCCAAGCCGCCTTGCGAATCAGCAGTCGCGCGGCATCAATTTCCGTCGCCATGTCCGCCAGCATGAATTGAATCGCCTGGAACTTGGAAATGGGATGCCCGAACGCCATGCGCTCTTGCGAATATTTCAGCGCTGCTTCAAACGCGCCCTGTGCGATCCCGCACGCCTGCGCCGCGATGCCGATTCTTCCACCATCGAGCGTCGAAAGCGCGACCTTATATCCTTCGCCCTCATTGCCAATACGATTCGCCACCGGTACCGCGCAATCCGTGAACGAAAGCTCCACGCACGCCGTCGCATTGATCCCAAGTTTCTTTTCTTCTTTGCCCACGGCGAACCCCGGCGTCCCCTTTTCCACGACGACGGCCGTGATTCCCTTCTCGCCTTTTGCGGGATCGGTGTTTACGTAAACAATCGCCGCGTCAGCCGCGCCGCCATTCGTAATCCAGGCCTTCGTGCCGTTCAAAACATACTTGTCGCCCTTCAAGACGGCCTTCGTTTGCAGCGCTGCGGCGTTTGACCCCGCCTGCGGCTCCGTAAGCGCGTAGCAACCGATTTTTTCGCCGCGCAGAAATGGCGCGAGGAATTTCTTCTTTTGTTCGTCCGTCCCGAACCGGTAGACCGGATCGCAATAAAGCGAGTTCTGCACGGAAAGAATCACGCCCGTAGAAGCGCAAACGCGCGAGATCTCCTCAATCACAATCGAATACGCAACGTGATCGAATCCCGCGCCGCCATATTCTTCCGGAAACGCCACGCCCGTAAGCCCCAGCTCCGCAGCCTTGCGAAACGTTTCGCGCGGGAAGTGACCCGTTTCATCCAGCTCGCGCGCCAGCGGCTTCACTTCTGAATTTGCAAACTCGCGTACGGTCTGCTGCAGCAGCCGTTGCTCTTCGTTCAGTTCCAGGTCCACGGACTCTCCCCTCGCGCCTCGTCTATCCTTCGACCCGCGCGCGGCCCGAGCATTCTACCGTGCGCCACTCACCCTGTCAGCCAGTGAACGCGGAAGCCGCCGCGGCATTTTTTCCTCGGCCCTATCCAACCGCCAACCCAGCTTGTGCGTCAAACCTACCTGAACCTTTCGCTCAATCAGCAAGCAGGTCGGGACTCCCCGCCGTCCCCTTTTACAGGTCGCTCAACGAGGTATAATTGCCGTCCATGTCTCTGCGGATCATTTCGGCCCCAGTTTCACGAAAAAATTCCCTTCCGGGGCGTTCCAGCACCCCGCGCCTGGCCGTACCCTGGCAGCAAGGTGCCGCCAACCGCGTTTGGGAGAATTTCTGCTCCGTGTACTTTTTGCCGCCCGCTCCCCGGGAATTCGCTGAGGGTGCCAATTTCCGTGGTTGCTCGATTGAGGGCCGCGTTCCTCGCCGCCCGGTTCTCACCTCCCTCATTTGGCATGCTCTCGCGGCCGCGTTGCTTATTCAGTTTGGCAGCTTCCTTTGGACCCCTATCCGTGTCGCGGCCATGCCTGATTTCGAACTTACGTGGTCCGGCCCGGTGGAGGATTTGCCCTTGCTCTCCCCAGACGGCTCCCCCAAGAAGGTGACTTTCCCCGGTGACCCTGCAAAGCCCTTGCCTCGCCGCGGCGCCGATGCATTCCATCCGCGCCAAACCATAATTTCCGCGCCGAAAGTGCCGACGCATCCGCGCCAAACTCTCATTCAGCCTGACATGCCGCCCGTTGCACCGAAAATCCTCCCGCCTCTGCCCAACATGGTCGTTTGGCAGGCGGACGAGCCAGCCCGGCCAAAGCAGCAGATGTCCGCACAAGAATTTGCAAAGATTCATCCGAACCAGCCGATTCCGCGGCAGGACAGGGACGTCGCTGTGCCGGAACTCCCGAACCAGGAGCGGAATCCCGCTGACATCAATATCGCCGCGCTTCCCGAGCCGGCGCGCCCGGCTCTGCGGATCAACTCCGGCTCTTCCACGATCTCTGCGACGAAGAAAATTCGAGCCGCCCCTTCCTCTGCCGATGCTCCTCCGGATGTGGCCGTCGGTAACAGCAACAATCAGCGTGTGATTGCGCTTTCGGCATTACCGGCGAATGTCCCGCCCCCGCCACAGATGCCCGCTGGAAATCTTTCTTCGCGTGTATCGATTTCACCGGATGGAACGCAGCCCGGCGTTCCGGGCGGATCGCCAAACGGTACGGCCGGCAATGGCGGTGCGGGCGGAAACTCCACAAGCCCGGGCGGCAAGGGCAATTCGAATGGCGGGGGCAACGGGTCAACATCCGGAGTGAGTATTTCCGGCGGCAACCCTAAGAGTTCATCCGGCACGTCTGGCCTTGGCGGCAACCCTTATTCGCGGAACTCACTGCCTCCCCTGCGCATCACGCCCGGCGTGGCAGCTCACACAACTCCTGGTAACCCGGCGCCGCCCTCTCCCAAACCCGCTGATGCTTCTGCGAGCGGGCGCCTGCAACCCGGAGAGACACCCGAACATATTTTCGGCGAACGCACGTTCTACACCATGCATGTAAACACGCCGAATATTTCCAGCAAGATGGGAAGCTGGATTCTGAATTTCGCCGAACTCGATGACGACGGCGGCGCTGCTGCGATTGTCCGCCGACAGGACGGCAAGCTTTCCGGCCCGATTCCCACGCATAAGGCGGACCCGCGCTTTCCGCCCGATCAAGTGAAGGCGCGCATCGACGGCGAAGTCGTGCTTTACGCCATCATCCGCGAAAGTGGTTCGGTCGATAGCATCCAGGTGCTCCGCCCGCTTGACCCCGTCCTCGATGCGAATGCGATGGAGGCCCTGGCGCAATGGAAATTTCAGCCGGGCTCGCGCAATGGAGTGCCCCTCGCTCTCGAAGCCGTGATCCACATTCCATTTCACACGACACGCCCTGACTAGGAACTTTTCGACCTGCGTAATCCACAGCCACGCAAACTTTCCACAGCCGCCGCAGCTTGCGCCCAACCGATTCCGCGCCTATCCTTGATTCATGGCGCTACCCGATTGCCCGAAGTGCGGCGGCACCGGCTATAAAATTCTCGAAGGCGATGCGGAGCTTTCGCCAGCCATCGCACGCGTCCCCGAACTCGCCGCCCGCGCGGCGGCCGCGAATGGCGAGCGCTCCTTTGTCGTATCAAGAGACGCCAAGCCCGGTGCATCGGCGGGACTCCCTCGCATCGCCGTACTTTGCGATTGCGCAGCATCTGAGCGCGCCACTCGCGCGCTCCAGCGCGCCCGCATTCCTGTGCGTTACGAACACTGCGACTTCGATAATTTCGAGACCGACGTTTATGACGCCGTGCCGGATGCTCCCGCCTTCAAGCGCAGCCTCTCGCAGGCCAAGCTCGTCGTGGAAGGCTTTGCCCGCGATTACCCACTTACCCTTGATGCCGGCCTGCTCCTGATCGGCCCATGCGGCGTGGGCAAAACTCACCTGGCCGTCGCGGTACTCAAACAACTTGTGCGCCGCGGCCACGAGGCGCTTTTCTACGACTATCGCGAGCTCTTGAAGGAAATCCAGGCGAGCTACAATCCCGATAACCCGATCACCGAGTCGCGCCTCCTGGAACCCGTGCTCTCCGCCGAAGTCCTCATGCTCGATGATCTCGGCTCGAGCAAGCCTTCCAACTGGGCGCTTGAGATGATCGGCCACATTCTCACCACGCGATACAACGAGAAGCGCGTCACTCTTCTCACCTCGAATTATCTCGACGCGCCCGAGCCTTCCTACGCCGACGACGCGCGCGATGCCACAACCGCGCTCGCGGAATCTTCGGTTTTACCAGGCGCGGAAGGAGGCCCGGACGATTCCTTCGCCGCGCGCCGCGCCGGACGCGCTCCTCGCAAGCCCGTTAAGCTGCCGAGCGGCGAAGCCATCCGCATTGCGCGCGAAGACACGCTCGGCGAACGCATCGGCCAGCGCATCCGCTCGCGCCTCTACGAAATGTGCCGCACTGTCGAGATCACCGCGCCCGATTTCCGCCGCGAAATCCGCAAGGCCTCCGGCCTGCGCCACTAGACAGCCGCTTTACTGCGTCTCTTTTTCGCGACAATTCGCGCCGCTCCGCCCACTTGACAATCGCAAAATCTTTCCCTGATAATTAGACATGCGTCTAATTAGATGAGGCCCTAATTTATGGCCGGTCCCAAAACGTTCAAAGCCATCGCCGATCCCACCCGCCGCGAAATCCTGGCGCTCCTGCGCCACGGCGAGCGGACGGCCGGCGAATTGGCCGAGCGCTTTGATATGACCAAGCCTTCGATGTCGCATCACTTCGCTGTTTTGAAGGGTGCGGGGCTCATTTTTAGCCGCCGCGAAGGCCAGCAGATTTGGTATTCGCTGAATACCACCGTTGTCCAGGACCTTCTGGCCTGGAGCATGGATTTGTTGGGCAAAAGCCCGCGGAATGGGAGTAAGAAGCGATGAAGCGAAACTATTTTCTCGTGGGATTTGTGATTCTGGCCGCCATGCTTGTGGCAACGGCAATCGTATATCCACGCGCGCCGCAACTCGTGCCAACCCACTGGAATATTCAAGGCGTCGTGGACGGGTACAGCAATAAATGGACGTTGTTTGTCACGACCCCGGCGGGCATCCTCGCCATCATGGGTTTGTTTGCCGCGTTGCCGTGGCTTTCTCCGAAGCGATTTGAGGTGGATACTTTTCGTTCGACGTATCTCTACATCATGATCGTAATCGTCGGCATGATGGCCTATTTTCACGCGCTCCTGCTTTGGGCCGCGATCAAAGGACCGATGGACATGAATCGTTCCATCACCGCCGGTGTGTGTCTTCTCCTCGCGTTGCTCGGCAACGTCCTCGGAAAAGTGCGCCGCAATTTCTACATCGGCATTCGCACGCCTTGGACGCTTGCAAACGAAACTGTGTGGAATGCAACGCACCGCCTCGGGGGAAAAATGTTTTTCGTCTGCGGCGTGATAGGGTTTGTCCTTGCCCTTTTCCGGGCGCCGTTTTGGTCAGTGATGGCAATTCTGGCTGCCGGCGCACTCGTTCCCGTTGTCTACTCGCTCGTCCTGTACAAGCAGCTCGAGCGGCGAGGCGAAGTCTAATGTCTTATTTGGCCGAAAGGTTGGAACCGATGATTCGTTTGAAGAAGATGTTGCTCATTACTGCGATGCTTTCTCTTGCTTGCGCCGTCGCAGCGTTCGCCCAGCAACCCGCCGCAGCTCCGGGAATCACTGGCACATGGCTCGGCACGCTCGACACTGGCGCGCTCAAACTTCGAATCCAATTCCATATTATAAGCGGCCCCACCGGACTGACCGCAACCATGGACAGCCTCGACCAGGGTGCGAGGGGCATCCCCACGAACTCCGTGACGCTCAACGGCTCCACTCTCCACTTGGAAGTTCCATCCGCCGCGGGCAAGTATGAGGGCCAGCTCGACGCCGCCGGCGCAACGATCACCGGCACTTGGTCGCAAGGCGGAGGCAGCCTTCCGCTCGTTCTCCATCGCTCAGCAGAGGAAGCCGCGCCGCTCCGGCGCCCGCAGACGCCGCAAAAGCCGTATCCCTACTATGAAGAAGACGTCACTTATTCAAACGCGGCCGCCGGCATCACTCTCGCGGCCACGCTCACGATTCCTCAGGGAAAAGGTCCCTTCCCCGCGATTCTCCTCATCTGCGGTTCGGGGCCGCATGATCGCGACGAGACCATTTTCGAGCACAAACCGTTCCTAGTTCTTGCGGACTACCTGACGCGCAAAGGCTTTGTCGTTCTTCGCGCGGACAAGCGCGGCAACGGAAAATCCGGCGGCGTGTATGCAACGGCCACGACTGCCGACTTCGCCACCGACGCCGAGGCAGGCGTCGCGTTTCTCCGCACCCGCGCTGAAGTGAATCGCGCGAAGATCGGTCTGCTCGGGCACAGCGAGGGCGGCGCAATCGCGCCGATGGTTGCGGCCCACGATCCCGCCATCGCATTCATCGTCCTGATGGCAGGCCCAGGCGTTCCCGGCGACCAAATCCTCATCGCACAGCGATCACTAATCGAGGAAGCGCAAGGCGCGCCAAAGGATTTCATCGAAAAGGATGCCGCTGTGCATCGCCTCCTCTTTGACGCAATCGAGCAGGAGAAAGACAAAGACAGCGCCACGGTTGAAAAGGATGTTGTCGCGAAATTCACCGGCCAGATTCCCGATGCTCAATTGGCGGCGGAAGCCAAAGTCGAAACCTCGCCCTGGTTCCGGTATTTCCTCTCTTACGACCCTGCCACTTCGTTGCGCCTCGTGAAGTGTCCTGTGCTCGCGATAGACGGCAGCAAAGACCTTCAGGTGCCGCCGGAATTGGATCTCGCCGCAATTCGCAAGGCCCTCGAATCAGGCGGAAACAAACATGTCGAAACCGATGAGCTTGCCGGTCTGAATCACCTTTTTCAAACGGCAAACACCGGCGCGCCAACCGAATACGCCGACATCGAAGAGACAATTGCTCCGGTTGCCCTGGAAAAAATCGGCTCGTGGTTACTTAAGCAGTAGGAATTATTAATTCGCGGATTTGTTCGCGAGCTTTCTCTGCGCCTCTGCGAAAGATCTTTTAAACGCACATCCTTTTGTAATACTCGCACTCCGCGCTCACGGGGCACTCATCACATTTAGGCCGCGCCGACTTGCACAGCGTCTGCCCGTGCTCTTTGATCAGTAGATACGCACGCAGCCGCGCTTCATGCGTCTCCGGAATCTCCGCCGCGATGGCCTCCTGCGCCGTGCGATAATTCACTGTATAGTTCTTTGTCTCGCGCCCGAATCCCAGCCGCAGCAGCACGTGGACGCAATTCGCAGGCACCGCCGCCACCGGCGCGACTTTCGCAAAGAGCAGCACCTTCTCCGCGAACGAATCTCCAATCGTCGGAAATTTCTTCAGCGTCTTCTTCGCTTCCACCGGCCCGCGCTTCATCACCGCGCGCAGATCTCCGCCGAATTCATCCAGCACGCGCGCCGCAATCTCTTTCATCCGACGCGCGGCCAGCGCCGGCATCATCACTCCCGGCCGCAACGCCTCCGCCAGCTTTGCCGGCGGCGCCGCAAGAATTTTTTCCGGCGCGAGTCCAATCGCCCGCTTCAGTGACTCGAATCCCCTCTCGCAATTCACATCCGACTGCGGATATCCCGCGTTCCGGTGCAGCACCATCTCATAGGGATCCATCGGCCCGAGCCTCGCACCTCGCAACGCGGGCTTACCGTAGAATTTCTCCAGGCGATCCAATAGCTTTGTCAGTTTCATCGGAATATGAATATTGCTGCGAGGAATTGTAACCCCGGCGGAGCCGCCGGGGCGCGAATATCAATTTCGATCTGAAATTCTTGCCTTAGTTCACGCCCGGATGAGCCACCTTCGCTTTCACCCGTCCTTCATCCATCAAATTCTGAAAGTCATCGCCCGTTTTTTTCGCATCAGCGGTCACTTGCGTCACCATGTTCATCAATTGCTTCACACGCGGGTCATCATCCTTCAGGTTCGGATTCGCATCGTGCAGCGCATTTGCCTGCGTCAACAACTCTTTCATCGCTTGGTTCAGTTGTCGGCCGCGCGCAACATAAGCATCCCGGCCCGCCATTAGCCGCGCTTCCCAATCAGCCCTTCCGGGAAAATCCACATTGTTATCTTTCAGAATGGCGCCAACCAGCGTCGCGCGATCCAACGCCGCAAGTTCATTCATCTGCGCCATCGCGGTGTCCAAACTGGCCATCATCGTGTCGAAGCTCGGCGTGGCCCCTGCCCCGCCCCTTCCCGCCGCGCCGCCAACCGACTGGTTCGGTTTCGCAACAGGAGCGATCCCCAACGCATTCGCCCCGCCCTTCGGAATAACGCCTTCATTCGTATACAAGGCTCCCTGCGGCGCCCCGTTTTTTTCCTTCTCCGCTTTTTCCTCGCGGTATTTCCGCGCAACATCGCCCAGCGAAGGCGCCGGAGGAGCAGCCTGCTGCTGTGTCTGTGCCGAGGATGTCGCCGATTGTTGTGACGGTGGCGGAGCTTGTTGTGCCGGTGTCTGTTGCGTCGGCTGATTCTGGCCCTGCGCTGCGGCGCAAACACTCACGGCCGCTGTCAGCAAGATTCCAACAATACGCATTCGACGAATCACAATTCCCTCCCTCGCCAGCTCACCCATCCTCCCTTCTAAATTCGCTTCACAGATATGGCCCGCAAGGACAGTTATATCCAAAGAGATACGCACCGCGATAACCCCTCCTGCGGATTTCGCGAAATGATTTTTCGATAGGTTCTTGCCTGCCTCCTAAAGTCGTATTACCGTTTCGGTGGACTCGCCATGCCAGTCACGCCTAACAAAGTTGTTGCAAATCGAATTGCCGTCAATTGGTTTTGCTTTGTGCGTTTTATTACGAAGACGGGCAACGCAAGGCCCGTAGCCGCTCTCCAATACTCCGGGGTCACAAGACCGGACATCTGCGGGAAGATCACTTGAAGCGCATTCAAATCACGATCATTGTTTTCACCGCGTTTCTCGCTGCGGTTCTCCTTCACAGCCAGTCCGTTTCCAACGACGAAATTCGCGTCGCCGGCCAGCCATACACGCCTCCGGAAACCCACGCCATCACCGTGCAAACAAACATAGTCACCGTTGACGTCGTCGTCCGCGACGACCACGGCAAGCCCGTCGCCGGCCTTAAAAAAGAAGATTTCGTTGTCTTCGATTCTGGTAAGCAACAAAAGATTTCAAATTTTGGTATGGAAGAAGCTGCCCCAGCGCCGGTAGTCATTTCCGCGCCCGCCCATATCACTCCGGGCGCCGCACCCCCGCCGCCACCGCCTCCTCCGCCAACGCGGTACATCGGCTTTTATTTCGACGACTACAACATTCAAACCAGCGACTTGACGCCTCTGCGAAAGGCCGCCAAGAAATTTGTCGACGAACATCTTGAGCCCACAGACAAAGCCGCCGTCTTTACATCCTCAACTTCCGTGACGCAAGGTTTCACGAACGATAGACAAAAACTCCTCGCCGCGATCGATCAGGTCGTTTCTCATTATCGGACGGCCGGTTATGGCACGGGCTCCTGTCCGCACATTGACCCATATCAAGCATGGCAAATCACCCAAACCAATTACTCTCACTCGCCTCCCTTCGATCTCGCATGGGACCAGGCGATTCATTGCAATTGCCCAGATCCTACGGACCCCACTTACCCTGATTGTGTCAATGCAATGGCGCGCCTCGTCCAAACTCAGGCGCAAACGGTATTAGGAGTTGCGGACGACTTCGCCTTCAAAACGCTGGACGTGCTCGGCGACATCATCCGCTACGTCGGCAAAATGCCCGGCCGCCGCATGTTGGTCATGAGTTCATCCGGCTATTTCTCGATGTCGAATGCAGTAAAGAGGAAACAGGACAAGTTGATTGACGATGCCCTACACTCCGGAATTCGTATCAACACACTGGACGCTAAAGGTCTTGCCCCCGAGTGGGTCGGCGGCAATCCCGCCGATGGCGCGCCAATCGTTCTCAATGATGGCTCTTTGAACGCTTATGCA
>Ga0335079_10003176_pt1 | contig 18979 bp, 7 predicted proteins | sample Lox_Sample_33_FD_206719 | JGI IMG/M metagenome (GOLD analysis project Ga0335079, IMG submission 206719) | Soil microbial communities from Loxahatchee National Wildlife Refuge, Florida, United States - Lox_Sample_3.3 | ecosystem: Environmental > Terrestrial > Soil > Wetlands | place: USA: Florida... | reverse complement strand
TTCCAGCGGCAGCGACCACGGGCAATGTGGTGGTTACGGTCAATGGCGTACCCAGCACCGGCGCGAGCTTCACCGTGCTGCCGACCATCCTGGTTAGCCCTGCCTCCATCACCATCCCGCTCGGAACCGCGCAGCAGTTTCACGCAACCGCTGTTTACAGCGACGGCAGTTCGCAAGACGTCACCTCCGCGGCAACCTGGTCATCGCTATCCGGCAATATTGCGGGCATTAATGCTGTGGGGTTGGCCACCAGTCTGGCCACAGGACCGGACACCATCACGGCAACGTTTCAGTCCGCCTCCGGCATAGCCACTCTCAACGTCGGACCACCCGCGCTGGTTTCGATCGCGGTGTCACCCGGCGTATCCAGCATGACTGTCGGCAATGCGCAACAGTTCACCGCAACCGGGAGTTATTCGGATGGCAGCGCACAGGACGTGACGGCTGTCAGCACCTGGGCCGCTTCTAACCCGGGTGTGGCCAGCTTCTCCGCTTCCGGTTTGGCCATGGCGCTTTCGGCGGGCAACTCCCTGATCACGGCGACCTCGGGATCGGTGAATGGAACAGCAACTCTGATCGTCAACCCAGGCACCACGGCGGCCAGCCTCAACACCAGCCGCTATTTGCACAGCGCAACCACGCTGAACAATGGACAAATATTGATGGCTGGCGGTGTCAGTTGTCCGGCGGCGGATTTCTGCACCTACCTGAACAGCGCGGAGTTGTATGACCCGGTCGCAGCAACCTTCACCAACACGGGAAGCCTGGCTGCGGCCCGCTCGGCGCCCGCCCTATTGTTAGCCAACGGCAAGGTGCTGGTTGCAGGCGGCTACGCCTGCGACGCCTCGGGCAATTGTCAATCTCTGAGCAGCGTTGAAATCTATGATCCAAGCTCAGGCAGCTTCAGCAGCGCTGGAACCATGACGGCGCCGCGCAGCGGACATACCTTGACGCTGCTCAACAATGGCCAGGTGTTGATCGCCGGCGGCCAGACTTGCACCTCGGCCACAACCTGTACCGCGCTCAATACAGCCGAAATTTACGACCCGATTGCCGCGACGTTCACGCCCACGTCGAACCCGATGAACGCGGCGCGCTACGGCGCCAGCGCAGTCGCGCTCAATCAGGGACTGGTGCTGATTGCGGGCGGCTTTGATGGCGCAAATCTTCCCGCTGCGGCCGAGATCTATGATCCGGTGGCAGGCACTTTCGCCGCCAGCGGTCCCAGTCTGAATTTCCCGCGCTTTGGCGCGACCTCCACGCTTCTGAACAACGGCCAGGTTCTGCTGGCCGGCGGATCAACCTGCCCCTTGCCCGGCTGCCCCGTCAACAGCGCTGAACTTTACGACCCGGTTGCGAACGCGTTCAACATCGCCGGGGGCAATGCCAACAACACGCTAACTGTTCCCCGCTTCAACCACAGCTCAACCCTGCTGACTAACGGACAGGTGTTTGTCGCCGGTGGGTATAGTTCCTGCATGCCTTCTTCATCGTGCACGGTGGAATCGAGTACAGAGCTGTTCGATCCAACCTCGGGAACTTTCAGTTCGAGCCAGATCCTCACAGCCGCTCTGGCCGGGCATAGCGGCACGCTGCTTTCCAACGGCACCGTGCTACTTGCCGGCGGCATCAATGCCGGCGTCACCTTGGCGCCCGACGAATGGTACCAGCCTGTCACTCTTACTCCGCCCGGGCTGGTCTCGATTGCGCTCACCCCTGCGGCGCTTTCCCTTGATTCGGGGCAGACGCAACAGGTCGCGGCCCTGGGGACTTTCAGTGATGGCACAACACAAACACTACAGTCTGTAATCTGGAACGCTACGAATACGGGCGTGGCCGGCGTCAGCAATTCGCCGGGAAGCGCGGGCATCGTCAACGCCGTGAGCGCCGGCTCAGCCACTCTGGTGGCTGCTGCTGGCAATGTCGGCGGCTCCGCCACACTCACCGTGGCGGCACTGGTTTCTCTGACGATTTCGCCATCTACTCTGTCCGCAGTCATTGCCACAAATGTGCCCTTCACGGCCACCGCAACCTACTCCGACGGCAGCACAAGCAACCTTACCCAGACTGTGACTTGGGCTGTGAATGGAATGCCTGGCGGAAACTCGACCGTTGGGACAATTTCGAGCTCGGGCGTGTACGCGGCGCCGTTAACCGTGCCGAGTCCAGCGACGGTAACGGTGAGCGCTCTCTCGCTGGCCAATCCCTCGTTGCCGGCGTCCGCTCAGCTAACCGTCATCCCGGAAATCCCGGTCAGCATCAGTCTCTCGCCGCCTTCGGCGAACCTGGATGGCGGCTGCACTGCACAATTCACCGCAACCGTGCAGAACACGGGCAATACGGCTGTGACCTGGCAAGTCAACGGGATTACCGGCGGCAGTGCGGCAACGGGCACGATCTCAGCTTGGGGTTCTTACACCGCACCGGCTACGGTGGCGAGCTTGACGGTTGTCACCGTCACAGCGATCTCGCAAGCCGATCCGACGCAATGGGCGTCGGCGCAGGTCACGATCTATCCGGTCGCAATCCAAATCTCGCCCAACTCCGTGAACCTGCCGGCCGGGTTCCCCGAACAATTCACTGCAATGGTGCAGAACACGGGCAACACTGCCGTGACCTGGCAGGTAAACGGAGTCACGGGAGGTAGCGCGGCCACGGGAACCATTTCCAGCGCCGGCCTGTACTCCGCGCCGATGGCGGTGTCCAATCCCTACACCGTCACCATAACCGCAATCTCACAGGCAGACCCCACCATGCTGGCCTCGGCTTCGGCCACAATCAACCCGGCTTTCTATGTTGCCAACGGCGGGAGCGATACCAATCCCGGAACCATCGCCGCTCCCTGGCAGACCATCCAGCATGCGGCCAGTACGGTCGCCGCCGGAAGCACGGCTTACGTGCGCGCCGGCACCTACAACGAATCGGTGAACATTGCCGTCTCCGGATCAGCCGCCGCAGGTCCAGTGACCTTCCAAAGCTACCCCGGCGAAACCGCGATCGTGGATGGCACCGGCCTGACTCCCTCCACTTCCAAGGTGCAAGGGCTGTTCAACATCGTTAATCAGAGCTACGTCACCGTTCAGGGATTTGAGATCAGCAACTACACGACGGCAAGCGGCAGCGCGGCCCCCGCCGGAATTTGGGTTACCGGCTCGGGCAGCAACATCCAGTTGCTGAACAACGTGGTGCATAACATCACCACCACCTCGGAGAAGAACGGCAACGCTTTCGGCATCGCCGTCTACGGCTCAGCAGCTCCGGCTTCGCTCGACAGCGTGACCATTAGCGGCAATCAGGTCTACAGCCTGAAGACCGGCAACAGCGAATCGGTGACCGTGGACGGCAATGTCACCAATTTTGTGATCAGCAACAACATCATCCACGACAACGACAATATCGGCATTGACGCCATCGGCTTCGAAGGAGTTGCCCCCAACCCGGCCTACGACTACGCCCGCAACGGCCTGATCAGCGGCAACACCGTCTACAACATCAGCGCCATCAACAACCCTGGCGAAGGCAACCAGTACTCTGCGGACGGCATTTATTGTGACGGCTGCTCGCAGGTGATCATCGAGCGCAATCTGGTATACAACTGCGATCTCAATATCGAGGCGGCCAGCGAACACTCGGGCCACGTTTCAAGCTTCGTCACCATCCGCAACAATCTCGTGTACAACGCGAATTCGGTGGGTATTTCGATCGGCGGCTATTCCAGCAAGGTGGGCGGCAGCGACCATATTACGATCGTCAACAACACGCTGTTCGAGAATGACACCAAGAACACCGGCAGCGGTGAATTGCAGGTGCAGTATTACGCCACCAACAACGTGTTCGAGAACAACATCGTGTACGCCACGTCGCAGGGACTGTTCATCAATAATCGCACCAGCAGTGAGCCAAGCCCGGTGGCCGCCAACTACAACCTCTACTTTTCATCGCTGAGCGCGGCGGCTGCCAAATTCGTGTGGAATGGCACCAGGAATGCCGGATTCACCGCTTACCAGTCGGCCAGCGGAGAAGACAGCAACTCCTTGTACCAGGACCCGCTGTTCCTGAGCCTGACGACACCAGACTTGCCGGTCCAGGCCGCCTCGCCCGCCGTCAGCGCCGGCACGAACCTGGGCGCGGTGGTCGAAGGCACGCTCGATTTTGCCGGCAATGCGCGAGTGCAGGGAAGCAACATCGACATTGGCGCCTACGAGCAGTAGCTTCACTCAGTGGGTCTGGTGGCGCGACCGCGCGGCATAACGGCAGACGTCTACCCCCTTTAAGGGCCGCGCTCGTGCTAGCATCTTGGGTCGCACCTGCTTTCCAAGGAGTCCTCATGCGGAAGACCTCCATGTCGCTTTCCCTTGTTGTATTCCTGGTGGCATCGATGTTCGATCTACACGCCGCCAGCCTGGCGGGAGTGACCCTGCCCGACACAATACAGGTCGGGGGCACAACGCTGGTGCTCAATGGCATGGGATTGCGAAAGAAATTCGTGGTGAAGGTCTACGTCGCAGGGCTCTACCTCGAGCAGAAGTCGTCCGATCCTGACGCCATCATCAAGGCCAACGCACCGAAACGGATCGTCATGCATTTCGTGCACGGCGTGAGCAAGAACCAGCTGGCGGATGCATTCGACGAGTCGTTCAACAACAATTCGCCGGATGCCAAAAAGACGATGAAGGCCGATATCGACCGCCTGCTCGGTGCGCTCGAGCCCCTCAATGAGGGCGACCAAATGGTCTTAACTTACGTCCCAGGCACGGGCACGACCCTCGCCATCAACGGCAAGGATAAGCTGACCGTTGCCACCCCAGCCTTCGGCCCGGTGCTTTTCTCGGTGTGGCTCGGGCCGAAGCCGCCCAACGCGGATCTGAAAAAGGGGTTACTGGGGCAGTAGAAATACCCTGGGCGGCTGTTGCTTATCCGCGAATGCAGACGATCATCGCATCGCTGCTCAGGGCCATCGCAAACAACGGCTACCACAAAGACGAGCTGCACGACGTCGCGTCCCTGTCCCACCGCGTGCCCAGCTCAGCGCTCACCCCCCAGTCCCGCTAGCCCGTCACGATGCAGCGTGAGACGCGTCACAGTTTTTCGGTCGCCCATGGCTGAAGCTGTTATGTGTTTGGCTCGATTTCGCGGCGGGCTGATCCCGGGGTTTGCAGGTAAGGAATTCGAAGCGCCAATCCCCCAGACTTCCCGCGCCGCCCCACTACCTTTAGCGGACAAAGAGTATGCCAGAGAACCTTGCAACCCTTAGTGAAGAACGGATCGCTTATTTGGAAAGACTCGTAAGGCAGGCCAGAACCGCGGCCGCCGTCTTTACCCAGTGCACGCAAGAGGATGTCGATCGCATTGTGAAACAGATGGTCCTCGCCGGCCTGGAACAGGTTCAGCATCTGGCCCGCCTGGCCATCGAAGAGACCAGGCTTGGGGTTCTGGAAGACAAGGTCCTTAAGAACTTGGTGGCCACGGAGTTCGTCTACAACTACGTCAGGGACAAACGCACGGTCGGCACAATTCGCGAGTTCCCGGAACGCGGCCTGATCGAGGTGGCGGAACCGATCGGCGTCATCCTCTCCCTCACTCCGATTACCAACCCCACTTCGACGGTTCTCTTCAAGTGCATCATGGCCATCAAGACCCGGAACGCGGTCATTTTCAGTCCCCACCCGAACGCCTGGCGCTGCTGCTCCGAGGCGGTGCGCATCATGTATGAGGCGGCGGTGAAGCACGGCGCTCCCGAAGGCGTTTTTAGCTGCCTGGAAGCGCACGACCTACAGGACAACGCCTACCTCATGCGGCACAAGGACGTGGGTCTGATTGATGCCACCGGTGGTCCGGGCGCGGTGAAAGCCGCCTACAGCTCAGGCAAGCCCGCCCTGGGTGTGGGATCGGGCAATACTCCGGTCTATCTGGAGAAAACTGCGGACCTCGACATGGCCGTGGTCGACATCATCACCTCCAAGACCTTCGATAACGGAACGATTTGCGCCTCCGAGCAGACGCTGGTGATCGATGACGAGATCTATGATCTGGTGCTGAAGAAATTCGCTGAACTGGGCGCGCACGTCTGCAACGAGCAAGAGACGGCGCTGCTGGCGCGCACCGTGATCGATCCCGCGACCGGGTTTATGCAGCCCATGGTCGTCGGCCAGAAAGCCACCGATATCGCCCGCGCGGTTGGACTTTCGGTCAAGCCCAACGCCAAACTCCTGATTGCGCCCATACAAGGCGTGGGCCGCAACCATCCTCTGTCCGCCGAGAAACTGTGCCCGGTGCTTGCGGTGTATCGGGCGAAATCCGCGGATGAGGCCCTGAGAGTTTGTGTGGACGTGAACCATGCCGGCGGGCTGGGACACACGGCAGTCATCTTTTCGTCGAACGATGACATCATCCGGAGATTCAGCGAGGCGGTCAACGCAGGCCGGATCATCGTGAATTCACCGGGATCGATCGGGGCCCTGGGCGGCGTTTATAACGATATGGTGCCCACGTTCTCGTTTGGATGTGGGACTGGCGGCGGCAACAGCACCACCGACAACGTAAACGTTTACCACTATCTCAACATCAAGCGCGTGGCTCGAAGGACGCCGGCACACATGTGGTTCCGCATTCCCAGCCAGATCTACTTCAACATGAACGCCGCGGAAAACCTGCGCCAGTTTGCGTCGCGGTCCACCATCATCATTACCAACCCGGCATTGGAGCAGATGGGCCACGTCGATATTGTCCGGCGCTACCTTCCCGAGCAGACTCCAGTCCACGTCTTGGCGATCCCTGACGCGGAACCCGAAGCCAAGGTGGTGATGGAGGGAGTGGAGGTGCTGAATCTCTACCGGGCGGACCAGATCATCGCGCTCGGCGGCGGGTCCGTGATCGACGCGGCGAAGATCATGAAGCTCAAGTACGAATCGCCGCAGGCTGACCTGGAGGAACTTGCCGCGCCCTTCCTGGATATCCGCAAGCGCGTAGTTCGGTACCCGACCGAAAAGACGAACCGCGCCCGGCTGATTGCCATCCCGACCACCAGCGGTACGGGCAGTGAAGTCACTCCCTTTGCCGTCCTGTTCGACAAGCAGAGCGGGCGCAAGGTCACGCTCGCCGACTATTCGCTTACGCCCGATGTGGCGATTGTGGATCCGCAGTTCGTTATGTCCATGCCGAGAGGCCTGACCGCTGACACCGGCATTGATTGCCTGACCCATGGCCTGGAAGCTGCCGTTTCGATTTACGCTTCGCCTTACACCGATTCCAACGCCATGCAGGCGATTCAGCTTGCGTTCAAGTACCTCCCCATCGCGTACGAGCACCCGCGTGATGATGAGGCGCGCAGCATGATGCACAACGCTGCCTGCATTGCGGCGATTGCGTTTGCCAACGTGTCCGTGGGCGTGAATCACGCGCTCGCGCATGCGTTCGGCGCGCGCTTCCGCGTCGCGCACGGGCGAGCCAATGCCCTCATGCTGCCGCACGTGATTGCGTATAACGCCTCCGTACCCACAAAGTTCATGCCCTCACCCAACCAGCGGGCGTATACCGCTCACCAGAAATACGCCGTGATCGCGGACTTGCTCGGCCTGGGCGGGAGTACGGTGCAGGAAAAAGTGAAAAAACTAATTACGGCGATAGAACAGCTGCTCGATCGACTGGCGTTCCCGCGTTCCATCGCTGATTTGGGGATCTCCAGGGAAGAATTCGAGCGCGCGGTGCCCGACCTGATCAAGATCGCCTTTGACGATCCCTCCTGGCGCACCAACCCTCGCATGCCGCTGTTGAAGGAGCTGGAGGGGCTTTTGTGGAGCGCGTACGAGGGAAGGCCCGCAACCCAGCATGCTTCCCGGGAACGAACGGCATAAGGAAGGCGTACTTGCATGGCAACAATCGCGGTGATGTTTAAGATCGATGGAGAGGGCGTGGCCCCTGCCCTGCAACAGGCGGGTGAGAACCTGGATAAGGCCAACGGCCAGGCGGTCTTGGATTTCTCCACCGTGCGCCGGGTCGATCCGGCTGGACTCGCCGCGCTGCAAGAACTCGCCACCATCGCGGAGGGCAGAGGCGTCAAGCTCGCGTTGCGCGGCGTCAATATCGAAGTGTACAAGGTGCTCAAGCTGGCGAAGCTGGGGCCACGATTTTCGTTTTTGTCTTGAGGCGAGGGCTATGCCGCAGCTCCACGAAAATGACCGCATGTCCGAGGGAGACGCGCTCTTTCTGTATCTGGAACGCCAGGGGATGCCGCTGAATATCGCCTCCGTGGCGCTGTTCGACGGCACCATCTCCCTCGCCGAATGCATGGAATTCGTGAGTTCCAAGCTTCCGCTCATCCCGCGCTACTTTCAGCGTGTGGTAATCCCTCCTCTCAACTTTAGTCTTCCGGCATGGGAGTACGATCCCGAATTCGACATTCGCAACCACGTCCGTGAGGTCATGCTCAAGCGCGGAACCGACGCTGATCTGAAAGCCGCAGCCGCCAGAATCTTGAGCGTCATGATGGACCGGCGCCATCCACTGTGGGACATCACGCTGATGCAGGGGTTGAAAGGCAATCGCACCGCCAGCGTCGTTCGCATACATCACTGCCTGGCGGATGGTATCGCCGGCGTTGGCCTGATGAACGTCTTGATGGATCCGGAACCGATTGCGCATGCACCGGCGAAAAAAATTCCGCACTTCCACCGTCCGCCGCCGCGCGATGCTGAAGCCTCTGCGGTGGAGGGATTGGTGAACTCCTTCAGTTCGATCGTGCAGCGGCTCCTGGCCATGCAGAAGGAAGTCCTGGACTTTGCACAGCGGTCCAATGCCGGAGGCTCGGAGGGGGCGTCTTCCGACATCAACCGGCTGCTGCCGGAAATCCCCGCTCCCGCCGAACGATTGCCCTTCAACATCGTTTGCCGCGGCCCGCAGAAAATCGCCTGGGGCGAGATCCCGATGGCACAACTCAAAGCTGTACGGGAGGCCACCGGAACGACGGTCAACGATGTTGTGATCACCGTGCTCACTGCGGCCCTTCGGCGGTATGCGGAACTGCAAGGAGCGAAACTCAAGGGGCGGTTGCTCAGGATCGCGGTGCCGGTGAATACCCGGGGCAACGGCAATCCCGGCGATCTCGGCAACCGCATCTCATTTCTTTCCGTCTCGGTCCCGTTGGGCGTGCGCAATCCGCGGAAACTGCTGGCTGCGGTCCACGACAGAATACAGTCTCTCAAGACTGGCCATGCCGCCGAGTTTGTCAGCATGGGGGGCGCATTGCTGGGCATAATTCCGCCGGCCTTGCAGGCGCTCGCCGGTCCGCTGGTGAGCCAGTTGCCGATCAGCTTGTGCAACACCATCTGCACCAATGTGCCCGGTCCGCAAGTTCCCCTCTATCTGCTCGGGCGCAAGATTCTGCGCTGGTACCCTTACGTCCCCATCGGGGGCGAGATGGGACTCAACTGCGCCATGCTGAGCTATAACGACACTGCCTATTTTGGATTTACCGGGGATGCGCCGGCCGCGCCGCATCTCCACCGCTTGGAAAAGTTTCTCAGCCTGAGTTTTGCGGAACTGCAGAAGGCTGCCGGGATTCGCCTGCGCCGGCAGGGACGCGAGCGACCGAAGCCCAGCCTCGTGTCGGCGGCGAAACCCGCGGCCAAAGAGAAAGAGAAAGAGCAAGAGAAGGAAGTTGTGCTTCCCGCGAGCGCCTAGTGGCAGGGCGTGCCGGCGGCTGCTGTACCACCCTGCACTCGTTCACGAGCGCGACCAGGCCCCAGGGACCCTCTCGGCAACTAGTGCTATCCAAGGCCTCCACTGAACCTGAACCTGGGCGTAATCCTTGAGTTCGACTCATTCAGGCGGCGCACGATGATCCCGATTCTGGAAGTACAGCGGCTGACCAAATATTTTGGCGGACTCACCGCCATCAAGAACGTTAGCTTTGCCGTCCCGGAGCAGCACATATTTGGATTCATCGGCCCCAACGGCGCCGGAAAGACCACTCTGTTCAACATGATCGCGGGATCTCTCCGCCCGTCGGCGGGGCGCGTTTTCTCGCGCGGTAAGGACGTGACCGGGCTGGCTCCATACCGCCTCGTCAAAGCTGGCATCGCGCGCACCCATCAAGTGGTGCGCCCACTGCGGGAGATGACCGTGCTGGAGAACGTGCAGGTGGCCGTCCACTTCGGGCGCAGAAAAATCACCCGCGTCTCCACTGCCCGCGACCTGGCCCTGCAGGTCCTGCACGACGTTGGCTTGGATCGGTGCGCCGACAGTATGGCTGCTGAAATCCCCTTCGGCGACCAGAAGCGGCTCGAACTGGCCCGCGCCCTCGCCGGCGATCCTGAACTCCTGCTGTGCGATGAAATCTGTGGGGGCCTGACGCAAAATGAGACCCGCAGCATGCTCGCACTGCTGAAGCGCATTCGCGACCGCGGTACCACCCTCATGTACGTGGAGCACGATGTGAAGGCGATCATGGCGGTCTGTGACCGCATCGTGGTACTGAACTACGGAGAAAAGCTGGCTGAGGGACAGCCGGAAGAAATTCGCAACGATCCGGCAGTCATTGAAGCCTATCTGGGACACGCAGCCAGCCAGCCCGCCAAGCGATTGCAGCCTAGCGCGGCCTGAGAACGCCGGCGGAAGCCAGGCACCCATTCCTCTGTCATCCTGAGCGAGCGCGCGCCTGTTTTTCGCGCGCGAGTCGAAAGCCTGCCCTGAGCGAAGTCGAAGGGGACCCCTATTCAGAAGATATGGTTGAGGTAGGGGTGCTTCGACTCGTGCGGGCAAAACCAGCCCGCACTCGCTCAGCATGACAGGCGGATGATCTCCAGCGGTAGCGGCGCGATCGGCGCTGGGAGGGCGACGAGCGTCCGCACCAGGCGTCCCGCGCTTTGCCACCAGCCGTGAAGAACCTCACCCTCGGAATAGCGAACCAGCAGCGGATGCCACTGACGCAGATCATGATATGTCCGCGCGTCAAACATCACGTCTACGCTCCGGGTGTCGATCCGCAACCCTTCACGCAGCGCTTTGAGCGCGCTTTCTTTTGCGCTCCAGAGCAGGGTCACAAGTTCAGGCCGGTCTTCCTCAGGTGCGCTCGAGACGAAGCCCTGCTCTTCGCGAGTGAAGTAGTCGGCCACAAAACCACCGTCCCGCGGCTCGATCAATTCCACGTCACAACCGAGCGCCGCCCCGCCCGGAGCAATGGCACAAACCGCGATATTGGCGCGATGGCTGATAGAAATACTGACCGGCGCTGGATCGCCGGCGTAGAAAAGTTCCGGCGCACCGGAAGGCGCCGGACGCACTTCGATTTCCCGAAGAGCGTGCGGATCGCCGGGCAGCTTCAGGTATGCCGCGGCAGTGCGTTTAGCGGTCCAGCGTCCCAGCCTCCAATCGGCGCGCCGCTTCGCGAACCGCATGCGGCTCAGTTGGACGGCTTCATCCGAGTTCAGCCAATCATCGTGTGCCGGCAGATCGGCTTCGGTCTGTTCCAGCCAATACGTCTCCATTGTTACCGCGTCACGCCACTGCCTGCAGTTTCTTCAGCAGCTTAGTAGCCACCTTGTCAGGCAGCGCCTCCGTGCGGTATCCGCTCACGCGTACATACCGGTTTCCTGCTTCGTCGAGCACCTCCACGTCGAAGCTCTTCTGCGCAGCATCGGCAGTCACCACCGCATAGAGCCGGCCTTGGGCCTGATCTGGCCTTCCCCACAGGCAGACTTGGCGTATGTGCTGCGGGAGTCCCATCCAGCCCTGGGTTTTGAGCTCCCACACCCCGGCAGTCTGCAAGCAGAGTTCAATCAGCCGCGGCGACAAGACGGACAGTTTCTGGGCTGGAAGATGATTGGCAGGTAAGCCTTTCGCCATCAGGCCAACCACCCGGTTCCCATCGCACCACGCCCGTTCCAGCACCTGGTACGCAGGTCCGTGGAAGAATATGCGGTAAATATCGGCCGCCTCAACGGCTGATCCCGAGGGTGCCACCAACGCCGGCCCTGATGTCGCAGCCAGTGGTTGTCGCGCCAGCCGCACGTGTCCCGTGAAGTGGGTCGTCACCTGCGGTTCCGCCTGGTTGTGGAGCAGGCGGCGACCCATCAGGCGGCAATCCGCGAGCACAGCATCTCCGGCTGGATGGCAAACCGTTTCGACCGTGACCGCTCGCGGCTCATTGCGGTAAAACTTGAAGGGCGCCAGGAAGTTCACCTCTTCGAGGGACTCCACGTGCCACCCGGGAAGCATTGACAGCGCCGCTTCCGCAAACGCCTCGATGCCCATGACGCCCGGCAGCACGGGCGTGCCGTCAATCTGATGATCGTGCAGGAAGGGCTGTACCTTCGGGTCGAGCGTTGTCTCGATGGTCAAACCGCTGTAGATGCCAAGGCCCGCCAGCTTGCCTAGCATCGGTCCTTGCCAATGCTTCTCAGCAGAATCTTGCACCGCTGCTAGATCGAGTCCGCCAGTTGCGTCGAATTCGTTCAGCAAAATTCCGAGGCGCTGGCCGATCACAATTTCACCGCGAGTGCTGCCGGCAGTCAGCTCGCGGCGGATTATAGGGATGCCCGCTTCGGGCAGCAGCATGTCGATGCCCGCCACCTCCATCATCTTCGCAATGGAACCGCGGGTGGCCATGCCGATACCGCCCCAAGCCGACCAGTCAATGGCAATGGCGCGTGTGGCCGGCCGCGTGGTGCGCAAGCTCGAACTGATCTTGCACAGCAGATCATTGACCGCGCTGTAATCGGTCTGCCCTCCGTTACCGAAGCGTCCGGCAACCGAGCTGAACGCAACCGTTGCCCCAAGGGGCATGTCGCCGATGGCGCGCAGCAGATTGAAGAAGCCGTCAGCCTTGACGTCGAAGACCAGATCGAATTCGCGCGGCTCCTTGTCGGGCAGGAAGTGGCTGCGCTCCATGCCGGCGGCGTGTAGCAATACATGGATACGCCCGCTGCGCTCCCGGACTTGCTTGATAACCCTGGCGACAGCTTCGGAGTCGATGAGATTCACGCTGAAGTAGTGCGCCGTGCCGCCGGCCGCGCGCACTGCCTCGATGGCGCTCAGAGCGGCTTGTGCTCGCTCCAGCGCAATCAGCTCTTTTTCAATCATGGCCGGCGTGGCGCGCTCGCCGCGCGCCTGGATGCGCGTAAACAACTCGCGCTTAAGCCCATCCCTGTCGCTGATGAGGCGCTTGAGATCGGGATTGTTCGGATCGGGCTCCGGCACTATATCGAGCAAATAGAACGTTCCGCCTGAAGCCGCCGCCAGATCTGCGGTAATGCCGGTGACGATGCTGCCTGCCGCTCCAGTCACCAGGAATACGGTGTTCTTGTCCAGGGTCATGCCCGGCTTGCCATCGGCTGCCGGTCGTTCCTCGACCCCCACCGTCCAGCGTTGCCCGGCCTTGTAGCCGATTTCTACTGCCCCGGGATCGCGCAACGCTTCTCCGACGAGAATCTCAGCGACTTCCAACGGTTTGCGTTGCGTTTCGAAATCAACCGCCTTGACGAGCACGTCCGGGCGCTCGCGCTTGTAGGCCTTGGTGAAACCGGTCACCGCGCCGCCGAGTGGAGCGACCGCTCCGGCTTCGTCATAACCGTGCTGTCCGCCCAGGCGCGTGGCGGAGACGAGGAATGTGCCCGCGGTCGCAACCTGTTCGTACAACGCCCGCATGGTCGTAAACAGCAGCTTGATCCGGACTCGCAGAGCCTCATGCCAGGTGCTCGCGTCCATAGCAGTGAGCACCGGCTCCCTGGTAAGCGCCGGCAGCCAATACACTCCCTGCACGGGACCGGAGGCCAGCCAGTTCTTCAGCCGGGCGGCGAGCGCGTCCGCGTCGAGCGTGCTGTCAATGCTAAGGACTTCGACGCCCATGCTTTGCAGCCGGCCAGTCAGCGCTTCTGCCACTCCGCCGCTGTCCGGCATGATGACCACGCGGCGTCCGGCGGCTAGCGTGACTCCCGTTGTCTTACATAGGTTGAGCGCTGGACGTAGCGTCCCGACAGGGACGCGGCGCGGAATGCGATTCGCCGCATCGAAAGACGCCACCACTGGGCGCGGGCCGGCCAGCGCCGGAGCTACTGATGTCGAGACTGCCACAGGCTCCGGTTGCGTAGCGGCAGGAGTCGCCGTCGCTCCTGGCCGCCTGTCGACCGCGAACTTAATCACGTGGGCCAGCGTGGGGAAGTCACGCAGCTTGAGATCCTGATCGCGCGGAATGCCATAGGTTGCGCGGATGGCGGCAAACATCTCTGCCTGCTTCACGGTATCAATGCCGAGGTCCGCTTCCAGGTCGAGGTCGAGATCCAGCATGTCCTTGGGATAGCCGGTCTTCTCGGCCACGATCTCCAGCACCTTGTCTTTGATGGAATCTTCGGTCGGCGTCGCCATGACGCTGGGCACTGGCGCAGGAACAGGCGCCTCGCTTGTGGCTGAAGATGGAGCGACTGCGGCGACTGAGGCGGGTGCTTCCGCAGTGGCGGGTGGAGCGGCAACAACAGCAACGGTGACAGCCGGGGTTGCGGTGGCTGCCGGCTGCCGCTCGACCGCGAACCTGATCACGTGGGCCAGGGTGGGGAAGTCACGCAGCTTGAGGTCCTGGTCACGCGGAATACCATACGCGGCGCGGATGGCGGCAAACATCTCTGCCTGCTTCACGGTATCAATGCCGAGGTCCGCCTCCAGGTCGAGATCGAGATCCAGCATGTCTTTGGGATAGCCGGTCTTCTCGGCAACGATCTCCAGCACTTTCTCCTTGATCGAATCTTCCGTTGGCGCCGGCGTGCTCACTGGGGATGAAGCAACAGTGGCTGCGACGGGCGCTGGTGCGGCGACTGCCGCAGGTGGAGTTGCCGCCAGATCGGGACGATTCTCGTAGACGAAGCGGATTACATGGGCCAGCGTGGGATAGTCACGCAGCTTGCGGTTCTCGTCCCGGGGGATGTTGTAGATCTCGCGGATGGCCGCGAACATCTCTGCCTGCTTTACGGTATCAATGCCGAGGTCCGCTTCCAGGTCGAGGTCGAGGTCCAGCATGTCTTCGGGATAGCCGGTCTTCTCCACAACCAGTGCGAGAATCCGGTCCTTCACCAAATCGCCAGTCCGGGCAGGGATCTCCACTGGCGCCAGTGTCACAGGCTTCGCCTCTCCCTTCGGCACGGTCACCGGGGCTACCGGCGCTTCGATGAGGGCAGGCTGAGGTTCGCTCGCTGGCCGGGTCAACTCCTCGCGCCCGGTCTCATAGGCTTCGTGAATCGCAGCTAGCGCTTCCGCCTCCATGATCGTTTCGCCGTCTACATCCCCTTCCACATCGACATCCAAATCGAACACGTCGATTGGATAGCCGTTTGTGCTATCCGTCAGCGGCTCCTCCAGAACGGCGGTTGCTGTAACAGCGGTTTCGGGGGGGGAAGCTACTGGGGAGGCAACTTGAAGGATAAGTTCTGGTTTCGTGACTACGGCGGGCCGAGATGCGGGGGCGGGCATCGTAACCACCCGCGCACGCTGTGCGCCTTCGGTAAGCTGCGCCGGGGCCCCCTGATCGCGCACACGCAGAGTGCGGTGCACTACTTCCAGATCCGCGGTTGGATATTGCGCGATCCGGTTGAGCCAACTCTGCCAAGCGGCCGTGTCTGCAATGCGATAAGCATAGCCGAGCGCATTGGGACCCGGGCGTACGCCATCTTTCGTTGCCACCCAGCGCAACAGGGCCATGCTGACTTGTGACCCGAAGCCGGCGGCCAGTCGTAGCGCGTATTCGACCGGATATTTGCCGCCTTTCGACAAGTTCAACGCCCCCAACTCGGGATCGGCTTCCTTGAAGTTGGGTAGCGGCGGCACCAATCCTGTTTCCAGTGCCTTCACCGCAAGCACATCTTCGATGCCGGTGCCCATGGCGTGACCGGTGTAGCCCTTGGTATTGGCAATTACGATCTGGTCGGCAGCACGGCCAAAGACGCGGCGCAGTGCATTGATCTCCGCAGCGGCGCTGCCGCCGCGGGCAGGCGTATACGTCTCGTGGGAAACGAAAACGGTTTGCGGCGCGATCTGCTGGCGGGAAATGCCGCTGCGCCGTTCCGCCAGGGCCACCACTCCTTCCATCACCTGGCAGATGTGTTGCACATCGAGGCGCGTGCCGTGGAAAGCGCTGTTCGCGGTGACGGTGCTCAGGACTTCGCAGATGGGTCGAATGCCGCGTTCACGCGCGGCATCGGCGCTCTCCACCACCAGGGCAGCAGCCCCCATGCCGGGGATCATGCCGTGCCGCCGGCGATCGAATGGGATGGCAGCCTCCTCGACCTTCTCGTCGGTGGCTGCCGCGCCGGTTGCCAGTAATCCCGTGCCTATCCATTCGAGCAGATGATCGGAAGTGACATCATCCGCCGCAATGATTACCACGCGGCGGCACCGCTCATTGCGGATCCAATCCTCGGCCAGCTCCAACGCATGGGTTGTGCTCGCGCAGGCGGCATTAACGGCCGTGTTCGGACCACGGGCCCCGATGAATTCGGCGAACTGCGAATGTCCCATGGACAAAACCCTGAAGATGAATCGCCGGTCGAAGGTGTAGGGTTCTTTCTCCAGCGCGAGGCGCAGTTCCGCAAGACGGCCATCGATCTCCTGGCCGAGGCCATCGGTGCTCACCATCCGCGTCCGCAAGCTTTTCAGGAGTGTCATCTGTTCGCGGCGCGCCCGGTCCACGTAATAGCGTGACATTTCGTCGGCGAAAGAATCACAGCCTGGGAAGGCGGAAGCAAAGATGACGGCGGTATCGTCGCGCAGAGCGTCCGGCAGCATCCAGCGCTCCGGGAGGTACGTGCCTTTGCTGGTGGTCTTGTATCGCATCACCAACGGGATACCGGCGTCGCGCAACGCATCAACGCCCGCCGCGATGGCCAGGCACGTCACGCGATCCAGCGCAGGCAGGCGCTCGGCGGGGACGCCGAATTCGCTTTCCAGGTCGAAGGCGCCACCGCGGCCGGCCAGCTTGAGCACGTCGGCTACATCCGTGATGGTTTCGAAGGTCGCTTCTCCGCCGTTGCTCTTCACCAGGCGGGTGATGTGCTTGTCGACCATGGCTCGGCGCAAGCGCGAGGGGACGGCGGCGATGAACTGGTCGCCCCGCAGGATGCGGCCGATGTTCGCATCATCGAAAATGTGATCCGTCCCGGGCAGGCCCAAGGCCGCTCCGGTAATCGCCACCGGCTGATCGGTTCCGTTCTGCCCGTGGTACATCTGCCAGCCCCGCTCCAGGACATCAGCAAACATATGTCCGAGTTCGACATAGCGATCGCCGTTCACGGGCGCCGTTGCGGCAGCCGTCGACGTTGAAGCAGGGGCGGCGGACAGCACGGGCTTCGTCGCCTGCGCAGGTAGGAGAGGCGGGACGACAGAAGTTTCCGGCTTCGCTGCGACCTCGCGGGCGGCTCCGGCCTGGGCGCGGCCCAATCCCGCTGCATACAGGCCGCACAACGCCTGGTTGAAGGACGCGATGTCGCCGAACTTCGGGTGATTCGTGAACAACGAGACGACGTCCGACTCTCCGCTGAACACATCGTCGGCGAATCCCTGCAACGCCTTCTTGGGTCCAACTTCCACGAATATGCGCGCGCCTGCCTTGTAGAGGGTGTGCAGGCCTTTAATGAATTGCACGGGAGCCGCGACCTGTTGAGCCAGCATGTCGAGCATCTTCGGCACGACGTTGGGGCCAGTGGGATAGAACTCGCCGTCAATGTTGGCAACGATCGGCACACGCGGCGATTGCAGGCGCAGTCGCGACAACATCTGCCGCAAAGGCACACTCGCCGGCGCCACGATCGAGGTATGGAAAGCATGGCTGACCGGCAAGAGCACGACTTCGAAACCGGCTTTTTGGAATATGTCGACGGCTTGGGTCACCGCCGGCGTGGCGCCGCCGATGACAGACTGGTGCTCGCTGTTGATGTTGGCGATCACGACGTAGCCGTCCACCGTTTTCAGCAGGCGCTCGACTTCCGCTAGCGGCGCAAACACCGCTGCCATCAGGCCATTGTCTTTGAATGCAACACGAGTCATTTCGCGTCCACGCGCGGCGACGGCCTCCAAAGCGTCCTCAAACGGCAACCCCTCCGAGGCGGTCAGGGCGCCGTATTCGCCGACACTGTGGCCCATGGTGAAGTCGGGCTGGATGCCGTAAGCCGCCAGCACCCGGGTCATGGCCATGTCAATTGTCAGGACGGCGGGTTGGGTGATGGCGGTCTGGCGCAGGTCATCCTCGGCCTTCGCGACGGCCTTGGGATCGGATTCGTCAACGTAGATGTACTCGCTCAAGGGCTTCCCCAGAATCGGGGTCATGATGCGGTCGGCCTCGGCGAAGGTGTCGGCGACGATGGGCTCCAGAGCGCGGATCGGCCGCAGCATGTTCACGTACTGCGAACCTTGGCCGGTATACAAAAACGCTACCTTGGGCGCGGGACCATGTCCGCGGAAGATGCCTTGCGCGCGCAGAGCCTTCCACATCCCTGGCTGGTTCGCCGCGAGTGCCCTCAAAGCGAATCCTGACTTAGTTGCCAGTTCGGCGGCATCGGCATAGTCGATGGCCAGCCGCTCGGGCGCGCGCAGGTCGGACTCCGCCGGCGCGGCCGGCGCCGGCGCGCGGCCCGCTTGGGCATCTTTCTGCACTGCACGCAAACGCTCGGCCAGCGCGGCGTCCGATTCGGCGCCAATCACCAGCGCGCCGCGCAAGGGTGCCTTATAAGAAGATGAAGACGTGGGGGAGAAATCCTTCGCATTCATGGTTGCCTCTTGGACCACAGCGGCCGGCATCTCTCCGACAGCGACCGTTTTCTTGCCATTGCCATTCAGCCGGTGGGGAATGTATTCCTCGAGCACCGCGTGGAAATTAGTGCCGCCGAAACCGAACGCACTCAAGCCCCCGCGCCGCACGCCGCACGCTGGCTCTGGCCACGGCTTCAGGGTGGTATTGACGTACAACGGGGAGTGGGCGAAGTCAATGTCCGGACTAGGTCGCTCG
>Ga0335079_10003174_pt1 | contig 18981 bp, 19 predicted proteins | sample Lox_Sample_33_FD_206719 | JGI IMG/M metagenome (GOLD analysis project Ga0335079, IMG submission 206719) | Soil microbial communities from Loxahatchee National Wildlife Refuge, Florida, United States - Lox_Sample_3.3 | ecosystem: Environmental > Terrestrial > Soil > Wetlands | place: USA... | reverse complement strand
AGGCGCAAACTTCGCAACTCCGGCGTTCACAAACAGGACGTCGATCTTGCCAAGCTTTTGCGAGACTTCCGTATAGAGCTTGTCCAAGTCTGCGAGCTTCGCAACGTCTGCTTGGATAGCCAAGACCCCGTTGCCAATCGCTTTGACTGCTTCATCCAGGGTCTTTTTGCTCCGACCCGAGATAGCCACCCTCGCCCCTTCTTGCTGAAGACGCTTCGCGGTCGCCAGCCCGATACCGCTGTTCCCGCCTGTTACCACTGCCACTTTCCCTTCCAGCCGTTTCATCTCTCCTCCTAGTGTGAAAACCGGGACGCGCTAAGCCGATTTTGTGAGATGAGACGGCGCGGATAGGAAAAAGATACGAGAAAGTTTCTTGACAAGGCCATTGCGGCACTTGCCAGCGGCCTTTTTTTGTATCTATGTAACCTTCGCACGAAAAATGCTTCCAATGCCCGTGAGAGTTGAGTGCCCCACGGGTACTCACCGGAAGTTCAAGAAACAACCTAAGGAGGAACCACTATGGTTCGCAACATCAAGACAGCTTTAGCACTCGTCGCACTAACGGTCACATTCGCATTACAGGCATCTGTATACGCGCAGGACAGTATGCATGTGGACAAAACCAAAACGCTTGAGACGGGCACCTTCCACGGCAAAGTGCACAAGACCTCAGGCCGCGCGACCATCTATCAGGAAGCGGACGGCGAGCTCCTGCTGCGCCTGACAGACTTCAAGACGTCCAACGGGCCCGATGTCCACGTGATTCTGATTGCAGCCAAGGACGCGGACGACGACGCTAACTTTCTCAACAGCAGCACCGAGCGGGTCGAACTGGGCACTCTGAAAGGCAATGAGGGGGACCAGAACTACGAAATACCCAGCGGTACTGATCTGAGCAGGTTCCAAACAGTCTCGATCTACTGCGAGCGTTTCAACGCCAACTTCGGCGCAGCACCTCTTGAGAAGTTCTAACACTCTCGTTTTCAAGGATCGGGCGGTCGAAACCTCCCGATCCATCATTCGAAGGAGGAACTCATGGATACACGCACAGGTTTTCGGTTATCACATAGGAAGTGGATCTTGGCCGCAATCGGTTTTCCGATTCTGGTTGCCGCTTGGTGGGCTTTCCGGCCTGAAAAACTCTGGATAAATCAGAAGGTCAATGAGCCCGCGCCGTTCGCTGCGACCACCGACCCCCAGCCGCTTTATACCGGCCGACTGGAAGGGAAGGCTCACCAGACGAGCGGTCGAGCAACGATCTATAGGACCTCCGATGGCAGACAGTATCTGCGTCTGACGGATTTCATGACCTCGAATGGCCCGGACGTGCACGTTGTGTTAGTGCAAACTGACGACGCGAATCTCACAAAGGAGATTGTGACGGATCAGGTCGATAGCGTTGAACTCGGCCGGCTGAAGGGTAACCAAGGGGATCAGAATTACGATCTTCCGGCTTCTGTCAACCTGCAAAAATACACCGCGGCCGTTATCTACTGCGAGCGGTTCCATGCAATATTCGGCGTCGCCAGACTCGAAAAGTTTTGATCGAGGACTTCGAGCCCAAAGCCTCGCGATCCGTCCGGAGAAGCGCCAATTTGTAGCAAGGCAGATGGGGATTGGGTCACCATGAGAATGGCCGACCCGAATCTCTAGACCGATACGGTCCGTCGTCGCTATGCGACCTGCGCTTGCGTTGCTACCTTGCGACCCAAGAAATCTCGAATTGCACCAGCGATTTCTTGGTGATGGGTCTCCAGCGCGAAGTGGCCCGTATCGTAAAAACGCACCTCGGCGCCGGGGTTGTCGCGCTTGAATGCTTCCGCACCCGGGGGCAGAAAAAATGGGTCACTCTTGCCCCAGACGGCCAGCATGGGCGGCACTTTTGTGCGGAAATATTCCTGGAACTTCGGATAGAGCGCGACATTGCTGGCGTAATCCAGAAACAGGTCAAGCTGGATCTCATCATTTCCGGGTCGCGCCAGAAGCGCAGAATCGAGTTCGTAAGCTTCGGGCGCAACCAGCGTCGTGTCCTGGACGCCATGCAAGTATTGCCACTTGGTCGCCTCAGGCGTGAGGAATTCGCGGAGAGCAGCGCGATTCTCTGGTGTCGGGTCTTTCCAATACTTCTGGATCGGATTCCAGCCTTGGCTCAAGCCCTCCTCATAGGCATTGCCGTTCTGCGAAATGATGGCGGTGATCCGCTCGGGATGCGCTAGCGCCAGACGAAGCCCCACCGGCGCTCCGTAATCGAAGACGTAAATCGCGTAGTTTTTCAGGCCGATCGTCTCTGTGAACAAGTTGATGATCTTGGCCAGGTTCTCAAACGTGTAGCGGAAGCGCTTGCGGTCAGGAGCATCCGAGAAGCCGAATCCCGGCAAGTCGGGTGCGACCACATGGTAGAGGTCGGCCAGGGCCGGCATGAGGTTGCGGAACATGTGCGATGACGTCGGGAACCCATGCAACAGCAGGATGGTTGGCGCGGATTTCCGACCAGCTTCGCGATAGAAGATCTTGAAACCGTCGACGGTAGCTTGTTGATAGCGGGTGGTGATGTGGCTTAATTCGAGGGCTTTCATTTTTCTCCTAAATGTCTCGGTGTCGCGACAACCTCGTGTGCCGGACTCTTCGGTCGCACGATTCGGCGGAGGCTAACCTTGAGGGGCAGTTGCGTCTACTTGGATGGCCTACACAGAAATAAGTTTCGGATGCGGGTAAACCAGACTGGTGCGCGGCCAGGACCGGGCTGGATTTAGGCGGCCATCAGACCCGAAATAATTCTTTGCCGTCTCGTGACTTTTGTCCCCATTCGCCCATCTCTTATATGCTGGTGCTGGGAAAGGATCCGCGGCCAGCCGCTCGGATTGCGGAAAATGCCGGCCCATCTTGAGAACGAGCAGGATCTTGTAACCGCAGCAAAGGCGGGCGACTCGGACGCCTTCGTTACACTAGTGAATCAGTACAGCCGGCATATTTATCGTCTTGGCTTGAGCATTACGGGCAACCACCACGATGCAGAGGACGTTCTGCAGGAAGCGTTGTTAAGGGCCTATACGGCATTAGCGGACTTCCAGGCGAACTCGCGTTTCTACACCTGGCTGGTACGCATTGCGGTGAATGTCGCGCTGGGAAAGCTCAGGAAGCGCACTTTGTGGAAAGAATCTTCGCTGGATGAGGCCCGAGAAGGCGAGGATGGTAGCTTTATCCCGTTGGAAATCGAGAGCTGGGGCGAAGATCCGGAAAAGGCCTGTCTGAACAGCGAACTACAGCAGATTCTGGCGGATGTGATCCAGACGCTGGACCCCAAGTCGCGGACCATCTTCACTCTGCGAGACGTTGAGAAGTTTTCGATTGAGGAGACTGCGACGATGCTTGGGGTGAGCATTCCCGTGGTAAAGACGCGGCTTCTACGCTCTCGCCTGAAGTTGCGCGAGGAATTGACTAAGTATTTCGGAAAGGATGCCCGCAATGCGATGCCGACAAGTCGTCGATAAGATTTCGGAGTATCTCGACGGCGAACTTGACCCCGAACTGGTGCGGGAACTGGAGGGCCACCTGGAACATTGTGAGGACTGCCGCGTGGTAGTGGATACCACTCGCAAGACGGTTGAGGTTTTCTGCGACACCGAACCCTCGCCTCTACCAAACGACGTGCACGAAAGACTGAACCAGATGTTTACACAAAAGTTCCGCAAAGATCCCAGCTAGGCCATCGCCAACATTCACGCGCTATTCAAAGTCGGGCGTGAGACCAAGGCCGGCTGAAAACCGGTTAGCGCAGGCGTAGAGCGACGTGATAAGGACTGCATCAAAAATGGCAGCATCGTTCCAGCCCACCTTCCGAAGATTCTCGATGTCCGTCCTTTGCATGTCGGCAGGATGGTTGGTGAGTTTGTCGCAAAATTTCAGCAGCTCCACGACTTTTGGATCGAGTGTCGCCGACTTGTAGTCGATGGATAGCCTGCGCGCCAGAGACCTGTCCATACCCATGCGGCCCAGGATCTCCAGATGAGCGGGAAGGCAATAGCTCGACATATTGATACCGCTGACGACAGTTGCAATCTCTTCCTTGATCACCTTCGGCAGGCCGCGCTCGTCAAACATGGCGTTCGTATAGAGATTCACCTGGTCTTCAAGAAGTTGACGGTCGCGAGCCAAAGCCTGGAAATAATTAGGCAGAAAACCCCAGCGGCGAGAGACGTATTCGTAGATCTTCTTGACCTCGTCGCTAGCTTGTTCTTCGGGCAAAACGGGCAAGAAAGGCATCACAACACCCCCAGAGGCTGAGTGAAAATCTCCGCAGGTTGAGAAAACGCAAGCTTCAGAATCGCAAACGCAATATCCCTTGGGCGCAGATTGATGATAGACGACCTGCGCTGTACTCGGCAATTCATGGCGATCATGCTTTCGCTTATGGGACGGGCCACGAGCAGATTCACCTGACACTATAGACTCCTGACTCTTCGCACATCGGTCTCCAAATATGCTCAAGGTCCTCCTTGCCTGCGCGTGCTTCGCGCGTGATTAACAATCCAATTGCTTTAATTCGACATTCCCTCCTGTGTTCCGATGGTCTTATTCCCAAAATTCAGACCGATGCTTTTCGACAAACTGTTCAACCGTCATCGGAGGACGACCGCCAATCTCTTGGACATAGTTATTCATCCCACTAAAAACGACCTCTGCGCCCAATTTGCTGAGTCGTTCCGATCTTTCATCCTCTCGGTGAGCAAGCGCTCGAACGGCGTGTCCCTTTTCAAGTAGCTGTTCAACCGTTTCACCACCGGTTGCGCCGGTCGGTCCCGTTACAAGAAATTTCCTTTCTGATTTCATTTGATTCTCCTTTTTCGTTACTTTTGCTCCATGCCTTAACCCTGTTCAGTTAGCCGCGAAGAATGGGAGCTCCAAACGGCGCACCCGTCGCTCCCCCATCCACCATCAACTCGACCGCGTTGATGTACGAGGAGTCGTCCGACGCAAGAAAAAGCACGGCTTTGGCAACCTCCTCCGACTCACCCCAACGGCCCAGCGGAATCACAGAAGAGAAGAACTTGGCCAGCTTGTTGGACTCGTCTGTGGACATAGAGGCGCGCGGCCCCCGCTTCCAGATAGGAGTCTTCGTCGCGCCCGGCGCCACGACGTTCACGCGAATGTTACGCGGTGCCAGGTCTGCGGCAATGGAACGCGCCATCGAGACGACCCCACCCTTCGTAGCTGCGTAGGCGGCGACGCCGGGTTGGCCGATATAGTTGTGGACTGAACCATTAAAGATGATACTGCCGTTGTCGTTTAGCAGGGACGCTGCCGAATTGACCGTGAAGAACGCAGCAGTCAGGTTGGTGTGAATCACGTTCTCAAAAATCGCCTCGTCCGTCGAGCCGGTAGGAGTCCGGCCGGAGATGCCGGCATTCGCGAAAACAATGTCAAGTTTCCCGAAATCTTTGGCCAGGGCTGCGAAGAGCTGCTTGCGGTCTTCTGCAATAGTAATGTCGGCGCGGTAGCCACGCGCATTTGTTCCGAGTTCGGCGACGGCCTCATCGAGCGTCTTCTGATCGCGACCTGTAATAGCGACCTGAGCGCCCTCAGCAATGAAAAGACGGGCTGTAGCCAGGCCGATGCCGCTGTTGCCTCCAGTAATAAGAGCCTTCTTGCCTGTGAGCTTCATAAATGTCTCCTTCTCGTATGACCGGCATCAAATATGATGACCGTCATACTTATGATATGATGAACATCATATATGGAGGATGCAGAAAAAAATATGCGCTATCCCGTCGAGGAGACCGCGGCAAAACATGCACGGATTGTGAAGGAGGCTTCCCGCCTGTTCCGTGAACGCGGATTTGAGAATGTAAGCGTGGCCGAAGTGATGAAGGCCGCCGGCTTGACGCATGGCGCTTTCTATGCCCACTTCCGTTCGAAGGAAGAACTGCAGGCTGCTGCCGTTGCCTACGGCCAGAGAGTTTCGCTAGGTCGTCTGCAACAAAGCAGAAAGAAGAAGAGCAAAGGATCGTTTACCGATGCGTATCTGAGCCCGAGGCACCGGGACAATCCAGGCGACGGCTGCACCATGGCCGCGCTGGCCCAGGAGGTGGCTCGCTCGACCCCTGAACTCAAAGCTGCATTCGAGCAAGGACTGGAGAACTTTCTTTCCGCTAAGGGTGCAGACCGCGAAGAAGCCATCTTTTGGACAGCGGCGATGATAGGTGGCGTGGTACTGGCTCGTGCCGTACAAGATCAGCAACTCTCGGACGAAATTCTTAGAAGCGTCAGACAGAAGCTCGGCTGGATCGCGTCGTCGCGAATCCATCGGCACGACGTGCACACCTTTGATCACACGCCTCACAGCCATAAGCAGGACTCTCGCTGATCGCGCTTAGCTGCTTGAGCAGATGCGATAAGTCGACAACAACGACGAATATGCTCTCCAGATCGAGAACTTCAATCGGGCAAACACTGTAACTTTTTACCCGGAAACACCGTATGTCTTTCCTCCTGCCGATTCTCTAACATTAAGGTGGCACACTAACGTTGCCGCATCGGAGAGCGGGCTAGTTCGACCTTTGAGCTAGCTGACGAGAAGGAGGGAATATGGCAACGGCAAGAATTCCTCAACCAACTGCCGATGATCCGGTGTGGTTTCGTCAAGGTTTGTTTGCGCCTGTAATGGAGGAGGTCACAGCTTTCGACCTGCCGGTCACCGGTCGCATACCATCAGAGTTGAATGGCCGCTATTTGCGCAATGGTCCGAATTTTATGCGCGGCATCGACGATCGCAAGAACCATTGGTTCCTGGGCTCCGGCATGGTGCACGGCTTGAGATTGCGGAACGGCCGGGCGGAGTGGTATCGCAATCGGTGGGTCCGTTCAAAAGCTGTTGCGAAAGCGCTCGGCGAAAAGTGGCGGGAGGGTCCCGTCCATGACGTCGACTTCGCCGCCAATACTCACATTGTGGCTCACGCCGGTCGAATCCTTGCGACGGTTGAAGGTGGTCCCCTGCCGTACGAGATCTCCGACGAATTAGACACGATTGGGCCTTACGATTTCGCCGGCGCCCTGCCCGCCAGTTTCGCCGCACACACCAAGACCGACTTGCAGAAAGCCGAAGTTCACGCTATCGCGTATTCATATCGTCAGGACCATGTCCAGCACATCGTCATCGACAAAACTGGCAAAGTGAGCCGCATAACCGACATTTCCGTCCGCGACAAACCGATCATGCATGACTTCGCCCTGACTGAAAAATATGTGGTCCTCTACGATCTGCCGGTCACGTTTAGTCTTGATGCGGCGAAAGCCGGCAGGTTCCCCTATGTCTGGAATCCGGCCCATGAACCGCGTGTGGGACTGATTTCGCGCGAAGACAGCTCACCTGTACCGCGCTGGTTCCCCGTCGAACCCTGCTTTGTGTTTCATACGCTCAATGCGTACGACGATGGTGACCGTGTTTGCGTCGACGTGTGCCGCTATGCAGGCCGTTATGATGTTTCCCTGATGACCGGCCCAGGACCGGTTACCCTCGATCGCTGGACCATCGATCCTGTCAGTGGCAAAGTCACTCTTCGGTCTTTCAGCGACCGGTTCTTCCAGGAGTTTCCACGCATCGACGACAGGATCATCAGCAGGCGGCATCGCTACGGATATACGACCGCATTCAAGCAACTCCAGGATCACGTGATCGCCCCGACCACCGCGACGGGCCATACATCAGGCAATGTCCTGCTCAAACATGACGTTGAAAGCGGCGCGGTCGAGGAGCACCGCTTCCAGCACGGTGCGGCAGGCGAAGCCGTATTTGCTCCGTCATCGCTGAACTCCGCCGAAGACGAAGGCTATGTCATGGCCTTTGCTCACGATCTCGACGGGGGCAAAACTGATTTGGTGATTCTTGCAGCGCAGGATTTCGCGGGCGAACCGGTTGCGCGCATTCATCTACCGGCCCGCGTTCCACTAGGGTTCCATGGCAGTTGGATCGTCGACAGTTAGGCCCTGTTGCGAAAGTCGAACCGGCTAAGATCATTGAGACCAAGGGCAAGACGCGAAACAAGCGGAATAATTTCTGTTGGCCGAATGTACGGGAGTTCATGGCGATAAGCCCGTTTCTCGATAGCAATCTTATTCTGACTTGGCTTCAGCGTCCCCCCGGTCTCCAAAAGCGAGAGACCGGGGGCACCCTCATCTCGGTGGCGTGGTACTCGCTCGGGCCGTCCAAGATCCGCGTCTCTCGGACGAGATTCTCAGGAGCGTCCGACAAATGCTCGGCTGATCCCGTCGTCGCGAAATACGAATGTCGCCCTTGTGATCAGGAAGTGAACAAGTTCAATGGTCAGCCGAGCCGCGCAAGAAACAATTGCCGCGTTTTAGACAAAACCAGTCGACCAACGGGCCCCTCAGGCCATTAAGCTGCAGAACGTAGCTGATGCCGTTCCTCTGGATGTTTGGCGTACTTATTCCGAAAGCGCGTCGACGCATCGTGGGCGATAGGCTTGCCATGGCCAAACCCAGCAGCATCGAATGAAAGACTGGCAAGTTTGCGCTGGCTCACGCGACCTTCCTCCAAGTTCTCGAAGCCAACGGGATCGCCGAGGCCCATAACGTTCGTGCACACATCAGCAGCGAACAGCATTCGTCCAGGGCGCCACAGCAGCGCGACCTGTCCGGCGCAATGACCGGGGACATGAATTACTTCGAAGCCACCTGCGACGGGCAATGTTTCTCCCGGGGTCAAAGGCTGGTCGATGGCAACCGGATCCAGTCGCTCGTCGGGATGGAAGAACAGACTGCACAAAACTCGTCCCAACAGACCAGGTGCCGGTGTCATCGGCCGAAAAGGACCTCCACTCTCGGCGATCGGGATGTCGAGCGAGTGCATGTAGGTCCTCGCACCGGTTCCTCGCACGATAGCCGCGGCGCTGCCGATATGATCAGGATGGGCGTGAGTGAAAACGATGTGCTTGAGCTGGTCCGGCGAACGGCCAAGCCTGCGGATCGCCTCGAAGACCGCTGACTCCTTGCCCGGAAAACCGGCGTCAATCAGGGTCAACCCGTCGCCGCCGTCGATCAGGAAGGCGTTTGCAAACCCCATCGGGACGATATACACACCTTTGATCACCCGCTTCACAGCCGTAAGTCCTCCGTTCGGCAGTTGATGCACTAGCGCCCGCTAGGGTTGGAAGGCAGTTCGATTCATCTAAGCTAATGGTCAAACACAAAGCGAGCCAGAAGTCGGCTTCGGGTACATCCAAATGAATGATGGGGTCTGACTTCGGAGACATTGTCCCTGGTGTATTCACTCCCTTTACAGCAAAAAGGAATTCAATTGTTCGAATAATCGGCCGTCAACCGTCCTAACTTCTGAGGTCAACATCTGTCGGAAAATTTGGCGGGAGCGACGGGACTCGAACCCGCGGCCTCCTGCGTGACAGGCAGGCATTCTAACCAGCTGAACTACGCCCCCGCATTAGAATATCGACTCTCTGAAATTCCCGCGTGTGCCTTTCCGCGCCCGTCGATTTCCAAAAGTTCCTGAAAATGCCGTGACAGGGCAGAGGCCGGATGAAGCATGCCAAGAGTCTCGCCGAAACTGTGGGAGCCCTTTGCGGGAGACTATTTCCAAGGTCCTCCTGCCTGCCAGATGTTCTTCTTGCGATTTCTTTTCGAGATTCCTTCTAGGATAGGCATCACGAATTCTCGAACGATTCGGATCGTCTCCTCCAGCGAGGACTCGGCGTTCAGACCACGGTTCACTGCATCCACGTCTCTCCTTTAGCCATATTGCTGGGCATGTTGGCTGGCAACCATCGGCTTTGAGAAGCGGTTTGAGAGGTAAGATACGTAATTGGTGGCGAGTAGTCGGCCAACAAGAAACTGAGAATGCGTTGGATGTCTTCCGCATTGCCCGCCATTCGCCCTGAAGCGAGGATCGCGATAGAATACGCGGATAAATGATGGGCTTACCCAACGGGCAGTCGCGTTTGGTGCAGTCCTCTATGTGGTTCCGGATCTTTTTCGATGATCAGCGCACTCAAGCCGCAGACTCCGCCGCCGTTCGAGCACGTGGTGCGCACGTGCCTGGCAAAACACCCGGACGAACGCTTTCAGTCGGCATACGATGTATTGCTTGAGTTGAAATGGCTCGCCGCAGGGTCGCAAATCGGCGCCGCTCCGGGTGCTGGTCGCCCGGCACGAGATGCCTCTGCGCACGCCATTTCGCGCACCCGTAACTCCCCAAATGACGTGTGGCGATTCCTCCGACTCCGCTGGCGGTCATACGGGATCGTCATTGACGATATCTAACTACAGCGATTACTGTAGAGCAGATTTTTACAGTTACCTCCCAAAAGTTCTCTTGTCCTTCTGTGGTAATCGCTGCTTATCGTCACGAACAATGCCTGAAACGGTGGCAAGATTCGTGCTACTAGATGAGCGGGGATCGAAATGTTGCACTTGAGTGTTGAAACAATCGGCCAACTCTCAGTCATCGAGTGCAAAGGCCGCATTGTCCAGAGCGATGCCGCCTTCCGCTTACGCGCTGCGGTCACTTCTCACGGGGACTCTCGAATTATAGTGCTCGATATTTCTGAGGTAAGCGCAATCGAAGGCGGTGGTCTAGGGATGCTTGTCTTCTTGGATCAGTGGGCGCGCGATCACGCAATTGATTTTAAACTCTGCGCTCCCATGGGTTCGGTTCTCCAGAGGCTAAAACTTATCAGACCGATTCGAGCTTTCGATATCATTTCGCGGCGTGAAATGATGTCTCTTTTGGCTGTTGCGGATAGTGACTTCGCCTTGGCTGCATGAAGCCATTTTCTCCGGGGCGGAGTCTTCCGCGCCTTCCGCCCATCTGTTGCGTGCGCGTCGATTCTCAGCCCTTCGAATCGTGTTTGCCGGCCAATCCCGCTGAGTCCAGCATGTGATGGATTTTTTGTACGTAGCCGGTAATGGCATCCCGAGTGAAAGTATTGGTCCATGCCAACTCTTTCTGCATAAGGGAACCCACGACGGGGGCGGCATCAATGCAGGCGCTCCAGGAATGGAATTGCATCCCAAGCCGGCGCGCGAGCACGGCCTCAATCGTGACTGCCATCTCGTGTTGAACCGCATATACCACTTCAGCACTGATCGCCGCAGCTCCTGGGAGAATCGTCTGCAGTAGGTGCGGGTGACCGGTTGTTAGCGCAAGAACTTCTTGGGATGCGGTTCCGAACTTGGCCGCGAGGTGACGCGCGGTTTTTTCAGAAATCGCATGCTCGCGGCAAAGCCTCTTCCAATAATCATTGGTAAAGCTCTCGCCACCATAGAGAACATGGTTGCGAGTCTTCGATTCCGTCTGCGGCAGTCTTAGAGCTTGTTGAACCGCGTCAATCGTGTCCTCTGCCATAACGCGGTGCGTAGTCCACTTGCCGCCCATGATGCTGATCAATCCGCTCGCGGCATCAACCTCAACCTCATAGTCGCGAGCCAATTTCTTGGTATCGCTGGAACCGTCTGCTCCTAAAAGGGGTCTTGCGCCAGCAAACCCGCTGACGATGTCCTCTCGACTGATTGGCCTGGCGAGATAGCGGTTGAGATGCCGGACTAAATAGTCAATATCCTGCTGAGTGACTACCAGTTCGGAGTCCGATGAGATCTCCTCATCCGTGGTTCCGACGAGCAATCTTCCTCCCCATGGAATCGCGAACAAAACACGTCCATCTTCTGTTTTAGGAATCAGCAGGGCATCATCACTCGGGAATAAATCCAACGGCAAGAGGATATGAGATCCTTTGCTAAGCCTAATTCGCTTTTTCAACCCAGGCGATGCCAGTTGGCGAACCGAATCCGAGAAAGGCCCAGTCGCATTCACAGTGACACGGGCTCTTACAGTGAAGACCTGCCCGTTCATTTGATCGTCAACTACAAGGCCAGAAATACCTCCCGTCGGGTCGCGCACGAAATTTGTGACGTTCGCGTAATTCAAAGCAGAGCCGCCGGCCCTGGTAAACGTCTCGATGAGCGCAATGTTGTATCGCGCATCATCGAACTGACCATCAGCGTAAGCAACGGAGCCAACTAGGCCTTCTGCGTTCAAATGCGGCATACGCTCCAAAGTTTTCTCTCGTGATAAGAATTTGCTCGGAGAGATGCGGCTTCGTCCGGCGAGCCAGTCATAGATCTTGAGCCCGATATCGAGGTAAGCCACATTGAGCCAGTGATAGCTTGGTACAAGGAACGTCAGCTTGCGAGTGAGGTGTGGGGCGTTTTCTAACATGCGTGCGCGTTCATGCAACGCGCGCACGAGCACGTCATATCCCGCAACATCAACCGCCTTAATCGCTTCTTCGAGATAACGCACGCCGCCATGGATGATTTTGGTCGCCGCGCTAGACGTTGCACCGGCGAAATCCCCTGCTTCTAGCAGCACGGTTCGGATTCCCCGTAGCTGCGCGTCCAGCGCACAAGCCGATCCGGTCGCTCCGCCGCCTATGACACACAAATCAAAACTCTGCCCGACGATGTTATTGAGCGCCGCGCTGCGGGTCTTCATGGAAGCAATCGATCAAGAGCGGGTGGGACGAGCAGCAAGGCCCCGGTGACTCGATGGCACTCTGCCGTTCCGCGTCTCATTCACGTAAGAATACGACAACTACTTCTGCGCAGGTTCTGAGCCTCATGTGTGCTGTTCAGGCTTTAGTGGGTAGAATCCGTCGCTGTTCGAAAATTGCCGACTTGCAGACTGCACCGAAGAGTTTCTGAAGAAGGGGATCGGGACTGTTGTGATTGCCGGTGCAATCCTCAAAAGGTAGAATTGGGACGCCTAAAGCCAAACTCGCGTACATCGAGTTACGGGAATCCCAATATCAAAGTAATTTCTTGACCCCCAGCCATCCGGAGCACACAAGATCTCCTCGCAATTTCGTGCTGTTGGAAAGCACAGCAATGCACCCGGTGAAATCGGAGGTTCACGCTGCAGCCAGACCGTGAGCTTAACCAAGTTCTTAGGAGTTATCTGCAAATAATTGGAAAAGCTGCGAATAATAGTTTGCAGGTGCCAGCATGAACTGAGTTGGCATAATGCTTATCTTTTCACATATCGCTTTCAGGCCAAATACGGGTACAATGGCTGCCGTTCTTCCGGTGAAATGGAGCTTGTTTGAGATTCTTTCCAGATATAAAAACCTATTCGGAAGAAGGGAAGTGTAGTCGCTCGAGTTCCCGTTTTCGCCTGCTCGCCAGTACGGCCCGGAATCTTAACCTTGGGAGTGTGTGATGAATTCGATAACTAGTAGACGTTTCCTGCGGAGGCTAAGCGTGCTTCTGCTCGCCTTTGCCGTCCCGGTTGTTATGTGTCAGCAGAAAAATACGAAACACGAGCAACCGTCGAAAGGTAGCGCGCCGGCGGCGCATGCTTCGGCGCCGTCGCGGCCATCGGGCCCATCATCTGCCGGGCATCCGAATATGCCCACAAGCTCACGTCCAGGCGGTTCGCCAGCGTCCGGCGGCATGAACCGCGGTACGGCGGGTGGCATGAATCATGGCACAACGGGTGCTGGCATGAACCGCGGTACGGCGGGCGGCATGAATCATGGCACAACGGGTGCCGGCATGAACCACGGCACAGGTGCCGGCATGAACCACGGCGCGGCCGCTGGCATGAACCATGGCACAGGCGCCGGCATGAATCGCGGTACGACGCACACCGGCATGAACCACGCAACTCCCACCCGTCAAGTGACAATGCGCGGCGGTGGAACGGCCAGGATCCGTCCTAATGGGCAGGTTCGTTCGGTGAGCCGAAATGGCATGACGATTTCGCGGGGGCTGCACGGCGGACGGACCGTCGTAGCCACACACAACGGCGCTCGGATTGTGACTACTGGCCATAATCGTGGTTTTGTGCAGCGCTCCTACTTTGCGCGCGGTGGCCGGACCTATGTTTCGCGTACCTACGTTGTTGGCGGCAGGACTTATGTGAACGTCTATCGCTCCTACGGCTATCGCGGATACTGCTGCTATTATGGCTACGCTCCTGCCTATTACTGGCATCCCGCCTACTACGGGTGGGCTTATAATCCGTGGCCTGCGCCGGTCTACTACAACTGGGGATGGGGCGCTGCACCTTGGTACGGTTACTACGGTGCGTATTGGGCGCCGTATCCTACCTATCCCGCGGCCTATTTCTGGCTTACGGACTGGATGGTTGCCGCCAGCTTGCAGGCGGCGTATCAGGCGCAAGCCGAGGCCGGGGCAACACTTCTCCCGCTTTCACCTGACCTTGAACTCGTGGCGAGTCTCGGGCCCATTCCTGTTCCTCCCGACGACACCAAGGTCGTCATGAGCAAAGAGGCTAAAGATGCTCTCGCCGATGAGGTCAAGGCGCAACTTGCGGCTGACCAGGCGGACGCCGGCAAAAACGGGGGCAGTGCTTCTTCCGCCGGACAGGCCGCGAGCAACGAGCCGCCTCCCGCGCTTGATCCGAACCGAAGAACTTTCGTCGTCAACGATGAAGTTTCGACCGATGTCGACGGGGAGGAGTGTTCGCTGACCTCGGGCGACATCATCAGCCGCGTCTCCGATACTCCGGACGACGACAAGAACGTCCAGGTGAAGGTGCTGGCCAGCAAGAAGGCCGATTGTGCTATCGGCACTACCGTGCTGGTATCGCTCGATGACCTGCAGGAAATGCACAATCATTTCCGCGAGCAGATCAGCGCCGGTATGGAAGAGCTCTCCAACAAGCAGGGAACGGGTGGTCTTCCTAAGGCGCCGGATACCGGCAAGCAGGCCGGAGAGGTTCCTGCGCCCGCGGCCGACACCTCCGCTGCGAAGACTTTGCAGGACCAGCAGTCCGCGGCGGATCAGGCGGAATCCGATGCCAAGCAAGCCGCCAGCACGTCAGGCGGGGCATCGCAGTAAATTTGCTTCAGGCTGAAACCTGAGCGCCGCTGCCCCGGGGCGGTGGCGCTCGCTACATGCAACTCCGGGAATTCACGATCGATCAGCCCTGCTCAGTCACGGGCAAATGGAAAGCAGACATTTTCAGGAGAGGATCATGCGGCAGAGAATCGAGGCGACGACAGTAAGCATCGCGATAACGACAGTGGCACTTGTCATCTTGAGCGTAGCGTTTCCGATATCGCTGGCCGCACAGGCTCCCACGTTAGCGGAGCAGCTGGCTGCGCAGTACAAGCTGGTGAAGATGGGATCTGATTCCAGCGGTTACTCCGTGGTCGAAGAGGGTACGTTGCTTGAGATCAAGAAAGGTGGCATCATCGGCGTTCCCTATAAGAACAGTGTCACGCGCACTGCGACGTATCAGGGGGGTACGGTTCACGCCTCCGACGCCGCGGGCAAGGTCAGGGGGATCGGCGACAAGTTCTGCGGCCTAATGCACAAGTGTCCCTCCACGCCGGACGCCGCCAATGACGAAACCACAACCAAGCTTTTCAAGGTCGGCGACAAGGTCTATCCCAGCAAGATCGATGTGAACGTCGACAAGGACACGGTTACGATGGCGATCGTCTCTTGCGATACCTGCAATAAGACTGATCCGCCGACCTACAACAAAGCAAACGTCGTCTTTCAGTTCGCCAAGGGATCTCTGGCCAAGACCGGAGCGCCAGAGATTGAAGACACGATCGGCCAGCTTCTCGCGATAAGCGACAGCTCGGAAACACAGGATCAGAGCGGCCAGCAGCAGGATGGGCAGCAGCAGGGTGCCGAACAACAAGGCGGCCAACAACAGACGCAGCAACAGCAGCCGCAGAGCATTCAGATGGGAATGACGATGGACCAGGTGGTCGCCGCGTTTGGCCAGCCAGAGAAGACGGTCAATCTCGGCCCCAAGCAACTCTATGTCTACAAGGATATGAAGGTGACGTTCATCAACGGCCGCGTCGTCGATGTCAATTAGCGGTTCATTCGTGAAGCTGAGCGACACCTATCTCTGGTGACCAACTGCTACGCGCGACGGGCTGCACAAGGTTTCAAGGGGTTTACTTCTAACGCTGGAAGCTTGAATTATCAGCGCCCACTGTCACTCTACCCTGTGAGTAACGCAAAACTCAATGGTGGACGTCCTAAATGGAAGTGATTATTTCGATGATTTCCAGGTTGGGTTACCTTTGGCGGGAGACTCCGGCGTGACAAATAGTCGTCAGCACTCGAGCCGATCAGTTTCAAGATTCCCACCACGAGAACGAGAATCACAGCGAGCATAACTGCGTACTCGGCGATATCCTGGCCTCAACAACGCCTTTTCCGCCACGGCAAACTCACTAAGCCAGTGACCACTATCTCCAACGCCGCCGAAAGGATGGGGAACTCGAACCTGTCCGGCTGCCAGCACTCAACTGAGCCCCAGCGATTTTCGTTCCAGCTGAACTCAGACGAGGATTGTTCTTGTTTGCACCTGCCATCGAGCCGACATGACGAGTCCAGGCCGACTCCGCCATCTGGAGTAAGATGACGTCAGTAATCCCGTTTTTCCGCTGATAGTGATACATTTCTAAGAATTGCTCGTGACTCGACATCTAAATCATTCTCCTGCTAATGACTAGCTGCCCATTGCAACCAGCGGCGCTCCGGAGGATGCAGGTATGGAGTGCTTGTCTGTGTGTCGGGATGCTGTTGGTCTCGACCATGGCACAGGCCCTTGACTCCTGTGAATCTCTGCCGCTGTGGGCTTCGCGCCATTCTTGCGGGAAGAGTTCGCCCCCCACACAATCGGTCCCAAGCGTTTGTCTGATCTGCGCCTCGGCTCACACCCCACCCTTGGTATCAGCCGTGACTGCGGTCTTGGCACTCGCGTACATTTCAAACGTCTGCAGTACGATCGGGCAGTTCTTTCGTCCCGCCCTGCAGATATTCGCTCTTCAGGTTCGGCCACCTCCTGGCCAGTAAAAACCGCCTGTGTCCATGCTGGGTTTCGCCCATGCCTTCTTTCCGCAGGTCTACACACCCGGCAAGCACCTGATGCCAGCAGGTACTCCCAAGCGGATGTTGCTGCTGGCCGCGCAAATTGTCGGGCTTACTGGCAAAAGCGAGGAACTCACTTCAAAGGAAATATGCGACACAAACACGTTGTATCAGCTTTTTTGGCTTTATTCGCACTGCTCGGCGTCGTGCACGCCCAAGCCCCTGTGCGCATTACGCTGGACCAAGCCATCGATTTAGCCATCGCGCATAATCACGCGCTCAAGGCGACCGAAACACAAATCCAGCAGAACCAGGCACAAGAAGTGACAGCGGCGCTGAGACCAAACCCGAATTTGACCGCGGACACTTTGTTCATCCCCATCGAACCGCAGAACTTCAATTCCAACGTCATCTCGAACGTGACTGAATTCGATGCGAGCATGAGCTATCTGTATGAGCGCGGTGGCAAGCGGCATCGCCGCATCGACGCGGCTCGCGACGTCACCGCGCAAACCCGGTATCAGGTCTCCGACGCCGAGCGCGCGTTGATTTTCAACACCGCCCAGCAATTCATCACGGTACAGTTGGCGGAATCGAATCTGGATCTCGCCATTCAGGATCTCGAGAGCTTTCAACAGACCGTTGACATTGGAAAGGCTCAGTACAAAGGCGGCGCCATCAGCGAAGGTGATCTGCTGAAGATTACCGTGCAGCTACTTCAATTCCAGACTGACGTTTCCGCTGCAAAGGTAGCCAAGGCGCAGGCGCTAACCAGCTTGCGCGAATTCCTCGGTTACGACGCCGTCCTAACCAACTATGATGTAGAGGGCGAGCTGACTTATCAGCCCTTGCAGCTTAACCGGGATGATCTTCTCTTGAAGGCCCTCAAGAACCGCCCCGACCTGCTGGCTAGCCGTCAAGGGGTTCACGTGGCCGAGAGTCAATATGCCCTTGCCAAAGCCGATGGCAAAGTGGACGTTACCGGCGCGCTCACTTATACCCATGTATCCGACCAGAGCTCCGTGGGTGTAACTGTCAGCTTCCCTCTGCCTGTTTTCGATAGGAACCAAGGTGAAATTGCGCGCACGCGCTACGCCATAACTGCGGCCCAGGAGACCGCCTTCTCCACAAGCGATACGGTGCTTACGGATGTGAACAGCGCCTATGAGGCATTCCGCGGCAATCAGGAAGTGGTGAACCTTTACACAGGCGGTTACCTGAAGCAAGCGCAGGATTCGCGCGACATCAGTGAATACGCCTATCACAGGGGCGCAGCTAATCTCTTGGATTTTCTTGATGCCGAGCGCAGTTACCGCGCCACTCAACTGGCCTACCGTCAAGCGCTCGCAGATTATTTGATTGCCGTCGAACAGCTCAAAGAAGCGGTAGGAAGCAGAAGACTACCATGACCCGGTTAAACGACATTCATCGTCCAGCCCAATTGCCTCTAAGGAGTGTAACGAACGATCGGTATACGCGTCGTATCTCGCTCGCAGTAGGTCAACGGCAGAGCAGCCGAATGAAGAGTCGAGGCTCATGGTGCGTCCTTTACTTAACTGCGATGCTCGTGGTGCTTACGACCGCCGTCGGCTGCGGCGATAATCAACGCGGGGCTGGTGACCCTGGCATGTCCAGCCGAAGCGGCGCGGATAAGGCAGCGTTATTCTCTATACCTGCCGATCAGATGTCGCATATTCAGGTTGTCACGGTTGCACCTTCGACACTGACGCGCACCTTACGACTAACTGGTGCCGTTTCTTACAACGGTTTCGCCACCACTCCGGTTATTACGCAGGTCAGCGGACCAGTCAGCCGGATTATCGTATCGCCTGGAGAAAGCGTGCGCGCAGGCCAACCGTTGTTGTACGTCGCCAGCCCGGATTTTTCCCAACTGCGGGCAACATATATGAAAGCCGATGATGTCTTCAAACTGGCGGAGCGCGAATACGCTCGCTCCAAAGATCTTTACGATCATCACGCCATTGCCGAAAAAGACCTCCTTGCCGCGGAATCGGCTCGCAATCAGGCGGAAGCCGACCTGCAAGCCAGCGAACAGGCCCTGCACGTGCTCGGATTCAAGAGTCCCGGCCA
>Ga0335079_10003173_pt1 | contig 18983 bp, 12 predicted proteins | sample Lox_Sample_33_FD_206719 | JGI IMG/M metagenome (GOLD analysis project Ga0335079, IMG submission 206719) | Soil microbial communities from Loxahatchee National Wildlife Refuge, Florida, United States - Lox_Sample_3.3 | ecosystem: Environmental > Terrestrial > Soil > Wetlands | place: USA... | reverse complement strand
CCGGTATATGTCCCCATCTCCTCGACGATTCGAATGGACTCGTTCTCCGACAAGACAAAGGCCACGTGGCCCGGGTTGGCGGCGGGAATGCCCACGCCGATACCCACTCCCAGCCCGCTGTAACCGGCGGCCCAGGTAAATGCGGTAAACATCTTGTCGATTCGCTGCTCGATGCTCTGCTGGTTCTGCTCGCCGCTGAAGCGGTCCACCACGGCGCTGAAACTGGCCGGCGCGGCAAAATAGCTGATCACGACCAGAGCCGGCAGCAGAATGATCACCGCGCTGAAGCGAACAATCAGCCTGACGTTGCGGGTCACGATCACCGCGGCGAAGCCGCCTAGGAAGGCCAAAGCCGCCAGCATCACGGCGACGCGGGAGCCGCTGACCAGCGTGGCCACGATCGCGCCCATCGTGCAGATCATCAGCATGGCTTTGGATTGAAAGTTGCGGCGATTGGGCGCTAGCAGCCATTCGCCCATCACCAGCCCGACAGCGAACCCGCACCAAAGGGCGTAGGACACGGTGAAGTTAAAGGTTCCCGTGGCGCGTACGTGCCCTGCGCCGAGGCCGCCCAGTCCCGTGTCTTCGCCCGCTGAGGTGCGATTGATCCGGGCACCCTTCGGCGCGCGAGACTGCAAGGCCGCTATCAGCGCCATGGGCACAACGATCAGCAGGTTCCAGCGGACGAATCGCCGACGAAACTTGAAATTGAAGCAGACCGGCGCAATGAAGAGGATGGGCAGATAATAGACGTACTGATGCATGCCCATCACTGCGGTTCGCAGCTGGAGATTACCGAAGATGACCTGCAGCAGTGCCTGCACGGCGAGCACCGCGCTGACCACAAGGCACATCCACGCCAGCCTGCTTCCCCAAACCAGGCCTTTGCGAAAGGCGAAAATGTAGGCGAAAGTCAGCGGCACGTCCTGGATCAGATAGAGCGCCGCGCTGCCGGGAAAGAACCATTTGCGCAAGGCGCCCTGCAAAAGAACGCAGAGCCACGTCGCCATGAAGAGGTCCGCAAGAAGATCCCGATCGGTCCGTCGGGTGCGCTGCTTGATGGCGCGCGGCGCTGCTTGGGTCAATGTTGCCAACTGCCTGACTCATCCTTCCGCAAGGCGCGATTTAGTAGTTCTTGACAACGTTCACCAGACCCAGGGCGTACAGCGACGAATTCAGCCAGCTGTTGGCGACGACCTTCAGATTGCTCCGGGGCAGGAACACCACGTCATCGGTCTGAATGAGGGGATCGGCGACTTTGCCGTCGTGCAGCTTGGCCAGGTCAACCATGATCTCCTCGCGCCGGCCGTTGACGTTGCGCAGAATCCGCGCCTTGGACAAGCCGGCAAAAAGGTCGGGCCCGCCCGCGGCCGTAATGGCCTGCAACAGCGTCATATGCTGGGTGCCGTTGATCGGATAGATGCCCGGATGGATGAACTCGCCCAGCGCAAAGAAGTTTCCCGCCTGGACCACGCTGACCACATCGCCGGGATTCACGGTCGTGTTCATGCCGCGCAAATCCGTTCCCGTGCGGTCGAGTTCCACATCCTGGGGCGCAGATCCATCGCGATGAGCGACCAGCACGTGGTAGTTGACCTGGGGGCTCAGCGCGCCCACCTGCGCCAGGACATAGGAGAGAGGGGCCGGCGAAAACAGCGGGACCGTGCGCGGCACCAGTACCGCACCGACCACCATCACCGAGAGGTTGCGCGCCTGTGTCACGGTCAGCTCCACTTGCGCCGATCGGACCACCTGCTTGCTCTCGAGCGCGTTGATGACCGCCTGCTGCGCCTCGTCGGGAGTGAGCCCCGCGACCTTGACAAAGCCCGCATAGGGAATGAAGATGTTGCCGCCCGGGGAGACCGTCAGATCGACCTTGCCGCCGATCTCGGGAAAATCGAGGAAGTAGGCCGTGAGAGTGTCGCCGGGCGTCAGTCCGACGGACGAATCCGTCGGTGCCGTCTGAGGCGGGGCCGGCTGTCCGCCTGCAGCGCAAGGAAGCAACGCTATAAGTGCAAGTTCGGCAAGGAGTTTTGGCACTGTTAACTTAACCTCAGGTCGATGCCGGTAGGATTCGAGAACCACTTTGGAATCCTCGGGGGTAGCTTCATCATATCACCGAGACTAAACACGCTTTGAATCGTTCCGCGCCCGATACACGCCGCTCCTGAGCATGACTCATGGCGCTCCCATAAAAGGTAGCTCATAAAACAGCGTTCCCGCCGGCCGGATGATGCGCGTGGCCACAGTTGCGCAGCGCCGTCCACCCGCGTCCAGCCATACGTCGCAAAAACCGCTGCGAGTCTCGTGTGGCTATGAAGTTAGGGGGCCCATGGACGAGCGAGTCCGCTGCGGAATCGATGGCTCGCGGCGTCGGACCTGAGACGGTGCCTGCTGCGCGAAAGACCGCAAAGCCGACAGACTCCAAGAACTTGGTCACCGATGTCGGAGGAGTTTGCAACTCTTCGAAGAGAATGTCTCGAACGCGACCCGACGCGAGCAGCCGTCGGCTTCCCTCCAGGACCTGTCGCTCGTGTCCTTCCACGTCAACCTTCAGAAAATCGATCCCTCGCCTTTCGCCGACCAGCTCGTCGAGAGACCGAAGCTGAACTTCATAATGCTCATCCGGCGAGCTGGCCCTGGAACCATCGGCCAGAAAGGCTAGCATGTGGTTTCCTCCCGAACTCAAGGGCACCACCAGTTTCGCAACTCCTGAATGGTCGCTCAACGCACTTCGGTGAGCCCGGATGGGTGCGGAACCTGAATCTTGATTCCAGACTGTTGTGTTGTATTCCAGCTCCGCAAAGGGAACCGGGTGCGGCTCAATAGCCCATACCTCGCCCGACGGCCCGGCGCGCACGGCCATTAGGCTCGTCATTTGACCAATGTTGGCGCCCACGTCGACGGCGAAATCGCCGGGATCCACAAGGCGGCTGATGTATTCACAGGCGTGGAGATCGTAAACGCCGAGTCGGCGGATCAGAGCACCGAGTTCTTCTTTCGGCTCAACGCGGATGGGCAGACCCCACGGCAGGCACACAGTCTCATAATGTGCGGTGGATGGCTTGAACTGGCACTTTACGCGCCGGACGATCTGGGCCGGGCGGAAGATGTACTCGGGCCGTGTCAGAGATGCCAGCAGATTCATTATTCCCTCTTCCGCGAAAGGACGAACGCGCGGGTCGGTTCTGCAAACGTCGGACTGATCTACTTCCGGCGGTGGGCCGTCGCAATCCGAAACGACGCGGCGTTTCGGCCGCAGTGAATGTTCCCTCGAGTATCCAGTGTAGAACCTGGCACACCGTGGGAGTTTTCTCCACGATGCGGCACGCCCGTTCACTGGAAACGGTTGGTTAGACGAAAAAAATCGCAACCTTGGATAGTCCTCATCACAGACCCATGGCGCGGTAGAGTCCGGCGGCGGCATTGGAGAGCGAATAGCGCCGCCGGTAGGCATCGGTTCCCCGCCGGCGCATCTCGCCTCTCTCCGCCTGGCTCATTGCCAGGAATCGCTCGATCAGCCGCTCGGTCCCCTCCAGCGTGTCTGCCTCCACCAGGCCGGCGCCGTCGGCCAGCAGATCGGGCGCTATATTCACCTTGTCGCTGATCAGCGGAATGGCGCCGCAGGAGAGCGCATCGGCCACAGCGATGCCGAAGTTCTCCTGGTGCGAAGGCAGGATGAATGCCTCGGCTCCATAAAGCGCGCCCCACTTGGCCCGGCCCGTCAGCATTCCCGTCCAAAGGACGCGATCGGCTACACCGGCCTGCTCGGCCTGCGCTTCCAGCTCCGGCCGAAGGCCGGTCTCGTCGGGTCCGGCCATCACCAGCCAATGATCTTTCGGAGCGCTCCGGGCGAACGCCTCGATGAGCAGATCGCAGCCCTTTTTGGCGTGAATCCTTCCCAGAAACAGAAAGTAGCGCCGGCCGGCAAGCGAGGCGAACCGCGCCGCAAACGCGTCCTTCTGCTCCGCGGGATCGCCCTCCGGACCGAGGGTGCCGTAAGGCACCACCACGCCGCGAAAACGGCGAAAGGGAAACCCCCGCGCGGCGATGCGCTTTTCTTCCTCGCTGGTAAAGCATACGGCCTGGGCGCGATCGAGATTGCGCCGCTCCTCGAAGATCCAATAGGCCAGCTTCTTCAGGTGCTTGACGGGATAGCTCCGCATGAAATACGGGTCGAGCATGCCGTGGGCGAAGACGACGTACGGCTTGCGGCCGGCCAGGACCCGCCGCGCAACCACTCCGTGATACTGCCACACGCCGTTGACAATCGCCCCGTCGAATCGCGCGTAGTTGGCGCGCAGCCAGGGCTCCAGGCGCGGCGCGTATCCATATCGTTTCAGGCCGGGCCCGCAGGCGTGGACCGGGCATTCGGCCAGCTTGTCGAAGCCGCTGTCCGGCGCATCCAGCGTCGCCACTTCCACTTCGTTTCCGGCGCGCCGGTGGGCCAGCACAAACATGCGCACCGACTCCGGAGGGCCGCCGTGCTCCGGATTCAGGGTGTGCACCATGTGCAGGAGGCGCATGCTCCCATCCTAACGGGCTCGTGAGCGCGCCCAATCAGGAATGGACTTCCGGGCAGCTCGTCGATCGGGAGGGCACGAGCCTCAGTCGAAAGGTCCGTGTTTTCGGACTTGGGAAACCGGGTTGCCCCACCCTTTCCGCACGTCCGCGGCTGCGGACGGGCGAAAGGGTGGGATGACAAAACCTCCGTGCCCCATCCTTTCAGCGTTGGCCTGCATCCGACGGGCGCCGCGGCCGGAGAATGAACAGCGTCTGGTTGCTGAAAAGCTCCTCTTCCGGCCACGAAGCCAGCTCCGCGGCGGTCTCGCCGGTGAAATAATCGCGCCCCAGATTCTCATCGCGCACTTTCTCTTCGAGAATTTCGAACTCCTCGGCAAACAGCTCGCGATAGCCGGCCCGGCTCATCTCATTCAGGTACGTATTCGGGCGGAAGCGCCGCCGGCGCAGGTGCTCCCACGGCTCGCTGCGGCGCCGGCGCGACCGATCGTTCACAACCTGCGGGAACCACTCGGCCAGATGGCCGCCGGCGATTCCGGTGAAGACGTTCGGCCGGATCAGCGCCAGCCCCGACGGCTTCAGCCATCGGGCCATCTTCGCCGTGAGCATGCGAAGCGACTCAATCGGAATGTGCTCGAAAACGTCCTCGGAGTAGATGAAGTCGAGCGATTGCCCGGCGATCGGCAGGCTGGCTGCATCGGCGACGATCAGCCGGTCTGGCTCGATCTTCAGCTCCAATCCGCGCGCGCGCATCAGCCTCTCCAGCGCACGGCGCTCCTTGCGATCGAAGAGCACGAAGCGCACGGCTGATTTGACGGCGCGTTCCACCCCGTTGCGCCGCGCCATGGCCGCGAACTCCTGCGGCGAGCCGCGAAGAAGCGGTACGTCCAGATCCGAGCCGGTCACGTCAGCCCCTCGCCCCAGCAGGGCAAACAGCCGCAGCGGCCGCGCCCCGAAACCGATCTCGAGAGCTCTGGCGCCGCAAAGCTCTCGCCCCGCATATTTCCGCAAAGCGGACTCGTATTCGTCGACATCGGCGAGGATGCATTCGACCGACGCCGGCCGGGAAAGATCGGAGAGGCGAATGCGGAAGATGGAATAGAGCTCGCGCAGCTTTTCCGGAAAAGAGATGGCTGCGGCGGAGGTACCGCGCGCAGCACCGCCGGCGCGGCCAGGAAGATCGCTCACGCGCTCAGCTCCCGCCGCAAATCGGCCGATGGTTCATGAACCCTGATTCTAATGCCGGCACACCTCGGCATCGGCCTGCTTTTCGCGAAGCCCGGCTGGCCGTGGGCCTGCTGCCGGCAGCGTCGGTCCTTGCGGTTGCGGTATACAGCATGGCACGAGGATTCAATGAGACTGGACAAGACCGATCGACGGAAGCCAGGGCCGCGTGAGCCCTCGATGGGCTCAGATTACTTGGCCTCGGCGCTTCTGCGCAGCTTGCCTGAAATGAACTTCTGAAATTGGTCCGGCTTGTCAGGCGGAGCCATCTCAAAATCAATCGTCATATGCTCGGGTTGCGTCAGCGTGTAGGTGAGCCGGTATCGTCTGGCTCCCGGTTCCGTGTCCCCGAGAAAGACCGCGCTCGTGCTGTTGGACGCGGTCGTGACGGTGTAATGGATCACATTGCCTTCATTGTCGGTATAGAACCCGCGCAGGCCATGCCGCGCTGCATCGGGATAGATGATCATCAGGTCGTCGTGCACGATCGCCGCGTGCTCCTTGGTGGCCGGATACTCGGCGTGATTCCTGCGGATCAGCACCTTGTTCTGCAATCCGGATTCGAACGAGCAAAATCCGCTTCCCGGCTGCCCCGTCTCGGCCGAGCCTTCACCGACCCATTTGCCCACGAGGAACTTGATCGAGTCCCAGGTGACGGTTGCGGCCTGCTGTGCCGCGAGTGTCTGGCAAGTTAACAGCGCCAGCGAGAAGAGAATCGCTTTCTTCACGGTCCGGCCTCCTCAACAGTTCAGGGTGCGATCCAAAGTATTGTCCATCTCCGCGACAATATGGACGGAAAAAGACGCGAAACTCGCTTTTTGCGTGACCACTAACATGAGTCCGGCTCATATCCCACGCAGTTCGCGGCGCTACCCTGAAATCCATGCGCACTGCCTACATCGGAATGGGCGCCAACCTGCCCAGTCATGCCGGGCCGCCGGAGGCCACTCTGACCGCCGCGGCCGCCCGGCTTGAAGCGCTGGGCCGCATAACCGAACGCTCGTCCTTATATAGTACCGAGCCCGTTGGTTTTGCCGACCAGCCGCGCTTCGTGAATGCGGTGATTGCGCTGGAAACCGACTTGGAGCCACGGTCCCTGCTCAACGCCCTCCTCGGCATCGAGCAGGAGTTCGGCCGCAACCGGTCCTCCGCGCTTCCCAACCACCCCCGCACGCTCGATCTCGACATCCTGCTCCTTGGCGACATTCAGCTTCGCGAACCGGGCCTCGAGATACCGCATCCCCGACTGGCCGAGCGCCTTTTCGTGCTGCTGCCACTGGCTGAGATCGCTCCGTCACTGGTTGCGCCGGGGCAATCGAAAACCGTGTCACAATGGCTCGATACACTAGGCATACAGGCCCCACTGCGGCCGGAGAAAGACCGGCCGAATCGGAAACGCGAAAAGCAGAACCATGCGGCGACTCCCATCCATTGGAGCGATTGGCGCGCTGGCGCTGGCGGCGCTGACGCCGGTCCTGCGCGTAAGCGCGCAAACGCAGACGACCCTGACCTTGACCGTCGAAGATAGCTCCGGCGCGGCCGTTGCGGATGCGACCGTGACCGACAGCAACGATCGGATCCTGGGCCGCACCCACGCCGACGGGCGGCTCGACGTCTCCTGTGCGGCGCCGTGCCGCGTGCGCATCGACGCCGAGGGCTTTGCGGAGAAATCCGTCGACCTGGGCGGGACAGCGACCATTCGCCTGGAGCCGGCCGTCAGCACCCAGGAAGTCACGGTCGCCGCCTGGCGCGCGCCGCTCAGCGAGCTCGACAGCCCGGTGACGACGCGCCTGCTGACTTCCGAATCCCTGCGCACCACCGCGGCGGTCACTTTGGATGGCGAGCTCCGCCAACTGCCCGGTGTCGAGACCTTTCGCCGTTCGAGCTCGCTGGTCGCCAATCCCTCATCGCAAGGCATGAGCCTGCGCGCGCTGGGCTCAACTTCGGCGAGCCGCACCCTCGTGACCGAAGACGACGTGCCGCTCAACGACCCGTTCGGCGGATGGATCCACTGGGAGGAGCAGCCGGAGCTGGCCATTCATTCGATAGAACTGGTTCGCGGCGGCGCCAGCGATCTCTACGGATCGAGCGCCATTGGCGGCGTTGTGAACGTCGCGCTCGATCGCCCCACCTCCACCATCGCCGAGCTCAGGACCAGCTACGGCGGCGAAGGCACCTACGACGAAAGCCTTCTCTTGCAGATGAAACACGGCCCCTGGGGCGTGATGGCGACGGGCGGAACCCTGGGCACGGACGGCTACATCCAGGAAGCGGAGTGGCAGCGCGGCCCGGTTGATATCGCTTCCAATGTGCACAGCCAGAACGGCCTGCTGCTGGCCGAGCATGACCGCGGGCCGTTACGGCTGTTTGTGCGCGGCAGCGGTTTCAACGAGGCGCGCCAGAACGGTACGCCCTACCAGACCAACGGCACCCGCCTGTGGCGCTATGCGCTGGGCGGCGACTGGCAGGGCCCGCGCGCCGCTGCCCTGGCCGTGAGAGTCTACGGCACGGCGGAGCATTACCGGCAGACGTTTTCCAGCATCTCCAACCTGCCCAGCTTCGGCGACCCGAATTGCTCCTATCGCTGCGGTGAGACTCCGTCGAAGTTCTCCCTCACTCCCGACAATGAACTTGGCGCCGTCGCCCACTGGAGCCAACCTCTAGGGGCCGGACTGCTGCTTCTCTTCGGCGCCGACACGCACGATGTGCGCGTATGGGATCGCGAGCAGACCTTCAGCACCGGGGCGCTGACCAATCTGCACGATCATCAGCGCGACTCGGCGCCTTACATCGAGGCGATGTGGGTGCGCGGCGGGTGGACTCTGGTCGGCTCTGCCCGCGAAGACTGGTTCCAGAACTACGATGGCCGGCAACTGAGCTTTAACGGCGCAACCTGGGTGCCTTCGACAACTCAGCCGGTGCAGTGGGATCAGCGCGTCTTCGATCCGCGCATAGGCCTGACGCGTCGGCTTGGCGGCCACTGGGCGCTGAACGCGACCGGCTTCCGCGCCTTCCGCGCGCCGACTCCCAACGAACTCTACCGATCCACGCAGGTCGGCAGTCAGCTCACTGTGCCCAGCAGCAACCTGCTCAGCGAGCGCGCCACCGGTTGGGAGACGGGCGTGGCGAGCGAGTGGCGCTGGGGCACGGTTCGCGCCAGCTACTTCTTCACCGAGGTCAACCGGCCCATCACGGCCGTCACCATCGATCCCACATCGTCTCCCATCCTGCTCAAGCGTGAAAACCTCGGCCAGATCGAAAGCCGCGGCGTGGCTCTCGACTATGAAATCTCTCCTCGGCGATGGATGGCGATCGACGGCGGCTATCAGTACGCTCACGCGACGGTCACCGACGCCGGCCCGACACCGTACCTCGGCAATTGGATTCCCGAAGTGGCGCGCAATATGGCGACCGGTAATCTGCGCATCTTCCGCAAGGATCTCGGAACGCTGAGCCTGCAGGGCCGGCTGAGCGGCCGCCAGTTCGACGACGCCGCAAATCAGTCCATGCTGCACGGCTACTTCCGGCTCGATGCTTACGGCTCGCACGATTTCGGCAAATGGCTGCAGGTCTTTGCCGCCGGTGAAAACCTCTTCGATCGCGACATCGAAGTGGCCAAGACGCCCACGACGACTCTGGCCGGGCCGCGCGTGGCGCGAGTCGGGGTGACAGTGCGTTTCGGGGAAGGCGGAAAATAGATTTTTGGGTGTCGAAGAGGCCCCGTCGCCGGGTCTGAAGCCGCGCAGCCTCAGTAGGTTGGCTTGTGCGGCGGCCAGTTCGGAGACGGCTGGACCGGACGGCTCGGATCGGGTCCGGGACTCTGCGGCTTTTGAACAGAAGTCATGACCAGCTCTCCTTTCCTATTCAATCTATGATAACGCATTTCTCCTTGGCGGAATGGGTTTCAAGAGGCCTTATCCTCGGCCTTCAGGATCGCGTTCACATCATCGGTCATTCGCAGCCGATTCCGTGCCTCGAAGTCGTTGTAGCTTGGGCCGCCATCGCCAAACTCGGCGTTCAGCTCCTCGTTGTAGGAATCGATCGCTTCACGCAGCTCCGTTTCCTCGATTCTGCCGTTCTCCACTTGCGTCGTAAACGACTCCACTTTGCTCGCCCAGGCGCGGGCGCGTTTGGCCAGTCCGAACCACTTGAACTGATTCTCTCCACTCTGCACGCTCATGGCATAGATGGTGAGAACCGTTGCCAGCGCTCCGAGAGCACCCCAGATCCATCGCAATGCCACTGCATTCATTCCCGGAACGATGTCAGCCAGAAGCGAGATAGCCAGCGTGATCAGGACCGACCAGCGGACTTTGGCCTCGAGCCGGTATGCCTGTCGGCTGAGCTCGCTGAACGCCAGGTCGTTGTAGCGGAATTTCCTGTATAGGTCGAAGAGTTGCAAGCGGCATTTACCGATCGAGGCCATCGGACGGCCCGGAACAGGAGCGGCCTGCGATGCTGGCGCGGCGACCGCCGGCCCGCTTTCCGGATTCGGAGGAGCCGGCATCGCCGTCTCGCCATTGGCCGGGACATTGGAGGAAGGTGGATTTGGCTCGCTCATGAGGGGGCATCAACGCTTGCGCGTACAGAGCGCCTCTTTATAGCACGGATCGGCCCTCGCCGAGCAGTAAAATCATCCAGGTGTCAGGCAAAATCGAGATTAGCCGGCGCAGCAGCGGTGGGGGAAGGATTGGCAGGCTCGCTCTCCCCCACTACACCGTCCAGACTCCGGTCTTCATGCCGGTGGGAACGGCAGGCGCGGTCAAGGCGGTCCCGCACGATGTGCTCGAATCGCTCGGCGCGGAGCTCATCCTCGGCAACACCTATCATCTCTACCTGCGCCCCGGCCACGAATCCATCCGCCACATGGGCGGTCTGCATCGCTTCATGAGCTGGCCCGGCGCGCTGCTCACCGACTCCGGCGGCTTCCAGGTCTTCAGCCTGAGCGATCTGCGCAAAGTGAGCGAGGAGGGCGTGGAGTTCCGCTCGCACCTCGACGGCAGCAGCCATTTCTTTTCGCCCGAGCACTCCATGGACGTGCAGATCGCCCTGGGCGCCGATATCGCAATGGCCTTCGACGAGTGCACCGAATACCCGGCCGACCGCTCCCGCGCCGAAGAAAGCCTGCGCTTCACCATGGCCTGGGCGCGCCGCTCATTGGACCATTTTCGTACTTATCGTAAAACAGTCCCATGGTTCACCGAGTCCACAGGCCAAACGCAGAGCCTCTTCGGCATCGTCCAGGGCGGCATGTACGCCGACCTTCGCCGCGAATGCGCCGAGCGCCTCGTGGAGATGGACTTCGACGGCTACGCCATCGGCGGGCTGAGCGTCGGCGAGCCGCGCGATCTCACCCTGGAGATGATTGCCGCCGTGCTGCCGCTGCTGCCCCAAGACAAGCCCCGCTACGTGATGGGCGTGGGCTATCCGGACGAGATCGAGATGTATAGCCGCATGGGCGTGGACATGATGGACTGCGTGCTGCCCACGCGCGCCGCGCGCCACGGCCTGCTCTTCACCAGCGAAGGCCGCGTCAACATCAAGAACCGGCGCTACGCCGAAGACCAGGGCCCGCCCGACCCCGCGTGCCAATGCATGGTGTGCCGCCGCTATTCGCGCGCCTATTTGCGCCACCTGATGCAGGCCGCCGAGCCGCTCTCCGGCACGCTGAACTCGATCCACAACCTGGCCTATTATCTCGGCATCATGGCGCGCGTGCGCCAGTCGATCGAAGCCCCTTAACCCATCGGGGGGTGCCCCATCCTTGCGGCTTCTGTTGCCGCAAGGGTGGGAACGACAAATCCCGCCGCAGGTTTCTACTTCGCCGGCGTGATCTTCAGCGCGTAGGCGTATTTGCAGGCCGCCCCGTCCGGCAGCGTCACCTCCAGGGCATCGGCGCCCTGCGTCCACGTTACCTTTCCGCTCGAACCCAACAGCTCGATGTTGCCCACGGGCAGCGAGCTGCCCTCGTGCGCCCATCCCAGCGAGCGAATCGTCGCCTTCGCATTCGTCGGGCAGGCCATGCCGATCGCATAGACCGTCGAGCCCTTCGCAGTGAAACGAAAATCGCCGGAAGTATACGGCTTCGTATCGGTGTCGTGAAACGCTCCGCCCATGACCTGCGTCGGTCCTTCGCCAAAGCTCTTCCACGGCGTGGTCGCGTAGATGGCCTCGCCATTCACCTTGAGCCATGCGCCCATGGCGAGCAGCCGCTCGCGCACCGGCTCCGGAATCGTACCGTCGGATTTCGGTCCGATGTTGAGCAGCAGGTTGCCGTTCTTGCTCACGATGTCGATGAGCTGGTCGATGAGGAACTGCGGCGACTTGAACGTGTCGTTCTCGATGTAGCCCCAGCTCTGGTTGCTGACTGAAGTGTCGGTCTGCCAGTGCTCGGCGACGATGTGGTCCTGCTGCCCGCGCTCGAAGTCGCGCACCGCGGCCTTCCAGTTCAGCGCGTAGTCTTTGAAGTTGATCACGCCGGTGTAGCCGTGCGCCGCGGCGTAGTTGTAATAGAACGCGGCAAACTCCGTCACCGCCTCGCGAATGCGCGGCTGGCCGATCCACCAGTCGAAGTAGACGATCTCGGGTTTGTACTTCTCCACGAGCTCGGTGTCACGCGCCAGCCAGTCCCGCGTCCACGCGTCGCTCACCCAGGTCCAGTTGTTCAGCAGGCCCCCGCCTTCATCTTCGATCGCCTGATGCGCAGGTCCATAAAGCGACGCATTCTTGGGGTCGTTCACGTCGGAGCGAATGGCGCGGCCGCCGTCGAAGAACCAGTTGTGCTCCACGCGATGGGAGCTCAGCCCGAAGTGCAGCCCCTCGGCGCGCACCGCCTTGGCCAGCTCGCCCAGCGTGTCGCGCTTCGGTCCCATCTTCACGACCGTCCAGTCCGACAGCCCGGAATCGTACATGGAGAATCCGTCATGATGCTCGGCGACCGGCACCACATATTGCGCGCCGGCATCGTGGAAGAGCTTCGCCCACACGTCGGCGTCGAAATGCTCGGCGCGAAACATGGGGATGAAATCTTTGTACCCATGCTCGCCGTCCTTCGACGCGAAGCGCTCGTGGAAATCCTTGTACGCCGCCTCGCCGGGGATATACATGTTGCGCGGATACCATTCGCTGTCGGCCGCCGGCACCGAATACACGCCCCAGTGAATGAAGATGCCGAACTTCGCGTCCTTGTACCACTGCGGCTGCTGGTACTTGATCAGCGTGGCCCAGTCGGGCCGGTAAGGGCCGTCGTGCGCCTGCTTTTCGGCGTCGGCGAGCAGGCGGTTGCGCTCCGCATCGTACTTGGCGACCGACTGCTGCCACTCGTGATCGATCTCCTCGGCGGATTTGACGCCCAGCGTGGGCGCGAGCGGATCGGTGTTTGCAGCAGGAGCCTGCGCAACAAGCTTCGGCGCGGCAAGCAGCAAAACAGCAAGCACAAAACAGTCCAGTTGTTTCATGATCCCGCATGGTAACACTGGGTGCCCCAGGTCCGTGTGTTCGGACCTGGGATGCCGCGATGCTCGTGAACGAAATGCACGCTCACTCGTTGCGCAGCACCCGCATTGGATCGACCCACATCGCGCGCAGTGCAGGAATTAGGCAAGCCGCCAGCATGACTCCCATCATCAAAACTGTCATGGAAACGAAAGTGAGCGGATCCGTCGGAGTCACTTCAAAGAGCAGGCTCGCCATTACGCGCGTAAGCAATAGGGAGACCACCACCCCAAAAGCCATTCCCAGGGCGGCCAGTTGCATGCCCTGTGCCACGATCATTCCCAGCACGTCGCCGCGCCTCGCCCCCACTGCCATGCGTAATCCGATTTCGTGAGAGCGCTGGCTTGCGCTGTAGGAGATCACGCTATAGGTGCCGATCGCCGCCAGCACCAGCGCCAGGCCGGAGAAGAGCCCAAGCAGCGACAGGTTGAATCGACGCTGGCTCATCGAATGTTCGGCCACGGTGTCCATGGTCACGATCTTGTCGAGTGGAATCTGGCTGTCGAGCGACCATATCTCGCGTTTCACCGCCGGCGCCATCCGTCCTTCGTCCACCGAGGTTCGCACCACCACGGACATCCATCTGCGCCACGCCTCGCTCGATTGTGCGAACGGCGTAAACACCGACGGAGAGGCCGAATCCGCGGGCGAGTTCTGCCGGGTATCGGCTACGACGCCGACAATCGTCATCCATCGATGAGGGTCTTCGTCGCGCGACCAGCGAATGCGCTGACCGATGGGATTCTGCCCCGCGTAGAATTGATTCGCAAGCGCCGCGTTCACCACCGCGACGAGGGGATGATCTTCGCGGTCGGAGTCGCTCAATGCGCGCCCGGCGCGAATCGGAATCTGCATGGTGCGGAAGTAATCCCCCATCACGCAAAATGTCTCCACCATGGGCTCGTCGCCTGGCGCAACCGGCTGACGTCCTTCGAATGCAACCGCGTGCGTCAGTTCGTCCCCGCTCAGGGGAACGTCGCTCACCATCGCGGCTTCCACTCCCGGCAGCGCATTCAGCCTCTGCAGGATCCCGCGCCGCAAAAGGGTCTGCTTCGGTATCTCCGCGTACCGCGTTGCCGGCAGCCGCATCGGGATCGAAAATACATGTTCTGGGTTGAACCCTGGATCGACGGCGCTCAGTTTCGCAAAGCTCTTCAGCAAGAGCCCCGCGCCCACCAGCAGCACCAGCGCCAGCGCCATCTGTCCTGCGGCCAGAACGCTACGGAAACGCAGACCGCGCAGTCCGGTCGTGGCAGAACGTCCCTCCTGCTTCAATGCGTCGGCTGCATCGGCCCGCGATCCACTCCACGCCGGCGCAAGCCCGAATACCAGGCCGGTAACCAGGGAGAGCCCAAGCCCGAACAGCAGCACGCTCGAATCCAGTGAGATTTGGCCCACTCGTTCCAACGGCGCGGGTTTCACGGCCGCCAGCATCCACGTGGCCCACTTTGCCAGCACGATTCCAGCGCAGCCGCCCAGAATCGCGAGCAAAGCGTTCTCGGTGAGCGCCTGTCGCACCAGCCGCATGCGCGTCGCGCCAAGCGCGGAGCGGACGGCCATCTCGCGCCGCCGGCTCACCCCGCGCGCCATCAGCAGCCCGGCAAAGTTGGCCGCGGCGATCAACAGCACGACCGTGACCGCCCCAAACAGCACCCAGAGAGCGCGCCGGAAATCGCCCGTCACCCACTCTTGCAGAGGCATCGGCACACTGCGGCGGCCCTTCTCTTGCGCGGGATAGCTGGCCGCAAGCCGCGCGTCGATCGCCGCCATGCCCGCGCGCGCCTGGGCCAATGTCACGCCCGGCTTCAGGCGCCAGTATGCCCGCATGAAGTGAACGCCACGATACGCCGCGGCTTCGGGGTACGCAACGCGCAGCGCAACCAGCACATCCAGGTTGAACTCCGGCGCAACGAATTCTTCCGGCATAACTCCCGCAACTGTGTACTCGTTCCCGTTGAGCGTGATCGCCTTGCCCACGATGGCCGGGTCTCCCGCCAGGCGATCGCGCCAGAACGGATACATCAGCACGACCCCGCGTCGCCCGCCCTGCATATCCTCTTCGGTCGAAAGTGTGCGGCCCAACATGGCCGGCACTTTCAGAACTTCAAAGAAGCCGTTCTCCACAAAGCCCGCGCGCACCGCCAACGGCTCCGCACCGCTCGTAAAGTCCATCGTCTCGGGGTTAACCGCTCCGCCCGCCGAAAACAGATCGTGCGCCTGTGTGCGGATATCGACCACATCCAACAGCGATTCGTTACCTCGCCATGTGACCAGTTCGGCCGGATTCACATACGGCAGTGGCCGCAGGAGCGCGGCGTGCACCACCGTGAAGATGGCGGTGTTCGCGCCGATGCCCAGCGCCAGCGTGATCAGCGCGACCGCAGTGAATCCCGGCGCGCGGGCAAGCTGCCGCAAGCCGTAGCGCACGTCGGCCCATACGCTCGCGATGGTCAGCGGCGCGTCGGTATGGGCCACGCGCTCCCGCACCGAGGTCGGATTGCCAAAGCGCAGCCGCGCATCGCGGCGTGCTTCTTCCGCCGGTATTCCATTGGCCATGCTGTCCTCCGTGCGGAGCTCAAGGTGCGAGCGCAGCTCGGCGTCAATCTCCTCATCGATCCGTTTGCGCGAAAACAGGTTCTTCAATCGAGAGAACAACGCCATCGCGACTCCTTGGCCCGCTTATTCGCGGCGCAAAGCCTGTACGGGATTGACCGATGCCGCACGCGCTGCGGGAACCAATCCCGCCACTGCGCTTACCAGCAGCAGAACGATCGTGGCCGCGCCAAGGGAAGCCAACCCCCCGGCTCCGAAGTCCGCAAACTCGTGACGCAGCAGCGCGAATGCAGTGACAGAAGCGGCGATGCCGATCGCCAGCCCGATCGCCACGCGGACCAGCGCATCCCCCAGAATCAGGCGCAGCACCGAGCTTCTCTGCGCGCCCAGCGCCATGCGAATGCCCACCTCCTGCGTGCGTTGCGCGGTGAGGAAGCTGATGAGTCCGTAGATGCCGATCATGGCCAGCAACAGCGCCAGTGCGGCGAACGCCGCCAGCATCCACACCGTCAGCCTGCGGCCGGCGAGTGAATCCGCAACCATCGTCTCCAGCGGAATTGCCGTGCTCACCGCCTGCGACGGATCGACTGCCGCCACGGCCTGCTTCATCGTGGAGGCCATCGGCATCGGGTCGCCGTCCACGCGCACCAGAAAATCGGCCAGGATATTGGTTCCCTGTGCGAACGCGTAATAGCGCATGCCGTCGCTCGTATCTTCTTCCAGCGAGCTCAGGCGCACCGTGCCGGCGATGCCGACAATCCGTGCCGGCCGATCTCTGCCTCCGCAGGCAAATGAGATGTGCTGGCCGATCGGGTTCTGGTCAGGCCAGTACTTTTTCGCCAGGCGCTGGTCGATGACGACCACGCGCTCGGTCGCAGCCGTGTCGGTCTCGGCGATCCAGCGCCCGGCGAGCAGCGGAATCTGCATCACCTTCAGATAATCCGCCGTAGCCAACGTGACCTGGCTGTGCGGCCCGGGATCACCGGCGGCGAGCGGCCTGCCCACGATACCGAAAGAACAGGACTGGCTGTCGTCAGGATCGAAGGGCAGCGGCTCAACCGCAGCGGCAGCGCGCATGCCGGGCTGTGCGGCCAGTTGGCTCACCACTCCGCCCACAAATGCGGCCTGCCGCTGCTGAGATTGCTTGAAGTCGTCGCCTGCGTAGGGCACTTTGACCGTCATCACGCCATGCGCATTGAAGCCCGGATCGACCTGCTCCAGCGCAAACAGGCTGGCGAGAAAAAGCCCTGTTCCCGCAAGCAGGAGAAACGCCGCAGCCACTTCGCCGATGACGAAGGCGCCGCGCAGGCGCTGCTTGTTGCTCGAAGCGGTGGAGTGCGTCTCGCCTTCGCGCAGGCTGAGCTGTCCGCGCCGGCGAACCATCGCATAGGCAGGACCAAAGCCGGCGACCAGTAGCGTGAGCAGTGCCGCGGCCGCTGCAAAGGTCACCAGGTCGGGGCTCATGCGCACATCGAAGCCGGCGGCAAGGTTGTTCGGCACCATGCGCAGCAGCAGCTTGCCGGTCGCGGGTCCGGCGGCGGCGCCGGCGATGGAGGCCACGACGGCGAGTATCAGAGCCTCGAGAAAGACCTGTCGGATCATGCGCCCGGTCCCGGCGCCCAACGCCATCTGAATCGCGAATTCCTTGCCGCGCGCCGACGACCTCGCCAGGAACAACCCCGCGACGTTGGCCGCCGCGATCAGCAGAACCAGCGCCACCACGGCCATCAGCACATAGAGCGGCTTGCGCAGCGGGCCGGCCGCAAATTCGGCCAGCGAAGTTGCGTAGATCGACCAGCCGGCGTTGGTCGCATACTTCGCTCCACCCAGCCGGCGCAGATCGTCCCACATCTTTGCGGAGAGCGCGGCGTTGAGGCCTTGTACCGTGACGCCGGGCCGCATTCGCACAAACGCCTGGTAGCTCTCGTTGAACACGTTGTCGGGCGAAAAATCCGCCGGCGAAAGCGCAATGGGAACCCAGATCTCGCAGCGCCGCGGCCAGGCGAAGTCGCTGCGCATCACGCCGAGAACACGATAGGACTTGCCGTCAAGCAGCAGCGTTTTGCCCACGACGTCCGCGGCGCCCCCGAAGGCGCGCTGCCAGAAGCCGTAGCTCAGCACCACCACGGGCGCGGCGCTGGGCCGGTCCTCCTCCGCGGTAAATGTTCGGCCGGCGACCGGCTGCGCGCCGAATACGCGAAACCACCCCGACGAAACACGCGCCGCCGCCACATGCACAGCCTCGCCGCCGCGCAACAGATTGAAGTCGGCGGGTTGCTCCAGGGCGGCCGCTTCAGCCAGCTCGCTCAGCGAAGCGGCGTAGCCTTCCGACGGCGCCGATACATAAGGAATGTCGAGCGTGAATTTTGTGTACAGCGTGTGCATCGCCGCAACTTGCTCGGGATGGTCGACGCCCGCTGGGTGACGCAGCACCGCATTCACCACGCTGAAGATGGCCGCGTTGGCGCCGATGCCCAGCGCCAGCGTGAGCACAACGGTAGCCGAAAATCCGGGCGACTTGCACAACTGCCGGAAGGCGTAGCGCACATCGAACCCGAAGCTGTCGAGGCTGAGCGCCGCATCCGCCGACGCTGTGCGCTCCCTCACGATGACAGGATTGCCAAAACGCAGCAGGGCCGCGCGACGAGCCTCCTCTGGCGGAATGCCCTTCGACCTGCTCTCGGCAATGCGCAGATCGAGGTGCGCTTGCAATTCTTCGGCAATATCGCGATCGAGTTCTCGGCGCGAGAAAAGATTGGCTACGCGGCGGAAAAGCGGCATGGGCTTACCAGTCTGGATCGGCGAGGGCTCTGCGACGAAGGTCCGACCCCTAGACAACTGAATGTGGCGACAATAAGCCTAGATAAATAGGTATGTCAATCGAGCCGCCCAGAAATGTGACGAATGAAAAAGCGTGCCAGACTTGACATATTCCCATATGGGAATGTAATCTTCTCTCCATGGCGCGGGCTGCTACCACCAGCGATGCTTTCAACGCCGTCGCCGAGCCGCGGCGCCGCGAGATCCTTTCGCTGCTGGTCGTCCAGGAACGTCCCGTGGGTGAAATCGTTGCCATCTTGCGGCTCGACCAGCCCTCGGTTTCCAAGCATCTGCGCGTGCTGCGCGACGTGGGCCTGGTGCGCGTCCGGCGCCACGGGAGGCACAAGTTGTATCGAACCAATCCTGAGGCT
>Ga0335079_10003171_pt1 | contig 18990 bp, 14 predicted proteins | sample Lox_Sample_33_FD_206719 | JGI IMG/M metagenome (GOLD analysis project Ga0335079, IMG submission 206719) | Soil microbial communities from Loxahatchee National Wildlife Refuge, Florida, United States - Lox_Sample_3.3 | ecosystem: Environmental > Terrestrial > Soil > Wetlands | place: USA... | reverse complement strand
ACGTCCGGCTCACTGTCGACGTCGACCCCGCCGGACTCATGTGACAGAAGGAGAATTATGAAACAGACGCATTCAAGTGCAGTGCTGAACCGGCTCTCGGAAACGTATATCCGTCTGGTCCTCGCGCTCGGGGGGCACGACCCCGATTACGTCGACGCATTCTACGGGCCGCCGGAACTCAAGGGGGAACCGTTGCCGCTCGACGCAATCCGGCGCGGCGCCGTCGCAGCCGTGGGAGAGCTCCGGACACTCTCGTCTAACCGGATGGAACCCATGGTGCGGCTCCGCCACCAGTACATCGTGCGGCAGCTCCAGGCGCTCTATGCGCGCGTGGAGATGCTCACCGGGAAGAAGTTCACCTTCGACGAGGAATCGAAGGCGCTCTATGACGCCGTGGCGCCCACACATGCAGAGGAGCACTTCGCAGGTCTCAGGGACGAGCTCGGCAAGGCGCTTCCGGGGAGCGGGGGCGTCCCGGAGAGGTTCGAGGCATACAGGAAGCGGTTCGTGGTACCCCGGGAAAAACTGGACGCGGTCTTCCAGGCGGCGATCAACGAGAGCCGTGCGCGCACTGCAAAACGGATCACGCTCCCCGAAGGGGAGAGCTTTACCGTGGAATACGTGACGGGGAAGTCGTGGAGCGGCTATAACTGGTTCAAGGGGAACTGCCACAGCCTGATACAGGTGAACACGGATTTCCCGATTACGATCGACAGGGCCGTCGACCTCGCAAGCCACGAGGGATACCCGGGGCACCACGTCTACAACTCGCTCCTGGAAACGCACCTCGTCCGCGAACGGAATTGGATGGAGTTCACCGTCTACCCCCTCTTCAGCCCCCAGTCGCTCATCGCCGAGGGGACGGCGAATTTCGGAATCGACATGGCGTTCCCGGGTGAGGAACGCGTGGCGTTCGAACGGGAAACGCTCTTTCCCCTGGCGGGGCTTGACGGGAAGGAGGCGGAAGAGTACTACCGCCTCCACGCGCTCTTTCTCAAGCTCGCGTACGCCGGGAACGAGGCGGCGCGGCGCTACCTGGACGGCAGCTTCACGCGCGAGCAGGCGACGGAGTATCTCATAAGCTACGCGCTCATGAGCCCCGAGCGCGCCGCGCAGCGGACGAAGTTCTTCGACCAGTACAGGAGCTACGTCATCAACTACAACCTCGGGCAGGACATGGTCAAGCGCTTCATCGAGTCCGCCGGCGGGACGCCCGACAACCCGGACGTGCGCTGGAAAATCTTCGAAGAGTTGATCTCCTCGCCGCGGCTTCCGTCGGCGCTGCTCTAAACATCCATTCGTGGAGGGAATCATGGCTGACGAACAGAAAGATACGCACGAGCATCGTGGTGGCAGGGGTGGGAATTCGGCGGGCATGTGCGGTGGCACGTACGGTCTGGCGTTTGTCGGCGCCGCCGTCTACTTCATTCAGCACGCCCAATCATTCTGGGGAGGCGTGCTCGGGTTCTTTGAAGCGGTGGTGTGGCCGGCGGTGCTGATGTATAAAGTGCTCGAGCTGCTGAAGATGTAGTTGCCCTGTCCGGCTCCCGTCGGGGCTGCTTCAGGTACACAGGTTCGCATATTTCATCGTCGGGGGATCCAGATGAGACTGTTCGCCCCTTACCTGATCGCTGTAACGGTATCGTTGACCCTGGCGTGCAGTGATTCAGGCACCGGACCGCCGGCTGACTCACAGGGAACATGGCGGCTCGTGAGAGCATCGAATGCAGAAGGATACTATCACGCCATCAGCTTTGCCGATGCACATAGCGGGTGGGCAGTAGGTGATACGGGCAGGATCCTTCACACGACCGACGGTGGCGAGACCTGGATTGTACAGCCGAGCGGAATTTCTGCGTCGCTCACGTGCGTACGCGCCGCAAGCCCGTCCAGCGTCTGGATAGGCGGCGACGATAACACATTCGGTCTGAGTACCGACGGCGGCGCCACGTGGGCCTGGCAGCATCCCACCGGGGAATCCCGAAAAACGATCCTTTCTCTCGCCTCTCTGAACGAACGGGAAGGGTGGATCGTCGACAACTTCAGCGGGATTCTCCGCACGTCTGACGCAGGGCTATCCTGGACCGCACAGGCGAGCGGGACGCAGTGGGCAATCACCGGTGTGCATTTTCCGAGCGGGCTGGAGGGCTGGGCCGCCGCAACAAACAGGGTCGTCATTCATACCACGGACGGCGGCGTCTCCTGGCGTGTTCAGACGCTCGATTCAATTCGATACGGGTACACGGAAATCTTTACCGGCATTTTCAGCAGGGGGAATCTGATCTGGGTTGCGACCAACGCGGGAGCGAGCAGCGCGCTCAATGCGAAGGGGGGCATTGTCTCGTCAACGGACGGGGGGAATTCGTGGCAATTCTGGCTGACATCCGACCGCTCGTTGCAGTCACTCGCATTTGTCGATGACCTCGAAGGGTGGGGGGCCGGGTGGAGCGGGATACTCCACACGACGGACGGCGGGCACACCTGGAGCTACGCGCCTCTCCCCGCAAACGACCATCTGTTCGTGAGCGTAGTGTTTGTCAACCGCACGCACGGCTGGGCGATCACGTTCGGCGGCGCAATTTACCGGTATCAAGGGTCGTAATCGGACTCCCTCAATCGTAACGCTTTCACCTGCAACGACGTCCGCTAGAAAGCATCCTGCTGATTTCCCTCCCCGTTTTGGGCCCTCCTTCACGCTTCTCCTCCGCCACCCTTTTCGCGCGTTGAGCGCCGCCAAGTTCCAGTCCTGGTGGAATCGCAGAGAGATCCTGCGCTTCAGTGCTGTGCTGATCTCTCTGAATTGATGCAGCGCAATTGATAGATATTTGGAGAGGGCATTAAGCTATCGTCCAACATTTTCATCAACTCAACATACTTCATGTGAGTGCGCTATTGATAGAATCATTGTCAGCGCCTACTTTCAAGACAGTGCATATAGGTCGACAACCGGATGACCTGCTGGGGCTTCCATGTCAGACCTGAGAGCGCAGGTTCTCTTTTCCTGATGTTTGCACTCCCACCTCTCCCACACCCGGGTCATCACAGCAGCCATCCCGCATGTGAAATCCATTCTGTGCCGGGTGCGCTGCGACCCCATTCCACATCGCTCATCTGAGCATCGTTCTGTTCTCTCCGTAGGAGGATTTATATGAAAACCACATCCGGACTCCTGGTCTGTGTCTCGGTACTTTGTTTCTTTCCGATAATGCGATCGAGCGCACAGGGGAACGCCGTCATGTCCGACAAATTTCCAACGCCATCGCTCGCGCCCCATCGTTCCACTCGACCAGCCTTCTTCCCGGCCCCACGTTACACTATCCCTGGAAAGCGGGCCTCGCAATATACAGCCAACGATTGGGGGGAAGTCATTGATTCAACCTGGGGGGTAGGACAGGGGGCTACTGCACAACAGCAGATTTTCGATACTTTCTGGAGTTTGATCGACCAACAATGGTCGGGTTTTCCCAATCTTTCCGTAAGCTGGGATTCCATAAGGACACTTTACAGGCCCCAGATCGGCCCCGGGCTCAGCCGTGGCCGCTTCTTTGCGCTGATGTCGCGGATGACACTTGAGCTTCTTGAGCACCACACTTACATCTATGACAACAGTGTCGAATCCGTTTTCGGTGCGCTCAATTATGATGCTAATTCCTTTCACTACAGAAGTGGAGTTCCCCTCATATGGTTCGGGACCAGCTGGCTGGATCAACTCGGCGCGCCCGTGACTCCGATGCCGGATAGCAGCGGCCTGGTTTATCGCAGCGATCCCAAGAACCCATTGGGCCTGGAGCCAGGTGACCTTATCCTTGGGTACGAGGGAGTGCCATGGAAGGTGCTATATCAGAAACTCATGGACTATGGTGTGCCGCTGAGCAGATACTGGTCATGGGGTCTATCGACAACGGGGTCGACTGCGGAGTCGAGATCCCATATGGCCCTCTCGGCGGTAGGATCGAATTGGGGTATGTTTGATACCATTGACGTGGTGAAATACTCCACGGGAGATACGCTGCACCTTTCGACGGCGCCACTGGCGACCTATACCCCGAGTGTATGGGCAACGGAACAAGTCCCCGTCGCTGGAGTGCCAATGCCCCAGGGAAACTCCACGGGGGCTCCGGCGATCTCCTGGGGGGTAATTCAGGGAACAAATATCGGATATGTTTACGCGTGGGATTGGTCAACAGCGAGTGACCCTCAGCTCTTCACCAACGCCATTTACGATCTCCGTTACAACAAGAAGGTGCAAGGGCTCGTGATTGACTTCAGGATGAATTCGGGGGGAGATGGCTCGTACGCGAATGGTGGATTGTCGCAGCTCTTCAACTTTGATCCCACTGCCGAAATGTCCTTTGGCGAACGATCGAGTGCATCGAATCGCCTGGAATTCACACTGACCAGCGCTTCGAGTATGGGTTTCATTCCAACCGCGTCTTCGTTCGATCGTCCGATCGCTGTCCTTATCGGCCCAGCATGCCTGTCCGCAGGCGATTATAACGCGTTCAGAATGCGTTTCCACCCGATGGCACGAAGCTTCGGAAAGCCAACGAATGGAGCGTTCGTCCATCAGCCCGGTCTCATGGGGACAATCTCTGGAGATTGGTCATACCAGATACCACAAGGGTGTATCTACTCCAATGTCCCCGGAGAGGGATATCTCGTCCATAAGGGGGTTCAGCCTGATGAAGAGGTGTGGCTCACGCGCGAAGAGGTGGCGCATGGGAAGGACGATGTCGTGGAGCGGGCCCTCTCCTGGATTACAAGCCTGGCCTACGCCCATGATGTCGCCATTGTTCGATCGTATTCCGGGCACCATCTTGATAGTGTCCTGGTCAAAGCAACCCTCAACAATCCACTCAACCACTCGGCTGTCCTGAAGGCTATTATCACGGACACTGCTGGTGTTGTTCGCGACAGCGTCTTCCTGTACAATGATGGCTTGCACGGAGATGGACATGCAGCTGACAGTATCTGGGGATGCCGCATTTCTATCCCTGCAGACAAGGGGCTGTTCGGGGTCAGCATGCAAACAGACGATCTCTCCCAGGGTAGCTCCCGGAGGCTCCCGGGGATCACAGGATTTGCAACAATCGGACCGCTGACGCTAGACAGTGTTGCCATTTCTCCTGGATTATCCCAGTTCGCTCTGACGCTGTACATTCGAAATAACGATTCGTCAATGACCGTCCGGGGCGCGACGGTGACCCTCCAGTGTAACGATCCGTGGGTCACGGGCATCGGTGCAGGAGCGGGTCTCCCCGATCTTCCGCCCGGCGCGACGAAAGGCACCATTTCAAGTATCCTGATTAACTATGATCGCTCCACGACGCCGGCATATCTCAACTTGAAAGCTGAAATGTCCATTGGCAGGGTGACATACTGGACCGATTCTACGAGGAGTATCCTTACAGGGATAGGCAGAGCGCCGGCGTCGCCCGCTGGGTACACGTTGGAGCAAAACTATCCGAACCCATTCAACCCGACGACCACGATCCGTTATGCCCTGCCACACAGGTCACAAGTGTTCCTGGAGGTCCACAACACACTCGGCCAGATGGTCGCAATACTGGCACGAGGGGAAGAGGAATCAGGGTTCCACGAGGTGAATTTTGATGGATCGGGGTTGGCGAGTGGGATCTATTTCTACAGGTTACAGGCGGGGACGTACCAGGATACCAAGAAGTTCGTCCTTTTGCACTAGCATGGAAATTTCAAGCGGTTCGCACAACGAGGCACTCATCTGTCCAATCTGATCTTTGACAGTATTGCTCGATACCGTGGGTTCGCGCGATGGCCATCCCATGCTCTGTCGATCTTCAAAAGGGCCATTCCCTGCGATCGTGCACGATACGCGCCCTCCAGCCAGGCAAAGGCATTGTTGGTATCGCCCAGAGTCGCGTAGGTTGCGGCTACCCAGTACTTGTCCGTCTCGTCTTCTTTCCGGAGGGTGAGATAGCGGCCTAAGAGCTCCCGGGCCCGGTCGTTCTGGCCGCAAAGTGTGTAGACCTGGGCATCGTTTAACGCAATCTGGACCTCTCCCGGTGTGCCTGCGGCCTCCAGCGATCTCCTAACATAGAAGAGCGAACTATCACACATTCTCTTTTCTCCATATGCCCACCCCATCTCCACGTTCAGGATCGGATCATCGGGAAACTCTTGCAGATCCTTGAGTAAGAATCGAATTCCTTCGTCAAATCTGCCCGACATGAGGTATGCATTCACCCTGACCGCTCCGTGCGCATCGAGAGAGGGGTCAATCTCCAGTGCGCGATTCACCTCGTTGATATATCGGTCGAAATATCCCCGGGTAAGAAGCAGCCCGGAGTATGCACGATGAATATCAGCATCTCCGGGGCTGAGCTCAAGAGCACGCCGGAATGCCGAATCTGATGCGTCCCAATCCCATTGAGTTTCGTCAAAAAGCGCAATGGCAACCTGACTATCCGAACTCTGGTCGTCAATTGAAATAATGGTTTGCACAGCTTTCTGCATCCGTGGTATCACTTCATCTGACGTGTAATACCCCAGGTACGTTGCCCCGAAACGGTACATCATTACCTCAAGGGAGTAGAACCCCACGTACGTCGAGTCAATTGCAATTGCCTGATCCAGGTAATCTAACCCTGCTTTGTACTTTTGCTCGCTGGGAGTCGTGTAATGATATGCCTGCCGCGCCATGAGGTAAAGCTCATAGGCCTTTGGCACAACCTTGCGGTACTGACCCAATCGGGCTGCCTCGGCGTGTGTAACTTCAACGCGGACTGCCCTTACGAGCGCCTGGGCGATCCTGCTCTGGAGATCCAGGATCTCATCCATGCTGCCATCGTAGGTCTCAGACCATAGGGATCGGTCTGTGACAGGATCAATCAGCTTTGCGATAATTCGAACGCGATTGCCAACCGAAAGTATCGACGCATCCACGATTGCTGTAGCACGGAGCTCACGGGCGATATCTGCATAGCTCGCCTGGCTGTTTTTGAATTTCATCGTGCCCCTGATGGAAGGCACGTTAAGAGATGAAACATGTTGAAGCCGGGCGATGACCTCCTCGGTCATTCCATCTGCCAGGTATTCTTGTGTCGAATCTTTCGAAAGATTGTGGAACGGGAGCACCGCCACGCGATCGTAGACTCCGCCCCTCCCGGTAGTGTACAACAGCCCGGCTGCAGCAATCACAACAACAATGACCGCCGTGCCAGCATAAACGAGTTTGCCCTTCTTACTCAGTGTGCTTCGCGTCTTCTTTGAGAGTTGCATCCCTCCTTTGTATGATTCCAGATCAGCAATAAACTCAGGAGCGTCCTTGTATCTACGCTCGGGGTCCTTCGCCATTGCACGGCGGCAAATCTTCTCAATCGCTTCAGGCACCTCGGGTCTCAGCACCCGCACTGGCCTTGGCTCTTGGTTCAATATCGAGTAGACTAACGCCTGTTCGTAATTACTCTCGAATGGCCGGGTTCCGGTAAGCATTTCATACAAGACCACGCCGAGTGACCAAATATCAGTCCGCTTATCCACCGCGTTACTATTTGCCTGCTCAGGAGACATATAGGCTACTGTGCCTAACGTGGTGCCCGATTGTGTCAACAATGTCCGTCCGGCCAATTTCGCAAGCCCGAAGTCCACGATCTTCACTTCTCCCCGTTTCGTTACCATGATATTCGCCGGCTTGATATCACGGTGGATGATGCCCGCCTCGTGGGATCGAGAGAGGCCCGCTGCGACGTGGAGCGCTATCTCTACGGCCTGGTCAATGGGGAGTGCTCCACGTTCGATTTGTTTTTCGAGCGTCTCACCGTCATAGAGGTCCATAACGATGAACACTTGGCCATCGTCGGTTTGATCGATATCGTGGACTGTGCAAATATTGTTGTGTTGAAGCGACGAGGCTGCTTTCGCTTCGTGAATAAATCGTTCCTTAGCCTCGGGATCGCGGGTGAGAGCGGGAGGGAGGAATTTCAGGGCAACGGGGCGATCCAGTTTGAGGTCCTGGGCTTTGTAGACAACCCCCATCCCCCCGCCGCCGAGATGTTCCAGGATCCTGTAATGGGTGACCGTGGTGCCGACCATCGCAGGTCCTCCAGGATGACGTGAGAGGTGCAGTCGGCCAAGATATGTAAACACCCCTTCTGCCTTGTCTCCGTGAAGGAGTGCAAAAGAGGTGTCGTGAAAGAACTAACCTGAGGTGAAGGTATCAGGATGCAACACCAAAATCAATGAGCATGAAACACCACCTGCTCGCCTTCATTACTCATTCACATGCGTGCCCACCGAGGCAATCCATTGAGAAAATCTGTGAATTAGCCCGAGACTCTAACCACATTTGACTCCCCATCACCCGCCCGGCATTTCAAGAACATTGAGTGCGGGCGTTCCTCAGCAGATTTCAACCTGACGCGCGCTTCGCACGATGGTCGTCCCTTCACGCACGACCCATACCGGTCGCGCCTGGTTTCAATGTGAGGGAGAGGATTGTCGCGTGTCAGGATCAGGCCTGCCCAGAACCCGGGAAGGACCTGCCCTGCATCAAGGAACTTCTTGATAAACACCCGGCTGGCGACAATTTGCGCCTCGATCCTGCTCTCGGGATCCTTCTCGAATCCCATCGCGGTCCCAAGTCTCAGATTTTGCATTTTGATGACAAGATTAACATTCCAATTGAGGACTATCGTGCATTCAATGACAGTGATTATTCTTGCCCGGGAGCTAATTCCCTGGGCGAAGATCGCGGCGTACGGAGCTTAAATGGGACATGCAGCCTCCGAGGCTCGCAGGATTCTTCTGCGGCCCTATGCTCCACTATTCGAATTCGCTTGAAAGGAGGAACATATGAGAGCCAATTGCGTTCGCATCGCACCCCTCGTCCTTCTCATCTGCTGTTGCGCACTCTCGCCTGCCCAAGACCAGTATTCCATTTATGGGACTGTGACCCTCCAGGGCACCGGCGCGCCGCTCGGAGGTGTGCGCATGAATGGTCTGCCGGGGACTCCGTACACGAACACGGACGGCGTGTACGCCATGATGGTCCCCTCCGGTTGGTCCGGGACGGTGACGCCGATCCTGGCCGGCTATACGTTCACTCCGGAAATTCGCAGCTACGACAATGTCACTGCAATGCAGGCCGATCAGAACTTTGTAGCTTCGCCTGGTGTGAGCAAGTACCTGATTACCGGTAAAGTGACGGTTGAGGGTACGGGGGCCCGATCCCCAATGTCTGGTTTCCGGGCCCGATGAACAGTTCGTATTCGAACGCCGATGGAATCTATACACTCTGGGTGCCGCCGGGGTGGACGGGGACCGTAACTCCCGGACATTCGTTCATTGCAGATTACACGTTTACACCTTCGGGTCGCAGCTACGCCAATGTCAGTTCACCGCAACTCGATCAAGACTATATCGGCATCCCGCCGGCAACGCAGTGGGTCAACGGCCGTGTGGCTGTGGCGGGGACCGGCGCAGCGCTTGCCGGCGTTCTTTTGGATGGTCTTCCCGTCACTACGATCACAAACGGGGCGGGCACCTACCACGGTCAGGTTCCCCGGGGTTGGACAGGAACGGTAACACCGAGGCTTGCGGGATACACATTCGTGCCGTCAAGTCGATCCTATAACAATGTCATGGCCAATTCTGCAACGGAGAACTACACGGCCACACCGACGGCAGGCAATGTGGAAGGTATCGTGACAACCGGTGGCAGGCCGTTTCCCGGGGTAACAGTGAATCTCCTCGACATTCATGGATTGCCCGAGGCCGGCTTTGCCCCCGTTGTGACGGATCTCGCGGGACACTACGCCTTTCAGCAGGTCCCGGCGGGCAGTATTCAAATCATGATCGTCGAGCCTTGGGGGTACGCAGCCGACCAGAATCCCGCGCAGGTATCCATCGCCTCAGGCTCCACGTCTGAGGCCGATTTTGTCTTGACACCTTTGGTGACGTCAAGCAACGCCGCTAACTGGAGTTACTGGAAAGACCAATTTGACAAGGCGGTGAACGGCCAGAAGGGGGACGTAACTCCTGCGGACCTGAACGGCTACATTGCGTCGATTCAGCAGCACTACACACCACACTTCGCTGTGTTTGCAGCCGCGATCAGCGACACAGATTGGCAGATTGTGCTGAGCAAGTCCGGCCACTCGAAGCAGGATGATGCTCTTGCGGAACTTGCCGCGCTCCTGATGAACATGAGCTCTCTGAAGCTCGCCCAGTACGCCATCGTTACTCAGGACAATCAGAACGTCGGTGACGTCCTCACGTACGTGTCACAGCTCGTAGCCAATGCCAACGCAACGGACAAGGACTTTGAGCAGGCGAAGAAGATTGCCCAGATGGTCAACCAGGCCATGAAGATCAAGGCGGGGCTGGTTCAACCAGGAGGAATTTTGTACAAGAGCGGTTCTCCGAGGACAGCGAGGAGCTTCGAGAACCCGTCGTCTTTTGCACTCTACGACAATTACCCGAATCCCTTTAACCCCTCGACCACGATACGATATCAGCTTCCTCAGAGATCTCACGTAGCGCTGACCGTGTGTAACGCTCTTGGGCAGGTTGTCCGTGCCCTGGTCAACGAAGATGAAGAGGCGGGATATCACGAAGTGACATTCGACGGCACTAATTGCGCCAGTGGGGTTTACCTGTACAGGATCCAGGCGGGGACATTTGTAGTGACGAAGAGACTGATTTTGTGCAAATGAGGACATCTGTCCTCCCACTTTTTCGGCAATGCGCAGTCGAGGGCCTCACGGAGCTTCGGCACGTCGTACCCGAACGGGGGGAAGGGCGTCTCCACCGCCTGGGGACCTATCTGAATCTCTGCAAGTTCTGTATTCTCCACAACGGCGCCGGATGGGTCTTTAATACTCTGCCCTGTTCCTCACCAAACAACAGTTCCGGCTCATACCGGCCGTCGTCAAGGAACCGGTTCAGGAAAAGACGCTCATCCGCATCATAGTTCAAAAGCTGATCGAGGAGCGCGTTCACGCGTTCCTTCATCAACCGAAGATCGGGTGCCTCGTGTGAGCGGAGAAGGGGAAGGAGCTCTCTTTCAATCATCTCTGCATCAATGCGATCGAGAGTGGACCGGGTCAGCGTCCTCCAGTCCCCTGGAACAGTGACACCGAATAGAATGACGGCCCTTCTGAGACGGGCAAGTTGTATTCGCGAGGGGTCCGAAGCGAGTTGGAACGTGTCATAGAGGTCCCTGGCAGCCGATCGTTCCAGGAGCGCCTTTATCTTTCCCGCGTAAAGCTCCTCAAGCGATACGACGGGGAAGGACGTCGCCACATCATTGTCCGGTGAATGCGCCGGGAGCTCCTGGACTCCGAACAACGGAATCCGCATGAGGTAGTTGAGATCGATTTCGAGTGTGAGCGTGCCGCCGAGCGCGCTTGCCGTCCGCAGCCTCCACTTGCCGCCGGCGTGTTCCGCCGGCCGTCGTTCCACCGTGATTGCAAGAGATTCCAGCAGACGCACGAGCTGCTTTTCCAGCGTCTCGCGTTCGATCTGCATCGCCCCCCTGTCGGCGCTCGCGACATAATTCAAATCGATATCCACCGAGAGTCTGGGCAGATCGTGCCAGAACAGGTTGAGGGCAGTCCCCCCCCGGAGGCAATATGTCCTGGAGAGGGCCGGGTGGCGCCGGATCTCCCTGAGAATCACGAGGAGGCACATCTGTCTCTGAAGCCCCGCCGCCGGAAAGCCAGTCTTTGCGGCCAGGCCGGCGAGATACTGGGCTGAGAACATCAGCGGTCCTCCCACAGCCGATCGCGGACAGACTCGGGAACGATGAGATTCCAGGGTTTGACCAGGACACCCGCTGTACGTGCCGGGGACCAGTATACCGGTTGGGACGGGACGTTCGCGGCAAGGCGGCGCAAGAATGTCTGCTCGACCTGGAACTCATCGCGATGCTGCGAGAGGAAGAAGCCGACACGCGCGTAGAGGTTCTTCTGTTCTCGAAGCTCGAGGTATTCCAGGAGAACATCAGGTCGGAGAAACGGGATCTTTTCCAGGGACCTGTACATCTCCTCGAAGCCGCCGCAGTACTTTGGCCGTTCCAGGCATTCTACGAGCGTTCGCTCATTACCCGTCACCGTGATTTTCATCCCAAGCCGCTCGATCTTCTCGGTGCAAAAGAGTTCCTGGGACTTCCTCCGGAGTCTTTCGGGTGTGAGGACGACCCGGAAGTGATCGTGGCGAAATCGCATTCCCGGGCGGTAGTGGTTGGAGGAGCAATAGTGGGTGCTGAACTCACTGTGCGCGAAACCCAGCGCGTCCAGAGCAGTGTGAAATGAGATGACCGCGTCGGGCACGAGCTTCGACGCGACCAGGATTGGGTCGACTGAAGCGTTCTGGATACTATGCCCCGGCCGAACAGCATAGTAAAGGCCTTCTTTGATCATCGCGACTCGGCCCATGCTCTTATTGTGCTGCAGCACGTCGGATGCTCCACGGCCGCCTGCCATTGAAAATACCAGGCGGAGGTCTTCTAGTGTGAATACGGGGTGAGCTTCCAGAAACCCAGCCATGTTTGATCGCTTACTTGTCATTTTCTTCTAAAAAACGGCTGCATATATGTTAATGACGAGTTAATAGCATATATACTTGTAATAAAATATCGTATAACGTAGTAATATACGATATACACAATAAAATAGCAATTATTCATGTATGGCGCGTCGGCGCTACTTATCAAAGAAATGTGGCTCATTCATGAAATCCGGATCACTTCATTCGACAAAGAGTGAATACTGCGAGGGCGATGCGGGAAGCCGCTTCTTTCCCTTTTTCGGCAACGCGCAGTCGAGCGCTTCGCGGAGCTTCGGCACGTCGTACCCGAACGGGAGGAGGAGCGTCTCCACCGCCTTGAGCGTCATGTCGGTGTACGTCTCGATATCGTACCCTTCCGACGATTCGTAGAGCGGCACGGGGAGCGCCTTCATCGGCTTCTTCTTCCCCGAGAGATCCACGATGATGTAATCGATCGCCTCCCCCGGGGCGAGGTGGACGCCGGCTTCTGCGAGGGCCTTCGCGGCGCCGGCGCTCGCCGTGCTCGTCGTGTACTCCTCCGGCTCGCGCGAGAGGTGGCGCCGGACGACAAGCTCCAGCGGGTTCGCCTGCCCGGAGCGGAGGAGCGCGATCGCCTCCCCTGCCTTCGCGAGCGCCGCGGGAACCAGGCCCTCCACGCCCGCCACCGTCGTCGCCGCGCCGAAGATCTGCAGCATCTCCCCCTGGAGCCGCTTGATGAACACCGGCGTGTCGCGGCGCCGGACCTCGATCCCCCGGATCTTGATCTCGTCGTTCTCGAACCACCCGACATAGCGGTTGGCGGTGGGGATCTGCGGATCCATCTTGGACGAGGGAAAGAGGATCCAGTTGTAAATCCCGTCCAGTGCGATATCAATCCCGACGCGCTCGCGCACCTCCGCGGCAAGCGCCTCGTAGTCCGCCTCGTGCGCCCCCTCCTTCTTCAGCCACATGCAGTCCACGATCGCGTGGAGGAACTGGTAGCCGTGCCCCTCCGCGACCTCCTTCGCGCTCAGGATCGCCTCGCGCGAGAATGCGTTCACCGATTCGTGCGCCTCGATCCGGCCGAACCGGGCGTTCTTGTACCCGAGGTAGCCGAAGCAGGTCACGAGCATCCACTTGAGCGCGTTCTGCCTCCGGTCGTAGAGCTTCCAGGATTCGTCCCCGGCGCGCTTCAGGGCCTTCTTTTTCTTTTTATACGCCGCGCGCTTGTTCACGACTGTGCGGAGGGTCGCCGGCACAATGCCTTCCCGGCGCTCGCAGACAGTGTAGCCCAGCTCCGGCACGGCGCCGTTGTGGCAGCAGCGGCAGTTCACCGTCTCCGGCGAGACGTTGTGCTCGACCATGATCGTGGGGTACATCGACACGAAATCCATCTCCGCGACCTGCTCGTGGAACCCCATGACGGGCTGGAAGATGAGGCCGCCGCGGTCGGCAAGCAGCAGCGTGGAGGCGGACTTGAACTCTTCCGGCTCACGCTTCTTGGCGGGGATGAGGTATCCGTGGCGCGACGCCCAGGAGAGCTGCATGGAGGAGAGCGCGGAGCCGATGGTCGCGCGCGACTGGTGCTGCACTGGAAGCTGCGTCAGGCGGGCGATCTCCGCCACGCCGTCCAGGCTCGATTCCCCCATCATGAACGAGTTCTCCGTGTCGAGGTGCCAGCGGCCGGCAAGCTCGAATGCGCCGTCCTTGTGGACGATCTTCCCGTACGCGAAGTAGCTCGTCGCGCCGGTGGTAATGTAGCCGGCGGCCGGGTCGCGGTTCAGGGCCAGCGGCACGTCCGCCTCCGCCGCCATGCGCGTGAGGAGCGGCAGGAGAATCGCGTCGCCGTATTCCGTCATGATGATGTCCGGATCGCACCGTGTGAGGTGGCGGTTGAGCGAGCCGATCACGTCCGCCGGGCCCTCCCCCTCAAGGGCGTACGTGCTGCCGTCGTAGCCGACCTCAAGGCGGTACGTCTTCCGGAACTTCGGCGACACGAAGTCGGGCGTGTTCCTGAGCGTCAGCGTCGTGAGGGGGGGAAGACGGTACTCGGGCAGCGCGGCATCGTCGTCGAGCTTCCAGGCCGCGAGCTGCCCTGCCCCGTCGAGCGCATATTCGCCGAAGGCCAGCGGAAAGAGTCCCGTCCGGTAAAGGTAGAGCTGCTGGGGCGTGATGTCGGAGTCGAAGAAGACAAAATGGGGGAAGTGGGGCTCCAGCCGCCGCACGACGTCTTTCAGGTGGAGCGTGTCGTGCACGGTGACGCGGAGGACATCCCACTCCACGTCCGCGTAGATTTCCCGCCGCACCGTCCTGTCGAACGTGACGGGAAAGGGGAAGGCGCGTACGATTGCCGCGACGCGCGCCTCATCGGCAGGGGGGATGTGCATGTAGAACCAGGGCGCAAACGGGGCGTGGCACATGTGCCGCGCCCCGTCGCGGTCCACCAGCCAGAGCGTGATCCCCTGCCGCGACGGGTAGAGATCAAACAGCCACCCGGTGATTGTCCGTGTGCTCGTCATACCCCTCTTCCAGTCGTTTCACCCGGCGCTGCAGGTCCGTGATCAGGCGGTGCTGCGCCAGGAGCATGCACATCGCGATGCTTTCGAACGGGATCGGCCTCGCGGCGTAGGCGCTGCCGGCGAGCTGGAGCCGCGCGGCGCGGAAGAGGTCGTCAAGCGCTTCCTGGTCTTCCCGGCGCAACCCGCGCCGGAATTTTCCCCAGCTTTCCATTTCCTGCTGGATAACCATGGTGAACGTCGGTATGGTCCGTCCCATAGAGTGCTCCTGTTCCGTTGTACTGTTCGTGCAAAATCCGCTGGCTCCCGTCTTCATCGACCACGCGGTACACGCTGTCCATGGCAGTCATGAGCGCCGGGAAGAGCCCGTTCCGCTCCTTTGCGCCGAGCGTCACGTCCAGCGACGCCAGGAGCACGGCCACGTTCTGCGTGCGCAACCGGCGCAGCGCCGCCACGACGCGCCCGAGGCCCGCCTTCACCTGGAAGAGGGGCGCCTGGTCGTCGTAGAACGTGTCGAGCAGGCCGAATATGATGACCACAGGAGAACCCTTTTCGGCCACGAACGCCGGGAGCCGCTCCGTGATCACCGCTTCCATCTGGTAGCAGGTGAAGGCGCGCGACACGAAGATGTTGTCCAGCAAATCGGCCGGCGCCAGCTTCCGCCCGTCCGCCCGGACGCCTGCATGCCTGCGCGCGAACTCGGCGAGGTAGTATGCGTCAAACCTGTTCGTCCCGTCGACGAGCGTCACCGGCTTGCCGCCCAGGAGCACGTGCGCCGCGGCCGCGAGCGAGATGCGGAAGACGGCGCCTGTCCCGTGGAGGCAGTAGAGCTTTCCCGGGGGAGAGGACTTGAACTGCTGCACGAGCTGCGTGTACGGTACGGGGACCCCCGGTGTCATCGCCTCACGCCGCCTTTCGCCTGATGGGGGAGCGGCGGGCAAGCTCGGGGTCGAGCCCGGCCAGGAGCCGCGTGAGCCGCTCCGCCCCCTCTCCATCCTGAGCCGGGGCGTCCTCACCCGCCGTGAGATACGCGCTGAGCGGTTTCCCCCCCTCAAGGCAGAAGCGCACCGCCGCGCGGAAGGCCGCCCATTCCTCCCCCTCCTCCTCCATGGCAAGACACGCGCTCCGCACTGTGCACGCGTCGGCGCCGAGCGCGCCGGGCGTGCGAAGCGTCCCGGCGAGCGCGGCGGGTCCCGGTACGTGCATGACGTTCCGCTCGCGCAGGGCGGCAAAGTACTCCGGCAGTACAAAGCGCGGGGTGCCGTTCGCCACCGCGTAGCGACAGACGGGAGGAAGCCCGTCCAGGCAGCGAGTGAGCGCGCCGAGAAACGCGTCGAATGAGAGCGCTTCCGTCGCGTAGATCCCCCGGATATCCAGGAGCACCACGCAGGTCGAGGCGTCCACCAGGCGCACGAGCGGCGTGACAATCTCCCGCGTGCGCCGGGGATCGAGAAACTGCGCGTTCAGCTCCCCGCGCGCGCGCCTCTCCGGATGCGCGTACGGGAAGCGGTACGCCATCTCGTCGCCGTCCACGACCAGCGTCCAGTGAAACCCATCGCCCGCCTGCGCGCCGAGTCGCGCCAGGAGCGCGGCGTCGGGCGTGCTGCCGCAGTGGAACAGGGCGGTGTCGAAGAGCCGCGCGTACTCCGCGACGGCGCCGTGCGGTTCGCGGTAGAGGAGCCCGCCCCAGAACGGCGAGGCACGGGGCACGAGCCCGACGTGGACGTTGTACCGCCGCCACGCGCGGAGACGGGGAAGGAGCTGCTCGTCGAGCCGGCCGCCGGGCGTCATTCCTCCTCCTCATGCCGCGTCTTCACGCCGCAGGTGATCCCCCAGCGGATGCTGTCGTAGCCGAACCGCTCCTGGAGGCCGTCCAGGCGGCGGTGGAGCGTGCCAAACTTCTCCGCCCGCGTGATGCCGAGATCCATCTGCGCCCCCCCGGTCTCCTCAAGGCCGGAGACCTTGACGCCGACGAGCCGGAGGAGATCTCCCTGCCGCACGAGGAGCGCCAGGAGCCTCCGCGCACAGGCGAAGATGTCCTCCTCGTTGGAGGAGGGGAGCGAGAGCGTCGCCTGCTTCTGCACCGTGGTGAAGCTGGTAAACCGCGCCCGCACGGTGACCGTGGACGCGACGAGCCCGTCCTCGCGGAGCGTCTTGCAGCAGCGCTCGGTCAGATAGTAGAGCGTGGATTCGATGTACGCGCGGTCGGCGGAATCCTGCCCGAACGTCCTGTCCCGCGAAATCGATTTTTCGACGTGGTCGTGCCCGGTGATCCCCTCGTCGGACGGAACGGCGCACGCGGCGATGGCCCGGCAGAGGGAGAGCGTGTGGAGCCATTCGGCGCGGACGCGGGGACCCCGTTCATCGGCAAGCGCGTGCCGCTCGGCGTACGCCATGGCGTCGCCGACGGTCCTGATCCCGTACGTGTGGAGGCGGGGGAGCGTCTTCGTGCCGATGCCGGGAACGATCTCCACCGGCAGCGGCGCGAGAAACTCCTGCTCCCGTCCGGGCCGGACGACGACGAGCCCGTCCGGCTTGCCCACCCCCGCGGCGATTTTCGCGCACGTCCTGTTCGTCGCCACGCCGATCGTGACGTTCAGGCCGCACTCCCGGCGCACGCGCTCCTTCACCGCCTCCCCCATCCGGCGCGGATCGCCCCCCCAGAAATGGAGGCAGCCGGTCACGTCCAGGTACGCTTCGTCCACGCTCACCTGTTCCACGTCGGGGGTGAAATCCCGGAGGATGGCCATCACCCGCTCGGTGTACTCGCCGTAGAGGTGGTGGTGGCCCCGCACGAACACCGCATCGTCGGGAAGGAGCCGCGCCGCGCTTCGCAGCGGCATGGCCGTTCGCACGCCGTACCTGCGCGCCTCGTAGTTCGGGCACGCGACGATGCCCCGGTCGGTGCGGAGCCCTCCGACGCACAGCGGCCTGCCGCGGAACTCCGGGTGCAGCGCCATCTCGACGGAGGCGAAGAAACAGTCAATGTCCAGAAGAAAGAATGTACGCACGATCGCTCCCGGGATGAGCATACGACATTTTTGTCGTGTTGTCAATAGCGATGCAACAAATTTGTCGTGTGGCGCGGACCGCACCCGGTGAAGTCGTTACGCAACAACGCGCGCGACACTCCCGGGTGAAATAAATCTTCATGCGCCCTCGTAAACGCACGGCCGGAGGCGTAGTTAGATATGCCGGCACCGACCGGGCGCAACCGGAGCGGTGAGGCATGGAAGGGTAACACCGTCGCGGCTCCTCCGGCGCTTCCACGGAACGGGCGCGCGGCGGGCAGCCGGAAACCCCGCCCTGTCCCCCGGCGGGGCGGGGTACCGGCGTGTCAGGGTGCAGAGGATCGCAGAGAAGAGGATCCCGGAGCGGTTCCACGGTGCAACGCGGGGGGACAACCGCGCACGCCGCAGCGTCGTGGAAACGAGATGTGGGGAGGGCCGCCCGGGATCCTCTGTTTGCAGCGCAACGTGTCTGCGGCGACGCTGTTGCTTTTATCTCACCGTCAGGTTTCGTATCTTTTCCCGCCTCACCACACTCCCACACTCGAAGGACCCGTCCCATGAACGAGACCCCGGCCCCCCCGACCGAAGCGGTCACACCCATGTCGTTTACCGACAAACTCGTCGGCGTCTTCTCGTCGCCCGGCGAACTCTACGACAACGTGCGCCAGACGCCCCCCACGGGGAGCAACTGGGTTATTCCGACGCTCATCCTCATCGTGGTCGGTCTCGTCATGGCCTATGTGCTCACGACAAACCCGACGCTCTCCGACCAGATGACCCGGATGGCGAGCGAACAGATGGAAAAGAGCCTGCAGAAGCAGATCGCCTCCGGGAAGCTGACGCAGGAGCAGGCCAACCAGGCGCGCGACAACATGCAGGCGTACGGCACGAAAGGACCCATCATTTTCTCGTACGCGACCGCGCTGATCGGCCCGTTCTTCCTCGTGTTCATTCCGGGG
>Ga0335079_10003170_pt1 | contig 18992 bp, 14 predicted proteins | sample Lox_Sample_33_FD_206719 | JGI IMG/M metagenome (GOLD analysis project Ga0335079, IMG submission 206719) | Soil microbial communities from Loxahatchee National Wildlife Refuge, Florida, United States - Lox_Sample_3.3 | ecosystem: Environmental > Terrestrial > Soil > Wetlands | place: USA... | reverse complement strand
GGTCGCCGAGGGGCTCGAGCGCACCGGCAGTCTCATCACCAGCGCCGCGGCGATCATGGTCGCGGTCTTCGTCGCGTTCACGCTCGCCCGCATCCTGGTGGTGAAGGCGATGGGGGTCGGGATGGCGCTCGCCGTCGCCCTCGATGCCACGCTGGTGCGGGTGCTCGTCGTCCCGGCGACGATGCGCCTCTTCGGAGCAGCGAACTGGTGGGCCCCGCGGGCCATGAGGCGGTTCACGCTCGGTGCCCACGGGGACGAGAGCGGCCCATGAACACCCTCTTGCTCGTGCTGGCCGGCCTCTCGCTGGTCCTCCTGATCGAGGGCCACGGGCGTCTCCGGCGGATCCTCGACCGCCGGCGGGGGGAGCCCCCCTTCCCCGCGAGCGCTCCCTCCATGACGGTGATTCGCCCGGTGAAGGGGCTGGATACCGGCGCCGAGGACAACATCCGCGCCTTCCTCGAGATGGAGTATCCGGGCCGCCTCGAGCTGCTCTTCGTCGTCGACTCGGAGGAGGACCCCGCCTACCCGGTCATCCGGCGACTGGTCGCCGAGCACCGCACCACGGCGCAGCGGGTGGAGATCCTCCTCTCCGGATCGCCGCCCCCCGGCCGCACGGGGAAGCTCAACGCGATGCTGGCGGGCGTGGCCGCCGCCACCGGCGAGCTGCTGGCCTTCAACGACTCGGACAGCCGCCCCACGAAGGACCTCCTCGGGCGCCTGGTGTCCGAGCTCCTCGCCCGGCCCGACGCGGGCTGCACCTTCGCGCCGGTGTTCGCGGCCTCCGACCGGCCCACGGCCGGCGACGTGGGCTACGAGCTGCTCCTGAACGCCTGGTACGGGCCCACCGTCTCCTGGGCGGCCCAGCCCCGGGGCGAGCTGAACTTCATCATGGGTCAGCTGATGGTCTGCCGGCGCCAGGCGCTCGAGGCGGTGGGCGGGGTGGGCGTGGCGCAGGGGCACTTCGTCGACGACATGTACATCGGCCGCGCCCTCTGGGAGGCGGGCTGGAAGAACGTGGTCATCGAGACGCCGCTGCGGATCGTCACCGGCGGCATGGGCCCCCTGCAGTTCCTCCGAACGTTCCGCCGCTGGTTCCTCTTCTCCGAGGGGGGCCTCTCGCTTCGCTTCACCTGGCCCAACTGGGTGCGAGGGGTGAGCTGCTGGATCGCCTGGGCGGTTCTCGGAATCGCGCTCGCCACCGGCCGCCCGGGTCCTGCCCTCGTGGCCGCGCTGGCGATCGCCTTCTCGGTGTACACGCAGGCCTCGCTCCAGCGCGCCTACCATGGCCCCCGCATCGCCGCGCACCAGCTCTGGGTGCCGGCGATCATCCCGCTCCTCGGAGGGTTGGTGGCCATCGCCGCCCGGCTCAACCGGCGGGTGGACTGGCGGGGCCGGAGCTACGACCTCGACGCGGAAGCCCGGCTCGGCAGGAGCGGCTCGCCCGCGCCCGGCGGGTGAGGCGGATGCGCGAGCAGCCGGTCCTCGACCGCCCCGGCCATGGCGGTGCGGAGGTGCGGCAGCGCCGAGGCGACCAGCAGAGTTCCCGCGCGCACTGCCCGGCGCGGACCTCGCACCGCGCGCACCGAGCCCGCCCCGAGCGCGACGAGGCCGTGGGCCACCACCCGCGCGTACTCGCGGGCCATGACCGACATCCGGGTCTCCCGGGTGGAGAGCAGCGACATCGAGACGCGGGCTCCCTCCGGCGAGCGCTCCCAGTAGCGGAAGAGCCCGCTCCGCAGGGCGGCCATCTCGCCACTGTCGTTGCAGAAGGCCTCGTAGAGCGCGGAGGCGAGCGCGATGCGGGTCCGGTTGGCGGGCCTGCGCGCGCGGGCGTAGGCGGCCAGCGCCACCGGCACGTCGCCCCGGGCCTCGGCCATCGCCCCGTGCAGGACGCGGGCATCGCGCACGGCGGACGCGATGCCGCTCGCGCTCAACGGATGGCAGCAGCCCGCGGCGTCCCCGACCAGCACCACCCGCCCCTCGGAGACGTGGTCCATGACGCGGGTATCGTTGGAGGCCACCAGGGGCGGCTCGTGCTCCAGCGCCTCGAGCACCGCGGACCGCAGCGGCTCCGGCACGCCGGAGAGGATGGCCGCCTCGGTCCGGAGACGGGCCGGGGCCGAGCCCAGGGGCAGATCCACCATCACCCTCGCCCGGCTCTCCGAGATGGGGTAGGCAAGCACCGGGGCCGGACCGCCGACGAAGAGGTGCCCACGGTCTGGGTGAGGGAGCATCGCGGCGTCCACCAGGACGCCCACCATCATGGACAGCCGGTCGTGCCGCTCGGCGATGCCGAGCGCGCGCCGCAGGGGAGAGGCGCGGCCGTCGGCGGCCACCAGCATCCGGGCACGCACCCGCTCGGACCCGCCCTCGTGCGAGAGGGTGACCTCCACGCCGTCGGGCCCATCGGCGACCAGGGCCACCCGCGTCTTCCTTCGCACCTCCACGGCGCCTGCGCGCTCGAGGACGTCGAGCAGCGGCTCGACGAGCAGGTGGTGCTCGATGCCGAGGCCCCGATTGCCCGGACCGTACGGAAGCAGCGCCGTTCGCTCGTGGTCGATGACGGCGAAGCCCACGACGGGCGCGCCGCGAAGCACCTCGGAGAATCCGAAGGCGGTCAGCTCCTCGACACCCACCGGGTGCAGGAGCTCACCCGCCAGCTGCTTCCTTCGGTCCTGGCCCGCGTCGGCGAGCAGGGTTCGCAGACCCAGCTGGGTCATGGCCGCGGCGGTGGTACACCCCGCGGGGCCACCACCTGCGACGAGCACGTCCACTTCCATCAAGACGGCGCTTCCTCCCCGGCCCTTCTCCCAGGGCTTCTTATAGAGTGCCCGCCGCCTCGGCGCATCCTCCGGGGTGCTTCACGTGGTGTCTCGTGACCGGACCCGAAGACTTCTGCCGTCGCGCCCTTCCGGAGGTGTCTCGCACCTTCGCCCTGAACATCCCGGTCCTCCCCGCGCCGCTGGACCTGGTGGTCACCGTCGCCTATCTGCTCTGCCGTATCGCGGACACGCTCGAGGACGAGGCACGTGGCCAGGTCTCGGAGCGAGCCGAGCTGTTCCATACGCTGGGCGCGCTGGTGAAGCTCGCCCCGGGTTGGGAGGATGCGGCCGAGGAGTTCGCGCGTCGCTCGGTGGCGGCGCTGCGGCCCTCGGCTCCCGGGGCCGAGGTGCAGCTGATGCGGGGTACACGCACGGTCCTGGAGGCCATGCGGGGACTGCCGCACTGGACCCACCGCCACATCGCGGCCTGCGTCGGAGAGATGACCAGGGGCATGGCCGAGGTGATGGCGGCGCTCGACGGCGGCGCGCCGCAGGGTCTGCCTGATCTGCGGGACACCCTCCAGTACTGCTACTACGTCGCGGGAACCGTGGGAGTGATGCTCACCGGACTGTTCGTCGACGGATACGCGTCGGTCCGCCCGCGGCGTGAGGAGCTGGCCCCGCGTGCCCCGGCGTTCGGACGGGCGCTCCAGCTGACCAACATCCTGAAGGACGTCCGCGAGGACCTGGATCGCGGCTTCTGCTGGCTGCCCCGCACCTACATGGACCGGCACGGCCTGTCGCCCGGAACGCTCACCCTGCCCGAGCGGCGCACCGACGCCGTGGCCCTGCTCGACGATCTGGTCGCCGTCGCCCGTCACGAGTGCGACGTGTCGTTCGAGTACTCGCTCCTGCTTCCGACCACCGAGCCCGGGCTCCGGCTGTTCTGCCTCTGGCCGCTGCTCTTCGCGCTGCGCACGCTCGGAGTCCTGGCGCACAACCCGGCGGTGTTCGAGCCGGTCCCGGTGAAGATCGACCGCGAGACGGTGATGCGGATCATGATCCTCACCCGCGAGAGCGTGACCGACGACGGAGCGCTGCAGGCGCTCTACGCCGAGTGCGCCCGGGGGCTGCCCGAGGGGCGGAACGGATGACCGTGCCCCGGACGACGTCCGGTCCCTCGGCGATCGACCACGGCCTGGAGGTGCTGGCCGCCACCCAGGACGCCGGCGGCTCGTGGAAGGGGGACTACGGCGGGCCGCTCTTCCTGGTCCCGGTCTACGTCGCAGGGCTGGAGCTGCTCGGACGTCCGCCGGACGCAGCGACGCGTGACGGCTTCGTCGGCTACCTGCGCGGTCATCAGAACGCGGACGGAGGCTGGGGGCTGGACGTCGAGTCGCACAGCCACGTCTTCACCTCGGTCCTGGTCTACGTGACGCTCCGCCTGCTCGGCGTTCCCGCCGAGGACCCCGGGCTGCAGCGCGCGCGGGCGTGGTTCCTGCCCCGGGGAGGGCCGCTCTCCAGCGGTTCGTGGGGGAAGTTCATCCTGGCGATGCTCGGGCTCTACGACTACCGCGGCCTGGTGCCGGTGCCTCCCGAGCTCTGGCTCCTCCCCGAGGCGCTGCCGCTGCATCCCTCGAAGCTCTGGTGCCACTGCCGGATGGTCTACCTCCCGATGAGCTGGCTCTACGGCCGGCGGGTGCGCGCCCCGGAGACCCCGCTGCTCGGCGAGATTCGCCGCGAGATCTATCCCCAGCCCTACGAGACGGTGGACTGGCCCGCGGCGCGCGAGCGCGTGGCGGACACCGACGCCTACACCCCGCGCACGTCGTATCTCCGCGCAGCCAACGGCGCGCTCGAGCTGTACGAGCGGTTCGCCCCCGCTGGGGCACGCGAGCGGGCCCTGGAGATCGTGCTCGATCAGATCCGCCGCGAGGACCAGGCGACGAATCACATCTGCATCGGTCCCATCAACAAGGTGCTGAACACCGTGGTGTGGCGGTTCGCACGGCCGGGAGGTCCGGAGGTCGAGGCCCACGTCCAGCGACTGCCGGACTACCTGTGGCGCGCGCCGGACGGGCTGAAGATGCAGGGCTACAACTCCTCCGAGCTGTGGGACACCGCGTTCGCGGTGCAGGGCATCCTGGCCACCGGCCAGACGGAGCGGATGCGTCTCACCCTGGAGCGCGCGGCGCACTACATCGAGGCGAACCAGGTGCTGGAGGACGTGCCGGAGATGGAGCGCGGGTACCGGCACCGCAGCCGCGGCGGCTGGCCGTTCTCCACCCGCGCCCACGGCTGGCCGATCAGCGACTGCACCGCGGAGGGGCTCAAGGCGTCGCTCCTGCTGGAAGCGGCGGGGATGAACCAGGTGCCCCGGCCCCGGCTGCGCGAGGCGGTGGAGGAGATCCTCTCGCTGCAGAACGAGGACGGCGGCTGGGCCACCTACGAGCTGCAGCGGGGCCCGAAGTGGCTCGAGGCGCTGAACCCCTCCGACGTCTTCTCGACCATCATGGTCGACGTCTCGTACGTCGAGTGCACCTCGGCCTGCGTCCAGGCGCTGGCCGCGTGGAGCGCCTTCGCGCCCGAGGACGCCGCCTGGCTCCGCGAGCCCATTCGCCGGGGCGAGCGCTTCATCCGCCGGGTGCAGCGCGCCGACGGCTCGTGGGAGGGCAGCTGGGGCGTCTGCTTCAGCTACGGTGCCTGGTTCGGAACCGCGGGGCTGGTGGCTGCCGGGGCGCGCCCAGACGACCCGGCGCTTCGCAGGGCGACGGACTACCTCGAGGCCCGTCAGCGTCCCGACGGGAGCTGGAGCGAGACCCTGGAGTCCAACCGCCAGCGGCGCTGGGTGGACGGGGCACGCGGTCACGCGGTGCAGACGTCCTGGGCGCTGCTCTCGCTCGCCGCGTGCGGGCGCCGCGGCTCCGAGGCGGTGCGCCGGGGCGCCGCCTGGTTGCGTGCGCACCAGGGCGAGGACGGGCGGTGGCCGGACCAGCCCATCACCGGCGTGTTCAACCGCACCTGCGCCATCCACTACGACATCTACCTGCGTCTGTTCCCGGTCTGGGCGCTGGCGGTCTGCGTCTGAGGCACCGGCCGTCCGCCCGCGGACCCCGGCGGGTCCCTTCGCTGCATCGGATTGCCCGTTCACCGCACCCTGTGCAAGGGTGCGCGCCCTCGCTCGACCAGCCGGAATGGTCGCCTCTTCCCCCACCCTGCCGATGCGCCTCCCTCTCGTCCTGATTGCCGTCAGCCTCGCCGCCTGTGCGAGTGCCCCCGCGCCCACGCCCTCCAAGGCTGCCGCACCGGCGGTGGCCGCGGCACCGTCCCCGCCGAAGGCGCCCCCGGCGCTCGACGAGCCGCTCGGGACCGCCGTGGCGCGCATCTCTGGACCGGCCGCGGGCTTCACCGCCGCCTGCCAGGACGCGATGGCCCGCGCGCGTGCCGGCCTCGAGGCGTTGAAGGCCAGCCCGTCACCGCGGGACACCGTGACCACCCTCACCGCGTACGACGACGCGCTCGCGGCGCTCAACGACCTCGACGCCCAGTCCGAGCTCGCCCGGCAGGGCAGCCCGGATCCGGCGATGCGGAAGGCCGGAGAGGAGTGCGACCGGCAGATCCAGTCCATGAACACGGCCATCAACCAGGACCGTGCCCTCTACGACGTGCTCTCCGGGCTGGACCTCTCCGCGCAGGATGGCGCCACCCGCTGGTGGATGGAGCGCGATCTGCGCGAGTTCCGCCGCGCCGGCGTGGACCGGGACGACGCCACCCGCAAGCAGGTGTCCGTGCTGAGCGACGACATCGTCGCCGTCGGCCAGGAGTTCGACCGGAACATCCGGGACGGGGGAAAGAAGGTGAGCTTCGTGCCGGCCGACCTCGCCGGCCTCCCTGAGGACTTCCGCAAGGCGCACCCGCCCGGGCCCGACGGCGAGGTGACCCTCAGCACCGACTACCCCGACTACCACCCCTTCATGGCCTACGCCCGGAACGGGAAGGCTCGGGAGGCGTTGTGGCGGGCCTACAACACGCGCGCGCCGGCGAACGTCGAGGTGCTGCCGCGGCTGATGGCCAAGCGGTACGCGCTGGCCACCCTGCTCGGCTACGCGAGCTGGGCCGACTACACCACCGAGAACAAGATGATCGGGAGCGGCAAGGCCGCCTCCGACTTCATCGACCGGATCGGCGCCGCCGCCAAGGAGCGCTCCGCGACCGAGCTCGCGCAGCTACTCGCCCGCAAGCGCAAGGACGTGCCGGGCGCGCCGCGCCTCGAGTCCTGGGACTACGGCTACTACTCGGACTTGGTGAAGAAGGAGCGGTACCGCTTCGACGCCAAGACCGCGCGGCCCTACTTCGAGGCCGACCACGTGTTGCGGGGCGTGCTCGGGGTCTCCGGCAAGCTGTTCGACCTGACCTACCGCCCGGTGGAGGGGGCCACGGTCTGGCATCCGGAGGTGAAGGTCTACGACGTCATCGCGGGTCCTTCGTTCGGCGAACGCTCCGGGCAGTCGCTGGGACGCATCTACCTCGACCTCCATCCCCGGGATGGCAAGTTCAAGCACGCCGCCCAGTTCACCGCCGTCTCGGGTCAGGCCGGGCACCGGCTGCCGGAGGGAGCGCTGCTCTGCAACTTCCCACGCTCGGGCGGATTGATGGAGTACGACGACGTCCGGACGCTGTTCCACGAGTTCGGACACCTGGTGCACCACGTCCTCGGCGGCCACACCCGGTGGGCGGCGAACTCGGGCGTGCGCACCGAGCAGGACTTCGTCGAGGCCCCTTCGCAGATGCTCGAGGAGTGGATGCGCGATCCGGGCGTCCTCCAGACCTTCGCCTTCGAGGTGAAGACCGGAAAGCCCATCCCGGCCGCGCTGGTGAAGAAGCTCCGCGCGGCGGAGGACTTCGGAAAGGGCGTCGACGTGCGGCAGCAGATGTTCTACGCCGCGACCAGCCTCCACCTGTACGATCGCGACCCCGCGAAGCTCGAGCTGACGCCGTTCATCGCGGACATCCAGGCGCGCTACGGCCCGTTCGCCTACGTCCCGGGAACCACCTACTACACGGCGTTCGGCCACCTGAACGGGTACAGCGCCGTGTACTACACGTACATGTGGTCGAAGGTCATTGCCAAGGACATGTTCACGGCGTTCGCCTCGGCGGGGATCTTCGACCCGGCCACGGCGCAGCGTTACCGCAAGGACGTCCTCGAGCCGGGCGGCGGCAAGCCCGCGGCGGAGCTGGTGGCCGACTTCCTCGGGCGTCCGTACGACTTCCGCGCGTACGAGGCCTGGCTCAAGGAAGGCGAGGCTCCGGCGCGGAGCGCTCCGAGGGCGAGCGCCTCTGCCGCGGCGCGCACGGTGCGCTGAAGCGCCTAGAGGGACCGCAGGAAGGTCAGGACCTGCTCCTGCGAGCCGGCCGGGAGCGCGTCGAACGCTCTTCGCGCCGATTGTGCCTCGCGCTGGTGGCGGCCGATGGCCTCGCGCAGCGTGTAGGAGAGGCCGTCGTGCATGAGGCGGCTCCGGGTGCGCAGCCCCCAGAGGGGCGCGGTGCGGATCCGGTTCGCGCTGGCGGCGAAGGTCTGCTGCATCTCGGTGAAGTCTGGACCGTGGTGCTCGGCGACGGAGAGCACGATGCCGTCGCCGGTGCCGACGTCGTGGGTGAGGTAGTCGCTGTACGGATGGAGCGTGCGGCCGCCCAGCGCGGCGGGGACCCGGTACGGTCCCCCGAAGAGAGGGGTCCCGGTCGGCGACGTGGTCAGCGTCGGGGCGTGGCAGACCGCGCAGCCGATGGTCTCGAACAGGTTCGAGCCGTTCTTGGCCTCGGGAGTGTCGGCGAGGCGCGCATCGCGCGGCGGGGCCTTCGTCGCCCGGATGAAGCGGGCGAACCGGTCGAGGTCGGTGGCGCCGGTCATGTCCGGCTTGTCCTCCGGATCGGGCACGGTGTCACAGAGCGAGGTGACGTCCGTCGGCCGCAGTGCGCTCGTCACGCCCATCTCGTTCAGGTAGGCGTCGGCGGAGAAGGACAGAACGCTGGCGTGCTCCGCCTTCCACCCGAAGCGCCCCACGCCCACGGTGCCCGGTGACTCGAGCACCGGCACCTTCATCGCGAGGCCACAAACCCCCAGGCCGGGCTGTCCGCACTGCCAGCGGGCGATGGCGAGCAGCAGCTCGTCGGGCACTGCCTCGACGTAGCCATCGCCGAGCATGCTCACCGACGTCCGCATCGCTCGCACGTTCTCCACGTCGGGCAGGTGCTCCTGGGCGTCCTGGTCGGGGAACTCGGCGCTGGGGCAGATGGCCTTGTCGTTGATCAGCGTTCGGCCGGAGACCACCACCGTGCCGCCGCCGATGCGCACCTCGGGGAAGTGAAAGACCCCCTGTGCGTCGAGGTGGCCGGCGCGGAGCTCGGTGACCTGGGCCACTCCACCGGCGACCGGGTTCTCGTGACAGTCACGGCAGGAGTGGGCGTTGTAGAGCGGCCCGAGACCCTCGGAGACCTCCTCGTTGTGATCGAAGGAGGCCTGATCCGCGCGGTGCGTCTGGGCATCCACCATGCCGTTCGGGAGCCCGTCGAATGCCGCGGCCGCCTCCGTGGAATCCGGAGGGGGCACCGGGAGCGGCGGACGGGGACTGGAGAAGGTGCAGGCGGTTCCGGCCAACAGACAGGTGAGCACGCGCCGCATGGCGCACCTCCGGTCGCGTCCTGCTCCCCTCCAGACGCCGCGAGTGTCTTCTAGCGCCCCCCTCGGCCAGGGGGCAAACGGGCCGGCGATCCGACGGTCCGCGCGGAGGGACGAGCCCCGCGCCTACCCTGTCGCTTTCAACTGCGTTTCTTCAGCTCGCCCTGGTGGGCACGGATGAAGGCGCGGATGTCCTCGGCCATGTCCAGGAGCTTCAGCCACTGCTCCTGGTAGAGGGTCACCGGAAAGCGGCCCAGGCCGTAGACCGAGAGGCCGCCCTTCTCGCTCACCTTCATCGAGACTGCGCCGGAACGTTTGTTCCGGAGTGCCTCGTTCTCCGCCTTCAGACGGTCCAGCTCCGCTCGCAGCTCGTCCTCGGTGGCCATCGTGGTGAGCGTACCTTGCTGGCCCCGGGTCAGGGCAGCGACGAGATGATCTTCCGGTACTCGGCCTCGGTGAAGACCCGCATCGACTCGGTGCGCACGTTGCCCAGCCCACCGATGCTCAGGGCGATCCGGGTGGCAGTCTCGTCGTTGGGGGCCTCGCTGATCAGCACGGCGTCGCAGTTCCCCATGGCGAGGTAGAACGACTTGACCTCGGCGCCCGCGGCCTGGAACGCCTTCTTCGCCGCCTCCAGCCGGGCAGGGCTCTCCTTCATGTTCCGGATGCCCTGGTCGGTGTAGCGGACCAACGTCACGTAGGTCGGCATGATTCGACTCCTTCGACGGGCCGGTCCCGGGACGGTGTGCTCCGGGCCGGTCGCGGCACAGTGGACCCCTCGCCGAGGGGCCGCAAGCGACTGCGCGACGGCCCTCGGGCCGGGTTCCACGCCGCTGGATTCCGTTCCGGGTCAACCACCGCCAGGCGTCTGCAACCCCCTCGCAGCTGGTCCGACCGCGCAGCGCCCGCCTCCGGGGCCGACGCGCGAGCGGCGGGCGTGGCTCACGGTCGGACGTTCGACCTCGGTCCGCGCTTTCCCGGGAGCTGCGTCGGGGCCATGCTCGACGGATGCGCGCGCAGGTGCTCGAGAAGCCCCGGAGCCCGCTGGTCCTCCGGACGGTGGAGGCTCCGGCTCCCGGACCGGACCAGGTGCGTGTCCGGGTGAGCGCGTGCGGAGTCTGCCGGACCGACCTGCACGTCCTCGATGGAGAGCTCACCCACCCGAAGCTGCCGCTCGTGCTCGGGCACCAGATCGTCGGCACGGTCGTGGAGCGCGGCCCTGGGGTGACCTCGCTGTCCCTTGGCGAGCGGGTGGGCATCCCCTGGCTCGGGTGGACGGACGGAACCTGCCGCTACTGTCGCTCGGGCCGGGAGAACCTCTGCGTGGCTGCCGGCTTCACCGGCTACACGATCGACGGCGGATACGCCGAACAGGTGGTCGCGGACGCCCGCTTCTGCTTCCCCCTCCCCGCGAGGCTCGACGACCTCCACACCGCGCCGCTCCTCTGTGCGGGGCTCATCGGCTACCGGGCGCTCCGGCTCGCCGGTGAGGCACCGCGGATCGGCTTCTACGGGTTCGGATCCTCCGCGCACCTGCTTGCGCAGGTGGTGGTCGCGCAGGGGCGAGAGCTCTTCGCCTTCACTCGCGACGGGGATGCGCGCGGCCAGGAGTTCGCGCGCGGGCGAGGCGCGGTGTGGACGGGCGGATCGAGCGAGCGACCGCCGGTGCCGCTCGACGCGGCCATCGTGTTCGCCTCGGTGGGCGAGCTGGTGGTGCGCGCGCTGGAGGCGCTGGCCCCCGGCGGGACCGTGGTCTGCGCCGGCATCCACATGAGCGACATCCCGTCCTTCTCCTACGATCTCCTCTGGGAGGAGCGGAGCATCCGCTCGGTGGCGAACCTCACCCGGGAGGACGGGCGCGAGTTCCTCCCGCTGGCGCAGCGGCTCGGCATCGTGCCCGAGGTGACGGCCTTCCCGCTGGAGCGGGCGAACGAGGCGGTGCGGGCGCTCCGGGAGGGGCGCTTCGAGGGATCCGCGGTGCTCACCGTCGGGAGCTGAGCGACTCGCAACCCTACGGTTGCACGAAGGTGCACGAAGGTGTTTGACACCTTTGGCAACCTGCAGGTTGCGCGTCAGCGAGCGAGGACGAACGCGCAGACCGAGTCGAGCTGCAGACGCATCCCCTCGAGCGCCTCGACCAGCGTGCGGTGGTGGGCCCGCTCCTGCTCGAGCTGCGCCTGGACCGTCGCGCCCGGCAGTCCCTGGTGGCGGAGCGCTCGCTCCATCCGGGTGAGCTCGCGGTCCCGCTCCTCTTCGAGCTTCCTCCGCGCCTCGGTCTGGAGCTCCCGGAGCTGGGCGGTCGCTGCCCGGGTGGCCTCGGCGACGGCCGGATCCACGAACTTGCCCAGGTCGGGGAAGGCGGCCCGGATCTGATCGCCCTGCAGCACGCGGCCCTCCTCGCGGGCGAGGAGGTCGAGCAGGCGAGGCTCGACGCCCGGCGTGCCGTCGGGACGGACGGTGACCGCCACCCGGAGCAGGCTCCGGTCCACGACCCGTGAAAGCTGGCGCGACGGGACCCGGGCTCCGGGCGAGGTGTCCTCCGGCTCGGGTGGCACCGCGTGGAACAGCACCTCCAGTCCCCGGGCCGCCGGACCCCTGTGCTGGATGGCCCGGCATCCGTTGCGCCCGTAGGGGCCGTCCCGCAGGAAGCCGAACAGCGCCTCGACGATGGGGTGCCCGGTGGCGAAGAAGTCGATCTCCTCCTGCTCCACCGCGGTGTCCCGCCAGAACGTGCCGAGGACGGTCCGCTCCTCCCCCAGCTGCAGCCCGGGCAGCGCCTCGACCTTGAGGGCGTGGCCGAAGTGGAAGGCGCACTGGAACGCATCGACCTGCTCGTCGGTGTCGACGCCGATCCCCACCCGCCGGGCGAGCTCGGTCACCGCCTCTTCCAGTCGCTCGTCGAGGTCGCGGGCGATGGCCCACAACCCGTCCTCCAGCGAGCCGTCCTCGACGGCGTCGATTCCCATCCGGACGCGGGCGCGCTCCACCAGCGCCTCCACCGCCTCGCGATCGAAGCTCCGCTCGTCGAGCAGCGGGTCGTAGGCTCGCCGGATGGCGGTGCGTGCCTCGGCGACCCGCGCAGCCAGCGCGGTCCGGTACTCGGCCCGCTCCGGCGGCGTGGCCAGGGCCAGCTCGAGGATGCGGGGCTCGACCTCTTCCAGGACGGCGTCCAGCCCGCCCACCGTCTCGTCGAAGACCCCCACCGCGTCCGCCAGGAGGGCGAGCACGTCCGAGGCCAGGGTTCCCCGCATGTCGAAGACGTGGATGTCGACCGGCTGGGTCTGACCGATGCGGTCCAGCCGGCCGATGCGCTGCTCCATCGTGGCCGGGCTCCAGGGCAGATCGTAGTTCACGAGGTGGTGCGCGAACTGGAAGTTGCGCCCTTCGCCGCCCACCTCGGTGCAGATGAAGAGGCGTGGACCATCGGGGTCGCGGAACCGGGCCACCTGGCGGTCTCGCTCCACCAGCGGCAGGTCGCCATGGTAGCCGAGCGCCTCGATCCCGTCGGCGGAGAGGAGCGCGCGGAGGCTCTCCAGCGTCGCCTGCGCCTCGGTGAAGAGCAGGACCTTCGCCTCGGGCTCGTCTTCCCAGATGTCGGCGAGCAGCGCGCGGAGCGCCTGGTACTTCGCGTCGCGCGCCGGGAGCGAGGGCGGTGAGGGCAAGACGCCGCTCGCCACCTGGGCGAAGGCCGTGGGCGACGAGTCGAGGCGGCGGAGCAGACCGGCCAGGGCCGCGCCCCGGATGGAGCCGGTGCGCACGGCGCCGAGAACCGCGTCGCGAGCCACCAGCTCCGCGTCCGGGGGCTCGACGACGTGGCGATGGAGCCGGCGGGCGCTGAAGCCGCCCACCCGCGCGCGGCGGTTGCGGATCAGCGCCCCGGACAGGCTGTAGGTCTCCGCGAGGTGGCCGAGCAGCGCCTCGCGATCGGCGAGCGCTCCGAGCTCCCGGTCGTCGGGGAAGCGCGCCCGCAGCGAAGCGACCGCCTGGGTGGCCTCGGCGTCGCTGCCCTCGAGCAGCGCGCGGACCGTGCGAGAGAGCGCCTCCTGGCGTTCGATCCGCGCCCGGAACGCGGCGGCGTCGGGAGCGGTCACCGGATCGAGCAGGGTGAGCAGCGCCCGGTACTCGTCGGGATCGAGCTGCATCGGCGTCGCGGTGAGCAGCAGGAGCCCCCAGGTCCGCTGGGCGAGCGCCTCGACGGCGGCGAAGGCTCGCTCCGCGCGAAGGTGGTGCGCCTCGTCCACGATGACCAGGTCCCAGCCGGCCGCGGAGGCCTGCGCGATCTCCTCCGGTGAGCGGGCGAGAAGCTCGAGGCTCGTGACCACCCTGGGGAAGCGCTCCCAGGGCGAGAGGTCCGGCTCCTCGCGGCGGCTGCGGGTCAGCCGCTCCCCGTCCATCAGGGTGAAGAGCTGCTGGAACTTGTGGAACAGCTCGGCGAGCCACTGGACCGTGAGGTGGCTGGGAGCGACGACCAGGACCCGCGCCGCGAGGCCGGAGAGACGGAGCGCGGAGAAGATCATCCCCGCCTCGATGGTCTTCCCGAGGCCCACCTCGTCGGCAAGGATGAAGCGCGGCCGCCGGGAGGAGAGCACCCGCTGCACCACGCCGACCTGATGCGGCTTCACCATCACCCGGCTGGCGAGGAGCGCGCCCAGGGCATCGTTGCGCCGCTCCTCGTCCAGGGTCAGCCCCTGCCGGCGGAGGAGGAACGCCCGCGCGTCGGCGACCCGTCCCTCGCGGAGGCTGGAGAGGAGGTCGGTGTCGGGGACCGGAGCCTGCACCTCGGACTCCGGGAGCTCGTCTTCGGCGCCGTCCTCGTAGCGGAGCACGTAGCGCCGCAGCCCGCGTCCGCCGGGCTCCTCCCCGGTGATGGTGGCCGCCCTGCCCTTCGCGGTCCGCACCCGATCGCCCGGGACGAAGGGGTGCGCGACGAGCGCGTTGCCGCGGGTCGAGACGAGCGTGGGCTGCGCACGGCCGGGGAAGAGGACCTCGGCGACCGCTCCGCCCTCGAGGGTGCGGACCAGGTGGCCCACCCCCCACTCCGGCTGGGGGGCGTAGCGGACCTTCATGCCGGGAACGAACGCCACGAGAGGGGCTTTGCTCCGCTTCGGGCGGAGGCGCAAGCGTCCGTGGGACCCCTCGCAGGCGACTGCCGTACGACTTCGGTCGGATGTCGCGTGGTGGGGCGAGCCTGGAGTCCGGACCGGCGTTCGCTGCGTCTAGCGGGCGGCCGGCTCGGCGGACCCGAGGGCCGACTGCTGCTGCGGACCGAGCCCGTGCAGCGTGAGTGCGTTCTCGCGCAGGACGCCCTTGCCGATCTCCAGCGCCTGGGCCCGGGTGATCAGCCCGTCGCTGATCATCCGGGAGAGAGCGATGGAGAGCGCCGCCCGCGTGGTCTCGGCGCCGAGGAAGGTGAGCTCCGGCCAGCGCAGCTGTGGCGCGCTCGGATCGGACGCCGCGTCGGTGGCGAAGCAGACCCGCTCGGGAGCGAGCTCGAACCAGCGGCGCAGCGACTCGCCCAGCTCGGTGGGAGAGCGCACCAGGTCCTGCACGCTCACGTCGGCGTAGACGTTTGGCCGGAGCAGGAGCGGGCCGGTCTCCTTGTCGAACGGAAAGCCGCCGTGCACCAGGAGCCAGCGGGTCTTCTGGAGCGTGGGGTCGGCGATCGCCGGGCCGAGGAGGATGGGGTTCCCGTTGCCGACGATGCCGGTGGCGTCGCGTGACAGTCCGGTCTTCACGTGGACCACGAGCCCCACCCGTCCTGCCTCGCGAGCGAGATAGCGGAAGGTGTAGTCCTGGAAGGCCTTGAGGTCGGCAGGGCTGGCGCCGAACTCGCCGCCGATGACCAGGCGTCCGTACGCGGCGCGGGCGATCTCGGCGTTCACCTGGTCGAAGTCCAGGCTGCGCCAGGCGGAGACGCCGACGTCGATGCCCACCGCGCCGTCGGCGACCCAGCGCTCCAGCGCGCCGGTCACGACCTTGCCCAGATACTCGTCCAGGCCCTTGGGCAGCGTGTACATCCGCGCGGCGATGAAGAACGGCTTCAGGGCCTCGGCCGAGTCCTGGGCGAAGGGACGGAGGAAGACGTCGGCGCGGGGGACGAAGCGAAGGCGGGCGACCCCCTTCCCGGTGAGCGGCTCGCCGGAGACGATGGCCAGCTCGATGTTGGCCTGGTCGAGCATCCGGGCGGAGAACTCGTCGCCCAGGTCCTCGACCAGCAGCTCGCGGGTCTGCTGGAGCTCGGCCATCCGCTTCTCGGAGGTGTCGGGGACATTGGCCTTGTAGAGCAGCTTCCAGGTGCGCGCCCACTCGGGGCCCACCCCGCGGAGGCGCAGGGGAAGCTCGGCGGCGTTCCGGGGCTGGACCAGCGCCTTTCCCGCGGGCTCCACGCGGTTGATGAGGAGATGCGAGTGCGCGTCGACCGCCTTCACCTTGGCGAGCTCGCCGAGCAGCGCGCGATCGGTCGACTGCGCGAGGACGGTGGAAGGCAGGACGACGGCGACGAGGAGCAGGACGAGCCGGCGGACCATGGACCGGGCAAGCCTGACACGCCTGGGTGACCCTGGCCATGCACGCACCGCGCGCCCCGGGTACGAGGAGGGAGCAGAAGGCGGCAGATCCGGTCCTCGCGCTGTCCGTGTGGCGGGTGGCGCCGACCGTGCTACGCCACCGGGGCGCATGGAGCAGCCCGGACAGGCGACGGGACCCGAGAGCTGGGGCCGCTATCCGCGGGGGGACCAGCCCGCGGTCGGGCTCGCGTGGGCGGACGACCCACTTCCGAACGGCGGGCCGGTGCTCGCCTACGGGATGGGCCGCAGCTACGGGGACAGCTGCCTGAACGCGGACGGGCCGTTGCTGCTCACCCGGTCGCTGCGGCGGTTCATCGCCTTCGACGCCGACACCGGCGTGCTCCGGGCGGAGGCAGGCACCTCGCTGGGGGAAGTGACCGAGCTGGTGCTCGCGAGGGGCTGGCTGCCGCCGGTGCTGCCCGGGACCCAGTTCGTCACGCTGGGAGGGGCGGTGGCGAACGACATCCACGGCAAGAACCACCACCGCGCCGGTTCCTTCGGGCGCCACCTGCGCGCGCTCGGGCTGCGGCGAAGCGACGGCAGCGTGCACACGCTCCGGCCCGGCGAGGCGCTGTTCGACGCGACCGTCGCGGGCCTGGGGCTGACCGGGCTCATCACCTGGGTGGAGCTGCAGCTCGAGCGTGTGCCCGGCGGATGGGTGAAGACGGAGGCGATCCGCTTCCGCTCGCTCGAGGAGGCGGACGCGGTCGACGAGCTGTCACGGGACACGCACGCTTACACGGTGGCGTGGATCGACGGACTGGCGCGGGGACGCAGGCTGGGGCGCGGCGTCTACTTCCGGGGCAACCTGGTGGAGGGGCCGGGGCGGCCGCCGCGGAGGCCCGTTCCCCGGAACGTGCCGGGCGAAGCGCCGGGATTCCTGCTCTCGCCCCTGGCCCTGCGCGCGTTCAACGCGCTCTACGACCATCTGCCGCGCTGGCGCTCGCGCACCTCGGTGTGGAAGTTCTTCCATCCGCTCGACGCGCTCGGCGGCTGGAACCGGCTCTACGGGCGGCGAGGCTTCTTCCAGCACCAGTCGGTGGTGCCCGACATCGAGGGCGTGCGGGCGCTGCTCGCGGTGAGCTCGACGACCGGGCAGGGGTCCTTCCTCTCGGTGCTGAAGCGGTTCGGGTCGCTGTCCTCGCCGGGGATGCTCTCCTTCCCTCGGCCGGGCTGGACGCTCGCCCTCGACGTGCCGAACCGGGGCGAGGGGACGCTGGCCTGTCTCGAGCAGATGGACGCGGTGGTCCGCACCTACGGCGGGGCGGTGTACCCGGCGAAGGACGCGCGGATGTCCGCCGAGACTTTCCGGCTCGGGTTCCCGCGGTTGGACGAGTTCTCGGCCCACGTCGATCCGGGGTTCCGCTCCCGGTTCTGGGCGCGGGTGATGGGATGAGCTCGCCGCGGCGGGTCCTGATCCTCGGGGCGACGAGCGGCATCGCGCAGGCGGTCGCGCGGGCGTACGCGGCGAGCTTGGCGCGGCTGGCGCTGGTGGCGCGCTCGCGGGAGCACCTCGCCACCGTGGCCGCGGACCTTGCGGTGCGGGGGGCGGAGGTTGTGCTCCAGCGGAGCGCCGACCTGTGCGAGCTCGAGCGGCACCGGGCACTGGTGGGCGAGGCCGAGGCGGCGCTGGGCGGGCTCGACGTGGTGCTGATCGCCCACGGCGTGCTGCCTGACCAGCGGGCGGCCCAGGAGGACCCGCGGCGGGCCGTGGCCTCCTGGGACGTGAACTTCGTGAGCGCGGCGACCCTGATGGAGGCGGCGGCGGAGCGGATGGCCGCCGCGGGGCACGGGACGCTCGGGGTGCTGTCCAGCGTGGCGGGCGACCGGGGGCGTGCGGACAACTACGTCTACGGTTCGGCGAAGGCGGCACTGACCGCCTACGCGAGCGGGCTGGGCCACCGGCTCCGGGCCAGCGGGGTGACGGTGGTGACCATCAAGCCGGGGCCGGTGGACACGCCGATGATCGCCGGGCGGGCGCTGAACCCACGGCTGGTGGCGGACGTGGACGTGGTGGGCGGGCGCATCCACCGGGCGCTCGAGCGGGGGGAGCGGGTGGTCTACGTCCCGGGGAAGTGGCGGTGGATCATGGCCGTCCTCCGGGCCCTCCCGGTCCGGCTGTTCGAGCGCCTGAAGCTCTGAGGCCGACCGCGGCGAGGCGCCCGTAACGAGGTGTCTGACACCTCGTAGAGGCGATTCAACCGCCTGTTCCTCCAGAGAAAATCTCGCAGTCAGCGACCGAGCAGGATCTTGACAGTCATTACTGTCTAGACGAGAGTGACATTCGTGCAAGCACTCGCGCAGCAGCCGGTCGAGGTGGTGGAGGCCTCGGAGGCCGCCCTGGCGCTCCTGGAGCCGTCCCGGCTCCGCATCCTGTCGGCGCTCCGCGAGCCTGACTCGAGCGCGGGGGTGGCCCGGACGCTGGGGCTTCCGCGGCAGCGGGTGGGCCACCACGTCCGGGCGCTCGAGGCCGCCGGCCTCCTGACCTGCGTCGGTGAGCGGAAGAAGAGGAACTGCGTCGAGCGGCTCCTCCAGGCGACCGCGCGGTCCTACGTCCTCGCCCCGCAGCTCCTCGGCCGGCTCGGGCTGTCCCCCGACGTCCTGCAGGATCGCTTCTCGAGCACGTACCTCCTGGCCGCCGCCACGCGTGTCGTGCAGGAGGTGAGCACGCTCCGGCCGCGCGCCGAGGCCGCCGGGAAGAAGCTCCCCACCCTCACCCTCCAGACCGAGGTTCGGTTCGCCTCGGCCCGCTCGCAGAACGAGTTTCTCGACGAGCTCCTCGCCGCGTTCGCGGAGCTGGTCCAGAAGCACCACCGGCCCGACGCCACCGGGGGCCGCTCCTTCCGCATCTCCCTCTTCGGGCATCCCGCGCTCCAGGACGGGACGCCCGCCGAGGCCCCACCGCACCCGGAGACCGAGCCATGAGCGATCCCAAGCCGACGACGCGCGCCATCACCCTCGAGGCGCTGCTTCCCGCCACGCCCG
>Ga0335079_10003169_pt1 | contig 18992 bp, 17 predicted proteins | sample Lox_Sample_33_FD_206719 | JGI IMG/M metagenome (GOLD analysis project Ga0335079, IMG submission 206719) | Soil microbial communities from Loxahatchee National Wildlife Refuge, Florida, United States - Lox_Sample_3.3 | ecosystem: Environmental > Terrestrial > Soil > Wetlands | place: USA... | reverse complement strand
CGGCGACGAACGTCGCGACTCCAGCGCCGGCGACGACCGTCGCGTAGTCCGTGCCGGCGACGAGCGTCGCCGCGTCTGTCCTTCCGAAGACGGCGAAGACGCCGATCGTCGCGGGGGCCGTGCCGGCGACCACCGTCGCGACTCCAGCGCCGGCGACGACCGTCGCGAAGACCGTGCCGGCGACGAGCGTCGCCGCGTCTGTCCTTCCGAAGACGGCGGCGGCGCCGATCGTCGCGGGGGCCGTGCCGGCGACCACCGTCGCGACTCCAGCGCCGGCGACGAGCGTCGCGAAGACCGTGCCGGCGACGAGCGTCGCGGGGGCCGTGCCGGCGACGAGCGTCGCCGCGTCTGTCCTTCCGAAGACGGCGGCGGCGCCGATCGTCGCGACTCCAGCGCCGGCGACCACCGTCACGACTCCAGCGCCGGCGACCACCGTCACGACTCCAGCGCCCACCAAGAGTCAGGCACCGGCGGCGGATAAGACGCCCACGCCCGGTGTTGGATACGGCCGTTCTCGTGCCGAACGTGACCGCTCTGCCAACGGGCGCGAGCGCTCTGGCCCATCGAGCGATAGGCCCGTGCCGACGATCAGCGTTCCCGCGATCCTGGCTCAGGGCAGCTCAACTCAGACCGCCGGTCCGCCTGCGCTGAAGCCGTCCGACCGGTCACCGACGCTGCCGACTGCGGCCGCGCTGACCCCTACCGCCGTCACGCCGGCGACCCTAACCGCTCGCGCCATGACGGGGACGTCGACGCCTGGCTCGGCGCTCGCCGTCGTCACCTCGGCGCTCGCCGCCGTCACCCAGGCGCTCGCCGTCGTCACACCTAAAACTCCGGCGTCGACAGCCCCCAGGCCGGCGCTCACCGCCGCCACGCCGGCTGTTCCGGCGCCTCCCGCCGCCACGACCGCACTCACAACCGCAAGCCTGACCTCGACTCCCTCTGGTCTGCTGCCCGGAATCCTGACGCTTCCGCTGACGCCCAACCCCACGCTCGTCGCACCGGAGTTCCCAATCGTGTCTTCCGGCCGCGTGCCGATTGCGCCGTCGGTTACGGCGTCGCCGACGCTCGCGAGTGCCTTGGCGGGTGCGCCGGCAAGCGAGCACCTGTCGGTGCCAGAGACGCCCAATCTCAGCTGGTCTGGCGGGCAGATGCAGGTGCCGGCAGACGTTGTCGGCCCGTCCGAACTCGGATCGCGGACCAGCCACGCTCTGCGCGACGCCCATCGCGCACCGGTCGCGAACGGCGAGAGTGGTCAGTCGGAGCCGGTGTTGACGGCCGTGTCGGGGGGTGGGACCGGCAGCTCCGCGAGCGGCGCGTCGGGGTTCTTCTTCTTCGGCGTCGCCGGCTTGCTGGCGTCCTTCGCTTTGGGCTTGCCCCGGCTGAGCTGCCGATTGCGTCTCATCAAGGAGCTGGGGACGCCCGCGCCAGTCATCCTGTTGCTTGATCGACCCGGCTGAGCCCAGGGTCGGTTTCTAGGTTCTCGCGCCGCGGGCGGTTTGCCCGAGGTTGCATCCCTGTCCTAGCAAGCAATAGGAGAAACAGACTCATGACACGCTCATATCGGGCGTGGATGCAGCGCTGTGCGGCCGTCACCGCTGCTATTGGCGGCGCTGACGCGCTCGGCAAGCCTGAGGATCGACGATGCCTCGGCGCTGAGCGCATGCTCGGCACAGCGGCTGTGTTCACACGCTCGCGTTGGTTGGCGCCAATCGTGGTGCTCGTCTTTGCCTGCGGTCCGGCGGCTTCGATCGTCCAGGCGAGTCCGGCCGGGCATCCTCAGCGTCCCGCCAGCCAGGTTGCGCAGCGATCACAACGGCACCAGATCGACACCGGATCCGCACCCGGCGGCTCAGGGTTACGCGGCATTGGGCGGTTGGCCGGCGCAGGTGACGTTCGCGCACGTTCGCTCGCGCCAGGTGATGGCGAGGCTCGTCCGGGCGGATCGGCTGCAGTCAGCGCCCTACAGCGTCGACTCGCCGGCCTTGGATTCGCGCCCGGCCCGATCGACGGCCGTTACGGCCCACATACCGAACAGGCCGTGATGCGGCTCCAGGGCGCCCATGGCTTGCCGGCCGACGGGATCGCCGGCCCGCAAACGCTGGCCGCCCTCGCGGCTCCACTCGTTGCGCTGTACCCCGGCTCGGGATATGAGCCCGGGGGCTCGGGACCGGTGAAAGAGCTACAGCGACGACTGGCCGTCCTTGGATTCGCACCCGGTCCGGTCGATGGTCGTTACGGCCCACATACCGAACAGGCCGTGATGCGCTTTCAGGCGTCCCGTGGCCTGCGCGGTGACGGGATCGCCGATTCCGCCACGCTCGCGAGGCTGGGTGAATCGCCCGCCGTCCCGGCTCAGTCACGGCGTCTGGTGCGCCCGTCGCAGGTCGTCCGCCCGACATCGCAGTCCGCCTCGAGCAGGAGTGCCGGTTTGCCGGTCCGAAGCGGGGCGGTTGTGCGCACGCGCGGCTCGGACGGACTCTCGTTCGTCTGGGCGCTACTCGCCGCGGCGCTAGTGCTCGGATTGCTGATGGCCATCGCATTGCGCAAGATGCGCGGGCGCTCCGTCGGCCGCCTGACCAGACCACCACGCCCGCTAGGCCAAGGCGGCGGTCTCGACTCCGCCCTGACCGATGGTCTCGCCTCCAACGACGGCGGCGGTCGCCATTCAGACGAGAGCGAGCGCCAAGAGCAACGGATGACCGCGAGTCAGCAATCCGAGCATCACGCGCCGATCGGTCGGATCGTGCTCGATGCCCGAGCCCCGGCAGCCGCCGAGCTCGGCGGCTTCTCGGCGGAGTCACGGCTGGCAAACCTGCAGCGCGACGCCGAGGGTGCGTTCAATCTCGGAGTGTTGCTCGAGCGAGAGGGCGACACGGCCGGGGCGCTGGCCGCGTACCGGCGGGCCGATGAGCACGACCACGGGCCGGCGGCCTGCAACCTCGGCGTACTGCTCGAGGAACAGAGCGACATAGCCGGAGCGTTGGACGCATACCAGCGGGCTGCCGAGCGCGGCGACGCCAACGGCGCGTTCAACCTCGGCATGCTGCTCGAGGGGCAGGGGGACGTCGCTGGGGCGCTGGCGGCATACCGGCGGGCCGATCAGCACGACCACGGGCCGGCGGCCTGCAACCTCGGGGTGCTGCTGGAAGGGCAGGGTGACGCTGCCGGCGCACTCGTTGCATATCAACGGGCTGCCGAGCGCGGCGACGCCAACGGCGCGTTCAACCTCGGTTCGCTGCTCGAAGAGCATGGCGACCTGAGCGGCGCAGAGGCCGCCTACGATCGTGCTCGTCAGCAGGAGTCGAGCGAGACTCGGGCGACCTCGCTAGATGACTCGCGCCAGCCGGCATCGCGCGAAGAGGAGGTGACGGCCATCGCCACAGGGTCATGACCACCGCCCCCAAAGGAGCGGCCCGGAGCTGCCTCATGCCATCCTGCTCATACCCGACCCTCGATAGGCACGCAAACGTCACCGCTGCGCGTGCCGTAACCGCCAGAGGACCGCCGCACGGCGGCGACTCTCGTAGTGCCATGCGTCGGCAAGCTGTGGCGAGGATGCCGTTCGTTAGTAACGGCGCGATTTTGTCCGGTTTACGTTAGACGCGGTTCAGCGTCTCGGGCGTCGGCGTCGCCGCCGGCGCGGGGGGCTCGCAGCGGCCGGTGCCCGTTGGGTCGGCTGCCGGCTGATGGGCGAGTGGGGAGATGTGCTCGATCTCGCTGATGGTGTGATGAGCTCGGCCGGCGGCACGGAGCTTAGGAGCAGCTCACCCTGGTCAGCTCACCCGGGTCCAGCTTTCGGGCTAGCCACAGCTGTGCCGACGGGCTGGGGGACCCGGGCCGGGTCATCCGTTTTGCCATGGGATGGCCAACTCCACGAAGAACCCCCCGCCCTCCACGCACGCAGGCTAGAGCTCGGCCCCGAAGCTCCGCCGATTTGCTCTTGGGGCGCGCGTTTCGCGATCGTCGCGGAAGGATCGATCGGCCATGCGCCTCAAGGTTCCAGCTCGCAGATCGCGCATCATGAGAGTGCACTTAAGAACATCTCGAGAGGACAAACGCTCGTCCAAACACGCTCTGGTACCGCGTCGCCAGCGTCGATCGACACGGTAAACGCACAACCTACAAGGAAGTGGAAGATGCACATCGCGCCCGCGACACACATTGCACCACTGGCCCAATCCCAGGCCACGCAGTCCAAGCTCACAAGTACCCAGGCACGGCTAACTCCGGCGAATGTCTCCACCGCGGCCCTCAGGGCGGCAGAGGGCGACGGCGACGGCAAGACCGGCGCAGCCGCGCTCAACGACGGCGACGCCGCCGCACAGGCAGCGCGCCGCAGCGCCGTCAACATCAAGGCCTAACCAGCCGAAACCGCAGCGTTGCACGAGACTGCAACGTGCCAGTCGGCCGCCAGGCGCCGATCGTCGCCTGACGCGCCGGCGCGGGACCCCAGCTGGCGTATCAGGAGCAAACGCGTCGCACGGTCTGTTGCTGTTCGTCTCACGGCGACGAGATGGCCTCGAATCCCGTCTCACCGAGCAGTCCGCGTCGTTCACCGACCACACGCCCGCTTCGATGCTAACTCCGGCATCAAGCAGTTGCTCGCATGACATCGCCAGCGCCGGCCTCGAACGCGTTCACTGATACGTAGTCTGGTTCGACCCGGGCGGCGTCCGCATGATGCGTTGGACGCGCTCGCGGTCGCGATCACCAGGGGGGCGTCCACATCCCGTCCTCGATGACCCCTGCCCTGAGCCATATCGAGGATCGGCCCCACCTGAGAGGGAGTCCGGGTTTCTGTGTAGGCGGCTTATGTAAAGTGTAACAGTGAGTCCTCGTGTGTCAATACGTGACAGTCAGCTCGCAGTGTCAGGTAGACGGTCACCGAAATGGATTTTGAACGCCAGCAGCGCTGTGGTCCAGCTCCCGCATCGCGTCCACTGAGGCGTCGCGTTACGGACGGCGAGGTAGATCAGCTTGCGGGCGGCGTCCTCGTTGGGGAAGTGGCCCTTGGTCTTGAGCGCTTTGCGCAGCTGCCGGTTGAGCGCCTCGATCGCGTTGGTCGTGTAGATCACGCGGCGGACGTCGTCGGGGAACGCCAGGAAGGGGATCACGTGCTCCCAGGCGTCAAGCCACGCCTTGGTAATAACGGGGAAGCGCTGGCCCCACTTCTCGTCGAAGGCCTCGAGCGCCAGCTGGGCGGCATCCGCGTCCTTGGCCGTGTAGATCGGTTTGAGGTCGCGGGCGACCTGCTCGCGCTGGCGCCTGGGCACGTACTTCAGTGAGTTGCGGATCAGGTGGACGATGCAGGTCTGGACGGTCGTCTTTGGGAAGATCGCCTCGATCGCCTCGGGGAAGCCCTTCAGGCCGTCCACGCAGCAGATCAAGATGTCGCGCACGCCCCGCTGCTTGAGATCGTTCAGCACTTGCATCCAGAACTTGGCGCCCTCGGTCTCTTGGAACCACATCCCGAGCACGTCGCGGTCGCCGTCGACGCCGATCCCCAACGCCAGGTAGCAGGCGCGGCGTTGGACACTGCCGCCCTCGCGGATCTTGAGCACCAGCGCGTCGAGGAAGATCACCGGGTAGACGTCCTCAAGCGGCCGCGCCGCCCACGCGCGGACGTCGTCCATGACCGCATCGGTGACCTTGCTGATCAGCTCGCGGCCGACCTTCACGCCGTACATCTCCTCCAGATGTGCCTCGATGTCGCGGGTCGAGAGCCCGCGCGAGTAGAGCGCCAGGATCTTGTCGTCGAACCCCTTAAAGCGCCGCTGACGCTTGCGCACGAGCTGCGGCTCAAACGTCCCGTTGCGGTCACGGGGGTTGTCGATCGGGATCCGCCCCTGGTCAGTGATGACCGTCTTCGGAGTAGTGCCATTGCGGGTGTTCCCCGCACCGCCAGCCGGCTCGCAATGCGGCTCGTAGCCAAGGTGCTCGGTCAACTCGACCTCCAGCGCCCGCTCGATCAGCCGCTTGGTCAACTGCGCCAACACCCCTCCGGGCCCGGCGATCTCCGCCTCGGTGCGGGCGCCGGCGAGCAGCTGGTCGATCACCTCATCCGAGATCTGGCCACCGTCAGGCAACTCGAGCATCCCGTGCAACCGGGCGCGGTCGAGCGCCTCATCGATCAGCTCCTGCGAGAGCTCGCGACGGGGGGCGGCGGGGAGAGGGAGATCCCCCGCCACGACGCCAACCGAACGCTCACCCGACTCCAGCCCAGGAGCCTCAAACTCCCCGGGGTCCAACACGATCGTGCTCTGCGTCCGACTGCTTGGGGTCTTGGTTCTCGTAGACATGGCGATCTCTTTCGTTCATGCCTACACAGTTCCTTGGACACTCCCACCTGAATAGGAGCGTTCGCCCCGAAGGGGCGTCTACCGGGATGTTGTCGGCCGGTCCGTCAACAACATACTTGCCGGGGGAAGGTCAAGCGATGCCAGCCAACAAGAAGCGCGGTCCAGGACCGTCGCACCTGCTGCTAACGCCCGATCACGCGGGTAACGTGGTCGGGGTCGATCCGCACAAGCTGACGCTGACGGCGACCGTCCTCGATCCCCGCGGCGGGGTTCTCGCCGGCGAGCATTTCCACGTGTCGGGCAGCGGGCATCGCGCGCTTGAGGCGTGGGCGCGGCAGTTTGGCCCGATCGTCCGCTGGGGGATCGAGGGCTCGGCGAGCTGGGGGCGGCACACGGCGGTGTTCCTGGCCGGCCGCGGCTATGACGTGCGTGATGTGTGCGCCAACCGCACCCCACGCAATGACCGCGCGCGCCAGCGCGGCAAGCTTGGCGGTGGCGGACCGGCTCGCCCGGTCCTTCGGCGGTCGAAGCGGCCAGCGGCGCCGAGCCGTTGAAGCGCGCGAACCCGCCGTCGGTGAACCGGCGCGGGTCGCCTGTCTCGACCAACAGCTCGGCGACCGACCGCGTGTCGAGCCCGCACAGCTGCCCGAGCGTCGAGCCGCTGGCGCGCACCAGCGTCCGGAGCTCGGCGACGACCTGGTTCTCCTCGCGGTCAAGCGCTGCGATCTGCGCGCGGTAGTCGTCGAGCATCCGCAGGCGCAGGGTCGTCGGCGCGTCATAGCGACGCCGGCGGTTGCGGCGCGCCAGCGCAGCCAGCCGGGGCCTGACTGCCTTGCTTGCGGGCAGCTGCTCGCGCAGCTCCAAAGGCAGCCCGCAGAGCAGGCTCTCGGCCTCGTTTACGAGGTGCTGGCGGCTGGTGAGGATCGAGCGGCGACGGTTGTGCCTCGCCGTGACGTGTTCGTCTCTCGTTCTGACCGGTGGGGTGACCCGCGATCGGTGCTGCTGCCCGAGCGCGCGTGGGAGATCTCGCGCGAGCAGCTCGCCGCTGAGGCGCTCAAGCTCGCCGGCGGCGTGCTGAACACCGCCGCCCGGCATCGGGGCTCGCGCGTCAGCGACGCGCGCGAGCGTGCCGAGGACCGGAACCACGCGGGTGAGCACAGGGTCGGCGATCCGGCGCGCGTCGTCGAGCGCGTCGCTCGCCTGCGCCTCCGCCTCGCGCAGATCGCACTCAAACAGCGCGGTCATCCCCAGCGAGAGCCGCAGCCGGATCCGCTCCCGAGACGGCTGCGCGGGCACGTCCCGCAGCGCGACCTGAAGCCTTCGCCGAGCGTCCCGTGGCCGCCCCAGCCACAGATCCGCGTAGGTCGCCGCGACCGTCAACCCGAGCCGCTCGGCGCCCTCAGCACCCCGCAGCGCATCAGCGAGCGTCGCTCGCGCCGCGGCGGGGTCACCGGCCGCCGACTGCGCGTCGGCGAGCGCGGCCTGCATCCGTGCGCGGCGCTCGCGATCACCACCTCCGGCTGGCAGCAAACGCAACACCCCCGCGCAGAAACGCGACGCGATCGCCGGCGCCGACGCGCGCGCTGCTTCCGCCGCCTCCATCAGCACCACGATCGCGCCCTCATCGCCCGTTCGGGCGCAACGCTCGAGGTGATGCGCGACCGCGATCACATCAGCGCCCCGGCGCGCAAGCGCGTCGGCCGCGCGCCCGTGCGCCGCCAGCCGCCAGCCCCCGACCACCGCCGCGTACACAGCGTGGCGCACGAGCGGATGGCGAAACGCGAACCGCCGCGGCACCCCCGCCGAACGCACCAACGCGCGCGCCAACAGCTCATCGAGCGCCCCCAACGCCACACCCTCCCCCAGCTCGGCAACCTCCGCCGCCAGATCGGGCTCGAACGGATCGCCGAGCACCGCCGCCGCCTCGAGCAACAACCGCGAGTCCGGAGCGAGCTCCCCGAGCTCGCTCGCCAATGACGCTGCCACCGCCACCGGCACCGCCCCCTCACCGAACACACCGCCGGCAACTCCCCGCGCCTGCGCACGCGCGAGCTGCTGCAGGTAAAACGGGTTGCCGCCGCTCAACGAGAACAACGCGGTCGCGTCCGCTCCGATCAGCTCGCCGGCCTCGGCACCGCTCAGCGGGCCCAGCGCGATCCTCGCCGCCCGATCCTCGGACATCGCCGCGGCGAGCGCCCTGCTCAGCGCCACCGGCAGCTGACCCTCGCGCGCCGCCAACGCCAGCAACACGGCAGCGGCCGGAGGACGGCGCACGAGCGCGGCCAACGTGTCGAGCGACGCAGGATCGGCCCAGTGGACATCGTCCAGGCACAGCACCAGCGGGCGCGCGGCCGACAACCGCTCGAGCAGGTCGCGCAGCGCCCGGTGCGTCCGATGCCTGTCCGCAGCCGGCCCGCCAGAGCCCGCCGCGTCCAAGGCCGGCGCGACCATCGCCAGCGCGCCAGGATCAGCGACACCCAACAGCCTGACGCGGCGCTCGCCGAGCTCGCGCACATGCCAATCGATCGCATCGCTCCACAACGCGTAAGGCAGGTCGCGCTCGAACTCCGACGCCCGGGCATCCAGGACCACGCAATCCGAAGCGCCGCGATCCGCGCGAGCTCGAGCAACAAGCGCGACTTGCCGATCCCCGGCTCGCCCTCGATCACGACGATCCCACCTGGCCGCGCGCGCGACCCCGCCACCGCCACGCTCAGCCGCTCGCGCTCACGCGCCCGCCCGACAAGCGCGTCGATGGTCCCGGTCCCCATGCCCGGGCATTCTCCCCGAAGCCGAACCGCGCGGATAGATGAACCCCCCGATGCTCGCGATTCCCCGGCCGGGGACACTGCCGGCATGCACACCCAATCAATCCACCCCGCCGTCCGCGTCGGGCACATCCACCTGCGGGTCGCCGATCTGGACCGCGCGATCACCTTCTACCACGACATCCTCGGCTTCAACCTGGTCGCCGACGGGCGCCAGGCCGGGATCGACGCCGCGTTCCTCGCCGCCGGCGATTACCACCACCACATCGGCCTGAACACCTGGGAGAGCGCCGCCGGCACGCCGCCCCCGCCCGGGCACACCGGGCTCTACCACGTCGCGTTTCTCTACCCCGACCGCCGCGAGCTCGCCCACGCGATCGAGCGGCTGCTCGACCACGGCCACCCGATCGACCACGGCGCGAACGTCTCGGTCTACCTCGCCGACCCCGACGGCAACGGGATCGAGCTCTACTACGACCGCCCGCGCGCAGAATGGTTCGACAACAACGGGCCGCCCGATCCTCAAAGCCGACCGCTTCGACCCCAACGACCTCCTCTCAACACCGGTAACAACAGGAGACTGAAACCACATGCACGCACACCTGATCGAACGCGGCACCACACCCGACCGCCGAGCCGAGATGGACCGGACCGTCACCGACGAGCCGCTCCGCGCGCTCGAGACCGAACCCGGCTACGCCGGCGCGATCAACCTCACCAACACGATAAGCGGCGAGGGAGTGATGATCGTGCTCTGGCAAACGGCGCAACAGGCACACCGGCCGCTTGCTGACTACGGCGCGGCGTACCTCAAAGCGCTCGCCCAGATCGCCGGGATCTCGACCGGAACCCGCCGACCGATCAGCGTCTGGACGGTCAACGCCTAAATGCGCACCTTCTCGATGCACCCCATCGGGTTCGTCCGCTCGTCGCGCAACGAACCGATCGACGACGACTGGGGAGCAGTCGTCTCGCGCGTCGCGCTCGACCCCGAGCAATTCACCAGCGAATCGCTGCGAGGGCTCGAAAAGTTCTCGCACATCGATGTCGTCTATGTGTTCGATCGTGTCGATCAGGGCTCGTTCGAGCCCGGCGCGCGACGTCCGCGCAACAACCCCGACTGGCCGGCTGTCGGCGTGTTCGCGCAACGCAACAAACGCCGACCGAACCGGATCGGCGTCAGCACCTGCCAGCTCACCGACGTTCACGGCACCGAGCTGACCGTGCGAGGGCTCGACGCGATCGACCGCCCCCCCGTACTCGACATCAAGCCCTACATGACCGAGTTCGCGCCAAGAGGCGCCGTGCGCCAACCCCATTGGTCGCACGAGCTCATGAGCACATACTGGTAGGCACCACCGGAACGAGCTCGTCGAGCACCTCAGCCAGGCCCGTCAGATCCGGCAGCCCACGTGTCGGCGCAGGCACGGCGCGCTCGACGAGGCGGTTCATCCCGACCACGCGGATCCCGAGCTCGTCCGCCGGCACGATGTGGTGAAAGTGACTCTGCGCGACGCACACGTGGCGAGCCCTCTCCGCGTCCATTAGCTCATACAACGCACGGCAATGACCATGCGACGGCGTCGCATCCTCCCGACGGAGCGAGAGTCAGCCAACGCTGTGCACAGAGTTTCGCAACGGAACGAACGCACAAGCGCGCTGACCCCGCCTCCTCGGCTTCTGCTCTGGCCCGGCGAAGCGAAAAGCGAGCGCCCAAGATCGGCGACGGCCATGCCGACCGATCATATGCGACCCGAGTTCTGCCGCGGCCGGCTACATCTTCAGTCGACAGGTCTCGGGTGCTCACACTTTGCCCCTCGGGACACGAACCCAACGAGCGGGCCTACTTTGCGGCTGGGGACAGCAACCCAAGGACAGGGCCGAACGCGATCGAGGGCTCTCCGTGCAGACAACCGCAACCGCCGCGGAAGTCATCGATCGCCGCGGCGCCCACCGAGACAGAAGCGGACAGCACTCGGCGGCGGTGGCGGGTGAGGCTCTCGACGCTCTTGCTCGTGGCGCTCAAGCGACGGGTCGTGCTGCCGGGTGAGCGAGTCCGTCGGCGGCCAGGCGGGCCCGCCAGCGATGCACACGCACGTCCTCGACCTCAAGCACTCGGCACGCCAAGCGTACGGTGTCGTACTCGCGGCGGGATGCGGGAGATATGCGCGTCGAGAACCAGCCGCAACGTGCGCCGTGACCGACCGCAATGAACGGATACTCCTCGCGCAGCTGCGCCAACGGGCGACGGTTGGCAGCGATCGCGGCGTCGACCTCCTCGGGGAAGCGCTCGTAGTAGGCCAGCGCGAGCCTGACCTGCCGCTCGCTCGCCGCCTCGCCGGCCGCCATCTGCTCGACCGAGCCGACGTCGCGGTAGGCCTCGACGACCTGCCACACATCCAGACCCGTGCCGATCACCCACGCACGACGCTCGTTCAGATCAGCAGCGTTGGAACTGGATACTGAGCCACTGCGGGATCGGCCGTGGCGACCGTCAGATCGAGCAACGTCGCCTGGGCGACGAGCAGGCGATCGAAGGGGTCCCGGTGGAGCCGAGGCAGTATTGCGACCGCGAGCGCGTGTGCGTGCTCGACGTCCAGTCCCTGCGCGCCGATCGTACGCATCCGATCGGGCACGTATTGCTGGGGCGGTTCCGGAAGCGGCAGCCGGCCGAGCTCATATTTGATCGCAATCTCCCACGAGCTGACCGCGGACAGAAATAGCTGCGTTCGCTCGTCCTCAACAAGCTGGCGATGCTCCCCGAGCCGATCGGGATCGGTCTGAAGCCAGAGGAATACATGGGTATCGAGGAGCAGAATCACCGCTCGAACGCCGCCACCATTTCATTCGAGAGCGGCGCGTCGAAATCGTCGGGCACGACCCAGCGTCCTCGATCGATTCCAAGGCGCCTCGCGCTACCGAGACGTGGCGGCACCAGACGGGCGACCTCCTCACCACGGCGGGTGATCGTGATCTCCTCGCCGGCCGACACGCGCTCCAGCAGCTTGGACAGGTTGGTCTTCGCCTCGTGCACGCCAACGGACTTAGTCATGGACTTAGTCTACTATCTGAATATCGGGCCGGTGGCGGATCGAGCGCCATCCACACAAGCGGATCGCACTGAAACCCACATTCGCAAGGTCTTGGTCATACCACGGCCGCGCTGATGTTTTTGAGAGTTGACCAGCGGCGCACTATCCCCCCACCCCGACTTCGGCGGAGCACCGCGCGTGACCGCCAAGCGGTCAAGAGAGGGCCTGCGACGACAGCGGCTGACGGAAGCAGATCGCGGGCCCGACCTTGACGGCTTGGCGGCACGCGCCAATCCTTCAGCCAGGTCGGGGTGGGGGCTCGAGAGAACCAAGCGACGGCTTCAGTGGCGCTACCCCGCCCCAATCGGACGCTCAAGCCCCTGCTCGATCCGGATGATCGCGGCCAGACCGACCCCTGAGTTCGCCGGCCTGAGTTGGCCCCGTGCGACGGCTTGATTTGGCCCCACCTTCCGCCCGATCGTGACTTGAGGGTCCGCGTTCTTTCGAGCGTGGATCGGAGTTCGACAACCTACATGCCGAACTTCGGTGACACTCACATGCCGAAACTGAGCGCCGCCTTAGAGCATGCACGTCGGCGGTGGACGGTTGAGCCTTCCCAGCCTCGGCTGCTCGAACTTCACTGTCAACGCGCAGTGACGGTGGAAGCGTCCGCTGCTGCCGGGATGATGCGGAGTCGTCATGTGACCTAGCTACCGCCTGCAGCGGCTCTTTAACGACCAAGACCTGAGCTACCAACTCAGGTCTAGGTCGTGAAAGAGGCCGGTCCCAGATAGCGCCGACGGGGCGCGCCCGAAACGAACCCGGAGAAGACGACTCCGGGGAACTGTACCAACGCCCGGCGGACGGAACCACCACCGGGCGCCGGTCCCGCAATGCCCGCACGCCCACTTGCAGCATGTGCGCCCGCTGCGGTGTCATCGCGAGCTGTCGTGATCTCGCGCGCGGCTGGCGATGGCCACCGCCATCTCAACCCTGCGTCGTCGCGGCCCGCGGGCCCCGACACGGCGCGGCTACCGGCACCCTGCGTCGCTGCCCGTCGAACCGACGGGTGTCGAGGCGCTTGCCGCTGTGAAGCGTGCGCGCCAGGCGCGTGACCGAGAGCATGAGTGGGACGCGCGCGTCGAGGCCTCCGCCCTCGCCGTGCTCGCCTACTTGTGGCGTCGGGCTCGTGGCGAGAAGTGGGCCGGTGCTGGCGGGTCCGCTCGGTATGCGTGCTCGCTCGCGCAGCTGGTTGCCGGTCTGGCTCCGATCATGGGCTGGAAGCCCGGCACGCCAGACCAACTGGTCGCGCGGCACCGCAAAACCGTGCAACGGTGGCTCGACTGGCTGCAGGACGCTGGCCTCGTGTCGCACACGCCGCAGCAGGATGAGGCTGGCTTCTGGTGGCGGACGATCATCACGCTGCACGCGTGTCCGGAGCTCGACGCGCAACTGCTTGAGGACGCTGCCGACCGACACGCCGGCTGGAGTTCACGGGAGCGACGGCGGGACGCCCGCGGTCGCCAGCGCAGCCTCACCGCCATCTTGCGCCGGGCGCGGCTTACGCGCGCGCAGCGACGCCACAGGGCGATAGTGCGTCGGCGTGCCGAGCGGGTGCACAGCGAAAGGCAGGCTGTCCGCGCCAGGATCCACCAGTCGCTTGCGTCCGCAACTGTTGCGGGCTCATTGAACTGTCCTAGTGGACATCAGACGCATCCCTACGGGGTCGAGACTACGTCTCGAAGCGCAACTCAAAGCAAATCAAAAGAAGATCTGCTCGGAGGTACGTTCACGCGTGCCCGCGCACTGATCGCGCCAACGCCCACACCACAACTCAATCGCGCTAGAACAGCAAGTCGCCCCGAGGGTGACGGGTCTGCGGCCGCGGCCACGATTGCCACCACCAACCCACCTGCGGCACGATCGCGGGCGGAGCTCGACGACACCATTTGGCAGATCGCCCGTGAGGCGAGCAACCGGTGGCGATCCCGGCCCACCGACAACTGGCAGCCGTTCGTCCACCAGATTCAGCAGCGCACTCGCGACCTCGAGGCGTGGCCTACGGGACACCCAGCGCCACGGTGGAGGCTGACAGAGGCATGGACGACAATCGCCTGGGGCGTGGAGTACGCAGCAGCCGGCGTAGCCTCCCGGCTGTCGATGTGGTCGCAGGAGCGGCACGGAGCGCGGCTCAATCGAGCGGTAGCGCGATACGAGCGGCACGCCGACCATCGACCGTCTGGCTGGCCAGACAGCGGCGCCGGCGGCCTGGTCCGATTCCTGCGGCATCAGCACCCGGAGCCGGGCGCCCATCCTCGCTGTTTGAGCTACGACGTCCGCGCATTCGATCGGTGGACGAAACAGCTCGCGGCGTACGCGGCCACCCGGGATCTCGATACGTGGCAGACTCGTGCCCGCGAGCGGGTTGCTCGCCGCGCCAGCTCCGTGGCCCGCGTCGCCGGCGACATCAACCGCAGGCTCCCGGAGCGAGCGTGGCTGCGGCCCGCGAGCTCGCTCGTGCCGCGCGCTTATCCGACGCCCGGGCCCGAGCGCAAGCAGCGGCGACTGACGGACCGGGATCGCCAGCTGCTCGCCGGCAAGATGCCGCTGAGCGCGGGCACGTTGCACGCCGCGTGGGCATACGAGGACCGGTGGCTCGAACAGTGACCAGCCGATCGCAAGGCGCGGCGGCTTCCCGATCGCCGTCCGCCCTCGTGTTATACGCGGCGCGAGCAGATCGTCGTAAGCGAACGTAAGTTGGGATAGCGGCCATGGCAAGCGAATGGACCGCCGGCGCAACGCATACCTCGTACGGCGCGCCGCGGCCCAGAATGCCGACCGCAGGTTCGACATACCAGCAGACCCACGACTGAATCGAGTCAGAACGGGCCGTGACAGGGTTCTCCTACGTAAAGGCCGACGGCCTGTCCGAGCAGGCAACGCACTTCAAGGCGTGCCGATGCTCTGCAGCCGAGCATCGAGCGTTAGCCTGCTCTCAGGCTATGCGAACGCTGTTGCCTGATCCCCCTCCCGCTCCATTCGATGAGCTACTCGCACAACGCGAGCGGTGGGGAGCCGACCGACGAGATGAGGTTTGGGAGGGTGTGCTGCACATGAACCCTCCGCCCACGTACGAGCATCAGGTGATCGCGCAACAGCTAGCCGAGCTCCTCGGACCGCTGGCGCGCCAGGCCGAGCTCGCAGCGGTCGTGCAGGAGTTCGCGCTCGGCGACAGCAACGACTACCGGGTGCCCGACGGCGGTCTGCACCGCCCCGGTGCCAGCGGCGTCTGGCATCCCACCGCCGCGCTCGTGATCGAGATCGTCTCCGCCGGCGATGAAACCTGGAACAAGTTGCCCTTCTATGCCGCCCACCAGGTCGACGAGCTGCTGATCGTCGACCCCTACAAACGCACCGCCGACTGGCTTGCGCTGACCGACCGCGGCTACGAGCCGATCAGCCAAAGCCAGCTAATCGACCTCGCCCTACCTGAAAATCGGGTCACGCTAAGCGGCGGCGCAGAAAGCCCTCTGCCCTGGCAGCGTCCGCGAGCGTGACGGACACCTTGCTTTCAAGCCGTGAACGTAGGCTCGAGACACTGAGAGGCGGAGCAAGAGTGGCAGGCGAGCGGCGGCCGCATCGCTGTCTTGACGATGTTCGCGGCTTCCCATGCCTTGTATGGGCCGGGACCGGGGGTCCAGGCGGCGGCTCGTGCGATCGGGCGGATAGTCGCATCGTCGAGGCGACACTAGGGTCCTTGGCCGTAGAGGCCGTGAATTCAGGTCAAGTTTTCAAAGCACCCCTCGTCGGGCTGGGGCGGAGCCCCGTTAGATATGGATTGACAAGCCGTCTGTCCCTACGCCGCGAGCGTGAGCTGCTCGGCCGGAACCGTCAGCGCCGGCTCAAGCGCCGAGACCTTGGATCGCTTGCGCACGACCCGCAGAAAGCTGTCTCGCCGGCGGCCGCCGTGCGCCTCAAAGGCAACGAACGACTTGTCGGCCGCGCAGACGCGCTGTCCAGCCTCGTTGAGCGTTCGCCGCCGCCCGGCATCGGCGGCGTTGCGGACGCCGAGCGCATTGCAGTGCTCTACGGTCAGTGGAACCTCGACTGTCTCAAGGCTCTCCGGAGCCGCGAAGACCTGCCGGTAGGGGATCCGCGGCGAGGTGAAGACCATCCAGAGCGCCAGCGCGACGCCGCGCAGCTGCTGCGCCTTGGTCCAATCAAAACGACGGAGGTCTGACTCCGCCAGCCGCTGGGTGTAGTCGGGGTGCAGCCGCCATGCGATTGTGCCGTGCTGCTTGGTGCCGAGCGCCCGGCCGAAGTCGCTGCGCGCCAGGCCGTGCTGGCCAGACTCGGCGTAAGCCCTGAGGATCGTCTCGTCGACGAACAGGTTGATCAGCAGGCTCGTGTCAGAGACGCCGGGAGCGGGCCGCTGGTTGACCATGTCGTAGCCGGGCACCGTGAAGCGCGCCTCGCGCAGGTTAAACAGCGCGCGCAAGAGCCGCTTCGTGTTCGCGCCGCCGCGCGCGCGGTCCTCGCCGGAGATCATCCGGCAGAGCTCGCCGATGGTGGTGGCGCCGTGGCCGCTAGCCGGCATGCCTTGGGCGACGTGCAGCGTGATCAGCGCCATCCACGTTTTGAAGTGGACCTCGCCGAGCTGCGCACCGACGACCCGCGCGGTTGAGGTCAGAAGCTCGCGCGCGTCCACGACCAGCACCCCGCGCGGTCCCTCGCCGAACAGCTGCGTTGCGGCCGAGGCGATGTCGTTGTCCATCCACCCTTCGATCGGACTGCTGTCCCCGAGGGCGAGGAGCGATCGCTGGCGAACGACTACGTCGGACATTGGCGGCAGTCTTGTGAGCCGCGCGGACAGAATCGCTCCTTCTGCGGGCATTGTGCGCAAAGAGCCACCCTCCGTGCGCAAAGAGCCACCCCCCGTCTGATCGTGCGCGAACCGCCACTGTGCTCGAAGGACCCGCTCGTGCGCGAACCGCCACCCAGTGTCCTCCGTCGATTTAGGGTCCAGTCGCCGCGATCGTGCGCAAGGGCGCCACTCCTGGCGGGAAGCTTGGACGGCATCTCGCGAGGAACTGTCTGGTCTGATCGTGCGCGAACCGCCACCCCCCAGTGTCCCCCGTCGATCCAGGGTCCAGTCGCCGCGATCGTGCGCGAACCGCCACCGCCTGTGGCGGCCTTGACTTTGCGCAGAGCGCCACCCTCCGTGCGCAAAGAACCACCCCCACTGCGCGGAGCGCCACTCTTTGCACGGGGCCGAGGGCGCGCTACATATCGCCCATGGACTTCGCGCAGATTAGCCCGCATGCGCCGAGTGAGTCGCAGCCATCCCTCCCCTGTGCGCGTCGGACAGGACGTGCAAGTGCTGCTGCTGCGCACACAGTTCGCTGGCCGTGCGCAGCCATCGGAGATGGCCTTGCGCAGCGAAGTTCAGGACGCGCGCTCAAGGCCAGACCAAAGGCCAGAGCAATGCGCGTCTACCAACAGACCGCGCGTCTACCAACAGACCGCGCGTCTACCGACAGACCTCCGCGCAAGGCCAAGGTGGCTGGGGGTTGCACGCGACGATGAGCAACGCTCGACACGGCCTCATCCCGGCGGATCTTGATCGGCGTCTGCATGATCAGCAGCTCGATCTGCCGACGCGGCATTTGGCGAAGATGCTGGCACACGAGCTCGACGGTCGTCCGCCGTTGGGTGCGGCTTCGCGGTTGCGGGGTGAGGTGTGCGAGGCGTGGGGTCAAGAGCAGGTCGAGCGGGCGTTGGTGGCGCTTGACCGGGCGGGGTACGGGCGGCCGTTTCCGAAGCGGCCGCGGCGGCTGCGTGGCCACGGCTCGCGCCTGGAGCAGTCTGAGCGGCTGAAGGGGCTGGTTGGGAAGCTGCCGCGGGCGCTGGCGCTGCGGTTGCCGACGACGTCGAACAAGCTGTTGTCCGGGCGTCGTGACGGGCAGGATGTGTGGGGGCGGGTGCGCTGTGACCGGACGTTGCGCGACGGGGCTCTGGGCTTGTTGGCGATCGCCGGCGGGTTGTGGGTCAAGCACGCAAAGCCCGGTGAGAAGCACGTCGATCTGACTGCCGGCGAGGCGGCGTACTTGTTGCGTGCGCGTCGGCGTGAGTCAAGGCGCACGTCGGGGCGCGATATCGCGTGGGTGTATGAGCAGTTGGCGGCGCTCGATGCGCTGCAGCTCGAGGCGCAGGGCGGCGGCGAGGGGCACGAGATCCCGTCGTCGCCGGTCGTGCGCGTGCTGCGCAAGCTCGACGGCGAGTGGGTCACGCTCGAGCAGTACGCGCAGCGTGCCGAGCAGGGGGCGCTGGCGCCGGCGGGGGCTGCCGACACGATTCGGATCGAGCTCGCGGACTGGTTCATCTCCGAGCTGTGCCACGAGAAGCGCCGGCCGGTGCTGATCGACTTCTGTGTCTGGCGTCAGCTGCGGCCGCTAGCTAGGCGCCTGTACGCGATGCTGCAGGCGACCAGCCGCGCCGAGCACGACCCCGACCGGCTCTACATCTGGTTTGCGCCGGTCGCGCGCACAGACGGCAAGCAGGCGGGCGGCTCGCGCGCGTTTACGCTCGGGTTTACGACCCACCGCCTGGACAAGATTGCCGCGACCGTCAGGACCGCGATCGCGGAGCTGCGCGAGGTCGACTGCCGCTATGACGGCTACGGCAAGCAGACCACACACGCCCACACGACCTTTCCGGCGTTCACGGTCAAGGTCACGGCCGGGCAGGCCAGCCGCCCCCGCCATCCGGAGCGCACCGGCCGCGCGTTTGACTGGCACACGACGCTTGATCCGCGCGAGGTCGCACGCGCGATCCGCCGAGCGCTCGCCGACGGCGAGCAGCAGCTCGAGGATCCAGCGCCGCCCGGCTAA